>JGI2924J29684_1078394_pt1 | contig 46229 bp, 38 predicted proteins | sample BenlonsequencITS_FD_29684 | JGI IMG/M metagenome (IMG submission 29684) | reverse complement strand
TCCTACATTTGTCAGAAGAAGGGTTGACATGAATATTATCAATATCATTATTGCTATTTTTTTCATCCCTCTTTTTCCTCCTATATCAACTTTTAGGATTATTTAGATGGAATTTTACAACAATTTCGCACATATTTCAAGAAAAACAAAACATTTAATCATGTACTGATTTTGAATAAACTAAAATTCACAAGTATAAAAGCTAACAAAAACCGTGTCCCCTGAAAACTAAGTGCAAACACACTTTTCAGGATAACACGGTCAGTTGTTATTTTTAGCACTAATTTTTTTAAATTAAATATAAAATTTATTATTAACTTATATCACCATATATTGAACCTTTTACGTTGACTTTGATTCTGTCTAAAATTACTCCCTTCAATACATCTTTTATCGAACTGTAGTCCATCCCGGACATTTTACTTAAGTCTATGTCAGAAAGCCTTACTGTTATATAATATTCACCATCAGGCATTTTGGGATGAGTATAAAATTTTGCATTTCCTTCGTTTATTATAAATGTTACCTTTGTTGTTTCAGTTATTTTAAATACTTTCCCACCTGCAACATATTCCCGGTATTTGTACTTGTTATAACTGTCCAAGCTTCCTGACAAAGAATAACCTTCCATTGACATTTTCCAAAAATCATGACTTCCGTTTTTATTTTCATCCTCTGTCCTCTTAGAATCGTAGTATATCTCATCCGTTACCTTTTTGTAGTCACGATTTACAGATATTAGTTTTTTACCACCAATGCCCGTATTTTTTGCTGCAGTTAATACTCCCAGAGTTTTGTAGGATCCATTTGCAATATTTACAGGATTACCGTTGTCATCAACATATATTAAGTTCGATTCATATCTAAAAGAGTTTACTAATGCATTTACAAGCTTTTTGTGCTCTTCTGTATCATTTTGGTTATTTTTGTAAGTAACAGTTGTAATTTCAAATGTATATGTACCCGTCGGATTAAAGTAATATCCTGATTTTATCGGGTAATCATAACGTTGCAGGTTTTTATCTGTCGCAAATACCGCCTTGTTATAAAATGACTTGTCTTGTTTACCTTCTCTTGCCGCTTTCCGGGCCTGCTCGTAATCTTGTTGCATTGATCTTGCTATATTCCAGTCAATATCTGCACTACACTGCTGCACAAACTCCCTTTCATATTTGCCGGGCACAGCTCTCCAATTTATCGCGTTTCCGTTTACATCCAAGTCACACATATAACGTATTACATTGAATTTGATAGGACTGTTTGTCCATAGAATTCTTGCTTTAAAGTCTTTGTCATAATTATTGACAATTTTATTTTCATATTGCTTTTTGTTTAAATCTTTTTTCCCATTGTATACGTATGTATTTACTTCTATCGGAGCAGTTCCGCTTCTACTGCCCCTTGCATAACCTGTTTCCTTTACATAGCCGGAACAGCCTTCCGCTTCGCAGTCTTCATGTCTATTACATTTCGTTTCATATTTATACTCTTTCAATACAAAGACATCATAGAATGTCTTTAAAGCTGCCGTTAATATATCAGTTGAATTATTACCAGCCAACCACTTTTTGTTTTCAGGGTCATCTCCAAAGTCACTTCTTTGGATTTTTGCTCTCACATTCGGCAAACTAACAATTACATCGTCTTCTTCATCTTCAAGAACCGGACTTCCTACTTGGTAATTGTGTAAAAACTTAGTGTCTATATCTACATTAAAAGCATCTACTTTGGCATTTCCACTCCACCAGCCACTACCTGGCTTTTTTAAATTAACTACAATATTTTGGTCTGCCAATGGATAGCTTATCTCCCTGGACAATGCATAATATGGCAAATCATATTTTTTAACTGCCATATTTATAGGCTTTTCAGCTTTAACCACCGTAGAAACAGTATTATTTTCCATATTACTTTCCACAGGATTTTTCCCATCTTCATTTATTGCAAATTCTATATACACATCACGGTCAGGCATTTTAAACTGAGCATAAAAAAACTCTTCCTTATATTTTGCAGATATATTTATGGTTCCGCTTTGATTATTATTATCCGCCGAATCGACAAATTGAAGTTCGTATTTTCCCGCATCCAATGGAATATCCTTATCATCGCTGTCTTTTGTGGTAATATTCCACTTGAAGCTAACGTTTTCCAAATCTATATCGAAGTGTGATTTAACTTTTACTGCAACCAATACTTTGCTGCCTTCTGTCACACTTCCAGGTATCGTATAAAAACCAACATCCAAATCATCAGCAACCATATCAAATGGCTTTATGAGGAACGATTTATAGTTGAGGTTGTTATATCCGTTCCAGTAGTAAAATGCTATACCCAGTCCCCATGCATGTTCCGTCGGAGGTTGTATTATGTACAGAAAGTCTTCAAAATTGTTCTTTAATTTTTCCGGTACACCAACTGCATTTTCCACGAAATAGTTTCTTTTGCCTGTCCAAGCTTCAACTTCAGTAGGTGTTAAACCGTTAATTTGGATCCAGTTTTTTATATAATTAAGAACACTATCTGATAAAGTTTTTTTTATAATGCTTCCATCCTCGCCATATAAATATTTGATATTTTTACCATTCCACGGTTCTTTAACCCACTTCTTGTCCTTCGCTGCATGGCCTTCATTATCATATAGGAAGGCAGGATTTGGAAAAACTGAACCATCTACTGCATACCCTAATGCACGATATTCATCCTTACCATTAACTTTTTTAACTATATCCCGGCCTCCTGTTGTCGTCCTTTTACTAGCTTCCACACTGTCCCCATATACAAATACCGGCCTGTTGTAGAATGTTTCTGAACCATATTGAGCAAGTTTCTCATTTATATCCATATTACCAATTTTAAACAAATAGTAATTTTCATAGCCCATTTTCTGAAATATAAAGTCATTAGCATCATCTATTGCTTCTTTTGCACTTTTATAACTTACTGCATATGCATTCATCAACAAAAAAGGTGCCAAAATACACAACAATATTATACAACATAATATTCTTTTCATTGAATTCCCCCCTTTTTAGAATAAATTATAAATTCGCTTTTTATCCTAAAAAGGTTTATCTCCTTTCCTATATATAAATAAAGTAATTGTGGATGTTCTAGTCGGCCATGACTTAGGCATATACATATATTGGTCAGTTTTTTTGTCGTAAAAATACCTCTCTTCAATAACATCTGTATAATTTACCTTTGATCTCACAACACTCATAATTTCTTTTACCGTATCTTCACTAAACTTTTGTAATAATATCTTCTCCATATCATCTTTCTGCTTTTCAACATTCTTCCTTAAAAAGGAGATCGTAAAAACCGCTTCATAACCAGAATCTTCATCTGCACCTGCAACCATTAAATCTATCCCCTTCGGCACTATAAATCCGGCCACTTCCCTGGTATCACCTTCATTTTCCACCTTACCCGTCTTATTCATATCTATATACACCGTCTTAATTGAAGCCCTCCAACTAACCGTTGCGCCAAATGCTTCCGCCACATAACGAGCCGGTACAAACGTCCTTCCCTCTATCAACAATGCTTCCGTATCCATCTGCTTCTTTTGCCTGTTCAGCTGATACTCCTTTTTCCCAATAAACAACTCCAACGTTGTTCCATTCATCTTAAATACAGCCTTCTTCGCATTTCCGTCCCAGGTTACCGTCGCTCCCAGAGCTTCTCCAATAAACCTTGCCGGTGTCTGTGTTCTTCCGTTTGCATCAATAAACGGCTTTGCATCCGGGAAATTCACCTCTTCCCCATTTACAACTACGCGAAGCGGTATATCAATTGCATAACCCACATTTGCCAAAAAAACAGTTAACATAAATACCGTTAATATCGTAATAGCTATTTTTTTCATTATCTTCTCCTCCAATCCCTATATTTTCTGTGTAATAGTTTTATTGCAAACAAAAACGTTTGCATTGAAGTAATACCATATAATATTAAAATACTATATAATTTAAAATACTATAATTTGTCACTCTTTTCAAGTTATAATAACATAATGAAACCCAACTCATTTTTAGTTCGCTCTACTTTAAGCCACAAAATTATTTTTTCTACGAATATATATTGAAGATATATAACATTTTTTTATGTTTTTTACAAGGCATCCGTATACTTAAAAACCGACTGCCAAGTGTTTTCGAATCAAACCGGAAGCAATAAATCAATTATTATCGATAAAATTAATTTATGGGAGGTAAAATTATGCGTAAATTTTTTAAGTTGACGGCGCTGACAATAAGCATGATGCTTCTTGTTGTGTGTCTGACCGGACCACAAGTTTCGGCTGCATCCAGACCTGAGGGCTGGACGGAAGAAACCCACGGCAAAAAAGCAACGCCCAACTATTCAGTGGTATTTCCCGAAGACAAAGTAAACCGTATCGATATCATCATCAGTCCCGAAAATTTTCAGCGCATGGAAAATGACGTCTTCAAAGTATTTATGATGAGCAACGAAGATCCTATTTATGTGTCTGCAACGGTAAAATTCAACAATCACACCTGGTGGCACGTGGGAATCAGATACAAGGGACAGAGTACATTGACCGGGGCCATGATGAGCATGAGCCACAAATATCCTTTCCGCTTAAACTTTGACAAGTTCGAAGATGACTATCCTGAAATAGACAACCAAAGATTTTACGGCTTTGACGAACTCATATTCAACAACAACTGGTATGACCCTTCATTCCTGAGGGATAAACTCACCAGTGACATTTTCCGCGATGCCGGCATTCCCGCGCCTCGCTGTGCTTTCTACAGAGTGTACGTTGATACGGGAAACGGCCCTGTTTATTGGGGATTATACACAGTGTTCGAGGATCCTTCCGACAAGATGCTCGAATATCAATTCGAAAACCCTAACGGAAATCTCTATAAAGGTCAGCAAGCACCCGGAGGAGACCTGACAATATTTGATAAACGCGGATATGAAAAGAAAACCAATGAAAAAGCTGACGACTGGAGTGATCTTCAAGCTCTTGTCGCCGCATTGAACGCTCCCAAAACCGACCCTGCCAAATGGAGAGCGGACCTTGAAGCGGTTTTCAATACCGATTCTTTCTTAAAATGGCTGGCAATCAATACTACTATCGTAAATTTTGACACTTATGGCTGGGTCACAAAAAACCATTATCTTTACCAAGATTTGGCCGATAACGGTCGTTTGGTATTTATCCCATGGGATTATAACCTCTCCCTTTCCTCCACCAATCCATGGGGCATAAAACCGCCCAGCTTCTCTTTGGATGAAATTGGCAGAAACTGGCCGCTGATTCGCAATTTAATAGATGATCCGGTCTACAAGCACATCTACCACACCGAAATAGAAAACACACTGAACATATACTTCAGGGAATTTAATGTAATCGAAAAAGCTCGCAGGCTTCACGAGCTAATCCGCCCATACACCGTGGGAAGCGAGGGAGAAATAAAAGGCTACACTTATCTCACCAACGGTGAAGCACAATTTAACCAGGCTCTCACCCAACTTATAGAGCATATCAGCACAAGGCACAGAGAAGCCAGGTCTTATCTGTCCTCGGTTAATTATTATACACCTATTCCTGAACGAACTCCGACACCCTTCCCAAGTCCAACACCAAAAAAGCCAAAGGGCGATATCAATCTCGACGGCAAGATAAACTCGACAGATTTGTCCGCACTTAAAAGGCATATTCTCAGAATAACGACTCTCTCCGGCAAACAACTTGAAAACGCCGATGTAAATAATGACGGTTCGGTAAACTCTACTGATGCTTCAATATTAAAGAAATATATTGCAAAAGCCATTCCATCCTTATAATATATGTTTATTATATATTAACTTGTTCAGATGCTCAAAAAATACAGGCATAACAAAAATCCTACGGATGACCATTCCATCCGTAGGATTTTTTCTGCAACACCTGATTAAAATTCACATAAGTTATATAGGTAACGAACCAATTAACTTTAGCAAATACCTTCTTAAAATCATCAAGTCTGTTGAATTTGTATTACCGTCCCTGTTCAAATCACCGGCTGCCAAATTTGTACCGGGAGCCGGATTACCCAATATTGCTCTCTTTAACATCGTAAAATCCGTGGAATTTATATTTCCGTCGCCGTTCAAATCACCATACACAATTACCGGCTCAGTTGGAGTCGGCGGCGGCGAAGACCCGGGATCATCACCGCCGGCAGGCGGTTCTTCACCCCACAAAAGCACACCGTTGTCATATACAGGTATATAAGGAGTCAGTCCTGCAAAGGATGTAGCATCATAATCCGGATCCTTTCTCAAGTTCTGATATGACCAGTCGTTTTCATTAGAACCTGTTATGCCGTCTCTGTATTTGATTGTTACATGGGCATCTTTTTCACACATCTCCCACTCGGCAGGCATAATCATGGTTCCCGTAAAGTCAACCGTAAAGTAGTAAATGTTGTCCCTGTAATGCTTCAAACCTATAAGTTTTGCTCCCTCGTTCTGTCCAAGACTTATCTGAACGTCATCCACAGTTCCTCCGGACTCAAACACTTCAGTTAAATCCATGAAGTAACGGACAGACAACTTATCCTTCATTGTCGGAGGCCATCCGGAACGGTTGTTAACCTGAAGCAGCAAGTTTAAGGTTCCATAGCCTTCGTAAATTATCCAGCCACGGCAGAAGTATTCAACAATGTCGTCTTCCGGTGCTCTGAAATCTTCAGGTTGAGGCCAATTTTCAAGGGGTTCTCCTCCATACATGTCATACATTTTTGCCAAAGCCCCTACAAAACCTGCATTGTAATCGGTTGCCACTTCATTCCGGGTATAATCGGAAATATCATCTTCCCAGCTGTCATCGGAACTCGGTCCACCAACCAATGCGCCGTAGAGAATGTGGCGATGGAAACTCGGCACTTCAAGCATACTTACCCACGAACCATGAGCCGTTCTGTGATGCGGATGTTTTGGAGAATTCTCGCCAAATCCCACCACATAACTTCCTTTTCGAGGGTTATCTCCGAGAATATAGTTTATTTGTTTTTCCGCAAAAGCACGGTAAGTTTCTTTCTTTGACGGTGTTCCAACCGTTGGGTCGTCAGCCCACACAAAGGCCAAAAACGCAGCTGTGGATGCATAACGCAAAGAACCCCACGGTGAAAGCCATGCCAGGCCTCCCGGAGTGTAAGTGATTCCTCCTCCGGGCAACCAGAAATCAAGGTTCTTTTCGACCATGGCGGCATATCCTTCGTCATGAGTAAGCTGGGCTATTTTAAGCGCAGCACCGTAGCTGACATCATCCCAGCAATGGGTATGCCCTCCGCCCAATGAAGTAACAGGCAGGAAGGATTTTGCTTTCTCAAGATAAGTGGAATCTCCGGTTTTTATGTAGAGCCACACGGCACCCCAGGCCAAATCATCCAGATAACCTCCGGACGGGTATAAAACATCCAGAGGATTTTTGCCTCTGTATTTATCACCAAACTCAAAAATCTGCTTTGCATGGGTCAAACAGGTTTCGGCATATTCGGGATCTGTCGGCTCAAATATTATTGATGCAATAGCCAGACACGCCGCAGTTTGTCCTGCCACATCCGAGCCCGGGGTTGACGGGTTTAACACAAAGGACTTTCTGTCCGTCACATAATCCAAAAGTTCGTGGGGAACCCATACCGAGTGGTCGGAATCATTGTAGCCGCACATATAATACAATACATTTGGCTCCGGATGAGCTTTAATGAAAAAGTCCGTAGCCCATTTTATTTCGTCCAGAATATCATCCAACAGCCCTGCCTTTTCAAAGGCCTGACGATATTCATACACAGCCCAGCCCAATTGGCCCGCGGCATAGGACATGGGATGGGTAAATTTGATTCCGTCTCCGGCATCAGCCCATCCTCCGGTAAGATCCAGACCCACATCCTGACCGTCGGTCATTGCGGCGTCAGCCCTGTAAGGCAGGATGTAATCATCGGGCAAATCTCCAAGACGATTGGCCTTGTAAAAAAGAATCGCTTTTTGCAAAGCTTCTCCGTAATTATAATATGCACCGCCGTAACGAGGCGAAGAAGCAGCCTGTACTTTTGATTCAAAAGAAGACGACGGCAGCAGCACGGCGGTCAAAAAGAACAGCAAAACAGTCAGGACAAATTTATTGCTAAATCTGCCCAACCCCATTTTCTTCATTAATAATAACCCCCCTTAAAACATACTTTTATATAAATCATTTATAATTTACAATACATTAATTTTTATAATTTTATAATTCAATTTTTATAATTTTTAATTCATTACAAACCAAAATATACAAAATATGGAATCTTCGTTTCCGGATGTTTGCAGAAAATGAAGCATGATATAAGGATAAAGAAAAGTATATGGAAATGCGACTTCTATTTGCTGTTTATTTTCGCATACATTTTATATGTATATATATTTCATATAAATTATATCATATCCGTCTTGTTGTCTTCAATTAAAAACAGAAATATTTTACAGTAAGATTCCATAATATATTAATAATTTAACCGCATTAATATATTCATTAATTATAAATTTAACCAATTTAACCGCTAAAGAATTTCTGCAAGTATGTCCGGGAAGATTTGAAGGCTTCTTTTTAAAATTCCATGCACATATGCAATCAAAATTCCGTAATTGGTAATGGGAACATTCTGTTCCACCGCACATTTGTAACGGTATTTCATTTCCCTTTCATTCAGCATGCAGCCGCCACAATGCACAATTAATTTATAGCGGGTCAAATCCTCCGGAAACTCCGTACCGGACGTAAATTCAAAGTTTAAATTCTTTTTAGTGTAATTATTTATCCACCTTGGAAGCTTCACCGTGCCTATATCATCGCACTGTCTGTGATGTGTACACCCTTCGGAGATGAGAACGGTATCACCGTCTTGTAAAGAATCGAGCGTCTTTGCTCCTTTTACCGCAATTTCCAGATTACCCTTGTATCGTGCAAAAAGAATGGAAAACGAAGTAAGATAAATATCGTCGGGCGTGTCCGCCGCCACTTTTTCAAAGGCCTGACTGTCGGTAATGACAAGCTTAGGCTTTTTGCCAAGGCTGTCTAACGTATTTTTAAGTTCGTTCTCTTTTACCACAATCGCAACGGCATCCGATTCCAAAATATCACGAATGGTCTGCTGCTGAGGCAGAATAAGACGTCCTTTGGGAGCTGCCTTGTCAATAGGTACGACAAGTACGACAAAATCGGAAGGACTAATCAGGTCACCCACTATTTTGTGGGTAATATCATCGGTAACAGCAAGAGATGCGATTTTTTCCTTCAATTTATTAATGTTGTAACCCGTTTTGGCACTGACATAAATTTCATTATCGCCCACCGTTTCTTCATGTCCTTCCAAATCCGCCTTGTTGTAAACAACAACATACTTTATGTCCTTCTTCTCAAACAATTCAATCAATTTTTCATCATCTTCAGACTTGCCGCACGTGGCATCGATTACCAATACTGCAATATCGGTTTTGTTAAGTACCTGGCGGCTCCTTTTCACACGCATTTCTCCCAATGTTCCCTCGTCATCAATTCCGGGAGTGTCAATTATCACAACCGGCCCTAAAGGTAAAAGCTCCATTGCTTTGTAAACAGGGTCTGTGGTTGTCCCTTTAACGTCCGAAACAATAGCCAGATTCTGACCCGTAACAGCATTTACAACACTTGATTTACCTGCGTTTCTTTTGCCGAAGAATCCTATATGAAGACGGTTTGCAGATGGTGTTTCATTCAATCCCATATGGTTGCTTGACCTCCTTTAAACTCTTTTCTTTCTATATTATCAGGTCAAAACCTGACATGTAAATCTTAAATATTGACAAAATTTTAATTTTCTCTGAACACCGTTTTGTCTACTCTTTTTCCCCATACCTTGATTTCTTCTTTGCCGTCACAAAACTTTATCTTCCAACATATAATAAATTACGTTTACCTTAGCAACTATATAAAATGGAGGTATGAACAATGCAGTTTTGCTACGGCGACAAGAATCACATAAGAATTCTGGAGGAAGCTGAATTTTGGAAAAGACAAGAAGCAGAGCATACCGTGGTAATCAGAAAAATTGTACAGGACTTGGAAGAGAAGTTCACAGAAAAGCTGGATGAATACCAAAAGATTCTCAGCGCGACAGAAGCCACAATTCTGCAATATATTGAGACACTGAACAGATCAGGCTATGTGATAACTTCTGAATTGGTACAAAAAATTGCAAATATTATTGAAATAACACTACGTCAAAGTCAAACCTTCGTAAACTTCCTAAACTGCATGGCAAAAGAGAGTGCCGCAGTGGCAAACAATTTGACAGCCTCTGTTGTAATTAATCACATTGTAAGAGAATCCGAATATTACATCGGTATTGCAAAAGCCTATCTTAGCCATGTTGCGTACAGATAAATCAAGGTTCTTTGCCGTAAACAAGCTTGTTTGAAATATACAACGTCACCCTGTTCCAATCCGTATAATCGGAAGCAGACGGATTGAAAGAATAATCGTTTGACTGGTTATAGTTTGACCAGTCTTCCTTTGAAAACCTTATCTGTACTTCAACGCTTCCACCAGGATCAAGGGTTCCGGCCCCACTTCCGAAACCAACTTCAAGACAGGTGTCCGCTCCTTCTTTCGGTGAAGAAAGATTAAAGAAGTTTCCTGTAACATTTGAATTGCCGGCACTGCTCCAATCACACCAGAAGTTTTGAGATGCGCCCCCTTCTTTTGTGTAATAATATCTAATCTTGACATCGGACAAATTTATGGCTTTTGTACCGTTGTTAATTATTTTAAACCTCGGATTAATACTGTTTGACGTAGCACCTGCATTCCCGTTTGCGTACTGTAATACCACTTCTCCTTTTATGCCTTGGTCTTTTTTTACACTGTTCTGATTGGCTGGAGTTTTAAAGTCTGAGGCAGGATTTTGAGTGTGTTTTGCTGTCGGCTGAGATTCAGTTTTCACCGTGGGAGTTGCCTTGGACAAACCATTGTCTTTAGACGTGCTTTTCGATGCTGAGCCCGGTTCCCTTCCAAATACCAGCACCCCGGCATCATATACCGGAATATACTCAGACTTTACAACCGTACCTGCCGAAAGTCCCTGATAGGAATAGTCGTTTTCCGGATTAAACACCGTGCCCTCCGGCGCGGAAATTCTAAACTGCACTTCCTTCTTGTATGCCGATTGTCCCCCGGGATATATTTTTGTCCCCGACAAATCCACTTCCACATAATAAATATTGTCCTTGTAGTGCTTTACATCGGACAGTTTTGCCCCCTGATTGTAGCTGGAGCTCACTTGCAGGTCGCTTGCACTTTTTCCCGCATTCACAATCTCTTCAATGTTGATAAAATATCTAAAGGATAAATTCTCACATACTCTTGCAGGCCAGCCCGATTTATTATTAACTATCGCTTTTATTTCAATGAAATTGTTTCCCGATGCATTCACACCGGCTTCAACGAATATTTCATCCTCCGGAACTTCTTCTATACCGTTAAATTTGGGATCGGGACTTCCGCCATAAAGCTTGTACATTTTTGCAAGCAGTCCCACAAAACCTGCATTATAGTCACAGGCAACTTCATTGCAGGTGTAATTACTGATGTCGTCGGTGTAGTTGTCCGTGCTGTCAGGTCCTCCCACAAGGGCACCATAAAGAACATGCCTGTGTTCGGGAGGCTCCATCTGACTGTCCGCCCATGAACCGTGAGCAGTTCTGTGATGGGGCCTTTTCGGTGGATTTTCTCCAAAACCCACAACAAAGCTTCTTCCCGTGCTTCCCAAAGCATAATCCGCCTGGCTTCTTGCAAACTCCAGATAAGTTTTTGCTTTTTCCTTATCACCGTTCTCCCAATCGGAATAAACACATGCCAGAAATGCCGTTGTGGTTGCATACCTCAATGATCCCCACTGGTCGAGCCATGCAAGTCCCTTCGGAGTATATGTAATTCTTTCACCGTTGTATCCGGTTGTCCACCAATCAAGATGCCTTTCTATCGCTTCTTTATATTTTCCGTTGTCATTTTTAATCCTGGCCAAAAGAAGATAAGTGCCATAAGTCACATCATCCCAGCATTGAGCCCACTTATACTTCGGTATGTTCGTCTGTGGCTCATAACCCCATTTGTCAGAATAACTTTCCGCTTTATCCAAATATGAAGAATCATTGGTAGCAAGATAAAGCCATACAGCTGCCCAGGAAAGCTCATCATAAAATCCGCTCCATGAATTATAAAAACCATTGGCTGCAGTGTACCCATCATCGCTTTTTGTGGTGTCCGCAAATTCAAACAGTTCTTTTGCATGCTTTAAACATTCTTTCGAGTATTCACCATCCACTTTCTTAAATATTATCGATGCTATAGCTAAAGCTGCCGACGTCTCTGCCACAACCGTGGAACCCGGCGATGACCTGTCAACTTTGTACGACGGCCTTTCCATAGGCATTACTTCGGCAGGACCCCACCACGCATGGTCAGCATGACCGTCGCCCACCTGGTAATAGTACACATCCTTTTCCGGATGACATTTTATAAAATAATCACAAGCCCATTTTATGTTATTCAATATGTGGTTATACTGTCCACTCTGTTTAAACGCATCTTCATATTCATACACCGCCCACCCCAGCATAGCCGCCGAATAAGACATGGGCAAATTAAATTTTACGTGATCTCCCGCATCATACCATCCGCCGGTAAGATCAATTCCTGCATCTTTTCCGTCATCCAGTCCCGAATCTCCCCGCCAATTTAGGCGAAGAGTTGAGGGATCGAGCTTTCCGGATCTTTGACACTCATAGAAAAAAATTGCTTTTTGCAACGCTTCACCGTAGTTGAAGGCCCCGGTTGCCGGAGGCTGATCTGGAATCTCTTCCTCTGGTAAATATCCGCCGTTTTTATTTTCTGCCGTCAAATCACCATGAGTTTTTGAACCAACCTCATCCAAAGTACTTGAAGTCTTTCGCCCCCATAGCTTTGCAAACAACAGAACAGTGCTGAAAGCTACAATAACAGCAAGTATCAAAAGAATTTTTCTTCTTCCCAAACTGTTAACCAGCCTCATAGCATCCTCCTGCCTCAATTAATAAAAATCAATTTACAACTTTAATTTTAAGTAAATCTATATTTATCCGCTTTATTAGTTTATTATATCATATATGCTTCGTCAAATTTGATAAAACCAAATTTCAGAAAAATTGCCGTATAGATTTCAAAAATTTTTCGGACATGCCTTTTTTGGTATTTTAAAAAAGCAGAGTAAATGTCAAAATTCACTCTGCTTTACGTATTTTTATTTTACGTTTTCCTAGTATTTACCGAACTCACTGTCAGACAACAATATCTTCTGTTTTAAACCTCCAACATCCTTCTCAGCTGTTTCCTTTCCATCACTATATTCTCCATTTTCTTCCTTACTGTAACTTTTCGGTTGCTTGTTTTCCGTATAGTCTTCAAGCATCCTCATTATTTCAGGACTAACTTCCTTATATCTGTTGGATGTCATTTTTCCCATATTTTTTAACTTGAATTTTGCAATGGACCGTTTCAAAAGCTCAGCCTGACTTGACAGCTCTTCACTTGCAGCAGCACTTTCTTCCGATGTTGCCGAGTTGGTCTGTACCACCTGGGATACCTGGGCAATTCCCTGATTTATTTGAGTAATTGCCGCAGCTTGTTCGTTGGAGGCAACAGCTATATCATTAACCAGCGTAGCAGCCTTTGATATGCCTTCAACTATTTTGTTGAGAGCTTCGGCAGTTTCCCGGGCTATCTTTGTACCATTTTCAGTCCGCTTGATTGTTCCCTCAATAAGTTCCGTGGTTTCTTTCGCAGCATTCGCCGATCTTGCCGCCAGGTTTCTTACTTCTTCCGCCACAACCGCAAATCCTTTTCCGTGTTGTCCGGCCCTTGCCGCCTCAACTGCGGCATTCAGTGCAAGAATATTGGTCTGGAACGCAATTTCGTCTATCACTTTGATAATTCTGGAGATATTTGATGAAGAATTATTGATTTCCTCCATGGCATTGAGCATTTCAGCCATTTGCTTGTTCCCTTGCTCTGCATTGTTTTTTGCAACTTCAGCCAGTTCATTGGCCTGATTCGCATTCTTGGCACTAAGCTGTGTCTGGTTCGCCACCTGTTCAAGGGAAGCTGTCAGCTCTTCTATCGAGCTTGCCTGTTCAGTTGCTCCTTGCGAAAGCTGCATGCTTGAGTCGGATACCTGTTTTGCTCCTGCTGCCACCTGTGCAGCAACTTCATTGATATTTGAAAGCACTTCATTATTTGTATCAACCATTTCCTTAAGTTTTTTACCCAGCAAGTCTTTGTCGGATTTGACTCTTACATCGACAGTCATGTCTCCCGCAGCAATTCTTTCTACTACATACGCCTGTTCACGGATATTTTCTATCATTCTTTTGAAAGATTCGGCCAGTTTTCCTATTTCATCCCTGGTTTCAGCCTTGACATCCACTTCCACGTCTCCAAGGGCAAGCCTGTCGGCAGCTTCCACCATCTGGCCGATAGGTTTGCTGATAATCCTGGATATAAACACTCCCAAAGCAATAGCTATTAATATGCCTACAAATATCACAACTATCATTACAGTTGAAGCAGTTGACGCAACTTGCTTATTTTCATCCACTTTTTCCTTCGCTGCAGTAGTATTATATTCCACAAAAGCCTCAAAATAGTCTCTCAGAGTATCTCCAATATCATCAATATCTGAAAGAAGCAACTGTCTTGCTTCTTCGGTTTTCCCCGATTTAACAAGTTCAACTTCTTTGTCAACCAAAGATTTATACTTTTCCCACAACGCCTTTAATTCTTGAAGCTGAATGCGGTCGGTTTCGTTTATAACTGTACTTTCATACAAACTTAAATATTTTTCAGTATTTTCAACATGTTCTTGAATTTTTTCTATACCTTTACTTACCTGTTCTGCATCATATACCAGAAGTTTTGCAGTATTATATCTCATTCTCTGAAACCTCAAGGAAGCACCGGCAGCATAGTTGATACCCAATGTGTTTTTTTCATACAGTTCGGCATCCGCCTGGCTCATATTATTGATGTTTGAAAGGGCAACAACTCCGACAACTCCTGCAACCAATGCAAGCAGGAGAAAACCAATAATTAATTTTGCTGATATTTTTAAATTATAATACCATCTGAGCATATAACGATCCTCCTTGATTTTTTATATTTCATTCCTTGAGTATTGCACTTATTCAATCTTTGAGAAGTTTTTCGCAGTCCAGTATCAGCCTGACTTCATTTCCGGTTTTGCCTATGCCCTTGATAAACTTGTTTTCACTTTGGTCAAAATCGGGTGGGACAACAATCTCCCCGTCCGGAATGGACATTACCTCACACACGCTGTCTACAATCAGTCCAACAAACATATTGTCAACGTCAATAACAATTATGCAGGTTCTGTCGTCATACTCTCTGAATTCCTTGCCGAATCTCAGCCTGACATCCATCACAGGAATTATTTTCCCCAAGGCAATCAAACCGCATAATTAAAAAATTAACGGAAATCATATTATTTGTGAAAAAACTCTTATAAGGACAAGGAGTGATATGTATGAGCCTGATTTCCTGGAATCCATTCAGAGAAGTAGACAGCATCAGCAGAGATATGGAAACCTTCTTTGAACGTTCACCTTTTGGTTTTTTCAGCAGAGCAACAGCTCCCAGAGTTGATGTTTTCGAAACAGAAAAAGATGTTGTTGTAAAGGCTGAAATACCGGGTGTATCCAAAGAAGATTTAAATGTATATGTTGATGAAAATTCCATAAGATTGTCAGGAGAAACAAAAAGAGATACAGAATATAAAAATGAACATATATACAGGACTGAAAGATATTACGGAAGCTTTTCAAGAACAATTCCCCTCCCTGTCGAAGTAAAATCAGAACAGGCAAAGGCAGAATATAAAGACGGTATTTTGACCGTTACGGTTCCTAAAGTTGAAACAACACAAATGAAAGGCAAAAAGATTGATATACATTAACATTAATTAAAAATTTATTTAAAATATTGCACTATACTGTACAAAGGGCCAATCATTGCCGATTGGCCCTTTGTCTGTTATTCCATGCTTTATTTTAAGTTTTAAGACATAAACAATTTGATATCATCTTCAACAGTGCCAATACCTGCGATGCCAAACTTCTCCACCAGAACCTTTGCCACATTGGGTGAAAGGAATCCCGGAAGCGTAGGTCCAAGATGAATATTCTTCACGCCCAGATACAAGAGAGCCAAAAGAACTATTACGGCTTTCTGCTCATACCACGCTATATTAAAGGCAATCGGAAGCTTGTTGATATCGTCCAGTCCAAATACTTCTTTAAGTTTCAGGGCAATAACCGCCAAAGAATACGAATCGTTGCACTGTCCGGCATCAAGCACCCTCGGAATACCGCCTATATCGCCCAGTCCCAACTTGTTATAACGATATTTTGCACATCCTGCCGTTAAAATCACAGTGTCTTTAGGAAGGTTTTGGGCAAACTCGGTGTAATAACTTCTGGACTTCATGCGCCCATCGCATCCGGCCATAACAAAGAACTTTTTAACAGCTCCGGATTTGACGGCTTCAACCACCTTGTCGGCAAGGGCCATTACCTGATTGTGGGCAAATCCGCCGACAATGCTTCCCGTTTCAATTTCATCAGGAGCAGGCAAAGTTTTCGCAAGCTCAATTATCTCCGAAAAATCCTTCTTGCCGTTTTCATCGGCTTCAATATGCTTGCATCCGGGGAAACCTGCCGAACCTGTTGTAAATATCCTTCTTCTGACCTCTTCGCTCCTTGGCGGAACAATACAGTTTGTAGTAAACAAAATAGGCCCGTGGAAGGACTCAAATTCTTCCACCTGCTTCCACCATGCGTTTCCGTAGTTGCCCACGAAATTGTCATACTTTTTGAAAGCCGGATAGTAGTGGGCCGGAAGCATTTCGCCATGGGTGTATACATCCACGCCTGTTCCTTTTGTCTGCTCCAAAAGCTGTTCAAGATCGGTAAGGTCATGCCCGGAAACAAGGATGGCCGGATTTTTTCTGACTCCGATATTAACTTCGGTAATTTCCGGATTTCCGAACCTTGATGTATTGGCCTCGTCCAGAAGCGCCATAACCTTTACACCGTATTCACCGGTTTTGAGTGTCAGCGCAAAAAGGTCGTCAACTGAAAGAGAGTCGTCCAAAGTTGCCGCCAAAGCCTCATATATAAAGGAATAGATTTCCTTGTCTTCTTTTCCTATATTTTTCGCATGCTCGGCATAGGCTGCCATACCCTTGACACCATAGGTAATCATTTCTCTTAATGAACGTATATCTTCATTTTGAGTGGAGAGTACCCCCACAGAATCGGCTTTTTTTAACATGGATTCTCTTGAATCCACAGAAAATACCGCCGCATCATGAAGGCCTTCCGCCTGTACGGACTTTTTCATTTCGTCCCTTACGGCAAGCATTTTTCTTATCTGTTTTTCAATTGAACCATCGTCAAAATTCACATTGGTAATTGTCATAAACAGGCTGCTTAATACTTCATGGTTTGTATTTCCAAGTTTTGCGGCATCAATATTTCCCTTGGTAACGATATATGAGATGCCTTTAACGGTGTAAAGCAAAAGATCCTGGAGCTTTGCAACTTCCTCATTCTTGCCGCACACCCCGCGTACTGTGCAGCCTTTTCCTCCTGCAGTTTCCTGACATTGATAACAAAACATGCTCATTGCTTTTCCTCCTTTTATGCTTTTTTATTTAGGTCTATAAATAAGGTTTATAAAACCGTTTATTCAAGGATTTCGCCGTTGGTTGAAATTGTCACAACCTGCCAGGGTATGAGTTTTCCACTGTTTAAAAGAGCTCTTTTTACCGCGTTTTCAATTCCTCCGCAGCATGGAACCTCCATACGCACAACTGTGACGCTTTTGATATTGTTGTTTTTGATAATTGCCGTAAGCTTTTCGGTGTAGTCCACATCGTCCAGCTTCGGACAACCAATCAAAGTTATTCTGTTTTTCATAAATTTATTATGGAAATTTCCATAGGCATATGCGGTGCAATCCGCTGCAATCAAAAGATTTGCATTTTCAAAATACGGCGCATTGACCGGTACAAGTTTGATTTGAACAGGCCACTGGGAAAGCCGGCTCATGTTCTCGTAAGTCTCCGCAGGCTCGGCTTTGTGTTCATTTTCCCTGTTGATAGTTCTCATCTGCGTACCGGGACATCCGCAAGGCAAATCTTCTTTCTGCTTTTTCAGCTTGTTTTCCTGAACGGCTGCTTCGTTATACTCTGCCGCTTCACGCTCTTCAAAGGTGATGGCTCCTGTGGGGCAAACCGGAAGGCAGTCACCCAGGCCGTCGCAGTAATCATCCCGCAAAAGCTTCGCCTTTCCGTTCACCATCCCTATGGCTCCCTCGTGGCAGGCATTTACACACAATTCACATCCTATGCATTTATCTTCATCTATCTTTATTACTCTACGAATCATTTTACTAACCTCCTGTTTTTTGAACTTTTTATATTTGTTTCATTGACTTTATGTTTTAAGTTTACTATACTGAAACTGATAAGTCTGTTGGAAATACAACAAAAAGAGGTTGCTATGAAAAAATATTTGGATGTTTTAAAAAAAGTTAATTTGTTTAAAGGAATTGACGAATCGGATTTGCTTTCGCTTTTGGCCTGTTTGTCAAGCAAGCTTGAGCATTACAAAAAAAACGAGATTGTTTTTATGAGCGGTGAGGCCATTAATTCTTTTGGCATAGTTTTGTCAGGAGAGGTTCAGATTGTACAGGAAGATTATTACGGTAACAGAAGTATCCTGGCCAGGATAGGTGTGGGCAATCTGTTTGCCGAATCTTTTGCCTGTGCTCAAATAGAAGCTCTTCCGGTCAGTGTAATTACAACCACCGAAAGCGATCTTCTTTTTATCGACTGCCGTAAACTCGCAAAGCCATGTGCTACTGCCTGCGCTTTTCACAGTCGCCTGATTCAAAATATGCTGCATATTACTGCGATGAAAAATATATCTTTAACACAAAAAATTGAGTTTATTTCAAAGCGTACCACTCGGGAAAAGCTTTTGGCCTATCTTTCCAGTGAGGCACAAAAGGCAGGCAGCAATCGTTTTTCCATTCCGTTCAACCGTCAGGAACTTGCAGATTATCTGTCGGTTGACCGCAGCGCAATGTCGGCGGAACTTAGCAAGCTTAGAAAAGAAGGTATTTTAAATTATAACAAAAACCATTTTGAATTATTGTAATTTGAATTTCTATAATTAATCACTATAAATTTAATCACCATAAATTTTTAATCACCATAAATTGTCCACAATATGAAATTCATCATATTATAAATGCAAAATTTTACATTCCTTAATTATTTATCTTTTTTAATTCCGTTATTCTTATTTTCTTCTTCAATCAAATCTTCCATATGCCGTTTTGCTTTCGTAGACAAAGCATCGCCCAAATAATTGCGGTCTATTTTATTCATTTTATGGTATTCCTGTTTTATTCTTTCATTGGCAGCTTCAAGCTCAGCCTTAAGCTCCCTTGCGGACAGCAGTGCGCATCCTTCTCCCCTTACAATTATCTGCTGCAATCCGTCGGATGTGGCAACAGTGATATCATAGTTTTTACTGTTTTCATAGGCAAATTTCTCAATATACTGATCCGCTGTTTGAGCCTCTCTCGTATAAACCACATGGATATTATAATAATCTATTATCTCTTCTTTATGTCCCTCAACACGGTAAGCATCAAATACGACAATGACATGACATCTTCGAATCCATTGGTAATTGCTCAGCATATCAAGCAATTTCATTCTTGCGCCGTCCAAATTCTCATCGGCAAGCTTTTTTAACTCCGGCCATGCATAGATGATGTTATATCCGTCCACCAAAAGATACTCTTCTTTTGCCTCATGCCTTTTTGCACCGGCTGCAGGTTTGTAATACCTTTCTTCCGATGCCTTTTGCCTCTTCCATGCAGATTTCCTTCCCTGGTTTGCATAAAAGGTTTTATTCATAATTTGATCAATTTCTTCCAGGCTTATCGCTTTTTCTCCCGAATACACAGGCCGGTTTTGGTTTAAATTTTCTTCATCCTCTTTTTTCTGAAAATAGCTCTCCACATGCATGTAATTCTTTACTTCATCCCAACTTACCAAAAAACTGACACCATTGGCGCAAAATACGGAACCTGTGGGATTTTCCACATCCCTTTCCGAATCATATCCTATGCGCTCTATAACTTCCTGCGCATTATGGCACGGCTCATACCCTTTAAAACTGCAAAACAGTCTGCCAAGACCTTTGGTATATGCCACAACCTCTTTCTGATAATTCCTCATGGTGACAACGGGAGCGCTGCCAACCAAAACTGCCATATCGCCGTTTATCTGGGATATCTCACATGTGCCGTGCATTTTCTCAATATCCATCATGGCTCTTCCCACCATTTTTTCCGGCACTTCCAGCTGAAAGTCATAATAGGGCTCAAGCAGTATGGATTCCGCTTCTTTCAAACCCTGACGCACCGCACGGTAAGTAGCCTCCCTGAAGTCGCCGCCCTGAGTATGCTTGTTGTGCGCCCTTCCGGATACCAAAGTAATTTTCATATCCGTAATCGCCGAACCCGTCAAAACCCCTTTATGAACTTTTTCTTCAAGGTGGGTTAAAACCAGTCTCTGCCAACTTTTAGCCAAAACATCCTCACTGCAGTTTACATCAAACTTAAGGCCGCTTCCCCTCTCTCCGGGCTTCAATAGCAAGTGAACTTCCGCATAGTGTCTGAGTGGCTCAAAATGCCCCACTCCTTCAACAGTATTGGCAATAGTCTCTTTATATACTATACTTCCGTCGTCAAAAGCAACATCAACTCCAAAACGGCTTTTTATAATGCTTTGCAGAATTTCAATCTGTACCTCTCCCATGACCCGGACCCGGATTTCCTGCAACTGTTCATCCCAGACAATGTTAAGCTCCGGTTCCTCATCTTCAATCTGCCTAAGCTTGGGCAGCATCGCTCTTGGGTCACAACCTTCCGGAAGTATGATTTGATACTGCAGCACAGGCTCCAACAGCGGCGCACCTGAAGATTTCTCAATTCCAAGACCTTCTCCCGGTCTGGATTGGGTAAGGCCGGTCACTGCAAACACGGTGCCCGCATCCACCTCGCTTACCGCTTCAAATTTTTCTCCGGAGTAGATGCGGATTTGATTCACTTTTTCTTCCCACACGCCGTTTGTCAAAACATCTCTTACCTTGAGTTTCCCGCCGGTCAGCTTCATGTGGGTAAGACGGTTTCCCTGCTCGTCCCTTGTTATTTTAAATATCTTGGCACCAAATTCATTAGGGTAACTTGGGACTACAGTATATTTCATAAGACCGTGAATAAATTCCTCGACACCTTCCAATTTCAATGCCGAACCGAAAAAACACGGAAATACCTTTCGTTCTTTTACGGCAGCACTAATCTGCGAGGTTTCAACCCGTCCTTTCTCAAGATACGTCTCCATTATCATTTCATCACACATTGCCAGCCGGTCAAAAAACTCTTCTGGATTTTCTTCACTAAATTCTATGCATCTGTCATCCAACTGCTTTTTTATTTCATTAATTACTTTATCCTTGTTTGTCCCGTTCTGGTCCATTTTATTGACAAATATAAACACAGGTATCTTGTAGATTTCAAGAAGATGCCACAGGGTTTTGGTATGTCCCTGCACTCCATCAGCACCGCTGACAACTAAAATGGCATAATCCAGCACTTGAAGGGTTCTCTCCATCTCAGCCGAAAAATCCACATGGCCCGGAGTATCCAGCAAGGTAATCCGGGTGTCCCCCACTTCAAAAACGGCCTGCTTGGAAAAAATAGTGATGCCCCTGGCCCTTTCGAGTTCATAGGTGTCCAGGTAAGCATCTTTGTTATCAACTCTTCCCAATTTTCTTATTTTTCCGCTCACATACAGCAGGGCCTCTGATAATGTTGTCTTTCCTGCGTCAACATGCGCCAATATTCCAACTACCAACTTCTTCATATTCTTTTCTCTTTTCCCGGTCGTTTTTTATTCATTTAGTATCAATAGAAACAAGCTTATTATACTACAGTAAAATGATTTTTGTAAATGTAACGCGCCTGCCGGCATAAACCCGGTCATGATTTGAATAATTGATATTATGCGATGAATGTGCTAAAATTTAATTAGTATAAGGAGTTGCACGTCTTTACATAACAACAAACAATACACTTTTAAGCAGTATACTTTCCAAAAGTATTTCGCGCCAACTTCCCAATAATTGTAGTTTTTTCATGTACACAAAAAATAAATACTTTTACTAATTATTATTAATGAGATAGTTATTTTTATTTTTAATAAATTTTTTATTATTTAAGGAGTGTATTTTTATGGGGAAAATTTTTGGCAGGACACTGAGTCTGCTGGTAACATTTGCAATGGTGTTTTCCGTTCTTTTAGTCATGCCCGTTTCAACTTATGCTGCATATTCCCTTCCTGTGGACGTTGAAGCAGAAGATTGCACTCTTGGCAACGGTGCCGTTGTTACCACCAATGTATACGGAACTCAATATCCCGGATATTCCGGCGACGGATTCGTATGGGTGGCCAACTCGGGAACGATAACATTGGAAGTCACCATTCCTGAAAACGGTATGTATGAGCTTTCCACAAGATGCTGGATGTATCTTGGCAAAGAAGATGAGACCAGAATGCAGGTTATAAGCATCAACGGAAAATCACACAGCAACTATTTTATTCCAAACAAAGGCCAATGGATTGATTACAGTTTCGGATTCTTCTATCTTGAGGCCGGTAAAGCAACTATTGAGATAGGTTCCTCCGGAAGCTGGGGCTTTATACTGTACGACAAAATATACTTTGACCATGCTGACATGCCCGATCATATAATTGACCCGACTCCGTGTGATCCAAATGCAACTCCTGAAACAAGAGCTCTTATGAAATACCTTACCAGCGTGTACGGAAAATATGTTATTTCCGGCCAGCAGGAGATTTACGGAAACGGAAACGACGGCAATTATGAACTTGAATTCGATTATATTTATGAGAAGACAGGCAAATATCCTGCAATCAGAGGCTTTGATTTCATGAACTACAATCCTCTGTACGGATGGGAAGACGGTACAACGGCACGTATAATCGACTGGGTAAAAAATCGCGGCGGTATTGCAACAGCATGCTGGCATATAAATATTCCCAGGGATTTTGCAAGTTATAAACTCGGTGAGCCGGTGGATTGGACAAACTGTACATACAAACCGACAAGCAGCTTTAATACCGCAAACTGCCTTGATGAAACAACAAAAGAACATGCTTACCTGATGATGGCAATTGAAGACCTTGCAGAGCAGCTTTTAATTCTTCAGGAGCAAAACATTCCTATACTTTTCCGTCCGTTCCATGAAGCTGAAGGCTACAACAACACCGACGGCTCCGGCGCATGGTTCTGGTGGGGTTCTGCAGGTGCTGAAGTTTACAAGGAACTCTGGAAACTTCTTTATAAAACTCTTACCGAAAAATACGGCATTCATAATTTGATATGGGAAGTAAACCTTTATACATATGCCAATTCTTATGAATGGTATCCCGGCGATGAGTATGTGGACATTATCGGATACGACAAATATGAAGGTTCACCCAATACCTGGGGCACAAGCGCCGCATCATCATTATTCCTTACACTTGTAAATTACACAAACGACACAAAGATGGTTGCATTGACTGAAAATGACGTTATTCCCGATATTCAAAATATAGTTAATGAGGAAGCCTGGTGGCTGTATTTCTGCCCATGGTACGGTGATTTCCTTATGAGTCCCAGATACAACGACCCCGTACTTTTGAACACTATCTACAACAGTGAATATGTAATCACCTTGGATGAACTTCCGGAAAACCTTTATGAATATGATGGTGAAATACCGGATATCAACTACGGCGATTTGAACAATGACGGAAATATAAACTCAACCGATTATATGATACTGAAGAAATATATTTTAAAAGTTCTTGAAAGAATGAATGTCCCTGAAAAAGCAGCAGATTTAAACGGTGACGGTTCAATCAATTCAACCGATTTGACAATATTAAAAAGATTTATAATGAAAGCAATTACAAAATTTCCCGTTACACAAAAGTAACTGATCTATCATGAGATTAAATATTTCATTATAGTTATGGAAAAATAATAAGAAAAAGTACCCTCTGATTATCCTTTAAAAAATCATCAGGGGGTACTTCTTTTTCATTTCCAATTCATTACGTTATTTTTGCCGCGTATTGTAATAATACCGTTTAAAACAAGATAAAATGCAACTATTATCGAGCCAATCAAATCCACATACCATGAAGCGGGGTGGGCAGGAGCAACGGCAACAAATGTCAGGGAAGAGGTTACACAGGCATCGACAGCAGCCTTTGCACAATAAAGCCTGCTTTGTACCGCAAGTATCGCATTCGGTTTTTCGCGGTTGAGCCTACGGTATCTAAGCCAAAACCATGTGTTTGTTATCACACCAAGCACCGCAATTACAAGTCCGGGGATAACATTGCCCTTTTCAGTGTCAGGCGAAAACAATGCAATAAACAGCATAGCCGCTCCCGACAGACACATTGCCGCTCCCACACATAAATTTGCAGTGCGTTCCAATTTATTCCTGTATGCTGTGTCGATTTCATTCTTTCTATTTACAATCCGGAACACTATCCACGACACAATTATTGCCCCTAGTTCCGCCGTACGCCGTATAAAGTCTGCAAACTGCGTAGACGAGCGGCCAAAAAAAAGTGCCGTCCCCACAACTATCGGTCCCGGCGAGCTCATCAACACAGAAGCCAGAAGTGTACGCTCCCCTGATTTTGATTTCATAATATCATACCCCCCACAAATGAACCAACGGTATTAAAACCGCTGCTGCAGCCAAAGGACATGTCAGCGTATCCATACCGTTCTTTGTATAAAGTTCCACAATTGCACAAACCGCCGAAGTTGCTGCCGCAATTGGAATACAAGCATACCACTCTACCTTGTCATGAGCTATCAAGACAATCATCACCGAAATAAAGGATACAACAAACATCGCAAAAGTACCTTCAAGACTCTTGCATCCTTCAACCAGTCTTCCTCTGACGAAATGACGCCCGAAACGTTTTCCCACCAATGCCGCTGCCGCATCGCCCAATCCCCATGCCAAAACCGATGCCAGCACTAAATATCTTTCCCCGAGCCATCCCCAGCAAAGACAAATCAGTATGGCAAACATAACAAACACTACTATCAGACTTCTCTTAATCTCACCTTTTTTACGCTCTATAAGCAATTGGGAATAGCCGGGTACACGTTCGGCAAATGCAAGAATCGGGAAAACCATCAATATAAATACTATAGCCGCAATTGCCGATACCCACCATGTTTTAAAGGCATACATCCATCCGAATATGGATCCTAAAAGTATCATGTGCAAAATCTTGCGGAAAAGTTCATCGGGCATGGGAACAAAACGACGCAGGACAAGCGCACTTGAGGCGCAGACAGCAAAATAGCAAAGCAATATCCCGTAACCTTTTATAAATTCCACAAACATTATTTTACCCCCGCGAATGAAGACTTGCCGCTTTGGATTCTCCATTCCGTTTAACATACTGACTTGCTATATGGCTTAATAATATATTTCATCTTAATATTTCGTCATAAATAGAATTTTAATGTACTTTCATTTAAGGTTACGGGAATATAAAAGATTACTGCATAAATTATTTGGTTGCTTTCTTTACCGGATGCCGTATAACCGTTTTATATTTTGCCGGTTCAACCTTGCGGGGGTCGGACAAATATATTTCATGATGCAGCCGTTCGTTGGAAAAGTCCTTTTCATATCCTTCTTTTATCAAATATTCATCCATCTTTGCAACTGTTTTGGGCTCATCATCAAAAGGACCTAAATGCAGAGCTTGTACACAAAGTCCTTCTTTAATGGTTAAAAACTCCGCTAAAGAGCAGTCTATTTTCTTTTTGCGGGCAGCTTCTTCTTTCGCCCACTCAAAATCTTCTTTTGAAACAAAATCAGGCAGGCGTATCACCGAAATCCAATTAAACTTATCCTTTTGACTGTAGTCCACTCCCTCTACGCCTTCCTGCCACCAGAATCCTTCCAGGGGCGGCACAACATATTCAAAAAAGCCGTCTATTTTGCGTCCGCTTTTATTGCTCATCTTAATTGTGTATGCAATTGCATAAAGAATATTGACGGCCTGTTTATAAGCACCATCCTCTTCATTCGGGTCGCCTTTCCCGCGTACCGCTATAAAATTCATCTGTGGAACATCGATTATTTCGGGTTCGGTTTTTGGCATGTAAAGTTCTTTGTATTCTTTCTTAAAATCAAATGCCATAGTCAATACCTCCTGTAAATCCGGAATATAAACTTTAGATTGGCATATATCAAAGTAATTTTAAGAAAAGTACTTACCTTGTCCAAATCATGACCAAACCAATCTTAATATTATTGTTTACAAATATTTTATCATTTAAGTATTTCCGCGAAAAGTAAAAAATATAAAAAGTAAAGAATAAAAATATTTAAGATTTTTATTGTATGAATATTCAAGTCACAGTTATCATTTCCGTTATGTCACTTACTATATTACTGGACTTGGCTTTTTATCTATAGTATTATTTTAGTAAAACAGCCATTATGACAAATATCTCAAAACTCTAAAGAAACAAGAAACGTCCGATTATGAACCTTTAAATACTTTATTTAGAGAGACCCTTAAAGAAGTATGGAAATGAATAAAAAATATTCCGTAAAATAAAAGGAGTAAGAGTATGGGTATACAAGACATAAAAGACAGGTTAAATACCGATAAATATGAATTTCTAAGAACAGACCCCCGCCTCGGAGAAAACATATTAATTCTTACAACAGCCGGGTCCATTGCCTATGGAACAAATGTTGATACCAGCGATATCGATATCAGAGGCGTCACAATAGAAACAAAACAAGACCTTTTAGGATTGTCAAGCTTTGAACAGTTCGAAGACAGAATAACAGACACCGTGATTTACGGGCTCAAAAAGTTTATTAGTTTGTGTCTGGATAGCAACCCAAATGTCCTCGAAATTTTAGGCACAAAAGATGAGCATCTTCTTGTCATAACAAAGGAAGGACAGCTTTTAAGGGATAATGCTGATTTATTCTTGTCCAAAAAGGCAATACACAGTTTCGGAAATTATGCAACAGCCCAGCTAAGAAGGCTTAAAAATGCTCTTGCAAGAGACAGCTACCCTCAAGCAGAAAAGGAGCAGCATATTCTTGAGAGTATTTTAGGCCAAATGGAGCACTTAAAAAGAACTTACAAAAGTTTTACAAATGAAGAAATTAACCTTTATATTGATCAATCAGACAAACCTGAAATGGAAACTGAAATATTTATTGATATAAACCTTAAGCACTACCCCCTAAGAGACCTTAAAAATATCTATTCAGATATGAGCAACGTTGTGAAAAATTACTCCAAACTAAATCACAGGAACAACAAAAAAGATGAACCTCACCTTAACAAACATGCCATGCACTTAATACGGCTGTTGATTACAGGAACGGAAGTCCTCGAAGGTAAAGGAATTAACACTTATAGAGAAAAAGAACGGGAGTTTTTGCTTGACATACGTAAAGGAAAATACTCTTACAACGAGTTGTTTGAAATGGTTGATGAGTATGAACGCAGATTCAGATTGGCAGCAGAAAACACTTCTCTTCCCGATAAACCCGATTATAAGCGTGTAGAAGAATTGATGCTTGAGATCTATTCTAATATATGGGGTTTTGGGCGGTGAAATCAATCCATCTACATGACATTTTCAAGTTCTCTCATAAATAAACCGGTTACTTTTCCGGGAATTTCGCTTCCACCCCCTTTATTTCCTATACTATTTACAGGCACAATACCTATAACGGAATTGGTGACAAATCAAAGAATATATTGCTCTTTGATGTCTCCGTTATTTCCGATTTTGCATTTAAAAAATCACATCATCAAACCCATTCTTTAACGTTCTTTGGCCTTCCATATAATTCTCAAGATAGTTTCCCGTTTTATGGGCTATGACAGGGGAATCGGCATTTTTCACAAGCCCGGATACCATAAGTTTAAAGCCTTTTTCATAAATAGCTTTTTTATACGTGTTTTCCCTCGTTGAAAAAAAGACGGCAGGTTCTATACCTTTATTCTTATTGCCGTAGGTGACAGTAAGTCTTAATATAACGTTTTTCAAGTCATACTTTTTTATATAATCCATTACCATGGACATCAAATTGTCTTTTGTAAAACCAGTCTCAAACCCGAAATGCGCCATTGAATTAATTAAACAACCTGTCAATATGCTTTTCAAGCAGGAATACCCTTCCGTATTCATTTACAAGAAACGTCTCAAACAAACTAAAACCATATAAAACCCCAAAATCTTCAGATTTGATACCATGAAAACAATCCATACTACCTGCTACCTCCCTGTCAATACCTTGAGCAAAGCCTTTCCCTTGTCAAGAGTTTCCCGATATTCATCCTCGGGGACGGAATCCCACACTATACCTCCGCCTACATTGAAAAAAGCTTCATTACCTTTTATGACAATAGTCCTTATGGCCATATTCAAGTCTCAATTGCCGTTAAAATCCATATAGCCTATTGAACCGGTGTATATATTTCTTTTCACAGGCTTAAGTTCATCTATTGTCTCCATTGACCGAATCTTGGGCGCTCCGGTTATCGAACCTTCGGGAAACGTTGCTTTAATACAGTCTATTATATCAACGTCATCCAATAATTCCCCTTTTACCGTCGAAACAAGATGAAGGACCGTAGAATACTCTTCTATTTGAAGCAATTTCTCAACGTGAACACTTCCTATTTTGCACACCCTGCCCAAATCGTTGCGCTCAAAGTCGACAATCATTATATGTTCCGCCCTGTCTTTTTCGCTGTTTAAAAGGTCATGTTTAAGCTTGTTGCTTCTTCTTCGTTTTTGCCTCTGGGTCTTGTACCTTTTATCGGGCGGGTTTCAATAGTCTTTCCGTTTATTTTCAGAAACCTTTCCGGGGAACTGCTTAAAACCTTTATTTCCTCAAAATTCATGTAAGCCGAAAAAGGCGCGGGATTTATCTTTCGCAAATCAACATATATATCAAAAGGATCAGAACCTCCAATATTCGTTCTAAACTACTGGGACAAATTAGCCTGATATATGTCGCCGTTTTTGATATACTCTTTGACCTTTCCAATTATGCTGCAATACTCTTCGAAAGTAAAATTGGAAGCAACATAACTTTGACCTTCCGCTGCTTTTTTTCCGGTTGTACTCTTTACGCTGCCCTCACAAACTTTCTTTATTATCTCGTTTATTTTTCTCTCCAAAACTTGATTAATATCCTCTCTGCGTTCAAAGCCTATTGAAGACACTGCAGCATATACTTTATTGCATTTATGGTCTATAATAATTGCATTGTTATAAAACCCAAAAATCATGTCGGGTATGTTCATATCCTCTTTTCCGTGTTCTTTAAACGTTTCAATCCGGTGGCACAAATCGTAGAAAAAATACTCTACCGCCCCACTGAAAAACGGTAACTCAGACACATATGTATTTTTTATATCTACCAAGTAGCTTTTTTAAAAACAATAGAACGTCTTCAGTATACTCTTCTACGTGGGAACCTTTTATGAGTTTTATCCTGTCCCCCTTTGATACAAACACCAAAAAAGGGTCAAACACAATTATGGAATTTTCACCCAATCCATTATTGTTTAACGAACTAACCTTTATGGGAACATCCTTTTATACTTAAAATCAAGCCCAAAATACTCATTTATCGCATAAAAAGCTCCGCTTACAATGTCCTCAATGTCTTTTTGCCCAACAACATACGGCGGCATAAAATATAAAACATTCCCCAAAGGCCGAAGCAGCAAACCTTTTTTTAAGGCCAGCTTATAAATATTGTATCCCACACGTTTTTTCCAATCAAACTCTTTCTTCTGGGCCTTGTTTTCAACCAACTCCAGTGCGGCAATCATACCTATCTGCCGAAATTCGCCCACATAGGGATGGCTATGGGCAAGGGATTCTGCCAGCTTTCTGAACAACCCGGATTTTTCCCTGTTCTTGTTTAAAACATCGTCATCCTCAAATATTTTCAGCGATTCCAAGGCTGCGGCACAAGCCAGGGGATTTCCGGTATAGCTGTGGCTGTGCAGAAACGCCTTAAGCTCAATATAATCGCTGTAAAAAGCATCGTAAATCTTCTGAGTGGTAACAACCAGCGAAAGAGGCATATAGCCTGCGGTAAGCCCTTTCGACAGGCACATGATATCGGGACTTATACCGCCGTGCTCACAGGCAAACATTTTTCCCGTTCTTCCAAATCCCACTGCGATTTCATCGGCAATCAAGTGGATGTTGTAATAAGAGCACGCCTCCCTAAGCTTAATAAGATACTTTGCAGAATATATTTTCATTCCTGCCGCCGCTTGAACCATCGGCTCAATTATTACTCCGCAAATTTCCCTGTGTTTTTCTTCCAATATCTTTTCCATTTCACAAAAACATTCAGCTTCACAACAGGTGCGCTCCTTTCCATATTTGCATCGGTAACAGTCAGGTCCTGGCACTTTTATCGTGCTCATCATCAAAGGCTTGTAGATTTTACTGTACAGGTCCAGCCCACCTACTGCCAAAGCTCCAAGCGTTTCCCCGTGATAGGCATCGGACAGGGCAACAAATTTTTTCTTTTCACAGCTTCCGGTTTGCAAGTGATATTGAAAACTAAGCTTTAGTGCAATTTCAACGGCCGAAGAACCATTATCGGCAAAAAACACCTTGTTTAGCCCTTGCGGGGTAATTTCAACGATTTTCCCGGCCAACTCAATGGCAGGCCTGTGGGAAAAATTTGCAAATATCACATGTTCAAGGCTGTCAAGCTGCCTTTTGACTGCATCATTGATTCTTTTGTTGCAGTGTCCGAAAAGATTGACCCACCAGGAAGATACCGCATCAATATACCGATTGCCCAGAACATCAAAGATGTACGGCCCCTCTCCCCTCTCAATAACAATCGGAGGAAAATCTTCATAATCCTTCATCTGAGAGCAGGGATGCCAAATATATTCCAAGTCTTTTCTTTGCAAGTCATACAACTGCGTTCACCAGCCTTCTTGTATTTGCCGCAAGTTTCTTTCTTGATGTTATGAAGATGCAATGATAGGTTGCCCTCACCAATCCATTTACTTTAAACATCTCCTCGTAAATCCGTATCATTTCTTTCGTAAGAGCGGTGTTTACCTTTCTTTGTTTGTTACTGTTGTTCGCTCCGATTTTTTTCACGGAATCTAAAAATTCTCTTACCGTGTAAAAATACTCATATTCGAGACTTTCTTTTTTGACGGTATCAAATTCAAAGCCCTCAAGCCCTTCAAATGTCTCACAGCAAATCTTAAGTATCTCTTTTGCGTTACAGAATTTTTGGCCTGGCGGAAATTCTTCGTCTATTTTAAGTTTTCTGCGGGCAGTTTCATAAGAAAAATGAAGTTCGCTAAAAGTCATATGCCCAAAAGTGGAAAAGGCAAGTACTCCGTCACTTTTAAGGCTTTGAACAAGCTTATTGACAGTGCCTCCTAAGTCGTTAAACCATTGAAAAGTGGCATTTGAAATAACAAGGTCATATTTTTGGTTAAGTTCCGCTTCTTCAATATCAAGGCAGGCAAACTCCACATTGCTCTCGTTAAATCTGTCCCGTGCATATTCAATCATTCCCGGAGCAATATCTATTGCCGTTATTCGGGCATCCGGCCAACGGTCAAGCAAAAGCTTCGTAAGATACCCTGTGCCACAGCCCACATCCAGAATATCCAATCTGCTCTTACTATCCAAGTCCAGCATATCCAGCAGAGTATTTGCCATTTTCTTTTGAACTTTCGCGTATGCGTCATAGTTTTTAGCATTACGGCTAAAGTGCATTTGAAGAATCTTTTTATCTATCACTTTTATCACCTTGCTTCATAAATTCCAAAATCAATCTTGTAAATTCCTCCGGTAGAGAATAAAAAGGGACGTGACCTATGCCTTCCATGATAAAGACTTGTGCTTTGTTTTTCATCCTTTGTGCCATATACAAAGCCGCTTCTTTGGGACATATGCTGTCCATTTCACCATGAATGATAAGCGTATCCGCCTTTATGCTTTCCAGCTGCATCCTCATATCAGCAGCCAAAAGGAAGTCAAGCCCGGCCTCAAGCTCCTTAAATGAAGCTGTATTTGTATCGATATCGACTTTGAACAATGCCACATATTCCTTGCTTTCCTGCTCCTTCGAAGAAAACAGGGAAGAATAAAAAGAATCCATTGTTTTTTCCCTGTGAACTTTTATTGCCTCTTTCATCTTCTTAACCGCACTTTTATGCCAGCCGCAAAAGTACCCGGTCTCTTTATCCCTTGTAAATCGCGCCGTACCGCCTACCAAGACAAGTTTTTCAACCCTGTCTTTGTATTTGCCGGCAGCGTCAATCGCAAGCAAACTTCCCAAAGACCATCCCAGAAGACATAATTTATCTTTCTCCTTCTCAATTAACTTACATACCCTTTCAGTATAGCCTTCCATGCCGGTTATGCCATGCCATTCACAAAAAATAAGCTGAAAATACTCACTTAAAGCCGCAACGACGGGCTTCCATACGGAAGAATCCATACTCCATCCGGGCATCATGACAAGCTTTTGTTTTTCCAAACCATTATCCTCCCCTGTCAACATTATGGTATTATCCCCAACTTCCTTCCGAACCGGACAAGGTTTTTAAGGGCAAACTCCATGTCTTCATAGGAATGGGAAGCCATTATGGAAATTCTAAGCCTGCTCGTTCCTTTAGGAACTGTTGGCGGCCTGATGGCAGGAATATATATCCCTTCGTTATAAAGCAGCATACTAAACTCTACTGCAGTATTTACATCTCCCACCATAAGCGGTATTATCGGCGTCACCCCTTTGGGCACGTTAAAACCTTTTTCTATAAGCCTGTTTCTTAGCCACACGGATTTTTCAGCCAATTCCTTTCTTGCCTGCGGCTCCGTTTCTATGATATTCAAAGCTTCTAACGCCGCAGCCATATTATGAGGCGGCGGAGCAGTAGAGTAAATAAAGCTTTTGGCCTTGTGCCGTAAAAAATCAACAAGCTTTCTCTTTCCTGCAACAAATCCCCCTTCAACACCAAAAGCCTTGCTCAAAGTACCCATGCTTATATCAACAGCATCTTTAAGGCCAAAGTACTCCGACGTCCCCCTTCCCTTTTCTCCCAAAATTCCTGTGGCATGGGCATCATCCACCATTGTCATAAGATTGTATTTTTTAGCCAACTTCACAATCCTATCCACCGGTGCCACATCCCCGTCCATGCTGAACACGCCATCCGTTACTATAAGGCTTTTGCCGGTATGATAGCGTACAATCTTGCTTTCAAGGTCCTCCATGTCGCAGTGTTTATACACCACAAGTTTTGCACCGCTTAGGCGAATGCCGTCCACAATGCTGGCATGGTTCAGACGGTCGCAGAATATGACCCAGTTTTTGTCCGCAATTCCCGATATTGCTCCTATATTTGCGGCATATCCGCTTCCAAAAACAATACAGCTTTCCACATCCTTAAATTTTGCAAGCCTCTCCTCCAGCTCCCTGTGAAGCTCAAAGTTTCCGCAAGTCAGCCTTGAGCCTCCGGCTCCCACACCAAATTTACGAATAGATTCTATCGCAGCTCTTTTAAGCCTTATATCATCACACAAGCCCAGGTAATTATTTGATGACATCATAAGCATTTTTCTTCCGTCAATAACGGTATACGGGCCCTGGGCAGCATTAACATTTCGAAACTCCCTGTATAATCCCTTGTTTTTTATATCTTTCAAAGCACCTTGAAAATCATACATTTGCCAACAACTCTTCTATATTTATTGTTTTTTCGAAAACGGATTTCAGTTCTCCTAAAATCTTGTCCTCAGCATTAATGATTTCAACACTAATTCCATCTATTTTGGGAACAACCCCAAGCACCGGGACTTTGGACAACTTTCTTATTGTCTCTATATTGTCCCGCTCTAAAGTCCGATCCGAAAAACCGCTAAAAATTATTCCCTTTATTGGAATACCGGCATTTTGGGCAAAGGAGAGAGTAAGCAAAGTGTGGTTTATCGTTCCCAAGACAGTTCGGGAAACCAGGATGCAAGAAAGCCCCATTTCTTTAATCAGCTGAAACTGCATATATCCGGCCCTGGACAAAGGCACCGCAAGCCCTCCGCATCCTTCAGCCACGATATACCGGTACTTTTCACTAAGCTTTCTGTACCTATCCAGGATGATTTCCTTATCAACTGCAAAACCTTCCGCCTCAGATGCCAGATGCGGTGAAACCGGCGTTTTAAATCTAAAGGGATTTATCATCTCATCATCTTCATTAAACCCCGAGACTTCTTTTACAAAAGAAACATCATAAGAGAAAAAGCCGTTTTCCGTTTGCCTGCCGCCGCTGGATACGGGCTTAAAATAGCAGCAGTCATATCCTTTTGACTTCAATAAATACATAAGCCCTGCACAGACAACGGTCTTTCCCACATCTGTATCTGTGCCGATAATATATATTCCTTTGGTACCATTCATATTTCAAGCCCCATTCTTTGAATCATTTCAAGGTCGTCCGAAATTTTATTGCCCACCGTTGTAAGATAGTTTCCCACCAGCATTGCGCTGACGCCGGCTTTAAAGCCTTTGGACTGATGTTCTCCCAAACACATCCTCCCTCCGGCATATCTAATGTGGGCATAGGGCATTATCAATCTGAAAAGGGCTATAGTTCTGAGTATCTCATCGGGAGAAAGACTTCTGACATTCTCGAAAGGTGTACCCTTTATGGGGTTTAATACATTGATTGGAACCGATTTTACGCCAAGCTCCCTTATTTCAAACGCCATCTTGATTCTTTGTTCCATGCTCTCCCCCATGCCGATTATTCCGCCGCAGCAAATTTCCAGACCTGCCTTTGCCGCATTCTTTACGGTGTTTATTCTGTCGTCATATGTATGGGTATCACAAATTTTAGGGTAATACTCCCTGCAAGTTTCAATATTATGGTGGTACATGGATACCCCCGCTTCTTTAAGCCTTACCGCCCGCTCATAACTTAGACTTCCCAATGAAGCACAAAGCTTTAAATTTGTCTCTTTTCTTAATACCGAATATATTCCAAGAATCTTTTCAAATTCCTCATCTGAAACGCTTTTCCCGCTGGTTACAAGCGAAAATCGGTGCACACCTTCCTTTTCATTTTCCTTTGCCGCTTTTAACACATCGTCAACGTCAAGCAAAGGGTAAATTTTAACTCCTGTATCGTAATGCCCCGACTGGGCACAGAACTTGCAGTTCTCCGAACATCCTCCCGATTTCGCGTTAATTATCGAGCAAAGGTCCACTCTTCGGCCCATATTCTTTTTGCAAAGCTTATCTGCCAGTAAAAACAGTTTTTCATCCTCAATTTTCCCTTTTGCAAGCTCTACTGCCTCTTCAAAGGTAATCATCCGGCCTTCGTCCAATTTATTTTCCATCAGCGTTAAAAAATCCATGCAAACCTTCATCTCCCATTTTCAGTCTCCATTTCCAACCTCCATTTTACATTATATCCATATAAAAATTAATTGTCAACTTTATTTTAATTCAAGGTTGACAATCAAACAATAAAATCAGGCTGGGAAACTTTCTTGCAAAAAATCCCCAACCTGCTGTCATTTGCCGACATCTGAGAACACTCAATACCATCTTACTCCGATGAGGACCTTTTTCTCAAGCCAACCGCTTTCGATACCGGTAAAGTAAAACAAATACCCTGGGCTTCAGTTCTAAAAGCAGTATTTAGCTTTATTGCCTCCATAATTTTGTCGGCAATTTCACTTTCAGTAACAGTCAGTACCACTTCTTTCTCCGTGTCCACACTAATGCCCATAATTTCTTTGTGAAGCGCACTGACTCCGCGGGCATTAATTATAGTGGCCCCGGTAGAACCCTGGGAACGTATATAATCAACCACTTGTTCCGCAAATCCCGCATTGACAACAATATACAATGCTTTCATATTAGTGCTTTCCATCTTAATCCTCCCAAATCATACTGATAACTTATTCACAGGGACAACAAAGGCAATCCCCGTATTTGGTTTGTCAAAATTCAATTTTGTGACCAACTCCTCAAGTAACTGCTCGGATAAATTACCCGCAATCAAGCCGGTAATCATAACTTTTTTCTCCTCGTTAACAAGCCCCAGCATATCCCTGAAATATTCGGATTTCACCGTACCTTTTACATAAATCACATCAATTAAATGACATCGAAAATCAAACAGAAATTTTAAGATTTCCTTCTTATACTTTCTATCCGCTATTAATGTTAAAAAGTCAACACCATGTTTATATTCCGTCAAGGCAATAATTTCCTCCTCTAAAATAATCTACTCCGCACTGTTTTTACCTGCCTTAAGTTCCTCGTGTCCGTCTTTCATGTCCTTCACAATATTATCTTCATGATGCTGCTCATTTTGACGCTGTTCATCCATTTTAGCCGCTATATCGTCTTCATCTATATTTTCCTTAACTATGCTTTTTTCGGTTATACTTTCTTCATCCACTACACTTTTTTCAATCCCACCTTTTTCAACTATACTTTCCTGAACTGCAGCTTTCTCAGCTATACTTTCTTGAGTCGCACTTTTTTCAGCTGCGACTTCTTCAACGATACCCGCAAGGGACGCCAACTCTTTTATATCATTCATTTCAGCATCTTTCAGAGCTTTTTCCGCTTTCTTAATATTTATATTATACACTATACCTAAAAATTGTACAGCAATCAATGGGGTAACTGAAATAAATGCAATAATTCCAAAACCGTTGACCAAAATCGGCTGTCCGCCGGAAGGTGATGTCGCAGCCACAGCCTGTGCCACCCCAAGGGTAAGCGGCGTCAAAAATGCAGAAGTTAAAGCTCCGCCGGCCACTCCTCCCGAGTCAAAAGCAAGACCGACAAACAGCTTTGGCGCAAATATCATCATGATAAGAGCGACGGCGTACAGGGGTATTAAGAACCACAATATGTTAATCTCCGTCAATATTTTCAACATTCCAAGCAAAGCAGCAAAGCCAATACCTATGGCAAGAGTCATGCGAATTGTCATCTTTGCAATATGTCCGTTGGTCATCTCTTCCAACTGTTCTCCCAGCACCGTAACAGCAGGCTCCGACAAGGTAATGGCGGCACCTAAAATAAACGCAACAATCAAAAGCAACCACTTAAACCACTCGGGACGTGAAGGATCCAGGAAAACCTCCCCGATGTATTTGCCTGCAAATGCAAATCCATAATCTATGCCTGCCAGAAAAATCAGCAAGCCTATAAAAACTACAACAGTACCTAACAAAATTTTCACAAATTCTTTCTTCGGCTGTTTGATTAACAAAAACTGAAACGGTAAAAACACTATGATAACCGGCAAAAGTGCCAATGTAACTCCCCACAAATTATTTACAATTATCTCACCAACGGTTCCCACCGTCTCAGGAGAGTATACCTGTTCAGGAGGAAATACACCGTTGTAAAGAAACTTAAGTACTATACCGTAGATGGCCAATGAAATAATCGGACCCACCGGAGCAAGGCCAATAATCCCAAAGCTGTCGTCATTGCTTTTGTGCCTGGACATGGTAGTGGAAACACCCATACCCAAAGCCAAAATAAACGGAACCGAAATGTCCCCCGTAGTTGCACCGCTTCCGTCAAAAGCCAAAGCAACAAATTCATCAGGAACAAATATAATCAACAGAAAAGTAATGACATACAATATGGCAAAAACCACTTTAATATTTAAGTCCTTCATAATTCGAAAGAGGGAGAATGCAAGCATCACGCCGATTCCAAAACCCATAATCCAGATAAACACGGTTTCGTTGATAATCGGCATAATCATGTTGGTCTGCTTGGCCAAAACGGTCAGTGCAGGTTCCGCGACAGTGGCAAGCACGCCAAAAAGAAGTCCGAAGAAAATAACAAAGATTGATTTTTTAAGCTTTATTAGCGAACCCCCAACCAATTTTCCTATGGGAAGAATACTAATATTTAAACCGTCCAAAAACAATGCCTGGCCAAAAACAACACTGGCATAGCCGACAAATAATTTGACATACTCCGCCCCACTGTCCAAAGGTGCGATAAAACCGCACACAATAATCATAATTGCCGCAAGAGGCAGCGAAGATATAAAAACTTCTTTTAACGTTGTGGCAAAAATGGCGAGTTTACTTTTCAAATTTAATTTCTTCATCTCTATCTCCCATCTAAAAAATTAATTAAAATATATAAATTACCAATTTAATTCCCCTTGAGACATAATTACAATTTTTTTATTTCGATTTTTTCTTTTTCGGCACTTTCAGCATTAAAATCAAAATCGCTTTCACCCCGTTTGCACTTGTTGACAAAGAAAGACCTCTGCGTATTTTTATCTGTAATTCTTTACGCGCGTCTTTACTTTTTTTAATCTACCGTTAAATATTAAGATTAAAAGGTTCGTAAGACTTGTTTTATCCTTGTTTTTGAAAAACCATGCTTCTTAAAATTAAATAATAGAATTAAATAATTCTTGACTTTTTAAAAATGTAAAGCCAGTTTTAGCAATTTCTCAAATGAATTTTTCAAAAATTTTTTACATTGAAAAGCATCCATAATTAAAATCACAGATTTCTTCCTTAATTATATTATATATTATATCATAATTTTAAAATACGTGCATTATGCATTCACTAAAACTTTAAAAGGCAAAGAACACCAGTGATAATCTCCCAGCGTCTTTGCCTTTATAATCTTTTTATATTTTTATTTTATCTTTCTCCAAGCTCTTTGTCAAGAATATACAAGCCGTTCCAGTGTCCATTGATTCTTTCCAGTCTTTCCACAAGTACTCCAAACATGTTTTCTTCCTCAATCTGCTCATCCACAAACCACGCCAAAAGATTGAGCACCCTCTGGTCTCCTTCTTCTCTTGCTTGTTTTACCAAATCATTTATACGGGAAGTTACCGTTTTTTCATGGGCAAGAGCTTTTTTGAACACATCTTCAATGGAATCAAATTTGCCGTCTCCAGGGTTCAGAGGACGATATTTTATGCCGTATCCTGTGTCCTGCAGAAATTTTTTGATTTTTCCCGCATGCTCCATTTCTTCTTTTACCTGCTCATCGAAAAAATGGGTCATACCCTTCATGTTAAGGGAATCCAAATACGCAGACATAGTTGCATATATGTATGCAGACTCCAGCTCAAAATTCATTTGTTCATTCAAATTGTCATACAACTTGCTCATTTTTTCATCCTCCCGGTATCCTTTGTTTGTATCTTTCATCTACTATTATTGCAATATAGAATATATTTTATTAACAAAGCTATTTATATTTATATACCACATATTCATACATTCAAAACAAATTTTCAGACATGGCACAAATATAGAGGATGCTTTTCAAACCTTTTAAGTCATATATATAAGTCATATATATCTGTACCTTGAGGCATTACTTCCAAAATTCGGTGGGCCGCCTTTTTTGCATTGCCTGCCAAAGTAGAAATTTATATAAAGTAAAAAATAAATAAGCTTCGGCAAGAAGTGTAATCATGCCAAAGCTTATTATTTAATATAAAACAATTGAAATAATTATTTCTTTGCAGACTACAGTTGGCTGCCCCAAATTGTGACATTTCCATTCCTAGATATTGCACTAAAGGTCATCACATACTTTTTAAGCCCATCATCCCACTGCTGCAATACAACGCCCGTATAATTCGTACCGTTAACAGTTAATCTGATATAATGTTCACCGCTTAATTCCCATCTTCCGTTTACGCCGTTTCCGCTAACGGTTCCGTCTTTGTTCAGGGATATTCTTACAGAGTTTTTTATATTGGCTGATATATCCCTGCCATGATTTATATAGGCATAAGTGCCGGCAACTTCCTCCGGGGAATAACGTCTTATGGTTTCTCCCGCATAACGGTGGGGTGCTATTACAGGCCATCCGTCTTCGTTAATAAACATTTGGTGTACTCTCACCTGATGCATCTCTCCCTTGCCCGGGAAACGGGTGTGGAAAATAATAAAATATTTTCCCGACTCTTCATCATAATATGTTGAATTATGTCCCGGTGAAACATAGCCAATGCCGCTGTCAACAAACCGGAAATTGCCCATCAGTTTAACACCATAAGGTTCGATAGCTCTGTCGTCAAAGAAAGATCCTGCCGGCCCGCGGCAATTAATCATATTATTCCCCTCAGCGTCATAATAAGGCCCGTCAGGATTTTGGGATCTGGCAACCCTGATATTATAGCCGCCGTCAGCAGTTAAGCCTCCGAAACTTAAGAACAGGTAATAATAACCGGTATCCGGACTGTATTGTATATACGGGCCTTCAATCCTGCTGTGATTTGCTCCCAATAATTTCTTTCCGTAGCCCTGCCCGGGATATTGTTTACCTGTTGAAGGATTCATCTTCAAAATATAAATTCCACCCGAATAAGAACCATAAACCATCCACAAATCACCGTTTTTATCGAAGAAGGTGTGGGGATCGACTGCATTAGGATGTATCGTAGCATTATAATTTGTTCCGTCCTCACCTTTTCCTGCGCCGGACCTCAACAGAATTCCCAAATTCTTATAAGGACCTTCCACTTTATCAGCTCTGGCAACACCAAGGGCAGATAACGGCGAATCTCCTTTGCACATACAATAGTACATGTAATACTTGCCGTCCCGAAGCTGAATTATATCCCCCGCCCACATTGTATCGGTTTTTGCCCATTCAAAAGCTTCTTTCAGCTCATCAAATACATTCGGTATTAAAGGATTGCCTGTATAAACACTGGAGTTTATTTGCTGCCACTGTATAAGGTCATTGGTTTTGGCAAAGGCAAGGTGCGAACCGATAACATAGTAAGTTCCGTTGGTTTTTATCACCGAAGGGTCGTGCACCGTTACATCTTTAAAGCTGGGTGTAAACAGTGGTTGTGTTGGTGACGGAGTTGCCACAGGTGTTTTTGTTGGAGTCGGAGTCGGGGGCTTATTGCCCTCTGCCGGAAATACAGATATAACCCTTAATATGTATTTTTTCAGATAATTTAAGTCAGTTGAATTAACCGTGCCGTTTCCGTCTGTATCCGCATTTAAAATTTTCTCTTCTGTGAGCGTTGCACTTCTTAGCAAATACCTTTTTAATAATGTAAGGTCTGTAGAGTCAATCTTTCCATCGGCATTTACATCACCTATGAGTGTCGGTGCAGGTGGTTGAGTATCCTCGCTGATTATTTTAAAGGTTGCATCCTGTCTGTCAAGCTCTGTCACAATTTCATCCAATCTTAATAAGTAATTGTAATGCCTTATATATCTTGTGGGGAAATTGTAGGACTGAAAAGAAATATATGAAGGATCCGCAAGTCCGGGTACTATTTTAAATGTTGCACTTTCCGCAAAAAGTGAAGTTCCGTCGTTTTTCTCCAGGCTTAAATCATAATTTGAATGCCTTAAGTAATACCCGGGATAATTTACCGATTGGATAGAAACATACCCATCTCCGCTATTGGCAAGACCCGGAACCAACTCCCACTGGGAATCCATTTCCGGCGTGACATTCTCGTCTATCCTTGCATCAAAATTTGCATGTCTTATGTACATATTAGGATAATTATAGGACTGAAATTTTGCTTTTGTTATCGGGTTAGTTGAGTAACACACTGAAGTTGCAAACAATACTGTAGTAAAAAGCAATACAATGAATTTAAAAGTCCTGTTTGCCACAGCCAATCCCCTCCATTATCTCTTTTAATTTATTAAACCAGTGTTGTGTTATAATAATACGAGAATTAAATGTTTTTTGGAGTGGGTTTTACTTGTTTTTTTGAGTTTCAGTCAAGTAGGAAATAGACTGCTACATCTGCTATAATACATGCAGCAAGTGTTCCCCAACTTATTATGAATTTTTTTAGATTCTCTGTCTTCCTTAGCTATTGTTTGAGTAACAGACAAATAAAATAAATCAGCAAATACCAGTCCCATATATCCAAACGAAATATAACCAATTTGATTAGAATAATCATTATAAATGCTGGTTGTTTCCTTAAGAATTCTTACTCTTGCTGCAAGTATTCCAATTCCGGAACAAAGTAAATAAAAAAAGAGATAAGCACTATACTGAGAAACAGACAAAAGCTTACATAAACCGGTAACGGCAAATAATTAAGACTCATAATTACTTGTTCTCTTCTAATCAGCCCGCTTTTTCTTTTCACAATCTCAGTTTTTTATTTATATTTTATATATTTTTTATTATATATTCTCGATATACATTTTCCGTTTTTTAATCAAGTATAAAATAAGCTACTACCCCCATTAAAATACTTACAAAAAACATTCCTCAGCCTATTATTAGTTTTCTTTTTGCTTCTTTGTCTCCTTTAGCTATCACTTGAGTTACAGATAAATAAAATAAATCAGCAAAAAATAATCCTGCATATCCAAACAAAATATAGCCAATCTGATTAAAATAATCATCATAGATACTGGTTGTCTCTTTAAGAACTCTTATTATTGCTGCAAGTATTCCACCTGCTGAACTGATAAAATAGAAAACCAGCAATCCTTTTCTGTCTATGTTCCGCCGTTTTACTGCAATCAGTATAAGCGCTATACTAAGAAATAAACATAAGCTTACATAAACTTGTAACGGTAAAAAATTAAGACTCATAATTATTTCTCCCTGCTCGCTTTTCAAAAAATTAATAGCCTATCCATTCTTTCTTAACCCAATCCGCAAGCATTCCAATAGCAACACCTGCTACTATGAAAACATTAAAAGTTTTCCGCCCGTTAGCATTACAGTAGACAGCAATCCCTCACGATTGTATTTAAGTTGTATCTCATTGTTATTTGGATCGGAAATTGATATAAGGCTTCCTGCTTGATCATATTTGTATGTAATTCCTTTTTTAACCTTTAATATGTATGTACCGTCCTTTGTCTTAAAAAGCATATCGTACACACCCTTGGGAGATTTAAAACTTCCTGACTCGGTACGCTCAAATACTCTTATATTCCCATCCGGATATACCAGTATTATGTCTTCACTGTCCTCTTTCTTCTTAAGGCAGGTTTCATAATCTATTCTCCAATTTTTAGCTCTGTGTATTATCCATGGAATTATAATATCTGGTTATTTCAAGCCCTATTCCTCTTTAAGGTATGGCTATATCTCTTCTTGTTAAATAGAAATTCCCCGACACCGCATTTACAGGGTCCCCAACATATGTATTAGCACAGTTTGCAGTTCCGGAACCTACGATATGGTTTCTCAACGGATCAATATATTCCACAACTGACAAATAATTTGACAATGTTGCTGCAACAACCGTTGTTTTAAAGCTTGCAGTCTTCATCCCTTTCGCTGTGGTTGAAGCCTTATTGTCAGCCTCTATCATTTTGTCTCTTGCCCTTATAAGGCTCTGTGACATTTTATTCAGTTCATTGGATATCTCTATTGCCGTTGCCTGCGCTATTGACGATTTTTCATTTATTTCCTTCCTGCTTCTAAGCTTCCAATCAATAGAATTTACTATCTTTTTACTTCCCGCGCTATATCATTAAATTTATCCGATATTTTCCAATTACAACCAGGTATTACGCCATCATCATTAAATAATTTCTCCCGTCTTACAATCCGCAAATGTATCAATATTGTGTTACTAACAAAATATGCCTGTAATTTAGATAAGGTCATTTGAGTAAATAGGATATTTAAATTTCTATAATTTGCTTTTTATTGCTTGCTATATGAAATAATTTCACTTTTTAATCAAGTATAAAATAGACTGCTACACCTGCCAGAATACTTACAGCAATCATTACCCAACCTATTAATATTTTTTTTCTAGATTCTTTGTCTACTTTTTGAGTCATAGATATATAAAATATGTCAGCAAATAATAATATTATATATCCAAACAAAATATAGCCAATCTGATTAAAATAATCATCATAGATGCTGGTTCTTTCCTTAAGAATTCTTATTATTGTTGCAAGTATTCCACCTGCTGAACCGATTAAATAAAGAACCAGCAACCCTTTTCTATCTACATTCCGTCGTTTTACCGCGATCAGTATAAGCGCTATACTAAGAAATAAACATAAACTCACATAGACCGGTAACGGCAAATAATTAAGACTCATAATTGTTTCTCCTTCCTCAATTCCTAATAAATTAATAACCTATCCATTTTTTCTTAACCCAATCTGCAAAAAATCCAATAGCAATACCCACTGCAGCACTCACAATAAGAGTTGCAACTACCGGAAGAGCAGCTTGTGCTAAAATAAAGCCAGCCAAAAATGTTACTGCCGTTGCTACTGTAGTTACCGTAATAGCCTTAACCGCATCCCAGCCATCGTATTTTTTTATATCCTGATAAACTTCGTATCCATACACCATAACTGCAACAGGGCCTGCAACTTTTGAAAATGATTTTAGTCCCTTAACCCCAGGTATAGGTTTAACCTTTGTTGCCTCAAAAGCATAACCAAATTTTGCATGCCCCATCAATGTTTTTGCTGAATAATTAGGTAATCTCTCAATAACTTTCTTTGCTATTATCTCGTCTACAGCACCCTCAATTGTATCTACAAAAATATCCTTTACTATATCCCAAACCGAATTGCCTTTACTTTCATTTTTTTCAACAATCACTTTTGTCGTTTCCTCAAGGTTGTTATTAAAGTTAACACCTTCTTTGCAGTTACCGGTCGGGTCAATGTACCTTACAGGATTATTGGCAACATAGGCATATAAGTTAAGTCCATCGCCTCTGAATGGGTCTTCCTGTATAAATCTCCCTATACTCGGATTATAGTATCTTGCCCTCAGGTAATATTGACCTGCTACAGAATCATACACTTCGCCTGAATACTTGAATCTATTATCTACTCTCTCAACACTGTCCAATATATTTCCAAAAGCATCATAACTGTAAGCGTTTGCTATTTTCCCTTTATCATCAGTAAGAGCGGTAATATCTCCATGAGAATTGTGAATATAATAGTAAGCATTCTTATTGCCGTCCTCTTTTTGCAATATCGTATGCCCTCGCACTATTCTGTCTTTCAGTCTCCAGTCCTCGTCTACTTCACACGCTATATTTCTTCCGCTGTATATATATCTGTTGTATCTTCCGTTTTCTATCGATATCGTTCTCAAATCCTCGGCATCATATATATTCTCCATATATGTTCCGTCGGGATTCTGCACACGTATCAGTCTGTCAAATCCGTCATAGCTGTATAATTTAGTCAACTCACCTTCTTTTTCTTTTATCAAATTTCCTTTTTCGTCATATTCATATTCCGTTACCAGTCCATTTTTTATCCTTTGAATCAATCTATTGCAATTATCATACTCATATTGCTCCAATATGTCTCTGAACTCTCTCTTGAGCCTGTTGCCGTTCGCATCATACGTAAATCTCTCTTTTACATTTCCAGGGTATATCACTTCCTGCAAGCGGTTTAGTGCATCATAGCCGTAGGCCGTTACTTTTCCGTTCTCTTCCTTCAAAATCGGATTTCCATTTCCGTCATAGGCATATTTGTACACAAACATCTCTTTTCCTGTCGGGTCTGTATTCAAAAGCCTCGTTATATTCTTATCCAGGTCATATTCATATCTCGCGCATATTCCGCTCCCATACAAGACCTGCGCTATCGTGTTGTCAATATTGTATTCATATTTTGCGGAAATCTTTCCTCCATTTGTTATCGCAGCTACTCTTCCGAGCACGTCATATGTATACTCCACCGGTGTTCCACTTATGTCAACAAGCCTGGATACAAACCCATTTTTATTATAATCATACTCCAACACTTTCCGCCCGTTGGTTGTCTTACTTTTCAGTCTCCCTGCCAAGGTATAGGTATAAGTATGTATAGTGGTACCGCTTATTGACGCAGCCAGACTTCCGTCAATA
>JGI2924J29684_1078395_pt1 | contig 46302 bp, 47 predicted proteins | sample BenlonsequencITS_FD_29684 | JGI IMG/M metagenome (IMG submission 29684) | reverse complement strand
TCAACACATGCTCGCTCAATGCTCAAAGCATCAGCCCGCTCATGATACGAATTTGCGCATCGCCCACACCATGAGAAGGTGATGTAAATATGCGCTAGATTTTGAGAGGCGGGGATAAGTTTTGAGATATCCATGATTTTGGTGAGCGAAAAAGACGTTGTCAAATGTAAATGTTCTCTTTATGTTCGGTGCGATGAGGTATGCTGTTTATATTGTGAGCTCTCAAGATCATGGCACGCTCTATACGGGCGTGACGAACAATCTTGCGCGGCGTATTTGGGGACATAAGCAGGGTGTCGGTGCGAAGTTTACGACAAAATACAGTGTGAGTCGGTTAGTTTGGTATGAAAACCATGACTGCATTCACACCGCGATAAAGCGCGAGAAAAACATCAAAGCGTGGCAGCGCCAGTGGAAAATCAATATGATTGAACGCGATAATCCATATTGGTTGGATATGTACGCTTCTCTTGGGCAGTTATAGGTTGCAATTTCTTTCCGTGTCACCCCAGCGAAGGCTGGGGCTCAGTTTTCAGCACGACTGGCTTTAATCCTAATAGAACAGACCTCGCAGCACTCACATTTAGTCATTTTTAATGCAAGATGTGTTGTGAGGTGGGCCCCAGCCTTCGCTGAGGTGACAGCTTCTTTGGTGGAAGCCAACACCCGAAATTGCATCCCGATACTATGTTGAGATGATAAGAGATGGATACCCTGACGGCTGCGCCGTCGGGTATGACGGGGTGAGATGTTGCATTTGCTTGTGCGTAGTGCACCTACGCGGCACGGTCAGATTTTTTCAGCTTGGTGAATTTCTCTTTTCTCAACGGAACAAATACATATAATTGAGAAATGAACAGTAAAAGACCTTTTTATTTAAAACATTGGCGGATTTACCGCAAACTCTCGCAAGAGGAACTAGCTGACCGCGTGCAGACCACCAAGGGTTACGTCAGTGAACTTGAGCGACAAATCAAGCCTTACAATCAAGGTTTGCTTGAGGCTTTCTCTATAGCATTATGTTGTGAACCTGCAGATTTTCTGATCCGCGACCCAATGGCGTCTAATCAGGTTTGGTCTACTTGGGATAAAATTCCAGATGGTGATCGAGAACTGGCGTTGAGGGTTCTCAGAAGTTTTGTCAAACAAGAAGACGATGAAAAGAAAATCGAATAGTTATATGATTGACTTCTAACTATAACTCCCCACCTTGATCCCACTGTCATAAAAGACTAGCTTCCGCGCCAAATTGTGCAATGGAAGCGGTGGGGAATCTGTGGTCTATGACGGCCAGAAGACAGACCTCGCGAACAAAAAAGAAACTGACATGTCAGCTAGCCAAAAACCTAAATCATTTCAGGATTTGATCCTGACCCTTCAAACATATTGGGCCTCTCGCGGATGCGCGGTATTGCAGCCTTATGATATGGAAGTGGGGGCGGGTACATTACACCCCGCAACGACTTTGCGGGCGCTGGGGCCTAAGCCTTGGAATGTGGCGTATGTGCAGCCTTCGCGCCGTCCGACAGATGGGCGCTATGGGGAAAACCCAAACCGCTTGCAGCACTATTATCAGTTTCAGGTGATCTTAAAACCAAACCCGCCAGAAATTCAGGATTGGTATTTGGAAAGCTTGCGCGCAATCGGCCTTGATCCGACAGTGCATGATATTCGCTTTGTGGAAGACGACTGGGAAAACCCAACTGTGGGCGCATGGGGGCTTGGCTGGGAAGTGTGGTGTGACGGGATGGAAGTGTCTCAGTTTACATATTTCCAGCAAGTGGGTGGCTTGGATGTGTTCCCTGTGTCGGGTGAGCTAACCTATGGGCTTGAGCGCTTGGCCATGTATGTGTTTGGCGTCGATAATGTGTATGATTTGCCATATAATGACCCAGACAGCCCGCACCCATTATCTTATGGGGATGTGTTTCTGGAAAACGAAAAACAGCAATCAGCCTATAATTTCGAGCACGCCAACACAGATGATTTGCTTGAAAGCTTTAAAGCGTGTGAGCGCATGAGCCAGCATTTGCTTGGTCTTGAAAAGCCTTTGCCGCTGCCCGCTTATGAGCAAGCTTTGAAAGCATCGCACATGTTTAACTTGCTGGATGCGCGCGGGGTGGTGTCACCCACCGAACGTCAAAGCTTTATCGCCCGCGTGCGCGATATGGCCAAAGGCGCTGCTCAAGCATGGGCCAAGCAAGAAGAAGCAGAAGCGGTCGCAGCAGAGTAGTTTGCGCGAAATTTATCGTTTATTCTGAACCAAAATTTGATCTCTTTGCCATAGGGCACATACGCTATGCCACAATTACTCCTTGAACTTTTCTGTGAAGAAATTCCTGCTCGCATGCAAGCAAAGGCGCAAGCAGACCTTGAACGCGCTGTGATGGATAAATTATCCGAAGCGGGCTTGATGGCCGAAGGGGTAAAGGCTTTTTCTGGGCCGCGCCGTTTGTGTGTTGTAGCGGAAGGTTTGCCGGTTAAATCTGCGGATGTACGCGAAGAACGCAAGGGGCCAAAAGTTGGTGCGCCTGAAAAAGCGATTGCGGGATTTTTGCGCGGTGCGGGATTAGACTCCATCGAGCAAGCAGAAATTCAAGAAGATAAAAAGAAGGGCCAATTCTATGTCGCGGTGATTAATAAGCCGGGCGTAGAAACAACGCAGATTATTGCGAATATGGTGCCTGAGATTGTGCGCTCATTCCATTGGCCAAAATCTATGCGCTGGGGCAGCAGAGAAATGCGTTGGGTGCGTCCATTGCAGCGTATCTTGTGTACGTTTGATGGTGAAGTGGTGCCGTTTGAAATTGATGGCATTGCATCAAGCAATGTCACGCAGGGCCACCGCGTTATGGGCGCAGGTCCGTTTAAGGTGCGCCGGTTTGATGATTATTCCGATATTTTGAAGAATAAAGGCCGCGTGATTTACGACCGCGATGAGCGCAAAGACATTATCGCGACAGAAGCCAAAACATTGTGTGATGCGCAGGGCCTAGAGTTAGTGCCTGATATTGGCCTGCTGGAAGAAGTGGCGGGGCTGGCTGAATTTCCTGTGGTGATTATGGGGGATATGGACCCTAAATTCTTGGCGTTGCCGCCGGAAGTTATCACCCTGTCTATGCGCGTACACCAAAAGTATTTTGCGGTGCGTGATCCTAAGACGGGCAAGCTTGCGCCTAAATTTATCGTGGTGGCAAATCTTGAAGCTGAAGATGGCGGCAAGACGATTGCGGCGGGTAATTCTAAAGTGTTGTCTGCGCGTTTATCTGATGCTGTGTTCTTCTATGAGAATGACAAAGCGAAAAAATTAGAAGAGCGTTTTGATAGCCTTGGCAATATCGTCTTCCACGAAAAGCTTGGCACTGTAAAAGACAAAGCTGAGCGCGTGGCGGCCCTTGCAGGTGAGCTTGCGCCGATTGTGGGCGCGAAGAAAGAAGACGCGATTGCGGCGGCAAAACTCGCCAAATGTGACCTTGTCGCTGAGATGGTGTTTGAGTTCACTGAGCTTGAAGGTGTGATGGGGCGCTATTATGCGATGGAAGAGGGGCAACCTCAACACATCGCTGATACGATCCGCGACCATTATAAGCCTAAAGGCCCATCTGATGACGTGCCAACAGAGCCAACGGCTGTAGCTGTGGCGCTGGCGGATAAGCTGGATACTTTATGTTCTGGTTTTTGGACCATCAATGAATTGCCTACAGGATCAAAAGATCCTTATGCATTACGACGGTCTGCCTTGGGTGTTATTCGCTTAGTTTTGGAAAATAATATTCGATTGAAATTGGAGCCATGTTTTTCAGAATTAGCTGAAATTGGATTTGCACTGTCGCCAGTATCAAAAGCACACTGGACTGAAATGTGGAAGTTGTCACAGGACGTCGAGGCTGATGGGACAACTTTCATTGAAGGAACTGGCTTTAAAGATGAAGCGCAGACTTTGGCTCAAAACCTCCTCTCATTCTTTGAAGATCGTTTAAAAGTTTACCTTCGCGATAAGGGCATTCGCCATGATTTACTGGATGCTGTGTTCTCGTTGGGCGGCGATGATCTTGTTTTGATTGTGAAACGGGTTGAGGCGCTTGGTTCATTCTTGGAAACTGAGGACGGAAAGAATCTCGTTTCGGGACACAAGCGTGCGACAAATATCCTACAAAAAGAAGAAAAAAAGGATGGTAGCGCTATAACGGGCGAGATTGACAAAAAACTGTTGTCAGACGCTGCGGAATTGGCTTTGCATGAAGCTTTAAATGTTGCAACTGCGAATGCAGAAGCTGCATTAAAGAAGGAAGACTTCGAAGGGGCGATGTCGGCATTGAGTTTGCTACGTGGTCCAGTCGATACATTTTTTGACGATGTGATCGTCAATGCAGAAGATAATAAAGTGCGGGAAAACCGCCTAAAATTGTTAGCAAGAATCCGGGATGTAACTAGCCAAGTCGCGGATTTCTCAAAAATAGAAGGCTAGGGACAAGTTACGGGACAACAATAATGGCCAACACAAAATGGGTCTATGATTTCGGCGGCGGCGCGTCAGATGGCGATGCGTCTATGAAAAACCTACTTGGTGGAAAGGGAGCAAACCTTGCTGAAATGGCAAGTCTAGGGCTACCAGTTCCTCCAGGATTTACGATCACGACAGCCGTTTGTACTGCATTTTATGATTTGGGCCGCAAATATCCAGAAGAGCTAGATGCACAGTTTGAAGCAAGCCTGAAAACGCTTGAAGCGAAAACTGACAAAGAGTTTGGATCTGCGACAAACCCATTATTAGTGTCTGTGCGTTCTGGTGCGCGCGCCTCCATGCCGGGTATGATGGATACTGTCCTCAATCTTGGTCTCAATGATACAACAGTTGAAGGTCTTGCAAGCTTATCTGGTGATAAGCGCTTTGCTTATGACAGCTATCGTCGTTTCATTCAGATGTATTCCAATGTTGTGTTGAACATCACTCATGATGTGTTTGAAGACATTCTTGAAGACTATAAAGACCTTCAAGGTTATGAGCTGGACACAGACATGCAGGCTGAAGACTGGCAGGATGTGATTGGCAAATATAAGTCTGCTGTTTTAAGCAATAATGGCGGCAAACCTTTCCCTGAAGATCCTAAAGATCAGCTATGGGGCGCAATTGGTGCTGTGTTTGGATCATGGATGAATGATCGCGCGATCTTCTACCGCAAGCACAATGATATTCCAGCTTCTTGGGGAACTGCTGTTAATGTGCAGTCCATGGTGTTTGGAAATATGGGTGATACTTCTGCGACGGGTGTGGCGTTTACACGTGACCCGGGCACAGGACAAAACTTATTCTATGGTGAATACCTTATCAATGCACAAGGTGAAGATGTTGTGGCGGGTATTCGTACACCGGCTCCGATTTCAAAAGCACGTGCCGCTGAAATGGGTTCTGATGATGAACCATTAGAAGTGACAATGCCCGATGTTTATCAGCAATTGACTGATGTCGCATCTAAGCTTGAAAACCATTATCGCGACATGCAGGACATTGAGTTTACTGTTGAGCAGGGCAAGCTTTACATGCTGCAAACTCGCAATGGGAAACGCACAGCACAAGCTGCTTTGGCGATGGCTGTTGAAATGTGTAAAGAAGGTCTGATCACTGAGGATGAAGCAGTGCTTCGTCTCGCTCCGGCTCAGCTTGACCAATTATTGCACCCAATGATTGACCAAGACGCCAAAGCGGCAGCAACGGCTGAAGGGCGCGTGTTTGTGAAAGGTCTGCCTGCATCTCCGGGGGCGGCTATTGGTAAAATCGTGTTTGATTCCGATGAAGCGGCGGATGCGGCTGCTAAGGGTGAAGACGTGATTCTTATCCGTATCGAAACAAGCCCAGAAGATATTCACGGTATGCACGCGTCTAAAGCGATTGTGACCGCACGCGGCGGGATGACATCTCACGCGGCTGTTGTGGCGCGCGGCATGGGGCGTCCATGTGTGTGTGGTGCTGGTTCATTGCGCATCAATAAAGAGCTTGGCGAAGTGTCTGTTGCAGGTGACACGCTTAAACGCGGTGACATCGTAACGGTGGATGGTGCGACAGGTGAAGTGTTTAAAGGCCGCGTTGCGATGATTGAACCAGATCTTTCTGGTGATTTTGCGCACATTATGGAATGGGCAGATAATGCGCGGACATTATCTGTGCGCACAAACGCTGAAACGCCAGCTGATGTTGAAGTGGCTAAAAACTTTGGCGCGGAAGGTATTGGTCTTTGTCGCACCGAGCACATGTTCTTTGATGCTGACCGTATCCCAGTTGTACGCGCCATGATTTTGGCAAGCAATGAGAAGGGCCGTAAAGAAGCACTTGAAAAATTGCTTCCAATGCAGCGCTCCGACTTTGAGGCTATTTTCCGCATTATGGGCGATAAGCCTTGCAATATTCGTTTGCTTGACCCGCCATTGCACGAATTCATGCCGCACTCTGATGAAGAAATGGCAGAAGTGGCAAAAGGCTCGGGTGTATCTATTGAGATGCTGACACATCGCGCGTCTGAATTGCACGAGAGCAACCCAATGCTTGGCCACCGTGGATGTCGTTTGGGTGTAACTTACCCGGAAATCTATGAGATGCAGGCACGCGCTATATTTGAAGCTGCTGTGAATGTTGCAAAAGAAACAGGTATTGCGCCTGTGCCTGAAGTGATGATTCCACTTGTGGCAACAAAAGCAGAAGTGGCGCTGATGAAAGCGCGCATTGTGAAAATGGCTGAGGCGGTCTTGCCTAAATCAGCCATCAAGATTGATTATCTTGTCGGTACAATGATTGAGCTTCCACGTGCTGCATTGCGTGCTGCAGATATTGCAGAAGAGGCTGAGTTCTTCTCGTTTGGAACGAATGATTTGACGCAAACAACATTGGGTATTTCCCGTGATGATGCTGCGCGTTTCCTTGGTGACTATGAGAAGCAAGGCATTTATGAAAAAGACCCATTCGTAACACTTGATATTGAAGGTGTTGGGGAATTGGTGAAACTTGGTGCTGAGCGTGGTCGTTCCGTGAAGCCTGATTTGAAAATCGGGATTTGTGGTGAGCATGGCGGTGACCCAGCTTCTATCGCGTTTTGTCACGGCCTTGGCATGACTTATGTGTCTTGTTCGCCTTACCGTGTTCCTGTGGCACGTTTAGCGGCGGCACATGCGGCTTTGACTGCGTAAACGAATCAAATAATTGAAAATTGAAGAAGGGCTGGTTGAAGAATCAGCCCTTTTTTATGGGTAGCTGGCATGCTGATATGCATATCTTCACCATGAATAATGATAAAAAAAAGTTTTTATCGTTAACGAATTCTTTCATAGAAAATAAACTTTTAGCCTGATTTTAACTTGGCTAGCATTGGATCGGCATTAAAATTCATCCGCCTGCAAACATTACCATTTCATTGCAAAGTGTTAATGAAGTGGCGTTTGGGGTTGCCAAATCCCTAAAAAATCACATATCTAGCCATAATTAGGCCGTTAACACCTTGTTAATCTGTGCTCGTGACGTCGTTGCATTGCGTTCAGCAGCGGGAAGATAAATTGTAAACTTGCTTAGGGGCGATTGTCCGGGGGGGACGATCTTGTTAACTTTTATGAAATCGACTCGTTATATACTCGATAGTTCGTTGGCGTTCCTTGCGGGCGCGTTGAACCGGTTAGTGATGATGTCGGCTGAAGAAAAACGGCAAATGCAACAACGTGCAGTAGGGGTCGCTTGTGCGGCCGCGGCTGCTGCATATGGTGCGCCTCAAATTACTGCTCACGTTAGTGTTCAAAAGACAGAAGAAGTTTTTCTGGGACAAGCGAATGAGCTGGCACAGCTTATCAATACATCTGCAGACGGTCAGATTGATATTGAAGGCATAGACATCTCCAAGCCTTGGCGTCAGCAAGTTGCATATGCATCTGACAGTGAGATTGTTCCGGGTTCTTTGACGAAGGCGTCTTTTGACGTTGAAAAAATTGATCCTGTTGTCGATGTGATTGCGAATTTCTCTCCGCGTAAGCAGATTGAGGAAGTTAGAGAGCAGCGCCTTGAACACTTATGTTTGGCTGAAGCGATTTATTATGAAGCACGTAGTGAAGAATTAGGCGGACAATTAGCTGTTGCCGAAGTCGTAGAGAACCGCGTCGCTTCAGATCGATACCCTGACACAGTTTGTGATGTGGTTTATCAGGGACATACACGTGTGACTGGTTGTCAGTTCTCTTTCACTTGTGATGGTTCATTGCGTCGTAAACCTCGCGGTGAAGCATGGGATCGTTCGATCGAGGTTGCAGCATTTGTTATGATGGGTCTTAGCGACAAGACTATGACGGGCAATGCCACACATTATCACACAGATTATGTGACACCTTATTGGCGTTCTAGCCTTATACACACAGAAACAATTGGTACTCACATCTTCTATCGCATTCCAGAGGCTGAAGAGTGGAGAACAGTCCGCACACAACAAGCCAAAGCGAATGGCCTGCGTGGTATCCAAAAAGTGTCAAACGTTGTGACGTCTGATGATTTGAACAAAGCTGCTGAAAAAGCGCTGTAAGTTTTATAAAATTGAATACACAAAAAAGCCGCTCAGATTTGCATTCGAGCGGCTTTTTTCCATTTTTTACAGCTTTAGGCCCGGTATGACCATCGCGACTTGTTTGCGGTATTTCTGATACTGTTCTCCAAATATGCGGAGTAAGTCTCGTTCTTCAAACTGAATACCTATAAAAATATATAATGTCATTCCCGATGCAAAGAGCAGATGACCAGCCGTCATAGTTGGCGTTGCCCAAAAAGCAATAAGGAAACCTGTATAGATTGGGTGACGTACTAGATTGTAGAAAAAAGGTGTACGAAAAGTGGGAGGAGCAGCTGTCGTCCTTGTCCAATTTTGCCAAATTTGACGAAGCCCAAATAATTCAAAGTGATTTATCATGAAGGTCGAGCATAATACGGTGGCCCAGCCTATCCAAAAAAGTGATTGAAGGATTATGATGATTGCAGGATTTGTGATTTGCCAGACCAAACCGTCAATTGGCCGCCACTGAAAATATAATAACACAAGAACAAGATTAGTAAGAAGCACATATGTTGAGCGTTCAATCGACGCGGGAACTAATTTGGCAAGCCAACGTTTGAAAGTGGGGCGAGCCATCGCGCTATGCTGAATCGAAAATAGAAAAAGTAGAATTACATTTATTGTAAATGCGATTCCAATCGGCGAATTAGGCCCTTTATTGAGTGTATTGCCATCACCATAATCGCCGACAAACGCAATCAGATACAAAAAAACCAATAAAAAGGCCGTGTAACAAATTGTTCCATAGATAAGCACTAGTGCTCTCATCTTTCTTCTCCCATTATAAATGCGTCGATTTTATCCTTGGGGGACAAGACGACATTTGTCTTGAAAGAAAGCTGAAATTGGAGCCATCAAAGCAAAATACGCGTGTTTTCAAGTTTGGAGAATTCGTTCTAGATCGCGATCTGGGGACCATTACATTTGAAGGTGATGATCTAAAATTGCGCCCTAAAGCGTATGAATTTTTATCACTATTAGTCGAGGGACGTGGAAGACTATTTTCAAAAGAAGAGCTTTTGGAAACTCTGTGGCCACATGTTTTTGCAACCGAAGAATCCCTTGCCAGAGTCGTGTCTACCTGCCGATGTGCTCTGGGTGATGAAGAGAAAACAATTATTGTGACAATCCCAAAGCGAGGGTATCGGATAGGATTGCCGGTATTTACAGATAAAGATGATGTGGCTGAGCGACAACTCTCTGAGGTTAAATATGCGCAGAGCGGTGATATTTCGATTGCTTATCAAACGTCGGGATTGGGTCCTTCTGATTTAATATACATTCCAGCATGGGTCACTCATCTTGAATATGGCTGGGAACCGAGTCGACTGAGTGCCTTCTACGATCAACTTTCGGCTTTTTCGAGATTAATCCTGTTTGATAAACGTGGCACAGGATTGTCAGACAGAAGTTTTGGTCTGCCAAATCTCGACGAACGTATTGATGATGTACGTGCTGTCATTGCAGCGACGGGGTCTGAAAAAATAAGCATTCTTGCGACTTGTGAAGGTTCAGCGCTTGGGATTGCGTTTGCAGCGATGTTTCCAGAGAAGGTTGATTGTTTGATATTGGATGGAGCATTTGCCAAACGCGAATGGTCGAAAGATTATCCTTGGGCACCCAATAAGGTAGAACGTCAAACCTTTTATGATGAAATAAAAACCAATTGGGGCGGTCCTATTGGTGTTGAAAGTATTGCGCCGAGTCTCGCCAGCGATCAGGACTTTTGTCGATGGTGGGCTACATATCAGAGACGCAGTGCCAGCCCCGCAGCTGCAATGTCCCTTGCGGAAACCAACACAATTATTGATGTTAGAGAATATTTACCGCTCATTCGAGTTCCGACACTGGTTATGCATCGAGTTGATGATACGGAAGTCTATGTGGAGGAAGGACGTTACATCGCTTCGCAAATCTCAAATTCACGTTTGATAGAGATGCCTGGCGGTGATCATGCAATCTTTGCCGAACAGAGAGATTTGATTGTGGAGGAGATCCATAAATTTATGATTACTCTTGGGCTTGCTGGCAATTTAAGTTGATGATGTTGAAATCAGAGCTCTAGTCACCATAATCTAACCCAACATCGAGATTTACAGCTGAGTGGGTAAGTGCGCCGACTGAGATAAAGTCTACGCCGCTTTCAGCGATAGCTTTCACAGTAGATAGGTTTACACCGCCTGAGGCCTCTGCTTTGCACGTGCCGTTTATCATGGCGACAGCTTCGCGCAGCATATCGGGTTTCATATTGTCGAGTAGGACAGCTGTTGGTGTAAAAGGGATGGCTTCTTTAAGCTGTTCAAGTGTGTCCACCTCTATTTCGATAGAGCATAGATGACCAACGGAGGCTTTGGCGCGTTCCAATACGGCTTTAATGCTACCTGCAGCTGCGATGTGGTTGTCTTTGATCAAAATGGCATCATCCAAGCCTAAACGGTGGTTTACGCCGCCTCCGAGCCTTACAGCGCGTTTTTCAAGGGCGCGAAAACCGGGGGTGGTCTTGCGAGTACATACAATGCGGGCATTAGTGTGTTTGACTTCATCGACAAATTTGCTTGTCAGCGTCGAAATGCCAGATAGAGGGCCGATGAAATTTAATATCATGCGCTCTGCTGTTAGGATGGATCGGGCAAAGCCTTTTAGTCGAATAAGTTCTGCGCCTTTTTCAAATGGTTTGCCTTCTTCGTGTACCACTTCCCATTCTAGATCGGGGTCGACAATACGTGCTGCTAGTCTTGCTGCGTCATAGCCTGCTGCAATGCCAGGTTCGCGTGCGTTTACTGTGGCGATCATTCGCGTATCGGCTGGTATTGTGACATCAGTTGTGATGTCGCCTGCGCGGCCAAGGTCTTCGCTGAGCGCCAAACGGACAAGAGGTTCGATTATAACATCAGGAAGCGGTGGGATAGGCAGAATGTTCATATAAAAAATCTCTTTGTGTGCGGCATTCATTTGTAGCACGGCCAAGCTTAAGCGGCCTGAATTGTATTATCCATTGGAATGCGCGTGATTATTGGCTTTAAATCGTCACTTTTACTAACATAAGTGCGGGCAGGTGCATCTTCCTGCGGGTAGTCGGTGCGGTAATGTCCGCCGCGACTTTCTTTGCGTTCAAGGGCGGCGCGCGCAATCATGCGGCAGACGGTGAGCGCGCGTGCGCCGCCGCGTACATCTTCTTTTTCTTCAATCCAGTTGCAAAGCAATGTGAGGCCGTCTTTATTGCGAGAAACACCAGCATGATCGGCCATCAGAATGCGAAGGGCTTCTAGGTCTGTAGGATCTAGGTCAACAGGTGGTTGACCAAATAAAAGCCCTTGAGCGCTGGATAATGTTGCTTCGCGCAGGCGTGTTGCGATGCGGTCAGCAAATACAACAGCTTCTAGCAAGGAATTGGAGGCGAGGCGGTTTGCACCATGTGCGCCGGTTGAAGAACTTTCTCCACAAACGGATAAGCCATCTAAGGATGTGCGTCCCCAGATATCGGATACAACGCCGCCCATGTGGTAATGCGCGGCAGGCGCGACTGGAATATGATCTTTGCGCGGGTCTATGCCTGCGGCTTCACAGGCTGCGAAAACTGTAGGGAAATGGTGTGGGAATTCGTCACCCACAGCTGCTATTGTGTCGAGAAATGCGCCGCGACCTGCCATGCGTTCGGCATAGATGGCGCGGGCAACTTCATCACGAGGAGCCATTTCGCCTTTTTCATTGTAATCAAACATAAAGCGGCGACCATTTTTGTCGCGCAATACGGCACCTTCACCGCGCAAGGCTTCCGTAGCAAGCGGAGCTGGATCGCGGTCAACATCAATGGCTGTGGGATGAAATTGCACAAATTCTGGATCAGCAATTAAAGCGCCGCATTCATACGCCATGGCAATGCCATCACCGCGCGATGAACGCGGGTTGGTTGTGACTTGAAATAAACCACCTGATCCGCCTGCGCATATCACAGTTTCCAGTGCCAACATTCGATGGGTTTCACCTGATGCTACATTTTGTGCGACGATGCCCCCAATGCGGCCATGCTCATCTTGTAATAATGATATGGCTTTGACGCCTTCGATTAGCTCTATATGGTCAGCTGCTCTTGAGGCATTCACCAAAGCTTCCATAATGGCGGCACCGGCTAGATCGCCGGCAACGCGGGCCACACGCGGATGGGAATGTGCAGCTTCAAGGCTTAAAGCAAGCGCGCCATTCTCTGTTCTGTCAAAAGGGACGCCTAATTCTAAGAGGTCTCGCACACGTTCGGGGCCATGGGTTGCGATGAGGCTTGCGACAACTGGTTCAACAAGGTGTCCACCCGCTGCGATCGTATCTTTTGCGTGAAGCGCTGGACTATCTGCTGGGTGAAGCGCGGCTGCGAGGCCACCTTGCGCCCAAGATGATGACGCTGCAGTGCCCAATGGCGCAGGAGAAATGACCGTACATTTTCTTGGAGCAAGTTTTAGCGCAAGGAAAAGGCCTGCAAGACCGGCACCGATGATGAGGATGTCGGTGTCACTTCTGGACGATGTTGAATTTTCCATATTGTTCACGGTCATACTTTTTTCAGGATATTGGCGCGGAATCGCGCTTGAAGAGGACATAAGCTCGGCTGGCGCTTTCCAGCGTGCCGACCATTTCATCATTTGATTTTATCGTTAGGCGCCAATCATCAGGTGCATACCCATAGGGCTGGGGCGTTTGTTTAACGATATTTTCGATTTGGGATACAAAAGCTGCTTCATCACCATCAATGAGAAGGGAGCAAGTCTGCTCAACCTCACCATATTGGCCGGGGCATCTTTCATAGGTCGTAAATTCACATGTATATGCGTTAGGTTGGGGTGTGGCCATAATTGTCATACGGCCGGTTAGGTTGCAGCGGCCTTGATTATAACTACCTGTTTCGAAGACCCATGCACCAGCTATATTCGTTGAGACGTGTTCGCGAGCGTCTTCCGCTTGTGCAGCGGTTGGAAAAATGGTTGCGATTGTAGAAAATGCAATCGTACTTAAAAGTATCTTCGACTTTAAAAATGATGACTTAGCTGTCATGGCTTGGCATCCTGTGGCTGAAAAACTGATCAAACTCAATCAGATTAAAGCCTGCAACGAAATAGCGGTGGCAATGTGACATGGTTATGGCAGGTGCCACCGCCGCGATTTTTAGCAAATATGCTTATTTAACTGCCTCAAATTCGACAGGGCGTGACTCAACTTCGATGTCTATCGGTTTGAGGCCTGTTTGGAAGTCTGGCGGTGTTTGCATTTTGGGAAGGGCCAGCATTGCATCAATAGCGGATTTTGCTTTGATGCGTGTTGCTTCTTCGATTTCCACCTCATATTCCATATTTACAAGGCAATCATAGATGTTTTCAACTGTGATGCGCTTCATGTGTGGGCAGAGGTTACAAGGTTTTACGAACTCCACGTCGGGGTTCTCCATTGCAACATTATCGCTCATGGAACATTCCGTCAGTAGGATAACTTTGTTTGGTGATTTTTCTTTTACATAATTGGCCAAGCCAGATGTAGAGCCTGCATAATCTGCTTGGGTTAGCACGTCTGGTGGACATTCAGGGTGGGCTAATACGACAACGCCGGGGTGGGCTTCACGCATGTCGATCACGTCTTGTCCCGTGAATAATTCGTGGACCTCACAAGCGCCTGCCCATGTGATGATTTTGATGCCTGTATTTGCCGCAACGTTTTTCGCAAGATATTGGTCTGGCATCAGGATAACTGTGTCAGTATTCCAATCTTTTGCAGCTTGTTCAACAACTTGAACCGCATTGGAAGACGTACAGCAGATGTCGGTTTCGGCCTTAACTGCGGCGGATGTGTTCACATAAGTGACCACTGGGATGCCAGGGTATTTTTTTCTAATCAGGCGGATATCTTCAGCCGTAATAGACGAAGCAAGGGAGCAACCCGCACGCATGTCTGGGATAAGAACGGTCTTTTCTGGCGCGAGGATTTTTGATGTTTCGGCCATAAAGTGGACGCCGCCTTGCACAATGATATCAGCATCTACTTCCGCTGCTTCACGGGCAAGCTGTAGACTGTCACCACGGAAATCTCCAACAAGGTGGAAAATGTCCGGTGTCATGTAATTGTGCGCCAAAACAACCGCGTTTTTCTCTTTTTTGAGCTTGTTTATCGCATGAATGAGTGGGGCATAAGTTGGCCATTCCATTGGTGTGATGAAGTCTTTGACTTCTTCATACAGATGATCAACGGCTGCTTTGACCTCGTCATTATAGGCTAGGCCGCGCGCTTGGGATGGGTTTGCGTGACGCTTATCCAGATTTGGGATCTCGCAAACATTTCCTGCATCAATAATACGTGCCATTTTCAGCCCCTTTATTCTTTATGGTCCATATCCCGAATGCCATGAGATGACTGAGGGGAACCTTTTACTCAATATGAGTATTATGTGGGTAAGCATCAGCAGATTTCAAGATTTAGCCTATAAGTTTTAGGGGAAAATCCGAATAAAGCTGGGCTTTTGCCCAATTTGAGTACAAGTTTACTATCCAATTTACCTTGTTTTGACAAGGTAAAACGTGATTGAGACTTAAGAAGTTAAAACCCTTAACTACTAAGTTTAACTGAAAGCCCACCTGCACGCATTGTTTTTTTCAAGGCAATTGAGCGCAGAAATGTATTCGATGGTTTTTCGATCCACTTGAATAATAAAATAGAGGCAAGGAAAGTTACAGCAATACTCATAACTGTAGCAGTCGATATTGACACAATGTTTATACCGACAAGAGGAATAAGCACTTTAATTATAACTTGAAGAATATATGGGTGAACTAAGTATAGAGAATAAGACGCGTCACCTAACAATTGAGAAAAGGACCAGACTTTTCCATTGGGTACTTTTATCGTCACCACGCCAAGAAGAAGCATCGCGGCAGGTAGACCGAAGGCAAACTCGCGATTCAATGGCAGCTGCACAAAATTCTGAGCTAAGATAGCAATAGCTGCTAAGGGCCAAAACGGCTGAAGGGCTTTGCAGACATTGGGGAAGTGGCGGAATATAAGGTAAGATACGGCACCCCAAATAAAGTTTAGCATTATTCCAGATGTGTAGAATTGAGCGATTGTTGATGTTGGTTTGGTGACATACCCAGCTAGGATCAAAAGTGAAATGATGGCGATGCAGACGTATATCTTGAAGCGGCCAGCTATCATCGAAATAGCAAAAATGACGTAGAAAAACATTTCATAATTTAATGTCCATCCCAGAAATAGCAGAGGCTGTACAAGTCCATTTTCTTTTGCGTACGGAATGAAAAAGAGTGATTTCAGTAGGTTTGGTATATCGGCACTGGTAGAATTGAGGAGAAATGGTGCAACTATCGCAATAAGGAACACGCCAAAGGTGAGCAGATAGTAGAGAGGTAGGATTCTACATAAGCGTTTAATGAAGAATGATATTGGGGAGGTTTCTTTTTCAGCTGCGAAGCAAATTATAAAACCACTGACCACAAAGAAAACATCAACCCCAAAGGCCCCAACAGAGAAAACGTTTCCAGAAAATAATCCGAAATCGTTATTCATTGCATCAAAAAAATGGAAGAAAAATACACTCAACGCTGCAACGGCTCGCAAAATCTGAAGAGAATCGATTTTAAAAGCGCCGAATGTGCTCGGTGCAATTGTGGTCGGTGATGCGAAAGAGATTTTGAATGCCATTGCTGCAGCCTTTAAAAATATTTAAAGACTTTCAAGCAATTAACGTGCCAAAATAGTTTCGGCCATTTTTCTGTGCAGACCTAGGTTCGGGTGCCATGAACAGCCCCAATCTGATTTGTTTATTTCAATTGAATACAGTGAAATAAATTTCGTTACTTTTTGGACTGCAGGGGAGGCATTTTGAATGCCGCGCAACGTAGCTTCCGTTACATTCTTGGCATCGTCACCATGTAACATGGGGCCAACGAGGCTTACAATTTCAGCGTTGGGGTATCGCTTATTCAATATTGTTAGTAATTTTGTATATGTTTGAGAAAATGTGGGTTCGGGATTGAAATTGGCGAAGTCATTGGTGCCCAATTCAATCAGAATAAGTTCTGGTGCTTTGTCCTGTGTTGGAAGAATTTCGGTATCATTCTCAAATATTGTACTCGACATTGTAGGTGACGCGAATTGATTGTAGTTAGATACAAGCCCGTGTCCTGATTTTGCTATGATCATTAGTTCTGCATTGTATGAATTGGCAACCAATGCAGCAAAGGACTTATTTGGTGCATGCATATCAGGCGTGAGTGCACATTGGGTTGAGGTGCCTTTTGCGCCCTGACCTAAAGCAATTGAGTCTCCAATTACGAGCACATTTCTTATCAATGAGGTGTCGGCTGTGGATTGAGCTTTTTCCTCATCTGAAGCAGATGGATGGACTTTCGCTGAGCATTGCAAAGAAAAACAAAAAGAACTTAATAAAATGATGAAGGTAGAAATTTTCATTTCTAGTTCCTTGTGTCAGAATACAAACAATTGGTTTCTTCTGTCGGAAGCAAATTTCTTACCATTTTTAAGTATCCCGCCTTTGATGTGGTGTCGCTATGCCTGATGCGATGGTTTTGCGTAGGGTTTCTTTGCGACAACGAAAAAGTTCAGCAGGGCGCCCGCCTGTTGTAGTGGCATATTCTCCGAGGCCTTCGACCAGTTCCGATTTTTCAATTGAGCGCCGGAAATTTTGCTTGTGTAAGGATTGTCCAAGTAGTGATTCGACGGTTTGTTGAAGTTCCAAAAGGGTGAATTTGTCAGTGATAAGTTCGAATATGACTGGGCGGTATTTGATTTTTCCGCGTAGTCTCGAAATAGCCGTGGCGAGGATACGTCTATGATCAGAGACCATAGACTGGTCTGAAATTGGTTTTGATGCGCAGCTGCGGCCATCACGGATAGATTCCGCTGCTAAACCAGCTTCATAGAGAAGTTCATATCTTTCTAATACGCGCTCTTCTATCCATGGTGCATCATCAAATCCAAAAGCAAGCTTTGCGCGTTCTTTGCGTGAAATTGAGTCTCCCGCCCAATCCATGAGAGCGGGTTTGATTTCCGCTTCCAATATATCTGGAATGCGATCACGATGATCTTCCCACGGGAAATAGCGATACCAATCGCGCCAGACAGCATTAAATGCACCGTCAATTTCTGTGCGCTCGGGTGTTAGCCCTAGATATCCTACAGAGATGATGCGTGCATTATCAGGTGCATTCGCCATATCTGCTTTGGGCAGTTCGCGGCCATGGTCTGCGAATGTGTATAATTGTTCTACATATCCTGGCTCGAATCCGGTTTGGGTATGAACCCAATCACGCAGACCTTGCTCCATTGTGCGGTGGTTAGCCGGATCAAAAGCTCCAAATGGTAAGCCTGAGCGCCCTTCGCTATGGCGCGTTACCAATGCATAAGGGGCTTTGGAATTTGCTGCGACGATAACAGCTGAAAGACCGACCATAATGGGCTGGGTATTGTGCACGGTTTAGGACAACCTTGTTTTAGATAACTCTATCTTTGTGTGAATCACTTGCCGTTTTTCTGATCTAATTCATGCAGTAATGTGTGGAAACGATCAAGAAACAGCTTTTGAGCTAGGGGAATAGCCAATGGTGTGACGTCTGCAATCAAGCCAGTCGGCGGCTCAACAAAAAGGCGTTTGGCCTCTGCTTTGTCAAATCCGGCAAGGTGGATGGCTTCAAAATATGCGCAGATGAGATCTGCTTTTTTAATGGCTTTTTTCAAACGTTTAGGAATAGCAGCAGTCAATCCAAACCGCATGTGAATGGCATGTTCTAGTCTTGTCTCCACATCCTTATAGCTGTCACCCAAAATTGCTTTAAATGGAGAAATCATATCGCCAATCACATATTCAGGTGCATCATGTAGAAGAGCAGTTATTTTCTCCTCTATTGGCATATCTGGATTTAGGGCTTCACATATCGCTTCAACAATGACGCTGTGCTGGGCGACGGAAAAAGCATGATCACCTTGGGTTTGTCCATTCCAGCGCGCAACCCTAGCAAGCCCATGAGCAATATCTTCTATTTCGATATCTAGCGGAGAAGGGTTTAAAAGGTCCAGACGTCTTCCTGACAACATTCTTTGCCAAGCGCGTGGAGGTGATTTCGACTTCTTTTTCAAATTAGCAGGTGAACCTTGCGTTTTTGAGTTTTGGGAAGTGGTGTCATCTGACGGCGTCGTTGAAGAATTTAAAATTGATACGGGTGAAGCAGGAAACGTCATAAAAATCTCGAAAATTAGGAAAAAGCTGTAAACACATGCATTTTTATCTAAAGGTTACCAGAAAAGTGGGGCTTGTTTACCATATTATTGTTGAAGACTCAGAGTTTATTAAGCCCCTTGAGTCATATTGGTCTAGCTCCGTAAGAGAGAGACAAATATGATAAATATGATGGTGGAAGCATTGCAGCAACCTGTAGTGTTATGGATGGTTTTAGCAGGTGCGGTTTTGGCTGTTCTGTTTGAAGCCTACAAGGCAAGTCCCGATGCCCTTTGGGGTGATATACTCGGCGATGAGTCTAATGATTAGAAAAAAACTCCCGTCTTAGGCGGTATGGGTGATGAGAGACGGGGGCGATATTTATATCGGCCCCGTTTTTCCATTTTAATCGGCTTTTTCGGTCTTTAAAGTATCTGATACCACGGCATCAGGATCTTCAGTCCCTCTGATTTTACTTATGCAATCAAGTCGGGCTACAGGCCAGTTCTGAAAAGTCTGAAAACATTTTGCGATGGCGGCATCATTTTTTTCTTCAACTGTTTGCGCCGGATTTGAAGCACATGCCGAAAGCAAAGCAAAAGCTGTAAAGCTGGCTAAAATGGAAGTTGGTTTGAAAACTGAGTTCAACTGATGGACTTCTTTTCTTTTTCAATGCGATCTTTGACGTCACGTTTATATCGTTCTTCTTCGACGCGGCGTTCGCAATCGCGTGTGTCATTACCAACTTCTTGGCGACATTCATCTAGCGCACGTTGCGTGTGCATATCTTTGCCTAAACTCGAGCATGCTGTGAGCACGAAAGTTAAAGCAAGAATGGATAAAAGGGGCTTCATCGGTAAAACTCCTGAACCTGTTTATGCCGTGGGCAACTGACTTCATGATCATTGACTATGCCAACGGCTTGCATCGCGGCATAGACAATAACGGGGCCGCAAAATTTAAAACCGCGCTTTTTCATATCTTTTGCGATAGTTTCAGAAAGTGGCGTTTTTGCGGGGACATTCTTCCAATTATCAAGTTTGTTGACAATGGGTTTGCCATCTACAAAATTCCAAAGATAATCTGAAAAAGTTTCGCCCTTGTCACGCATATCTAAATAGATTTGAGCGTTAGAGATTGTCGCGGTCACTTTTTTAGGGCTGCGGATTATGCCGGGGTTTAGAAGCGCTTTGTCTATACGCGCTTGATCCCATTTTGCTATTTTTTCTGGATCAAATCCGTCAAATTCTGCGCGCATGGTTTCCCGCTTACGCAGAATAGTAATCCACGATAAACCCGCTTGGTGCCCATCTAGCTGAAATTTTTCCCAGAGCGCACGACTATCATATTCAGGAACACCCCATTCTTCATCATGATATCCGCGATAAAGCGTGTCATGCAAAGGGGCCCAGCCGCAATAGAGGGCTGTCTCAGGTTTGGTTTCTGCCATAAGCTGCTCCTGATGTTCTTATCAGGACGATGTCACAGCTTCTATCTGCTCTGCAAGCCAGTCTGGAGATATTAATTCAGCTTTTTTGTCTGCTGCAATAAACTCAGTTTGCCCTTCTGCTTGGGCTTTTGCTAAGCGATCAATTCGGATGCGTGCGAGTGCATAATCCGACGTGCTGGAGCTGATTTCACCAAGTAATGTTTCACCTAAATATAAAGGCGTTGTCGCATCTGGTGCCCCATTGGGGAAATGGAAGGCGAGTGTGCGCCGGCGTGCTGTGCCGCGCCGTTTCATACGAGACACGACTTCCTGACCGACAAAACATCCCTTTTTAAAATCAATGCCGTTTAGCAAATCCATATTGATGTCAGCGGGGAAGACTTCATTGTCACCAAAGTCTTTGCCAAGTTCAGGCACATTCAGTTTTATGCGCGTTATATTATAATCTTTGCGCGATGTGTTTTCCCAAAGGTCTTTAGGTCCAATCTGACGTTTAGGCATATCTGGGTGGCGCGGGTCGGGGTGCCCATCGTCGATGAAGGCATAGACTCCAAGGTCATCTTTCAATGAAATATCGACCTGAGCTTTGAGGCGAAACATTTTAAGGCGTTTCATTAGTGCTTCGTCTGCTTGTGCTGGCACATCAAGTAGAAAACCCGTCTCGGTCTTTAATAGAAGAAGATCACATATAATTTTACCTTGCGGCATCAGTAATGCTGCATACCGCGATTGCCCCATTTCCATATTGAGAACGGAATTGGTTAGAAGGCCATTTAAAAATGTTTCCGCATCTACTCCGTCTACACAGAGGACGACGCGGTTTTCCAGACAGACAGGTTTGCTCATGCTTATCATGTAAGGGCATAGACAATATTTTTCCACTGTCTTTTCGTGCTTGTGCATTTTAATGCATAAGATATTGATTCAAAAGTCATTGAACGAAAGAGAATGAAGTCAGATGGAGCAGAAGAAAAAAAGTCGCGGCAAATTAAACCGGACGCTATTTTGGCTTTATGAAGGTGAGGGGCGTACGCCATTCATATTCCGATGGGCATTATTGGTGCTGGACTTTCTCACTATCGCTTTTTTCCTATGGGAACCATTCCATTCTTGGCAGCGGACATTGGTTCATGAATGGGCGATGCCTATTGATATTTTTATCGCCTGTTACATTACTGTTGATTTTTTTGCGCGTTTTTACATCGCCAAAGATAAGCTCAAATTTTTCCGGCAAATCCATAATATGGCGGATGTGTTGGTTGTTTTGACGCTGATAGCACCGATCTTGTTTGAGAATCTTGCTTTCTTGCGGGTGCTACGGATTATTCGAATTGTGCGCGCGTTTACGTTTTTGCGTCGCCTAGAAAAAGTCTCTCGATTTATTGATCAACATAGGCGTGTGATCGACCGGGTCACCAATTTCGTGGTTTTCCTCTTTATAATGTCGGCAATGGTGTATGTGAATCAGGTTGGGCGAGAGGGCTCTAATGTTAAAACGCAGTTGGATGCGCTCTATTTTACAGTCACGAGTCTAACGACAACCGGATATGGAGATGTGTTACTTGTCGGGCAGGGCGGTAAAATTTTATCCATCGTTGTGATGTTGCTTGGTTTGACTTTGTTTGTACGGATGTTGCAGTCAATTGTCGCTGATGACGATAAATCTGACATCGAATGTCCGGCGTGTCGCTTTAAAGGTCATGATAAGGATGCAATACATTGTAAAAGGTGCGGCGCTGATCTTTATCAAAAGAAAATTGAAAATACGGCTTCAAAATCTGAAATTGCGAGCTGACAAATTGTTTATGTTTAAATTCATGTCAGCATCTTGGAATCGGTTCTGAGGCTTCTTAGATGAGATAAACAGACGATGTCATAGGATGACGTCTCTGCCGTTGGCCGTGTTTGATTATCCCCATCTTACCAGACATGGCCGGTCCAGTACCTGTCTCAATTTAGTCCCCCCCTTGTGAAATTGAGAACAGGTCGCTGGATCAGGGGGGAGCAGTTTGAATTGTGCTAAATTTTTTCGCTTTGCTAGTACGGCTTAGCTCTGCTGGTTTTGATCGTTCATTTTTAATGTTTGATTTAATTCACTAATCAATTTGCGGGATTCAATCGGTTTTGAAACCACTGATTGCATTCCTGAATCCAAATATACGGCAATATTTTCAGGCGCGACATTTGCTGTGACTGCGATGATTGGTATTTTTGCGTTTGGCGTGTCTAGTTTTTTTATCTCAATACAAGCTTCAACACCATTGATACCTGGCATCATAATGTCCATTAAAATTGCATCATATCGCCTTTGAGATGCGCAGAGTTTAATGGCTTCCTCGCCACTCATTGCGACATCCACGTCTAAGTTATTTTCTGCAAGTAGGATGTATAAAATGCGTAGATTCGCCGGATGATCATCTACGCACAATATTCTCAATTTATGGGGAGCGGTATTTAGAAAAGTGTCATTGGGAGGTGAATCTTTCACAAAAGGGGCTTGAAATGTGAAGAGAAAATGGGAGCCGGACGTTGAACTTTTCAATATTTCGATGTCACCCTGCATACGCTGGGCTATCAGTCTTGCTACATGGAAACCAAAACGCTTTGAGGTGTTGAATTGTATCGATGAAGCAGAGTTATCTGATGTGATTGATTCGTCTTCTAAATCATCAGTAGGCAATGCGTTTGAGTCGGATATAAGCATGCTTACAAATGTGTGTTCTTCAGTCGCTGAAGATATGCAGCTCAGATTTACTGTAATTTCTCCAGAATTTGTCGTGCGAATCGTTTTTGAAATAAGATTGTTGATAACTTGCTGGATGCGTGCTGAATCTACGAGCAATTCGCAATTGCACGCCTCATCATAATTAAGCGTTAAATAGATAAGCTTATCAGATGCTTGCGTTTGCCATATTTCCAAAGTGCGCTTTGTGAGTTCTACGATATTGTTGGGTGCAGGCGACAGCTTTAACTGACCGTTTTCAAGGTTGGATAGGTCTAAAAGATCATCCAATTGGGTAGATAATCCTTTGGCTGCATCACGCACTAATTCGCGAATACCTTTCTTCAGTTTAGGGTCTGAAGAGTTATCTAAAATTTCTAGAGAGCCCATCAAAGCATTCATAGGCGTGCGCAATTCATGGCTTGCCATTGCTAGAAAATTTCGCCTTTCCTTGTTTACTTCGATGAGTGCTTCTTTCTGGTTTACCAATAAGGCTGTCTGCACTGCCTGACTTGCTTTGAAAGTCAATGTAATCGCGCTGACATGGATAATATTGAGCGTTAAAAACAGAAATTGCAGCAATGCCATTTCTTGAGGTGTCAGTGCCGAAGGCACTCCCCATAGGCCGAGTGCAGCCAAAGTCGTGAAGATAAAGGCTATTAAGAAAAATACGAGATTGAGTATAAGTTTTAGGTCTGTGTCTACCATCAAAATGGTTAGCATGATGGAGAGAAGAAATGGCGTCGCATAAGAGGTTGAGCCAGACGTGTGATAAGCTGTTTCAACAATTGTCAGAAGAATTGCAATGGTTGGTAAAATAGCCGGAAAAGAAAAGTGTGGCCATTTCATCAGGGAAATTGAAGCGATACAGCTTATAGTCGCACTCATGCACAATCCAATTTTTGATGAGGCATGAATGTTTTCAAAATTAAAGGCAATAATGACCGCTATTATGGTAGAAATAGAAAGCGTCACAATGAAAAATGCATCTGAGATAGATGCATGATCGACTTGTTTTCCATTTATATTATGGGAGCGATAAAAGAGATATTGTAAAAACGATTTGGGTCTATTTTGTGAATTTGAGCCACGTGACTGAGTGGTTTCAGAAAATGAGAGATTCTCGTTCACCATTGTTTGAATATCTCCCCCTGTTTTTTTTATATACGTTGACTTTAGTTTTTATGACAACGTTGTAAACTTTATTAAATTTGCAATTATAAAATCATTAAATTATGGGTAGTCTTTATTTAAGGTCTTATTTTGTTTGTAAAAAATTGAACATTTCCGTTAGGTAATGTAAAGAGGTAGATAGGCTGGTTTTTAAAAATAATTAAACAAAAATGTTCAGCATACAGTATTTGAGAATTGTTCTAATTCATGTATTGGGCGGCAATCGATTCTGCCATTCTTCTGCCCTTAGAAGCGAGAGTGACTTCTAGAATCGCAACTTTAGAGTCGCAACGGCTAAGGCGTTGGCTTTGAAATTTATAGCCACGGTTGAAAGCTGCAGTGAAAAGTGATTTTCGTTGTTGGGAAATTGCTTCATGTTTGAGGAAGTCACTCATGAAATTGCGCCAATATTGATCTTTAGAGCCATTGCAAAGTGTTCGGATATAATGAACTTCGCCCAATACACCTGCCAAATCACGTTTGATCGTTAAGCTCTGATCTGCTGATAGCTGTTGTGCATTTGCCGTTATGAAGATTGATGCTGCCGCTAGTGTCGAAAATACAAGCGAGCGCTGAATGGCTTTAAATGAATATCTCATTGATGCTCTAGCATTGTTTCAAAAGTCAGCAGCATTATACTAGCTGATATTAAGTAAGCGGGTTGAGAAAACTTTAGCTCGATAATATGCATTTTGAAACAAGTATTTGCCTGTCTCCAACTTTGTTCGTGCAGATTGCCATGATAAGCTGGCCAGGAATTTAAGCTAGCTTGGAATATTATGACGTCTCTTTATAAGATCCCGAAAATTATTGCCTTCACTGGATTGTTAACTGGGTGTTTTGTCTTAAATGCGGCAGCGCAATCGGAAAGGGAAACAAGTTCAAATATTTTATCCATGGCTGAAGCAAATGCTGAGCTTTTTGGCATATGGATGGAAGGTGAAACAGCACAGACAAAAGAAAGCTGGCGTGAGTGTATTCAGCCTGATGGTGTTACTTTCTATCAATTTGGCGGCGTAGAATTGGTTGGCAAACTGACCATACAAAATGACGGGAAGGCATGTTTTTCATATGAAACAAGTAATTATGAAAACGAAAGTTGCTTCCGAGTCAGTCGATCGGGGAAGGGCTATACTTTTTGGGGAGGTGTCGAAGGCATTTTCACAACAAAAAGCGTTCAACACAATGTCGACTTTTGCCCTTCTAGAGATGTTCCAACGAGTTAAATGTGACAGATAACCCACTAAAAATCGAATTCATTGAGCAAGCCAAGCAAATTCTTGGCCCTTTAGGTTTTATTGATGCGCCCGAAGATATGGACAATTATCTGTCCGACTGGCGGGGCCGTATGAAGGGGAATGCTCCTTTTGTGGCGCGTCCAGAAACGGTTGAGCAAGTCTCTGCATTTATGACGCTTTGCGCTGAATATGGCGTGGCAATAACGCCCCAAGGCGGCAATACTGGGCTTGTCCTTGGAGGGTTGCCCAATGGCGAAGTTTTACTAAGCACCAAACGTTTGCGGGCTGTACGCGATATTGATCCGCTCAATGATTCTGTCACGGTTGAGGCAGGAATTATTCTCGCAGAATTGCAAGAGATTGTAGCGAAGGAAAACCGCCTTTTCCCATTGTCGCTGGCTGCTGAAGGTGAGGCGCAGATTGGCGGACTGATATCAACCAATGCTGGCGGCGTTGCTGTGCTAAAATATGGGATGATGCGCGACCTCGTGCTTGGGCTGGAAGTTGTGATGCCGGATGGACGCATTTGGAACGGGCTGACAGGTTTGCGCAAAGACAATACCGCCTATGATTTAAAGCAACTTTTCATTGGTGCCGAAGGCACGCTTGGTGTGATCACGGCTGCGACCTTAAAAATGATGCCACGCCCTGCTGTGAAAATGGTGTCATGGCTATGTGTAGAAAGTCCGGCTAAGGCCGTTGAGCTTTTGGCGCTGGCAAAAGCTGAAACAGGCGGAGCGGTGTCTAGTTTTGAATTAATGCCGCGAATTGGCGTTGATTTCGTGCTTGAGCAAATGCCTGATACGCGTGATCCGCACCCAGATGCCAAATCGCCTTGGTATGTGTTGATGGAGATTTCATTTCCGCGAGAAGAAGGTGCGCGTAATGTGCTGGAAGGCCTGCTTGAAAAGGCGTTGGAAGCTGAAATAGTCACAGATGGTGTGCTTGCAGAAAGTGAAACCCAAGCTTTTGAAATCTGGAAAATTCGCGAGACTTTACCTCTCGCTGAAAAAGCCTTTGGCAAAGCCGTCAAGCATGATGTGTCTGTGCCAGTTTCTGCCTTGCCGGGCTTTATTCAGGAGGCAAATAAGCTGGTATATGCCATTGCACCCAATGCAAATATCATCTCATTTGGGCATGTGGGTGATGGGAATATGCATTATAATGTTGCTCCGCCTGAAGGCGTTGATGATGTTGAGTTTAGCAAAGAATATGGACCGGCCTTGACCAAGGCTGTGCATGATCTTGTGTGCGAGATGAGTGGCTCTATCTCTGCTGAGCATGGCATTGGTACAATGAAACGAGATGAATTGGCCGAGCGTGTTTCTGGGGTGGAATTAGATATGTTAAGAGCTGTAAAACGTGCGTTAGATCCAGAAAATCGGATGAACCCAAACCGGGTTGTTGGAATTTAATTTCTGTAGGGGGCATTATGTTTGGCTTGTTTGGCGGCAGTAAAAAATCAGAATTAAAACCTAAAAACTGGCATCCAGATATGGAAGTTGCATTGGAGCATATGAGAAACGGCAATTGGTCTGCCTTGTCTCAACTCCTAGCGAAGCAATCCAATAATAGCCGGTTTGCGCTCATTCAATCATGTGGCGTCAATGGAGACTTGGGGGAGTTTCATATGCAATTCCCCCAAACGAGCGATGCTGATGTGTTTGTTGGCGGTGTCAGAACGCAATGGGCATGGCGATATCGCGGCGGCGCTACGGCTGATCATGTCGGGCATGATGCAGCTATATTATTCTTAAAAGAGTTGAAAGCAGCGACGGTACATCTGGACCGGGCGTTGGCTACTCAACCCGATAATTCTTTAGCTCAAGGATTTAAAATTCGTATCGCAATGGGATTGAACAATCGTGCAGAGTGCGATGCACTTATTGCAAGATTAATACAATGCGATGATCCTCCAATGGAGGGCTTGGGAGCGGCTCTGCAAGCGCTTTGTCCCAAATGGGGAGGAAGTCTTGAGCAATTATTTGCGTTTGCGCGTGATGTTGCTCAACGTCAGAATATTCATGCCGCGCGGTATGCTTTGCTAGCTCGTGCACATATTGAGACGTGGCTTGATGCATTGATGGATGATGATGCGAGTGTGCGTGCAGACTATCAAAATTATCTGACCCGAGATGATGTGAAGCGTGAGATTATCGAGGCAAATTCAGTATTTAATGTTGAAATGACCGAAAATCTCAGCTTTCAAAACGATAGTTTTGCAGCTCAGTTTGCACATAATAATTTTGGCTACGCTCTGTATCGTGCTGGACAGAAGGAATTGGCTGCAACGCATATTGAAGCGTTAAAAGATAATCCAAGTGAGACACCTTGGGCGTATTCTTTTGGTGATTCCATCTCATCAAAATGGGCTAAGCTTAGAAAGCAAGTGGGCCTGCCAAAAGAAATATCTCAGGCTTGAGTAGGTGGCTTATTAGATTATTTTGATACGATATCGGTAGGCTTCGCTTTTGTTTTTATCTCTTCCATTGTACGGCGCAATTCGGGTTCGCGGTCGTCCATCATTTCACGCACTTTAGCGAGGAATTCTTTATTCTCATATGCTGGAATGTTGATGTCGTAAGCATCTGCTGTTCCCAGCATAGCTTCTTTATCCCATTCATCGAATGCATCTTTCATTTGTTCGGCGGTTTCGTGTGAATGCCCTAATGCCTCAAGCGCTGAGCGACCAAGCCGTAGTGAACTATCATATGTTTCACGTACAATATCGCGACATCCCAAACTCCATAATTCATAGACATGGTCACGGTCTATCGCGCGGGCGATAATGTGGAGATCTGGGTAGTGCGTTGATGCGTATTTTACGAGCTTGTTTATTTGAGATTTTTGATCAATGAGAACAATGAGTAGTTTTGCATCTTCTATGCCGGCAGCATGAAGAAGGTCTGGACGTGTCGCATCTCCAAAATATGTGTGATTGATGCCAAATGCTCGCATAATGTCCAAATGCTTTGAACTGTAATCAATAACGGTTGAATCATAGCCGGCACTGCGAAGGAGACGGTCAACGATACTACCTACGCGGCCACGACCAGCCATGATGATTTTACTTTTGGTGCTAATGGTATCAGCTTCGCGCGCTTGGCTTTTATTATATTGAGGCGCGATGACTTTATCATAGATTATGAAAAGGGCTGGTGTGATCAACATAGAAAGCGCCACAACTAGCATGAGCTGATCTGCAATATCTGCTGGTATTATATGATTGGTGACGACAAAAGTTAGCAGAACAAAACCAAACTCACCTGCTTGTGCTAAGCCCAAAGCAAAAAGCCATTTGTGCTGTCCGCGAATGTTGAAAATAAAGGCGAGCACCATCAGGATACTGGCTTTTAGCACAATGAGCCCAAGCGTTAGGCCGAGGACGTTTGCAAAATTGCCGAAGAGAAGTTCAAAATCTATGCGGGCACCAACCGTTATGAAGAAAATGCCAAGCAAAATACCTTTAAAGGGTTCGACATCTGATTCTAATTCATGACGATATTCGCTATTGGCAAGCACGACACCGGCCAAAAATGCACCCAGAGCAGGCGATAAGCCGACCAAATTCATCAATAACGAAATACCGATAATGAGTACCAAGGCTGCGGCGGTAAAAAGTTCTCTTAGATTGGCAGCCGAAATAAACCGGAAGATTGGGCGCGTGAGATAGTTTCCCCCTAAAATGACCACTGCTATCGCACCCAGAGTTACGAGTGTTGTCTGCCATCCATTTAGATGTTTGACGAGGCTAAGATCGCCTCCATGATCGCCAGCTTCTGCACCATGGCTTGCTGCCTGAGCAGCAGCTTGTGCAATATCAGGAGAGGCAAGCAATGGCATAAGGGCCAGCATTGGGATAATGGCGATATCTTGAAAGAGAAGAACGGAAAAAGAGCTGTGGCCACCATCGCTTTTCATGAGGCCTTTTTCATTGAGTGTTTGTAAGACTATCGCGGTTGAAGAAAGCGCAAGCACGAGCCCAATTGCTAAAGAGATTTTCCAATCTAAGCCCAACACAATTGCGACGACCATGATTAGAATTGAGGTGAGAAAAACCTGTCCACCACCTAGCCCAATCAGCCGGTTTCGCATTTTCCACAAGAGCTTTGGTTCCAGCTCTAATCCAACCAAAAATAGCATCATGACAACGCCAAATTCAGCGAAATGCTGAATGGACATCACATCGACATGTAAAATGCTGAGAAGTGGACTGATGGCAATGCCCGCGATCAGATATCCGAGCACCGAACCAAGCCCTAAACGTGAAGCTATGGGCACAGCAATCACCCCAGCACACAGGAAAACAAAAGCTAGGAGGAGAATGCCGGTCATATGGGTGATTCCTAGATTTAGCGGGGATAAAATACACGCTTAATCTAGGGCCACGTTGAAATGAATGCTAGTTTTTAAGTGAAACTTGCAATCATTTTAATTGAGCAAATATCTCTTCTTCAACATCACGCAGTGTATTTTTGCCGAAAAACATTTCATCGCCGACATAAAAAGTGGGTGCGCCAAAACATCCACGTTCAATGGCTGCATTTGTATTATTTAAAAGGGTGGCTTTAACCTCGTCAGTTGCAGCGGCTTCAATGATGGCTGAGCCATTAAGTCCGGCATCGTTGATGACATCTAAAAGAATTTCAGCCTTACCTAAATCTTTATCGTCAACCCATGATGCTTTACATGCTGCGTCAAAATAGGGAGATAATTCACCGCGCGCTTTGGCTGCAACAGCACAGCGCTGCATCAGCACGCAATTGATAGGAAAGGCGGAGTTCATTTTAAAATTTGATATTTTGTGCTTTTTTAAAAAGCGTCTGAATTCGAGCATTTCATAGTCAAATTTGCCTTTGACATTGGCCATCGCCATCATGGGGGGCTGGTTGTTCGTGGATTTAAAAATGCCGCCCAACAAGACAGGGATGTAATTGAATTTGACGCCGGTGCGCTCTTCTATGTTGGGGATGACTTGATGAGCCAAATACACATTCGGGCTTCCAATATCGAATATAAAATCAACATTTACAGTCATGATGGTCTCCTACCAGCTTTCTTTCCAAGGGCGCAGATCTAGTTCATGTGTCCAAGCTGTGCGGGGTTGATTGTGGAGCATGACGTAAGCCTGAGCGATATGTGCGGGGTTTATGATGGCATCTTCTTCGCGCATTGCATCGACATTGGCGAAATTTTCGCGAATGAAGTTTGAATCAATTGCACCATCAATGAGGGTGTGGGCCACATGAATATTTTTGGGGCCAAGCTCGCGCGCCATAGATTGGGCTAGGGCGCGTAGGGCGTGCTTGGCCCCTGCGAAGGCAGAGAGGTTTTCTTTGCCACGCATACTTGCGGTTGCTCCGGTGAAAATTATCGTACCAGAGCCACGCTTTAACATGTGTTTTGCAACTTCTCGTCCCATAAGGAAGCCGCTAAAGCAAGCCATTTCCCAGACTTTGCGATAAACACGGGAAGTTGTTTCTGTAATTGGGAATTGGACATTTGCGCCTATGTTAAAAACAGCAATTTCAATCGGCGCTATTTCTGTTTCTATTTTTTCGATGAGCGCAATCATCTCATCTTCGTCTCGTGCATCTGCAGGAAAAGCATGGGCTTGATGTCCGTTTACTCGGATATCCGCTGCAAGATTTTCTAATGCGTCTGCATGTCTTGGTCTGCGTACGAGGCAAGATATAAACCCTTCAGCGGCAAAGGCTTTGCCAATCTCAGCGCCAGTATCATCACCAGCACCAATGACTAAACAGGATTTTGATTTGGACATAGTGCAAGCCTTATTCAGGGAAAATCACTGCTGATAATTTGGTTTAATAATGAAACCAATATATCATTTGGTTTTTATTTGCAACCAATATATAAGAAAATAAACTGACCGGAGACACTTATGACTCAAGACCACACGCAATCCTGTCCAATAGCGCGGGTGCTTAATATATTTGGTGATAATTGGACGTGGTTGATTATCCGCGAAGCATTTTATGGAGCATCTCGTTTTAAAGATTTTGAACGCAATACGGGAATTGCTAAAAACCTTTTAAGCAGCCGACTTAACCTTTTGGTCGATCGCGGCATTTTTGAAAAAGTGAATATAGGCGAGCGAGGCACACGGTTTTCTTACAAGCTCACACCCAAGGGCAAAGCCTTGCGCACTACGCTTTATGCGATGCTGCAATGGGGCAATGAACATCTTTATGGTGAAGGCGAAGAGGCTGTTGTTTTAAGAGATAAGAAAACTGGAAAATTAGTGCGTAAAATGTCGTTGATATCTGAGGAGGGGCAACCTTTAGAGGCGCACGAGGTTCAGGTGGAAATTGGACCAGGCGCAGAACCCGAAGTTATCCAAAAATTGGAAAGAGCTCACATAGCTATAGAAGAAAAGAAACGTGCTGCCCAGAGCTAGATGTAGAAGGCGCGATAGATATCAAATCTCGCGCACATTATTGGTCTTATAGGAGAAAAATCTAGTTTTACGGGCTGGAGTATAAAGTGCGGAAGCGTATGTTTAGCCAATACACAAAAACGTATGGCGTGGTGCAATCCGCACTTTCTGTTTGTTGAGTTTTAGCTTTTCATTGCCGCTTCAACACGCTGGCGGGCGTGGGCAGAAGTGATTGGGTCCAATCCAAGCATTTCGACAAGTTTGCGCACAAGCGTATCTTCATTTGGGTGGCGTTCTTCATCAGAAAGAATGACGCTCCATAGACCTTCAAGCACGATTATTCTGTCTGATTCAGGAAGGCTTGTTTTGATGAGGTTTGTAAATCGGAATGTATCAACGCATTCGTTTTCAGCGGCTTCACCTTCAATTCTTAAGGCAACCGATTCTTCACCGCGTAGCTTGTAAATATGGGCGAGAATAGAGGCGATTAGATCACGCTCTGTATCAGTATAATCCTGATCAACATGCGCAGCATGCACGAGGAGTGCGGCAACAGCAGTACGTGCGTCGCTCTCGTTTAGGAATTCAGGTTTACTTGCTTGCGTGTCGCCTTTGAGGCGCTCTAAGAATGATTTTAACATGGTTAAAAATTAGGGTGGCTTGTTGAATGTGGCAAGCTATAAATCGCTTTGCATCTGATTTTTTTGAGTGTTGAAGAATGCAATTGGGCGAGAGAATGTTTCCATAGCAGGAATAAAAAGCCAGATTAATCATATTCCGGCCATGAAGCTTTTGCTAAGGTGGCGAGAAGATCAGTCAAAGGTGTAGGTTTTAAGCCGCATGTTCAAACAGATAGCAAGTAAAATGAACACACCCAAAGGCACACAATGGGGACGCAAATTCTCCATGGTGGCGTTGGTGTTTTCTCTGATTTTAGGTGCTTTTATCGCTGTTTTTTCTGCTAGCCGTCCACAAATTTCGCCGAATGCAGCGCTCTTTTTGTTTGCCTCTACTTTGGTTGTTTCAATTTTGATAGCTCAGCTCTTTTTCGATCTGGAAGGCTGGTTTGAACAAAGACAGCGAGACATGGATGCTGACCAGATATTTAAGTCTTTAAGTAAAGAAGGCGGCGGAGCGCAGGAGCCGTTTATTCTTTATCTTCGCCCTTTTGCGTCTACTGACAAAATAGGCGCAAAGAAAACAAAACTTGTCGGGCTTGGTGCAAGTTCTATGGGCAATGGAACGCTTATGGTTGCTTCTGATAGGGTTGAGTTTGAAGAAGAAATTGAAAAGGCGTTGCGTCCATTGGGAAAATTGGTGGCGCTTGGCAAACCGCTCGAACATATGGGGGCGGGCCGTATTCGGGTGGCTGATGATGTATGGCAGGACGCAATCAAATTGTTGATCGACAAGTCTGAAATGATTGTGCTTTTGCCCTCACCAAGAGAAGGTACAAGCTGGGAAGTTGAGCATTTATTGACATCTGGTGCATTGAAAAAAACCATTGTGGTTGATCCGCCAAATGACCGAGGATCGATTGAAAATGGATATGATCCAGTTAATGAGTGGCGCGGTGTGGCTCAAACATTTCATGCTCATGGATATGAATTGCCAGAGGATGATGAAGAAGGATCTTTGATTATTTTTGGTGATAATAAAAAGCCGGTGAGAACGTCTAAAATAGGTTTAAGCGGTGAAAATCAGGTCCGCAAATTTGCAAAAATGCTACAAAAGTCATTGCGAGAAAACGCGACGGACGAGATGGGGATAAAAACAGAAGATGCGTAATATTTCGAGTACAGTTTTGGCGCTGGCGGCGATGGTGTTATCCAGCATGACAACATATCTGACCTTTTTTGATGCGCGCTACACGCTGACGGCAGCAATTGCTGATGTTAAAGGGCAAGTGAACCGTGGTTTTTCATCCAATAGTGAAACAAAGAGCGCAAGCTATAGATTTTATATTGATGCATCGCTTGTTTTATCCAACAGGGGGACGCGGTCTTTAGTTGTCTCTGATGTCTCAGTCGTGAAATCATCGAACGCGGATAAGTGTATCATTGCCGAAGACGAAAAACGGGTGCGTGTTCAGGAATATTCTGCTGATGGCAGACAAACAGCATACATCAAACCGTTTATTGTGGAGCCAGGGACGGTGGGGGCCAAGACATTCTGGATGAACCCATCATCAATTGATCAAGAGGTGGCTGCATCGGAAGAATTTGACCTAAAACCAACCCAAGATTTGTGGTGTTTTGAATGGAAGGTTTTTGATCCAAACGGCAAAAAACATGAAAATTCTATGCCCGCATTCCTGCTTGATGTGTCGTTTGACCTTGAAGAAGGGGAAACAACACCAGAAGGCATTATGAAAATTGAAGGTAAAAGTGGACCAACAGAATTGCTAAAACGCGGCTTGTTTTAGGCTATTTTGTTCCGGGATATTTAGGGCGTGATTTGGCTTTATAATTGCGCTTTGAATACCCATCCGCATTGCGATAAGGATCAAGCTTTTTGGCGCTTGTGCCTTGGCGACGAACGGGTTTTTCTGGCTTTTCCGGCGGCACAAAAGTGCTTGAGATGGGATCAGGCTTAAGGCTTTTATCTGCTTTGGATTTATCAATTAATCCATCACGTTCGTGCGTCGTCATTGTGCGCCATTTGCCCTCTGGCAGTTCACCAATATGGACATGGCCAATGCGGATACGGAAAAGATCAACCACATGCAGCTGCACCAGCTCTGCCATGCGGCGGATTTGGCGATTGCGGCCCTCTGTCAGAATAAAGCGCAGCACCTGACCGCCTTCATGCGTGACGATAGCAGGCTTGAGGGCACGGCCATCCATACGCAATCCGTGGCAGAGCCGTCTGATTTTTTCATGCGTGATAGTGCCATTCACAGTGACAAGGTATTCTTTTTCACTGTCGGCATCAGGGCCGATGACGGCTTTTGTCAGCACACCATCTTCTGTGAGGATAAGGAGGCCGCGCGAATCTTTATCGAGCCTGCCAACAGGGGCAAGGCGGGTATCACGATCAGGGATAGTTTCAGATTGTCCCGATAAATTGGCCTTGGTGAGTAGGCGCACCGCCGGCACTTCGCCTTCATTTGGGTGTGCGGACACATAATCAATCGGCTTGTTGAGAATGACCGACATAGCGCTGGCCAGCTTGTCTGTCGCGGCATCGGCGAGGGTGAGGGTTTCACCTTTTTCGATTTTGCGACCCGGCTCTGTGACCTTGACGCCATCTATGGATATCAATCCCTGTTCGACCAAACCTTCAGCCTCACGACGTGAGCACACACCGGACTGACCGAGCCATTTATTGATGCGTTGAGGCTCTTCGCCATCATAGGTTTTGGTCCAAGCCATACAAATCAGTCCATACTTTATGTCGAGATAGTGTGTATCTCATGTGTATATAATGTGCTGGGCGTTGTGAAATAGTTTTGAACTTCTGTCACCCCACTAACGAATGACTGCGATGGGGGATAAGTTGGCGCGTTGAAGAGGGGGACAGATGGATATTGGATCAAAGGCGACACTTCAGGGAGTAGCCCTATCTGATGAATGCCCTTCAGAACAATTAATTCTCCTTCAGACCAACTCAAGCGTAACAGCAATTACTTTACCTGTGTCTGGATTGGTTTCAGTTTCAAATTTTACTTTTTGTCTTTCTTTAATGCCCGTAATACCCAACTTTTTTAGTGCCGAAAAAGTGAAACGAACATCTTTTTCATTGTCTGCTCTTGTTATTAAGCCAAAGCCTTGTTCGGAATTATAGTATTTTACAGTACCGTGAATCATAATCAGCACCCTTTTTATATTTGTTATATTTGGTCAGTTTTCAAAACTAAAATTGATGTCAATTCTACGAAAATCCTTTATCTCAACACTGTCAAAGGAGCTGAATGCAAAGCATGCTATTTGCTTATCAAGATACATTTTTTGCCCCTGCGTTGTAGAGGACGATTACATTCCCAATCATTGCCATCGTCTCTTAGATGAGCATTTTCAGGAAATTGTATTTTTATGCATTTCGTGGGAGAGGCATTAAAACCTCTATCGCATTTCCATCCTGGACCATATGAAAGATCACTCAAATAGCCATCTTCGGGCACAATAATAGCTTGGCAGTTCTTGCCTTTCTTCGAGTATCCCCGTTCGCAAGCCCAACCGCCATCATATGATCCGCTCGTAAGATATGCATTTGCTGGAACAGTTATGACGACGCAACCGCCTCCTAAACGGTCATATCCTCTATCACAATTCCACCTTTCTCCATCAGCCCGTAAGTATGCATTCTTAGGAATACTGATCGGCGTACATTCCCCACTAGTATTTTGGTATCCATAATTGCATTTCCAACCAGAACCATAACTTGTGTTGCTGACATGAGCATTTTTAGGCACAAGGATTTGATGGCAGCTTCCTACTTTTTCTATATAGCCGGAATTGCAAGACCACCCTTTTCCATAAGATTGGACAGTTGCATTTTCTGGAATGGAATTGGAAGTAGTGTTTTGTGCCAACACACTTCCATGCATGGCAATAAGCAAGAATACGGCAACAAGATTGATCCCAATCCTTGTTATATTTGATCGGGTGCTAATCATGTTGTGATCCAATTTTATTTGCAAGGTTATAGATGGAGTTTTGGGAGTGCTCTTCTTGAGTGAGTTTAACGTCCCGTTCCAAAGCTAACGAAAGACTATGAGCTGAGATTTCCCAATATTGGATGTGTGTCTTTCGTGAGTGTTGAGGACGATACACAAGTATCGTGTTTAAGGTTCGATAAGCGAGGAATGTAGACCCTTCTATTTTTTCTTCTTCGGTTTCAATTGTGTAATTTCCAGCCGGAAGTTCCTGCTCAATTTCGTCGAGCAGAAAAGGGTGATTAAATGTCACAAGTTTTTTATTTATACGAATGGTCGTTTTATCCTCCTTATCTTCTCTGAAGTTTAGTTCTTTTTGGATCCGATCCCTAAAACAGTCCCACCAAATTTGGATGGAGTACCATCATTTGGCTTAGGCTTTGCTTTTTTCGGCTTTCGAATTTCTTTGTTAGACTTTTTGTTCTTAGGCATGGAATAAATCCTTATAAAAGAGGTTGGTAGGAGTACCCAAAGGTCTGATTGGAAGACAAATTTAGCTTGCAAGCTCAAGCAATTGTTTATGGGGATATTCAAGCGCTCGTTTTTGGAATGACAAAATACCCGGTTTTGAAACGACGCCTTCATCCACGTTTACAGCACGTCGAATTGTTTCACTTTCTTGCCAACTTTCTCGACCATCAATAACTGTCGGTAGGTGTACAATCAAAGCCGCGGAGATTGATCTAGAAGCACTTTCCCAGAGATAACTAGGTGTATGGTCAACAGCGTAGTAATCTGTTGTTTCAATTTTGATCATAGGGCGTTTGAAGCTGGTTGGTTTAGCAAAGTAAAATCCCATACCTTCATCACAGCTAACGTCTATAATCAGGCTACCAGGCTTCAAATTGCCTTTCTCGGCTTCGGTAATGAACATAATTGGATTGTCAGGTTCTTGAAGCAGGCCATTTACGATAATATCAGATTCACTGATTAATTCTGATAAGGGACGTTCGCTTCCATCATGCTCAATCACCATCATACGAGCATCCGTACCGCTTTCGCGAAGGCGAACATAATGGCAATCCAGAACTTCTTCACGAACCTCATGATCGGGACGCTGAATACAGATTGTAATATCCCGAAACCCATGCGCCTTTAGTGCGTAAATAGCGCCACGACTGACTGCTCCAAAACTAAAAATAATTGTCTTGCGTTGATTTCCGTAATGGCCATCAATGCCCTTCAGCCGCAATGCATCCAATATGGCGCAGTAACCGGCCATCTCATTGTTTTTGTAAAATGTGTGTCGGCCCATCTGCCCTTTGGGGCTCCAGACAAACATATCTTCATAAGCAATAAGGGTTAGCTTTCGATCTATGGCTGTCTGCGTGATATCTCGTTGCTGCACACAATGGGGATACCCCCAGACTATGCCGCCTTCTCGTACCTCTTTAAAATCTGACAAAATCGGCTTTGCTATGATCACATTGCCTAATTTAGATAGAATGTCAGCACGAGAGGCTACGCCACCCGTTTGAGCTGCAAGTTGAGAATCTGAGAGATTAAACCGTTCGCCATAGCCTTCTTCAAAAATCAATTTCTTTCGATAGACTTCGGGCAATCGGATCAGATGATCTGGATGAATAGGGACGCGCCGTTCATCTTCTTTTTTAGAGGTTCCAATAACGCCAAATGTTAGCATGCCCATCTTCAATCCTGTTCCGGAGAACACGCCGCTTGTCGCCGTGTTTTATTGTTATGATGCGGGTTGCTCCAACGGCGAACGGCGTGAGGGTGTACTTAATATACACAGCCAATTTTCGGCGCATTATCCAAAGCGATCATTATATGATGAAGGCAAATCTGGATTGTCAGATACAAAGAAATTAGCGTACACTATAAAGTTGAAACCAACAAATGATTACTACTTAAATTTACTCCAAGTGCATGAGATGAATGGTTGCTTAAACTGACCTTCTCTCCAACACCACATCATCTCAGTGATGGTCGATATAAATGGGGGAAGGGCTGACGAAAGCGGGAAGAAGACCTATTTAGAATAGACTTATATGAGTCGTTTTGAATAAGGGTTGTTTTCATGCTTGTGCTTTTATCGCCTGCCAAATCTTTAAATTATGATGCTGCGCCGGCAGAGCTGCCGGTGACAAAGCGTTTATTGGCGGATGATACAGCGGTTTTATCCAAAACGACGCGCGGGTTAAGCCGAGCAAAATTACGTGAATTGATGGGCATTTCCGAAGATCTTGCCAATCTCAATTATGATAGGTTTCAGGCCTTTGCGCCCGATGGAAATGCGGAGGCTGAAAAGCAGGCTGCGCTTGCGTTTAACGGCGATGTGTATATCGGGTTGGATGCTGAAACATTGGATAAAGACGCGCTTGAATGGTCTCAAAACTGCGTGCGTATTTTGTCGGGTTTTTATGGTGTGTTGCGTCCGCTAGATGGGATGCAACCTTATCGCCTTGAGATGGGCATAAAGCTGAAAACGCGTCGCGGTGAAAACCTTTATGAATTTTGGGGTGACCGGATATCCAAGCAATTGAACGAAGATATCAAGGCGAGCGGCGGTGATGAAATTGTTGTGAATTTGGCCTCGAATGAATACTTTAAATCTGTTGATAAACAGTCACTTAAAGCGCGTATCATAACGTGTGACTTTAAGGATGTGAAAGATGGTAAAGCGCGCACGCTTGGGTTCTTCGCCAAGAAAGCGCGCGGTTTGATGGCGCGCTATATTATCGAAAACCGGATTACTGAAGCTGAGGGCCTTAAAGGGTTTAACTCTGAGGGCTATAGCTTTGATGCTGACATGTCGAGCAAGGATAAATGGGTGTTTAAACGTCCTCAACCTACGCCAAAAGGCAAATAGAAGAGGGCCGGTTAAGCCTTCTTCTTTTTCTTGCGATTGCTGCTAAAGCGAATGAAAGCAAATAGCGCAGAGAACATGCCGGCAATACCGCCAATTGCGCCAATCACAGGCTCATAATCTTTGGCGAGCGTGACGATTTTATCAAGTTGTTTGACCTCAACAGAAATACGGTCACGATAGGCATCGAGAGGTTCTGCTGCGTTGGAGCCTTGGGCATAGCCAAAGATTTCAAGGATGAGCATGTGCTCGCCTTCTTCAACGGGGGTGATGCGCCAATGCCAACGGTTTTGCGCGCGGGAAGATAGAATCTGGCGAGAGACGGACATAAGCTCAATCTCAAAGGCGGCACCCGTTAGTTGCGCGGCCACTTCATCGGATAACACCACATCACGTTCTACGATTTCGCCTTCAAAGCCTTCTAGACCAGCTGCTGGATTTGCAGCGCTTGTGGCATCAATGATGAGAGATACATCAACAGCTTTACCAAGGGCTAAAACTTCGGGTGGACGGTTATAGGCAATGGGACGGGATTTGAAATTGTCCAACTCGCTTGGCGTTGCCGCTTGAACAGACCGCTCGGCAACAATTGGTGCATCGGGCGTGCTTTGCGGTGAAAATCTATTCTGGTTCATTTGAGCAGGTTGGGCGTTGCCGCCAGCTGCTGTGGCGGGAAGATTATTGAGCGCTTCTATATCAACATTGCCATCTTCATCGAATAGATCGTCTGCATCCATCATGGCGGCGGAGCTATCGTCGAAGGCGTCATCCATAGGTGCGGATTCTGTTGCATAATCCTCAGCGGGAGCAGTTGCTTCTACCATTTCATATTGCTGGGGGGCTGAGTTGGATGTGACGGCATCTTGCTGTGATAACCAATACCAAGCACCGCCACATGCAATGGCAATTAATGCTAATAGAAAAGAAAATGCCCGCATAAGCCCACTCCTGATTTGGGTAAACCCCAACTTTACCTGAGCGCACTTTCAATGCTTATACGCTCGCGTCAAGTCCATTTGTTAAGCTTAAACCTGAATACATAAAAAGGCCAATTGAAGACATTCTTCGGTCTAGGCAAAGGCTATACAGCGGCGCGTTTGAGGCGATCATTAATGGCTTCGCCAAGACCTTCATGAGGAATTGGCGCAATCGCTATACGATCATATTGCAGGTCGAGAATGCGCAACATTGCAAATAGATTTGCGGCAGCTTCTAGCAAATCACCTGATGTAGAGAGATTGGCTGCGACTTTGTGTTTGCTTGGACCAAAACCAAGATAGGCTTCTCCTTTTTCTGGGGAGATTGCATCAAGGCGTAATTTTGCATTCGGTGCATAATGGCGGCGCATCATGCCGGGGCTTGCGATTTTCTCAGAAGGAGCATCCAACGGACCTGTGATAGCTTCGATTTCTGCGCGTGGCAGAGCGCCAGGGCGTAGCAGTGCGGGGCGTTCACCCACAACAGAGACAACTGTCGATTCGACGCCTGTTTTACATGGGCCACCATCGAGTATCAGGTCGACATTTCCAGAGAGCATATCGGCGACATGCTGGGCTGTGGTTGGAGACAGCGCTTCGGAAGGGTTGGCGGACGGCGCTGCAAGCGGGCAACGAGCAGCAGCGATCAGACCACGTGCAACAATGTGGCGTGGGGCTCGCAGGGCGATTGTGTCTAATCCCGCTGTTGCTAGAGCACTGACAGGGCAATACTTTGTTTTGGGTAGAACTAATGTAAGTGGACCGGGCCAGAATTTTTCAACGAGTTCTAGGGCTGCGGGTGAAAAATTGGCTAATTCTTCTGCCATTTCCATATCATTGACATGCGAAATGAGCGGATTGAAACTCGGGCGGCCCTTGGCAGCGTATATGCGTGCAACCGCTTCCCCATTGGTTGCGTCCGCTGCAAGGCCATAGACAGTCTCGGTTGGGATCGCAACGATACCGCCATCGCGAATGATCTGCGCGGCCTGTTCCATGGTATCATGGCTAGGGGATTGGATAATATTGGGCATTTATTCTGACTAATGCAGGGGTGAGGAATTTGCGGCGTATTTAAACAAACACGCCACATGTTATTTAGTTTAGTCTTGATGCGACTATTTTGACATTCATGTCTATTGTTTGTGAAATCCATTCCGCGTTTGGATCATTTTCGACTCCAAGTCCTAATGATACTCTATCAAGGGCAAAGGATGAATTCATAACAGCAGAACCATCTGCAATGTCTAATGTGAAAGGCATGCGAATAGGGAAATCTTGTCCCTTCAATGTTAGAACAGCTGTGAGTTCTAGCCCATCATCTGTTGCAAAGACACCATTGGCTGCAAAACGGGCTTCCGGGTATGTTTTAACGTCGAAGAAATCTGTGCCGACAAGAGATTTGTCGCTATATGTGTCGCCGGTTTTGGCGCTTGCAGTGTCGACAATAACTTCTATTTGAGCGGCTTGCATTGTGTCGGGGTCATAATTGATTTTTGCAGTCCAGCTTTCAAACTGACCTTCAAACGGCTTCTTATTGTAAATCCCAGAAAAGCCGATTGTGCTCTCTTCCTTGTTGATTTCCCAATTTGGAATAATTTCAACAGGCGCTTGTTGTTGTGGTGTTTCATTTGGTGCGGGTTTGGCGTCAGCATTGCCGATAAACATACCAAGGCCGACAATGACTGCAAAGAAAGCAGCAGCGCCGCCAAAAGCAACCAATACGCCTTTTGCAGGTTGAGCAACCCCATCCGTTGAGCCAAATATTCCGGGTAGCATGCGAGCCATAAGACCATCCTTATCAATGAATTGATGCTTTAAAGCACCGGCCACGTGAAGCCCAAGGAGGACAATGGCAACCCAAGCAAGCTTGCTGTGAGCATTTTCCAAAAATGGGTCAATGGCGTGTTTTGTTTCTTCCGTTAAGTTTGGAAGGATAGGTAAATGTGGCCAAGAGAATGTGTTATATATAATCGTTGGTAGCCCGTGTGTCGAGGCAGAAACCAACATCCAGCCAGTTAATGGCATAAGGATCATCAAGCCATAAAAACCAATATGAACAGCTTTGGCTATCAGTGCTTGTGTGTGTTCCATGGGAACTTCTTCGGGCGGCTTGTTCATCACTCGCCAAAGGATACGTGCGACTGTCAGGACAAGAATTGAGACACCGATTGATTTGTGAAGTTGATATAAATCGCCTCTAATGGCAGATGTTCTAGGCAAATCCCCCATATACCAGCCAAGCGCAATCATGCCGATTATGGCAAAGGCCAAAATCCAGTGCAGGGCAATTGCAACTGCTGAATAGCGGTGTTTCATGAGGGACATGGAAATTCTCCAATTAATAGGCGTATATTTTCTGCATGGCAGAGTAAAAGCTATCTTAGAACTAGTCTTCGCTAAATTCTACTTCAATCTGGAATCTGACTTCATCACCTACCGTGTTGGGCAATAAAGACGTCATACCAAATTCAGAACGATTGAATGACCCATTTGCTGAAAATCCAATAATCGCTTTGCCAGGTGCCCAAGGGACAGAGTTAGATCCGTGAAAAATGACATTCATTTCAATGGGTTTTATGGTGCCTAACATATTTAGATCACCTGTCAGGACACCTGTATTTTGACCGGTGATGGCGATATCTGTCGATGAAAAAGTAATGTCAGGATATGTATTGGCAGATAAAAACCGATCATCCGTGGCTAATTCATTGTCCCATTCTTTGCCTTTTTCAGGGTGATTAGCACTTATAGATAATGGATTGATGACGGCTGATACGGAGGATGTTTCTGGTGCGTCTGGTTTGAAATCAATACTGGCATCAAAGTCTTCAAACCGCATTGTGTACCAAGCCAATCCCATGTGCTGGACCGAAAAGACAAGAGAGGCATGTGATTTGTCGAGTGAATAATTACCAGATTGAACCTCACTGACAGCTTGTTTGGGCGGAGAAATACATGCTGACAATGTGAGAAGCGCTGCGAGAGCAGGAGCAAATAGAAACTTATTCGTCAACGTCGATGTATTCGTTTTCATCGGAGGCCTCCAGCCAACTAAATTGGTATAACCAGTAGACGCAAAACGCCCCACTTTGGCAATGGTAAAGCGGGGCGAATTAAATGAATAGTTTGTGAAGTCGCTGAGCTTATTCTGCTGCTGTTTCTTCTTCAGCTTGAACAAATTCTGCTGAAATCTTGATTGTGACTTCATCGCCGATTCCATTGTCGACGTGTTTGGTCAGGCCGTAATCTGAGCGTGTGATTGTTGTAGTAGCATCAAAGCCGATAACATCTAGATCACCAAGCCAAGGCTTGTTGCCAACACCATTATACGTGACATCAAGATCGATTGTTTTTGTAACGCCCAAGAATGTGAGATCACCTGTCACGATACCTGTGTTTGGTCCCGTTACTTTAGCAGATGTAGAGTTAAAAGTGATGGCTGGGAATTCAGCTGCTTTGAAAAAGTCATTTGCCAATTCTGTGTGCCACTCATCCGCTTTTGTCGGGTGGTCTGTTTCTACAGATGTTGGGTCGATGGACGCTGTTACAGTTGATGCAGCAGGGTTTGCAGGATCAAAGTTTATGCTTGCATCCCAGTCTGTGAATTTTGCTGTGTATGTGGACAGACCGCCATGGCTCAATTCCCAGAAAAGGAAAGCGTGGGTTTTTTCAACATTGTAAACGCCTGCAGCTGTTTCAGCCAATTGCGCAGCGACAGCTTCGGCAGCTGCTGTATCAACTGCTTCAACAGCTGGTGTGGTTTCTTGAGGAGCCGCTTCTGCAGTTGCGTTCTCTGGTTGGCACGCCACAAGTGCAAGCAAGGAAACACTTGCTAGCGTTCCCAGAATAGTTGTTTTCTTCATGGTTTATCTCTCTGCTGAATAAAAGGTCATTACGGCATATGTAAGGATCGAATGCAAAGCGCATATGTTCGGTTTGATCACTTTTTTGTGAAGATCTGAGATGTTGGATTAAACATAAACGCCTCAAGCTTGTACAATTAACGATAAGGTCTACATAGATCTAGAAATCATAGAAAATTGCTTATTGTGAATCTGAAAGAAAGTTTTGCCCATGCAAATGAGAAAACTCGGACGAACGGATATTGATGTGTCGGCCTGTTGTCTTGGAACGATGACTTATGGACAGCAAAATACTGAGGCTGAAGGCCATCAACAGATGGATTACGCGTTGGACCGAGGCGTGAATTTCTTCGATACGGCAGAGCTTTATTCTATTCCGCCCAAAGAAGAGACTTATGGCAGTACAGAAAAAGTAATTGGCAGCTGGTTTAAGCAAACAGGTAAACGCGATAAGGTTATTCTTGCCACCAAAATTGCCGGTCGTTCAACAATGACTTGGATGCGCGGGGAAAAGAAATATGATCTTCTGCGCGTGACGAAAGAGCAAATCGATATTGCGGTAGAACAAAGTTTGTCGCGATTGCAAACTGACTATATCGACCTTTATCAAATTCATTGGCCTGACCGCAAAGCTGAGATTTTCGGATCAAAATTATCAGAAGCTGATTGGGATAGTGAATATGAAACCTTTGAAGCACAATTAGAGGCGCTCAACACGCATGTTGAAAAGGGCAATATTCGTCATATTGGTTTGTCGAATGAGCGCTCTTGGGGGGTGATGCGTTTCATCCAAGAAGCTGAAAAGCGTGGACTTCCGCGCGTCGCGTCTATTCAAAATGCTTTTAGCTTGCTCAACAGAAGCTTTGAAGGTGATCTTGAAGAAGTTTGTCGTCATGAAAATGTGTCTCTGCTTGCCTATTCCCCATTGGCTCAAGGTATTCTAAGCGGGAAATATCGTGATGGTGCTTTGCCAGAAGGGTCTCGCAAGCAGCTATTTGATCGCCTCCAGAGGTATGAGGGGCCGATTGCTGAAAAAGCGACCAATGCTTATTTGGATCTTGCGCAAGAGCTAGATGTTGACCCAACACAATTGGCAATTCGTTTTTGTGATACGCGGCCATATATGGGGTCTACGATTATTGGCTCGACAACAATGGATCAATTGAAAACCTGTATTGATGCATTTGATCTGGAATGGACAAGTGTGATGGAAGATTGCGTGAATGCAATTCATCAAGTCCAGCCAAATCCTTGTCCATAAAGGCATATTATGGGGCGGGGCGCTATATGCGTCCCGCAGCCATATCCAGAGCGACAGACACGATAGTTTCGGGATTGAGACGTCGCGTCAGGCCTTCGTAAAATTTGGCGACGGAGCTGGTTTGACTCGCGTTTAGTTGATATGAGCCAAGCAAACCGCGTTTATCGAGCGCTTTTAAAAGCATGGTGACATATTCAGATGTTTTGACCATGGATAGTTTGTTGCGTGCTTCCATGAAAGCAATAAAATTGGGATCGTCGGGTGAGCCAAGCTTTATTGGTTTTTTAGGCGGTTGCATGGCTTCTACGAATTCGTTTGCAGATAGGTCGGTGAGATCCTCATAGATATCTAGCAGGTCTTCATTCGTGAATTTTGGGCGGGCACGTTTTATCATGTCCAGAACGCGCTGTGTGCTCTCTTGCATATCAAGGCTCCTGACGTTTCCTGTTTACTATGTTCCAGAAAATCAGAGTTTACCTCTTTCTTCAATGCGAGGGATTATATGGCGGGATTTTTCTGGTCTTAGTTTATTTTTCGTTTGCTTATAATGGCGAGTGCAATGCCGCCTAAAATAAGTGTAGAGGCGATTGTAAAACGCAGTGTCCAGTTTTCAGATAATAGAAATGTGCCGCCTATCCCAGCAAGAACAGGCACGGATAATTGAGAGATTGCGGCTCTACTCGTCGTAAGTTTAGGAAGCACGCTATACCAAAGCGCATAGCCTAAGCCGGATGTAATTGCGCCTGACGTAACCGCTAGAGCAATCCCCATCGGGTTAAAGTCAAATGGGCGGATCAATATCAGTGTCATGGGGATGGTCAGCAAAAAATTACCTGCTGAAGCAGAGAGTGCAGAAGCTGATTTTTGACCTCGAATAGAGTATATTCCCCACGCAATGCCAGAAATAGCCATTAGCACAGCGGCAATTGGATCGGG
>JGI2924J29684_1078396_pt1 | contig 46313 bp, 47 predicted proteins | sample BenlonsequencITS_FD_29684 | JGI IMG/M metagenome (IMG submission 29684) | reverse complement strand
GTATTAGGTTGATTTTTTAAGCATAATTAAGTATAATTTTCCAAGGTGCACGAGAGACTCGGAGCAATTGCTGTTTAGGGCTACAGTAGCTTATACATGCATATACTATGAATATCTACGTAAGCCATGAAGGCATCCGGTCAATGATATGACAGGTGTTCATGGTTTTTTTGTAACCGGACGTAAGCGCTAATATCAGCTATGTTGTTTATTGATTAGCAGGGTTGTGTGTTATAACTGTGGATGGGAAGGAAAAGATATCTTATATATTATACTAATAAGCAACTTTGTTTAACTATTGTCCATAGCTCGTTTAAGTAAAACGGGCAAGAGAATATAAGGAAGGTGACTTGGAAAATGACAGAACAAGCTAAAGTCAGGCACGCCATTTGGCTGGAGCCCACCCACCTGCATTTTCACCATGGTGATAACATTGAAGTTAAAGTATTGTGGGGTCTGGCAATGCATAGTGAAGGTGGCGTGAATCCCGATTTATTGAAAGGATATGTAATAGATCCCAACGGCGTTGAACTGCCGGCGCAAATTACCCCTGCCCCGGATGGTTTACATTATGTGCTTGCTTTTAGCTGTGGACACGAGGGTATGTACACTGTACAGGTGGAAAGTGACGCTGCTTCCGGGCAGTGGGCACGGGTACTTGTGCCCGTTGGACACCATGTGCACGGCCATGGTAAGGCCCTTAACCGGGGTATGGAAATTGTGCCGGGCACTTATGGAGAATTCCACCCTGGGGATGCCGTTGTCTTAACCGTACTAAATAACGGTATACCAATGGCCGGGGCTAGGGTACGGGCAACTTACCACCTTTATGAGGGAACCGGGTTTGCCCACAGTTTAACGGCTGACGATCAGGGCAGGGTGCAATTTGTTTTTGATGCCCGGGGGCATTGGTTGTTCCAGGTGGATAGTGTCATGGATAATCGTCAAATTACAGCCACGTTAGTTATACCCGGAGTCAGGGGGTAATTGATAAATGAGCGATGTTGTGATTTACACCAAGACGGGTTGTCCTTATTGTCAAAAGGCAGTGGAGGATTACCGCGCGAAGGGCATTATTTTTAAAGAAGTTAATATCAGTGTAGATACCGCGGCGAAACAAATGGTCAAAGAAAAACTCGGTGCCCGTAAAGTGCCTGTGATTGTGGAAGATGGCAAATTAACCAGCACGGGGTATAACGGTGGCGGGTGAGGAGTTTAAGAGCACCGGCGTCTGCCGGTCTTAATGCCACGCCGTAGGGCGTGGTTTATTGTTTTGCCGTAGATTGGGTGATATACTTTTTAATTGGGAGGTATGAAAGGTTTGCTACCTGTATATCAAATGGTTATTCCAACTCCTTATCCCGTGGGGCCGGTGAATGCATATTTAATCAAAGGTGACCCCATTACACTGGTCGATGTCGGCCCTGATATGCCGCAGGCCTATAAAGTCTTAAGGGATATGTTGTCATCATTGGACTGCCGGATTGAAGATATAAAAAGGATTGTAATTACCCACTCTCATCCCGACCACTGTGGCCTGGCGGCCCAAGTTGCTAAAGAGGCCAATGCAGTGGTGCTTATTCATTCTTTGGAAGAGAGTAAGTTAAGTGGTGAACCGAATTTTTTTAAAGAGCGAATTTCCTTTGTTTTGGAAACCGGCATTCCGCCGGAGGTAATACAGGAGATAATGGCAGATAGGGACAAGTTGCCCCATCCTTCTGTTCAAGGTGTGCATACCAGGTTAATCAACGGGGGGGAAAGTATAGATTTTGACGGGGGCGAATTGCAGGTTATGCATCTTCCCGGGCACAGTCCCGGGCATCTTTGCTTGTATAACCCGGAGCAAAAGTTCCTTTTCTCGGGGGACTTTTTACTGCCTCATATTACCCCCAACCCGCTGATGGAGCCTGACCATGATAAACCTGGCTGTCGCTTGCCGGCTCTCAAACAATACCTGTCCGGGCTGGATACGCTGGAGAAGATGGATATTGCCATGGTGTTTCCCGGCCACGGAGGCACTTTTAACGATTTTAACAGTGTAATCAACGTGGGGCGCAGGCACCACAATGCCCAGTTTGAACGAATTAAAGATAAACTGCGGGCGGGAGAACTTAATGCCTTTCAATTAAGCAGGACCATATATCCCGGCCTGCGAGGCTGGCAGGTTTTCTTGGGTTTGTCAGAAATACAGGCCCACCTGGATTTGCTGGTGGAAAAGGGGCAAATCAACTGCTCCCAAAGTCAAGGTGTTAATTACTACAGTATTTCATAGCAGGCATAAATATAATATTTTAACTAACACGAGGTAACGGCATGTATCTGCGATTAATTGTAGCCTTGGTGGCGGCTAAAATGGCTATGTACTTGAGCAGGTTGACGGGCCGGGGACGGGGCTCGTCCCTTCCTGGTATGCTGGCGCTGCGCATTTACCCTGAATTATTAAAGCATTACCAGGGCCAGCCCCGCAAGGGTGTAATTATGACTACCGGCACCAACGGAAAAACTACCACGAGCAATATGCTGGCCGATATTCTGGAAAAAACCGGCTCCCGGGTGGTGACCAACCGGGAGGGAGCCAATTTAATTACGGGGGTGGCAACGGCATTTATTAAATCCAGTACACTATCATCTAAGTTAAACAGTGATTATGTAGTGCTGGAAGTGGACGAGGCCGCTTTTCCCGTGGTGACACAGTGGATAAAGCCTGACCGGGTGATAGTAACTAATTTTTTCAGGGATCAGTTGGATCGTTATGGTGAGCTGGATACCACCGTTGGCAAAGTGTTGGATGCTTTAAAAAAACTCCCGCGGGATGTTGAATTAATTTTAAATGCGGATGATCCCCTGGTAGCTCGCTTAGCCAGGGAAACAGGTTGGACTACCATATATTACGGGGTGCGCCCGGACGCATCAATATCCAGTACGGCGGCCTACAGCCGGGAGGCTAAGTTCTGCCCTTTTTGCGGCGGAACGCTTGTTTACAACGTTTACCTTTATAGCCAGCTGGGCGATTTTAAATGTCCCCAATGCGGGTTTGCCCGTCCGCAGCCCAATATAGAAGCGATAGATGTTATAAGCGATGCAACGGGCACCAGAGCGACTACACGTGTCAGCAGTGACTCATACAGGGGTATATGGCCACTGTTCATACCGGTTCAGGGTATTTATAATATTTACAATGGACTGGCTGCCTTTGCCACGGCTTTATCGCTGGGGGTGGTGCCGGAAAAGGCTGTCCTTAGCTTAACATCTTTTACCCCGGCTACAGGGCGTATGGAATTATTTCGTTATGGCAATAAACGGGTTACTTTAACCCTGGTAAAGAACCCCACCGGTTTTAACCAGGCACTGACAGGGCTGTTGGCACAAAATGAGAGGCAGGATGTCATGATTGCCATAAACGATAACGATGCGGATGGCCGTGATATTTCATGGCTCTGGGATGTGGATTTTGAAGTGCTGGCACGGAACCCGGAGAGGTTTTCCCGCTTTATCTGTTCCGGACAGCGGGCCGAGGATATGGCCTTGCGATTGAAATACGCCGGGGTATCACCTTCGCTGCTGATAACGGAAAAAGATTACCTGCGGGCTGTAGAGATGGCATTGTGTGGGGAAGGTGCGGCGGTGGGTATGCTGGCTACTTATACGGCCTTGTGGCCGGTGGAAAAAATTCTGGGTCAAAAGGCCGAGAGGGTGAGTTTTAGTGCTGACCGTGTGCCATCTGTATCCTGATTTATTAAACTTGTACGGCGATCGCGGTAATGTAATGGCCTTTGTCAAACGCTGCAGCTGGCGGGGTTTGCCCGTGCAGGTTAAGGAGGTCAATCTCGGTGACCAGGTGGAATTTGATGAGTATGACTTTATATTTATCGGCGGCGGCTCCGACCGGGAACAGGCATTGATGGCCGCGGATCTAAAAGCCCGTGTTGATGCTTTTTGCACTGCGGTGGATAACGGTCTGGTGGTGCTGGCCATTTGTGGCGGCTACCAGTTGTTAGGACGTTATTACCGTACCCCCGAAGGACGGGAGATTACCGGACTAGGCTTGCTGGACATATATACCGAAGCGGGGGATAAACGACTAATCGGTAATGTGGTTTTAGAAACAGAGCTGGCCGGTAGAAAAATAAAATTGGTGGGTTTCGAAAACCATGGAGGTAAAACCTATATAAACGGCCTTGAGCCGCTGGGTAGTGTTTTATATGGTCATGGCAATAATGGTCAGGATGGATTGGAGGGTGCTCGCTATAAAAACGTTTTTTGCTCCTATTTGCACGGCCCCATTTTACCTAAAAACCCTGTACTGACAGATCATTTAATCGCTCTGGCTCTGGCAAAGAAAGGCTATTCATCCCAACTAACTGCGCTTGATGATGGTATAGAGAATATGGCTAACCAAGCGATGGTAAAAAGGCTGTTAGGCTAAACAAATAAATAGTTGCCGGAGTGGATTAATCGTATCCCGGTTTGGTTTTTTTTCTAAAACTACCACACCGGGACTTTTATGGGGACAGGCGGTTTTTTTAAAGCCGCTTGTCCTTTTTTTGTGTATGCTCGCTGACGATGACTCATGGTAAAAATTTTTTATAACCCTTGAACAGCACTAAATACATACAGTAAGCTGTCGATTTCAAACAAAAATAGTCTATTATGACAAATCAGTCGAATACTCATTTTAACATTACTGCATATAAATATAGTACTTGTTTATTGTTGTGGAGAAGTTGGTTGCTTAACCATAAGATAGTTAAAAACCCAATAATAAATACTAACAGTAGAGGGAGTGTGAAATAAGTGAATTTTGTCAAGAGATTGGAAGAATTCCGCTCTCTGGAAAAAAAGCATAAATGGGAGGGCACATTTTACGACTATCTGGATTTAGTAAAGGAAAAACCAATAATATCTCAATTAGCTCACGCCAGGATTTATAACATGCTGCATGATGCAGGAGTTGAGGAATTGAAGTACGGCGGTAAACGTTACAAGTTTTTCAGCCAGGAAATCTTTGGTCTGGATAAAACGCTGGAAAAATTAGTGGAAGAGTATTTTCACCCTGCGGCCCGGCGCCTTGATGTACGTAAGCGAATTTTGCTCTTAATGGGTCCGGTAAGCGGTGGTAAGTCCACTCTGGTAGCTATGCTGAAAAGAGGGCTGGAGCTGTATAGCAAGGAGGATCGCGGTGCGGTTTATGCCATTAAAAACTGTCCCATGCACGAAGAACCACTGCACCTTATCCCTAAGGAATTACGCGCTGATTTTGAAAAAGAGTATGGAGTTTACATTGAAGGAGAGTTATGTCCCTCCTGCCGGATGATGTTGGAAAATGAGTACGGCGGCAACATAGAGAACGTACTGGTGGAGAGAATTATTCTTTCTGAAGACCATCGCGTGGGTATAGGTACATTTACTCCGTCCGATCCCAAGTCCCAGGATATTGCTGATCTAACAGGCAGTATTGATTTTAGTACCATTAGCGAATACGGGTCGGAATCGGACCCCCGGGCCTACCGGTTTGACGGTGAGCTGAATATAGCTAACCGGGGGATCATGGAGTTTCAGGAAATGCTGAAATGTGATGAAAAATTTCTTTGGAATTTGCTTAGCCTGTCGCAGGAAGGGAATTTCAAAGCAGGACGCTTTGCTTTAATTTATGCCGACGAAATGATTGTTGCCCATACCAACGAAAATGAGTACAAGGCTTTTATTAGCAATAAGAAAAATGAGGCACTACAGTCCCGAATTATTGTTATGAAGGTACCTTATAACCTTAAAGTTAGTGAAGAAGTTAAGATATATGACAAGTTAATTAAGCAAAGTGACCTAAAGGATATCCACATTGCACCTCACGCTTTAAAGGTGGCCAGTATTTTCTCTGTACTCAGCCGCTTAAAAGAAAGTAAAAAGCAGGGTATGGATTTGGTTAAAAAAATGAAGCTTTATGATGGTGAAGATGTGGAGGGCTTTAAACAAAAGGATTTAACCGAATTACAAAATGAATATACTGATGAAGGTATGAGCGGGGTGGACCCTCGTTATGTAATTAACCGTCTCAGTTCGGCACTAATCCGCACCTCCACCCGCTGTATCAACCCGCTTGATGTGTTGAGAGCTTTAAAGGACGGGCTGGATCAGCATCCTTCCATTTCCAAAGAGGAAAGGGAGCGGTTGTTAAACTTTATATCGGAGGCCCGTAAACAATACGATGAACTGGCCAAAAAAGAGGTTCAGAAAGCTTTCGTCTATTCATATGAAGAATCGGCCCGGGTGTTGTTCGACAACTATTTGGATAATGTGGAGGCGTATTGTAACGGCGTGAAACTAAAGGATCCCATTACTGATGAAGAAATTGATCCCGATGAAAAACTAATGCGCTCCATTGAAGAGCAAATTGGCGTTTCGGAAAGTGGTAAGAAAAGTTTCCGGGAAGAGATATTGATTAGACTATCCAGTTATGCCCGTAAAGGGAAACGTTTTGATTATAAGTCTCATGAAAGATTACGGGAAGCAGTAGAGAAAAAGCTGTTTGCTGATTTAAAGGATGTGGTTAAAATCACCACTTCCACCAAGACACCTGATAAAGAACAGCTTAAGCGCATTAACGAAGTTAGTGCTAAATTGATTGATGAATACGGGTATTGCAGCATATGTGCCAATGAATTATTAAAATATGTAGGCAGCTTGTTAAACAGGTAGGTGGTATTAAAAATGTCTGGTGAATATACGGTTTCCCGGGAAGACTGGTCGCTACACCGCAAAGGTGAAATTGATCGGGAACGCCACCGGGAAAAGGTTAGAGAAGCCATTAAAAAAAATTTGGCGGATGTAGTCAGTGAAGAAAGTATTATTTTATCGGATGGACGCAAGGTAGTTAAGGTGCCCATCCGATCCCTGGAGGAATATCACTTCCGTTTTGACAGTGGTAAACGTAAACATGGCGGGCAGGGCCAGGGTGGCACTAAAAAAGGGGATGTGCTGGGCAGCGACCAGAAGCAAGCCGCTGGCCCGGGCAAAGGTAAAGGTGCTGGAGAAGAACCGGGGGTCGATTATTACGAGGCCGAAATTACTATTGATGAATTAGCCCAGCTGATTTTTGAGGATTTAGGATTGCCTAATTTGCAGCAAAAGAAAAAGCCTGAACTGGCTTCCGAGGCTTTTGAGTTTAAAGATATCAGGAAAAAGGGTATTTCCAGTAACATAGACCGCAAAAGGACTATTTTGGAAGCCCTAAGGCGCAATGCCAGACAGGGGCAACCAGGCATTGGCAAGATAACCAGGGATGATTTACGCTATAAAACCTGGGACATCACATATAAGTATGAAAGCAATGCTGTAGTGCTGGCTATGATGGATACGTCGGGTTCAATGGGGCCATACGAAAAATACATTGCCCGTAGCTTTTTCTTTTGGATGGTACGATTTTTACGCACTAAGTATCAAAATGTGCAAATAGTTTTTTTGGCGCACCATGTGGAAGCCAAGGAAACCACTGAGGAGGAGTTTTTTACCAAGGGGGCCAGTGGGGGCACCCGTTGTTCCTCGGTATACAAACTTGCTCTGGAGATAATAGAAAATCGCTATAATCCACAGGATTATAACATTTATGCTTTTCATTTTTCCGATGGAGATAACCTGACTTCGGATAATGAAAAGTGTGTAAAATATGTGAGTGAATTGCTAAACGTATGTAATTTGGTTGGCTACGGAGAAATTGAAGGGCCCTATTATTATACCAGTACGTTACGGACCGCTTTTAAAAAATTAGTCGACCCCAAGTTTACCAGCGTGGGTATCAAGGGTAAAAGCGATGTATATCCTGCCCTGAAAACTTTTTTTAATCCCCATCCGGAAAACAAAGCGCAGTAAGGGGAGGTGTAGATTTGCATCCAAAAGAAGAAATTAAATTACTGGAAAAAGCTATTGAGGAAATAACTGCTATAGCTAAAAAGTTTAATCTGGATTTCTATAACATGTACTTTGAAATTTGTCCGCCGGAAATCATTTATTCATTTGGTTCTTACGGTATGCCCACCCGTTTCTCGCACTGGACCTTCGGCAAGGCGTATCACAAAATGAAAACGCAATATGATTATAATCTTAGCCGGATATATGAAATGGTTATCAACACTGATCCCTGTTACGCTTTTTTGCTGGAAGGAAATTCGCTGGTGCAAAATAAAATGGTTATTGCCCATGTTTTGGCGCACTGCGACTTTTTTAAAAACAACTATTATTTTAGCAGAACATCCAGAAAAATGGTGGAAAGTATGTCGGCGGCTGCTGACCGCATCAGGAGTTACGAATTTAAATACGGGCGGGATAAGGTGGAAGGTTTTTTGGATGCGGTGATTTCATTACAAGAAAATGTAGACCCCGAACGGCATATTGATCCAGACGGAGGCAAAAATAAAAAACGTAAAACAAAAACCCAGACTTGTTGCCAGGGGCCGACCTGTTCCGGTGGTAAATGCTGTCAGGATGGCTGCCGCCAAGATGGTCACCAGCAAAATAGTTCAGACCTGAGCACCCCTTATGATGATTTGTGGGATTTGGATAATCGTGAATACAGTAGTAAACGCGGGGAAGTAGAAGACGAGGTAAGAAGAATTCCTGAGCAGCCGGAAAAGGACCTGTTGCTGTTTATGATGAATTACGGACGGGATTTATATGAGTGGCAAAAGGATATAATTTCCATTATCAGGGAAGAAATGTTGTATTTCTGGCCTCAGATGCAGACAAAAATTATGAACGAAGGTTGGGCTACCTACTGGCATATGCGTATTATGCGGGAAATGGATTTAACTGGAGATGAAGCGGTGGAGTTTGCTAAGACCCACTCAGGGGTTATCCAGCCGTCAAAATATGGTATCAACCCCTATTATTTAGGACTGAAGATGTTTGAAGATATTGAAAAAAGATGGGATAACCCCAATGATGAAGAAAAGAAAAGATACGGGCGCCCAGGTGGTGAAGGTAAACGGAAAATTTTTGAGGTCCGTGAAACCGAGAACGACTTGTCTTTTATACGCAACTATTTGACCAGGGAACTAGTCGAAGAACAAGATCTGTATTTGTTTAAAAAAGTTGGTTATGACTGGAAGGTTACTGATAAGGATTGGGAACAAGTGCGGGATGGTTTGGTGGCGAATCTGTATAATTGCGGACTGCCGTATATTGTAGTGGAGAACGGTGATTTTGGCAAGCGGGGGGAAATCTACTTAAAGCATGTACATGAAGGATCGGATCTGGATATTTATTATCTGGAAAGAACACTGCCCCATGTATTTAAAATTTGGGGGCGGACGGTGCATCTGGAAACAGTAGTGGATGGTAAGAAAGTGCTGTTTACCCATAATGGAGATAAAGTAAGTAAAAAAGTTATTTAAACAAGTAATACTTTACAAAACGATACCGCCATGTTGGCGACTTTCAACATATACCCCGCTATGGGGTATCTTTTTTGGGCAAAATCTCTTATGTCAGCAGGGTGATCGTTTAAGATATTTCCAGTAATGTTAAAGTATTGACTTCAATTCTTTAGTTAGTTAAACTATATGAAGTAGAATGTTATAACTTGTCGAAGGAGATGAAATAATTGTGTAGAACCAAATATTTATGGCTGGTGGTGCTGGTACTGGGCCTGGCGCTGGTAGTGGCAGGTTGCGGCGGCGATTCGACGGATAAATCTGATGGACAAGCTATGAACGAGGATACCGAAAAAACCACCTGGGAACTGATTCAAGAAAAGGGCGTCATGACCGTTGGTTTAGACGACACTTTCCGCCCTATGGGATTCCGGGATGAACAGGGCAATTTGGTTGGTTTCGACATTGACATGGGCGAGGAATTTGAGAAACGCCTGGGCATTACCGTAGAGTGGATTCCAACCGACTGGAGCGGTGTGAATGGTGCATTAAATGCCAAGAAATTTGACGTAGTTATTAACGGTATGAGTATAACTGAAAAGCGCAAAGCGGAAATTGATTTCTCCATACCATACGTTAATGCCAGTATCGGTATGGCGGTGCTCACGGACAATATGGACATTAACACTAAAGATGATTTACAAGGTATAGTAGTGGCCACTCAGGCCGGAAGTTCCGGATATGAAGCCTGTAAATCATTGGTGGAAGAGGGTATCATTGAGGAGGATAGCCTTAAACAGTACAACCAGTACCCTGAAGCCTTTTTGGATCTATCCATTGGGAGGGTTAATGTGGTAGTGGTTGATGTGACCACAGCCGAAGATTATATCAGCCAAAAGCCGGATACGTACAAAATCGTTGAACAGCCTTTGGTGGAAGATATGTACGCTATAGGTCTACGGAAAGAAGATCAGGATTTGAAGGAAGTACTGGATAAAACTTTAACAGAAATGATGGAAGATGGCACATTGACCGAGATTTCGAAAAAATGGTTTGATGGTAAAGACATGATTGCTATGCCGGAATAACAATACAGGGCGCGAATTTCGCGCCCTATCAAGCTTTAAGCTGATTAACGGGGTGTATAATATTGCGCATCGGCCCAATCGACGTGGAATTTTTGCTGGCCATAATGCCGATTCTATTTAAAGGTGCATTAATGACCATTGAACTAACTGTGCTGGCCATATTTTTCGGCACAATTATCGGATTATTTGTTGCGCTAATGAAAATTTCTCGCTTTAAATTGCTATCTGTTATAGGTAGTTTTTATACCTGGGTTGTCCGCGGCATACCGTTATTAGTGCAGTTATTTATTTTGTACTATGGTTTGGCACAATACCTTGACATTCAACTAACCCCAAAGGCCGCGGCGGTGCTGGGGTTAAGCATTTGTGGCGGCGCGTATATTGCGGAAATCATCAGGGCGGGAATTCAATCTATAGACAAGGGCCAGATGGAAGCTGCCTTATCCCTGGGTATGTCCTCCGCCCAGGCCATGCGCAGAATAATTTTGCCCCAGGCCTACCGGCGTCTTTTGCCGCCCATGGGCAATGAATTTATTGCCTTGATGAAAGATACATCGCTGGTTTCGGTGATAACAATGGTGGAACTGATGCGCAGTGGTATACTGCTTAATACTACCTACTTTCGTTCTATGGAAATATATTTAACAGTGGGTATTATATATTTAATTATGACTACTTTTTTTATCTATATTATCAGTCGCCTGGAAAAACGTCTGGCTATATCCGATGGTGATTAACGGAAGGTGAAATGATGTGATAGTTGCGGAGCGCGTTAATAAATATTTTGATAAGCTGCATGTTTTAAAGGATGTCAGTCTTACTGTGGACAGAGGTGAAGTGGTAGTCATCATCGGTCCCAGCGGCTCCGGCAAGAGCACCTTCTTGCGCTGTTTGAATTACCTGGAAACCATTGATGACGGTTATATTACCATGGAGGGCCAGCCCATCGGCAAAAGGAAACTACCCGATGGCCGGTTGGTGGATGACAGTAGAAAAAATATCTACCGTTTACGAAGCCGCATGGGCATGGTCTTTCAGCGGTTTAATTTGTTCCCGCACCAGACGGCTTTGCAAAATGTGATGGAGGGACCTATTACGGTGTCTAAAACTCCGTTTGCTGAAGCAAAGGTTCGGGCTGTAACATTACTGGCCAAGGTAGGGTTATCCGATAAGGCCGACGTTTACCCTGTGCAGCTGTCAGGCGGGCAGCAGCAGCGGGTGGCCATTGCCCGGGCGTTGGCCATGCAACCACAGGTTATGTTGTTTGATGAACCTACCAGCGCCTTGGACCCTGAATTGGTGGGTGAGGTGCTGGAGGTGATTAAGGATCTAGCTCGAGATGGTATGACCATGGTGGTGGTTACTCATGAAATGAGTTTTGCCCGGGAGGTGGCTGATCGGGTCATTTTTATGGATGATGGTAGGATCTTGGAAGATGCCAGCCCGCAAAAGATTTTCTCCAACCCAGCCCACCCCCGTGCCAAAGAATTCTTGAGCAAAATATTGTAGCTAAATATCCTATTATTTTTTATATGGTGGCAATTCATAACCAGATACACTAATAGCAGGAACAATTTACCCCCTTATGTACGGGGTTATTTTTTTTGTTTAAAATCAATAATAAAATTGATGCAGCTTTTTTGTAACTGTTATGTTCATATTTCGGTATTTCCCAAGGACGGTGAAATTATGCGGGCTCTTTGGAAAGGTGCAATTACTTTTGGGCTAATTTATGTTCCCGTGAAAATGTATGCCGCCACCGAAAAAAAAGATGTTAAGTTTAACTATTTACATGCCCAGTGCCACACCCCGCTGCGTTACGTACGCTATTGTCCTCACTGTAACAAAGAAGCAAAAACCGATGAAATAGTGCGGGGTTATGAATATGAAAAGGGCCAGTATATAACCGTTACAGAAGATGAACTGGCCGGCTTGTCAGGAGAAAAAAATCGAAGCGTGGATATTATTGATTTTGTTGATATGCAAAAAATTGATCCGGTTTATTTTGACCGCTCCTATTATTTGGGCCCGGGGGAAGGCGGTAAAAAAGTGTACGAACTATTAAGACAATCCATGCTTGAGACAAACCGGGCGGCTATCGCACTAATCACTATCAGGAACAGGGAGTCTTTGGCTGTTATCAGGCCTACCCAGCAGGCTTTAATTATGGAAACTATGTTTTATGCTGATGAAGTGCGTTCGGTTGAACAAGTTGAGGAAATTGGAGGTCAGGTTAACCTGCATGAGAATGAAGTAAAGATGGCGGTAAATTTAATTGATAACTTGTCCACAGATTTTGAACCAGGTAAGTATACCAGTGTTTACCGTGAAAAGCTACATGAAATAATCAGGGCTAAAATTGCCGGTGATGCTGTGGTGGAGAAACCGGCTGCCCCTGCAGCAGAAAATGTAGTTGATCTTATGTCCGCGCTTAAAGCCAGCATTGAAATAGCCAAGGAAGAACGTGGTAACCGGAAAAGGCGCCAGGCGGCGGGAAAAGGATCATGAATTCAGTTGTTAATAGCGTTCTTCCACTGGTAAAACCAATGCTGGCGGTCCCCGCCCAACCCTTTGATGATCCCGATTACTTTTTTGAAATCAAATGGGATGGTTATCGCTGCCTGGCCTATTTGGATGGTCAAACCAATCTGGTTTCTAGAAATCTTAAGAATATTACCGGTACCTTTCCGGACCTGGGTGGTTTATGCCACTGCGTAAATGATAAACCAATGGTGCTGGATGGTGAAATTATTGTATTAGATGGCGGTAAACCATCCTTTGACGCTTTGCAGTCCCGGGCCAAGCTGGTGGACAAACACCGGGTCGGGCGAGCGGCCAATAACCTGCCCGCTATTTATGTAGCTTTTGATATTTTATATCGCCGGGGTAAATCAATGATGCAGTTTTCTTTAAGCGAACGCCGAGATTGTCTGCAAGCCATTGCTAAGACAGATAATAATTTTATAATTTCCGAGCCGGTGCGTGGGGGAGGCGTTGCATTTTACCAGGCCTGTGTTGATAGGGGGCTGGAAGGGGCCGTTGCCAAAAAGATTGACAGCAAGTACAGACCCGGTACTCGCTCGGTATACTGGAAAAAACTGCGACATACCCGTGTGGCTGATTTTGTTATCTGTGGATACCGGCAAGGGCGGGGTGGTAGAATGCTGGGTTCACTGGTGCTAGCCGCCTGGAACGGAACAAGTTTTATTTACCAGGGTATGGTGGGCAGCGGTCTCAGCTGGGATGAAGAGGTTTTTTTGCTAAAAAAACTAGTCCATCTTGGCACGCCCAATCCTCCTTTTAAAGGCAACCCGGTACCGGTGCGGGATGTACAGTGGCTACGGCCCCGGCTAGTCTGTCAGGTGGAGTATTTAACTCTCACCCGGGGGGGCATTTTGCGGCATCCGGTATATAAAGGTCTGCGTGCGGATAAGGCACCCGAGGAATGCGCGCCGGCCGGGCAACAAAATTAATTTAAAATGTACGTATATATAATAAACCTGGTAGTACATGTTTTTCCAATTTATTTATAGAGCATATATGGTAATTATAGCCATTTGTAAGGAGGTGGTGTCCCAGTGGCCGAGATAAGGCGGGAAATGGTAGAGATACATGGGCGAGTATTGACCCTTACTAACCTTGATAAGCCTTTTTGGCCTGAAATGGGCTTAACCAAAGCTCATTTAATAAAATACTACCTTGATATGGCACCTTATATTTTGCCATACATTTATAACCGGCCGCTGGTCATGAAAAGATATCCCGATGGTATAAAAGGAGATTTTTTTTATCAAAAGGAATGCCCTTCATACGCGCCTGAATGGGTGGAAACTTACCCGGTTCGGCATACCGGTAAAATTACCAATTATGTGGTGTGTAATGACACTGCAACCCTGATTTGGTTAGCCAACCAGGGTTGCGTGGAAATTCACGCCTGGCTAAGCCGGATAGAGGACGTTGATTATCCGGATCTGGCCATATTTGATTTAGATCCCGCTGAAGGGGTGTCCTTTGCCGAGGTGTTGAAAGTGGCCCTATTGGTGCGGGATATGCTGGTTGAATTCGCCTTAACCGGATTTCCCAAAACATCAGGCTCAAGCGGGCTGCATATTTTTATTCCCTTGACGAAAAGGTATACCTTTGCTGAAATAACTGAAGCCATGAAAAGTATGGCCGAAATAATCGTCAGGGCCTATCCCGAAAGGGTAACCACGCAAAGAAGTATTTCCAAGCGTAAAGGGAAGGTTTATCTTGACTATCTACAAAACGGTCGGGGTAAAACCATGGCTTTTATATACAGCCTCAGGCCGCTGCCGGGAGCCCCCGTATCCACACCTTTAACCTGGGCGGAAGTGGAAGAAAAAAATATTAAGCCGGGTTGTTTTAATATGGAGAATATTTTAAAGCGAGTGAAAGCTGTCGGTGATTTATTTAACGGCTTTATGGAAACAAAAAATAACATTGATTTGTTTGTCGAAAAAAGGAAACCATTAATACTTGATGCTAATACTATTGATTCAGATCCTTTTTAAAGTATAATGGACAATAGAGTTTTTGGAACAAGCAGGAAAAATCCTGTCGATCTTGAACATGATGCTGTAATGGTATTGAAAATGACCCGGGTGGTGATCGGATGAATGAAAAAATATACTGGCTTGCCTGGCATATTATCTTGGCTGGGCAAGCCCGCAAGTTTTGGACAATCATGGAGCACTTCGGCACAGCTAAGCATGCTTGGTGTGCCCCTGACAGTGATTTTAATTACCTGGCGGGTTCACGCCAGGGAAATAACGGGGCAATGCTAGTGCGCCGAAAACAATGTGATTTATCCAAAGTGGCTAGCTATTTGGATGATAAAGATACTAGCGTTATCTTTTATCATGATGCCGAATACCCCGGGCAGTTAAAAAATATTTATGACCCACCGCCGGTTTTATTTTTACGCGGCAGCGAGGATTGTCTGGAAAGTGTCTCCGTGGCCTTGGTGGGCGCAAGAAAAGCTACTCCCTATGGATTAAGTGTGGCGGAGAAACTGGCCGGGGATTTGGCCGGGGCCGGGGTAGCTGTGGTTAGCGGCATGGCCCGGGGAATAGATGCTGCCGCTCACCGCGGGGCACTAGATGCCGGAGGTAGTACTATTGCTGTGCTGGGTTGTGGGGTTGATGTGATTTACCCCAGGGAAAACGGCAGGCTAAAGAGTAGCATTATGCAAAACGGTGTGGTAATTAGCGAATTCCCACCGGGCACCCCGCCGGATTCCTGGCATTTTCCGGTACGGAACCGGGTGATTAGCGGTCTGTGTAAGGTAGTGGTTGTTGTAGAGGCCGCAGAGAGGAGCGGTGCATTAATAACTGCTCATGTTGCGCTGGAGCAGGGCCGGGATGTGATGGCGGTGCCGGGAAATATTACATCCAAGCTGAGCAAAGGTCCCAATGCACTGATTAAGCAGGGAGCGGCACCAGTGCTGGGTGCAGGTGATATTGTAGAGGAATTGGGCCTGGCATTAATTAAACAGCCTTTACCCAGCGATTCCGCAAATGGTTTAAAATTAAACGATCATGAAAAACTATTGCTTAAACTACTAAATTATGAAGCTGTTTCCCTGGAAGTAATCGTTCAAAAGTCGGGGCTTGCGGCCGGGGAGGTAATGTCGGCATTAATGTTTCTGGAAGTGAAGGGATTGATCAGACAAATGCCCGGCAGGTTATACGCGCTGTCCGGTAAATAATGTTCTAAAAAACAGTGCTTTAGGATAGATTTTATAAAACGGTATCCGGTAGGGTTATTGTTTACCGGTTATTGAACCTAAGACTTGAGGTGAACTGTGTGGCAAAAACTTTAGTAATTGTGGAATCACCGGCCAAGGCTAAAAGCCTGGGCAAGTTTCTTGGCAAAAAATATACAGTTAAAGCGTCAATGGGGCATGTGAGGGATCTGCCAAAAAGTCAATTCGGGGTTGATATACAAGAAGGTTTTAAACCCAAGTATATAACTATTAGAGGTAAGGGCGATATAATTAAAGAATTAAAGGCTGCCACCAAAAAGGCTGATAAAGTACTGCTGGCCTCCGACCCTGACCGGGAAGGGGAAGCCATTGCCTGGCACCTGGCCAATGTGTTAAATATTAATGAACAAGATCCGTGCCGGATTGCATTTAATGAAATTACCAAGCAAGCGGTACAGCAGGCTGTCAAGCACCCGCGCCCTGTTGACAGGCGCAAAGTGGATGCCCAGCAGGCCAGGCGCATTCTGGACAGGTTAGTTGGCTATAATTTAAGCCCGCTGCTATGGCGCAAGGTTAAAAAAGGCTTAAGCGCCGGGCGGGTGCAATCGGTGGCTATGCGTTTGATTTGTGACCGTGAAGAGGAAATTCAGGCTTTTGAACCGGAGGAATACTGGTCTCTAGCCGCTAAACTGGTCAAGGGGAGAACGGGCAGTCTGGTGGCTAAATTACATAAAATTGACGGGCAAAAAGCGCATATTCCAGATGAAGCGCATGTCAATGAAATTAGAGATGATTTGCAAAAAGAATCATTTGAAGTAGCTAAAATTACCCGGCGGGAGAAAAAGAGGCAGCCTGCTCTACCCTTTACCACCAGCAGTATGCAGCAAGAAGCCTATCGTAAATTAAATTTTACGGCCAGGAAGACTATGATGGTGGCCCAGCAGCTTTATGAAGGTCTGGATTTGGGTAAAGAAGGCCCGGTGGGCTTGGTTACTTATATCCGTACCGATTCCACCCGGATAGCCGAAACCGCGGAGCAAGAAGCAGATTCCTTTATTGTCGAGCGCTTTGGTGCCGGATATGTCCCTGCCGAGAAAAGGCGTGTGGCACCCAAGGGCCGGTCCCAGGATGCCCATGAGGGTATCAGGCCCACCTCTGTGCTGAGGGAACCGGATAATATTAAACAATTTTTAACCCGCGATCAATACAGGTTATACAAGTTGATTTGGGAAAGATTTGTGGCCAGCCAGATGAGTCCTGCGATTATTGATACCACCAGCGTGGATGTTCGGGCGGGAAAGTACATTTTCAGGGCCAATGGTTCCATTATTAAATTTCCCGGTTTTATGCAGGTTTATATTGAGGGGCGAGACGATGAAGAGGAAACCGGCGAAAGTAAAACATTGCCGGAGCTGCAGGAAGGTGAGCAATTAAAACTACGTGCCCTGGTACCTAAACAGCACTTTACCCAGCCACCGCCCAGGTTTACTGATGCCACCTTAATAAAAACCTTGGAGGAGAAGGGTATTGGCCGGCCAAGTACTTATGCGCCCATTGTTGATACTATACTTAAAAGAGGCTATGTAGTAAGGGAAAAGAAAAATTTTTATCCCACCGAGCTTGGTTTAGTGGTGGTGGACTTGCTGAAAAAATATTTTTACAATATTATTGATGTTGAGTTCACAGCAGCAATGGAGCAGAAATTAGACGATATCGAAGAAGGGGATGTAAACTGGGTCAGTATTCTCGAAGATTTTTACATGCCCTTTGAAGAACTGCTGGAGGTAGCGGACAAGGAGATAGAACAGATTCAGGTGGAGGACGAGGTTACTGACGAAGTATGCGAGCTGTGTGGTAGAAATATGGTCATTAAAATGGGTAGATACGGAAAGTTTTTGGCTTGCCCGGGGTTTCCGGAATGTAGGAATGCCAGACCATTACTGGAGCCCACCGGTGTATCTTGCCCCAATTGCAGCGGCGAGCTGGTTTTAAGACGCAGTAAAAAGGGAAGAAAATTTTATGGTTGCAGTAATTACCCGGAATGTGAATTCGTGGTTTGGGACCAGCCTACCAATCGTAAATGTCCTATTTGTGGCAGCATGATGGTTTTAAAGGAAAATAAAAAGGGCCAGGTGTATCACTGCACCAATAAGGAGTGCGGGGCTAAGGTCGAAGCAGTAGATGAAGAAGAAGGAGACAATCATAATGCTTCCGCAGGTGAGGCGAATGATTCGGTTAACGCCTACTAAATGCGGTATACAGCTTAATTACAGAGGTGGCGATATTGCAAAATCCATTAATCATTATCGGTGCAGGTCTAGCCGGGTCCGAGGCGGCCTGGCAGGCGGCCCGCAGGGGTATACGGGTACATCTTTATGAAATGCGGCCTCAAAAGAGCACACCGGCGCATCAAACCGGTTATTTTGCCGAACTTGTTTGCAGCAACTCGCTGAGGGCCCGGGCATTGGAAAACGCAGTTGGTTTATTAAAGGAAGAAATGCGCAGGCTGGATTCCATTATCATGCAGTGTGCCGATAGCCACAGCGTGCCGGCTGGGGGCGCGCTGGCTGTGGACCGGGAGGATTTTGCCCTTGCTGTTACCGGTATGCTGGAAGAACATCCGTTAATTACGGTATACAGGGAGGAATGTACTGATATAACTAGCGGTGTTGTGCTTGTGGCCTCGGGTCCTTTGACTTCTGACCGGCTGGCGGAGAGAATCAGGGAGTTTACAGGGCAAGAATATTTATATTTTCATGATGCCGTGGCTCCTATAGTTAGTCTGGAATCAATTAATATGGATAAAGTTTTCTGGTCTTCCCGCTATGGCAAGGGTGAGGACGACTATATGAACTGTCCCATGAATGAGTACGAGTATACAGCCTTCCAGCAAGCTTTGGCCACTGCCGAGCGGGCACACCGCAAGGATTTTGATCAAGAAATCAATTTCGAAGGCTGTATGCCCATCGAGGTGCTGGCCCGGCGGGGAGAGGATACCATGCGATTCGGGCCGCTGAAACCTGTGGGGTTGATTGATCCGCGTACAGGTAAAAGACCATATGCCGTGGTACAGTTGCGCAGGGATAATGCAGCCGGAACTATGCTAAATATCGTTGGCTTTCAAACCCATCTCAAATGGAGCGAACAAAAACGCGTGTTCAGTATGATACCTGGTTTAGAACAGACCGAGTTTATGCGCTATGGAGTAATGCACCGCAATACATATATCAATTCTCCAGTGTTGTTAAAACCGACCTATCAGTGCAAATTGAAGGAGGATTTATTTTTTGGCGGGCAGATAACGGGGGTAGAGGGGTACGTGGAATCTGCCGCTTCGGGGTTGGTGGCAGGTATAAACGCCGCTTTACTGATTCAAGGCCGTCAGCCGGTGGTTTGGCCGGCCCAAACAGCCCACGGCGCTTTGGCTCATTACATAACATCAGCAGATGCCCGTCATTTCCAGCCCATGAATATTACTTTCGGCCTTTTCCCACCACTGGCAGAGAAGGTGCGGGATAAAAAGAAGCGCTATGCTATGTATGCCAGCCGGGCGCTGGAAAAAATGGAACAATTGCAGGCACTGATACAATAAAAAGAGGTGGCCCAAATGTTGGTTGGCTGGATAGAAATCATATCGGCAGTATATTCATAAGGGTATACTGCACGTGTACATAACGTAAAGTAATATGACCATTGTGAGGTAAAATAATGTACGCTTATATGGATGGGTTTTTTGTATATTTGCAGACGGAAAAAAATGCATCACCAAATACTATCAAAAATTATGATAACGATTTATATGATGGACTGATATTTTTTGCCCGGGCTCTAGCCAAGGATGACTATAGTATTCACCCTGCCCAGATTACAAAAAATCTTTTTAGAAGCTACCTGGCGGACATGCATGCGCGGCAAAAATCCGGTGCCACTATCGCCAGGCGGATGTCGACCTGGCGGTCATTTTTCAAGTACCTGTGCAGGGAGGGGGTACTTGAGGATAATCCTCTCGTCAGAGTCAATACTCCCAAGCGTGACAGAAGATTGCCAATCTTTTTGGCGGAAGAGGAAATGAAGCAGTTAGTGGAATGTCCCCCGCAGCAAAAACTATTGGGTGCCCGGGATCACGCTATTCTTGAAACTTTATACAGCGCAGGTATTAGAGTCAGTGAACTGGTGGGTATTAATATTAGTGATATTGATCTGAATACGGGGACAATAAAAGTTACTGCCAAGGGGGATCGGGAACGACTGGTTCCTCTGGGTAGCTACGCCTTGGAAGCTATACGTTTTTATATGAATCAGGTGCGTCCGCAGTTAATTGATGTAAATCAAGGGCGCCAGGATGCTCTTTTTTTAAATAATAAAGGTGGCCGGCTTACGGACCGGGGGGTGCGCTGGCTGGTTAAGCGATATGTCCAACAGTTGCGTATACATATAAAAACCAGCCCCCATACATTTCGGCATTCATACGCCACTCATCTATTGGACAACGGGGCTGATTTGCGTTCGGTGCAGGAACTGCTCGGACACGCGCGGCTTTCCACCACCCAGATTTACACTCATTTAAGCAAGGAACGCGTAAAGCGTGTTTATGATCAATGTCACCCCAGGGCGTGATAGAAAAATTTGCTCTAAAAGGAGAATGACAAATGTTTCATGCCACCACTATAGTGGCCGTTAAGCAAGGTAAAGAAGTGGCAATGGCCGGCGACGGTCAGGTAACCCTCGGACAAAATACAGCACTAAAACATAATGCCCGCAAATTGCGCCGCTTGCATGGCGGAGCTGTACTAGCCGGATTTGCCGGTTCGGTGGCCGATGCTATTACTTTATTTGAAAAGTTTGAGGGTAAACTTGAATCATACCAGGGTAACATGAAGAGGGCAGCGGTTGAATTGGCCAAAGAATGGCGAACAGATAAATATTTGCGCCGCCTGGAGGCACTGCTGCTTGTGGCCGATAAAGAATGTATACTGGTTATTAGTGGCAGCGGTGAAGTCATTGAGCCTGATGACGGGGTGGTTGCTATTGGTTCCGGTGCGCCATACGCTATGGCGGCTGCCCGTGCGCTGGTCAAACATGCCAAACTGAGTGCCGCAGAAGTGGTTCGGGAAGCTATGTTCATAGCAGCTGAAATTTGTGTGTATACCAATGATCATATAACTGTAGAGACATTATAAAAACGGAGGTTTTCAGTATGAATTCGCTAACTCCCAGGCAAATTGTTGCGGAACTTGATAAATACGTCGTTGGTCAAAACCAGGCAAAAAAGGCGGTAGCCATTGCGCTGCGCAACAGGTACCGGAGGAGTAAACTGCCCGAAGATTTGCGGGATGAAGTTATGCCTAAAAATATATTGATGATCGGCCCAACGGGTGTGGGTAAAACTGAAATAGCGCGCAGGCTGGCTAAACTGGTTAAGGCGCCGTTGGTAAAAGTGGAGGCTACCAAGTTTACTGAAGTGGGCTACGTAGGCCGGGATGTTGAGTCGATGGTACGCGATCTGGTGGAAACATCTATTCGCATAGTGCGCAGCGAAAGGATGGCTATGGTAGAAGAAAAAGCTGAAAGAATGGCCAACGAACGAATTATAGAGCTGCTGGCCCCCCTGCCCAGGGAAGATAAGCCGCTGCGTAACCCCCTGGAAATGCTGTTTGGTGCCGGTCGGCAGCCGGATCAAACGGAAAATGTCCAGTATCAGCAAATGGCCAGCCGGGTTAAATTTGAGAGGGAAACCTTGCGGGAGAAGCTGGCTAGGGGTGAGCTGGAAGGAGAATACGTGGAAATTGAGGTTGAAGACAGCAGGCCACCCATGATGGAAGTATTTACGGGCTCGGGCGTGGAAGAGATGGGTGTTAATATAAGTGATATGCTGGGCAACATTTTCCCCAAGAAAAAGCGCCCACGCAGGTTAACAGTTACTGAAGCACGCAAGATTTTAACTCAGCAGGAGGCTCAAAAGCTAATTGACATGGACGAGGTGACGTCATCTGCCATACAGCTGGCGGAAAACGATGGTATTATATTTCTGGATGAAATAGATAAAATTGCTATGCGTGAGGGGGGCGCCGGTCCTGATGTTTCCCGGGGCGGTGTGCAGCGGGACATACTGCCCATAGTGGAGGGATCCACGGTGATGACTAAGTACGGCCCTGTTAAGACAGATCATATATTGTTTATTGCAGCCGGTGCCTTTCACATGTCTAAACCGTCAGATTTGATCCCCGAACTCCAGGGACGTTTTCCCATTAGGGTGGAACTGGCTAGCCTTACTAAGGACGATTTCTGGCAAATATTAGTTGAGCCAAAAAATTCTTTAATCAGGCAATATGTTGAACTATTGCGCACTGAAGGGGTTGAGGTTATATTTTCGTCAAACTCTCTTGTGAAAATTGCCGAAATCGCTTATACTGTAAATGAGCAAACAGAAAATATCGGTGCCAGGCGGTTGCACACTATCATGGAAAAGCTGCTGGAAGATATATCTTTTGATGCTACAGAGATTGAGAATAAGTCGTTTAGTATTGATGAACATTATGTGGTTAAAAAGCTTGGTGATGTAGTTAAGGATCAAGATCTGAGTAGGTATATACTTTAATTCACAAGTTATCATAAAATATAGGCAACTTCTTTATAATACGCCATGGAAGGTTTGACCGAATGTTTAAAGGGCTATGCGCTTTAAGCTATGCGATTTGCTGCAATGATTACAGCCGGTCAAAAAATATTTGCTGTTATATATTTAAAAAGTATTAGCAATTGAATTAGTATAAGAAAGAGGCGATGTAGCTTGCGTAATTTACTTGGTAAAACCCGATCTATTAACAAGGTTTTACAAAAATCTGCGGGTTATCCGGTTGATTTTAAGGAAATATCGGCAATATTAAGTGAGATTATAGAATGTAGTGTTTATATATTGGATCGCCGGGGAAAGGTGCTAGGGTTCAGTTATTTAAGAGGATTTGTCTGTGATATTATGGAAAACATTGTTGAATCACCGGCGGGTTTTCCGCGCGATTATAATGAAAACCTGCTGCGCATTAATGAAACGCATGCTAATATATGTCAAACTGTTAATGCATGCGCCTTTAACCATGAGATTAAGTGTGAATATAACAAAATAACCACTGTTGTGCCAATTGTGGGTGCAGGTGCCAGGTTGGGGACACTGGTACTGGCTAAATATGAGGAAAACTTTGCTGATGAGGATTTGATTTTAGCTGAACTTGGCGCTACTGTTGTGGGGATGGAAATACTGCGAGCCCGCCAGGATCGTATGGAAGAGGAGGCCAGGAAACGAGCTGCTGTGCAAATTGCCATAGGCACCCTGTCCTATTCTGAACTCGATGCAGTACACCACATATTCAAACAGCTTGACGGCGATGAGGGATTGTTGGTGGCCAGTAAAATAGCGGACCGGGTTGGCATTACTAGATCTGTAATTGTAAATGCTCTGCGTAAGTTTGAAAGTGCCGGCGTTATTGAATCAAAATCTCTGGGTATGAAGGGTACTTTTATAAAAGTATTAAATGACCGTTTGCTGGAAGAATTAGATAGAATTAAGGAACATTAAAATAAAAGGCCAACATATAACTAAGATCCACGAAAGGTAGCCATTGAGGAAGTGGCTACTTTTTTTTATCTGTATTTAATAGGCAGCCTTGTCACGGGTTAAACTTTATGTTAGAATACATCCTGGTGTTAAATACACACGCTGCCGGATTTTGCGCAGGTGGTTCCCCGTGGGGGCCCTGGGAGAGATGATGGCAGCGGAGGAAAAAACCGGCGGGGGAGGAGGTGTTAATACCAGTGGCCGTAATATCTATGAAACAACTGCTCGAGGCGGGTGTTCATTTTGGACACCAAACCCGGAGATGGAACCCCAAAATGGCTCCTTACATTTTTACAGATCGTAATGGCATTTATATTATTGACTTGCAAAAAACTGTAAAAAAAGTCGAGGAAGCATATAACTTCGTCAAATCTACCGTTCAGGAAGGCGGCAATATCCTTTTTGTCGGTACTAAAAAACAGGCTCAGGAATCAGTTCGAGAAGAAGCTGAACGATGCGGTATGTTTTATGTCAATCAGCGCTGGCTTGGTGGCATGTTGACTAATTTCCAGACCATCCGCAGGCGGATTGACAGGCTGCATGAACTTGAAAAGATGGAGCAGGATGGGACAATGGATAAGTTGCCTAAAAAAGAAGTGGCAGAGCTATTGCATGAAAAAGAAAGATTAGCTAAGTTTTTAGGCGGTATTAAGGAAATGCGTCGTTTGCCCCAGGCATTGTTTGTTATTGACCCGCGCAAAGAGCGCATTGCCGTTGCAGAAGGGCGTAAATTAGGCATCCCTATTGTAGCTATCGTGGATACCAATTGTGATCCTGACGAAGTTGACTATATTATACCCGGTAATGATGATGCCATTAGGGCGGTCAGGCTTTTAACCGCAAAAATGGCTGATGCCGTGATTGAAGGCAACCAGGGTGAACAAACTGCTGAATAACTTGTTGGCGGGGGATTAGCCTGGGAAGGTAACCCCTGCTTTTTTTCTATTTGCTTAAATTTTTGGATATAATAGTACATTACAATAAAAAACATGTATAGGGGGGTTATTAAATGGCCGAAATAACTGCGGCAATGGTAAAGGAACTACGGGAAAGATCCGGTGCAGGTATGATGGACTGTAAAAAAGCACTGTTAGCGACAGAGGGTAATATTGAAAAGGCCATTGATTTTCTACGTGAAAAAGGTTTAGCTTCCGCAGCTAAAAAATCCGGCAGAATTACTGCAGAGGGCCTTGTCGAGTCCTATATTCATGCCGGGGGGAAAATTGGTGTATTGGTAGAAGTAAACTGTGAAACTGATTTCGTAGCTAAAACCGATGAGTTCAAAGAGTTGGTGCGGGATATTGCTATGCAGATTGCTGCTGCTCGCCCCCAATACGTAGCTAGGGAAGAAGTACCCGAGAGCATGGTTGTTAAGGAAAGGGAAATTTTAGCTGCCCAGGCGGCAAATGAAGGAAAACCCGAAAAAATTATTGAAAAAATGGTAGAAGGTAGGATTGAGAAGTTTTATAAAGAGATTTGTCTGCTGGAACAGCCTTTTATTAAAGATCCGGACAAAACCATTAAGCAGCTGGTGACTGAAAAAATAGCTAAAATCGGAGAAAATATTTCGGTGCGCAGGTTTGTTCGCTATGAGCTTGGCGAGGGACTGGAAAAAAGGCAGGATGATTTCGCTGCGGAAGTAATGGCACAGGCAGGAAAATAATATAGGTACAAAAAGGAATTTTAATATTTACGTAGAATAATTAAAATGAAGTGACGGGAGGTTATATGGCCCCAATGGATGCACCCAAGTATAAAAGGGTCGTATTAAAGCTTAGCGGTGAGGCATTGGCCGGGACCATGGGATATGGTATAGACCCGGAGGTTGCATATTCAATAGCGGTTCAGATAAAAGAAGTGGTCCAACTGGGCGTTGAGGTGGCAGTGGTTGTTGGCGGCGGCAATATATGGCGCGGTGTAGCGGGTAGCACCAAGGGAATGGACAGGGCCACAGCTGATTATATGGGCATGCTGGCCACAGTAATCAACTCCTTGGCCTTACAGGACGCTTTGGCTAAACATGAAGTTGACACCAGGGTGCAAACTGCCATTGAAATGCGTGAAGTGGCTGAGCCATATATCCGCCGGCGAGCTATCAGACACCTGGAAAAGGGGCGGGTGGTAATTTTTGCAGCTGGTACGGGAAATCCGTACTTTTCTACGGATACCACCGCTGCTTTGCGGGCTGCTGAAATAGAGGCCGAGGTGATTTTAATGGCCAAGCGGGTTGACGGTGTTTATGATTCTGACCCGCTGAAGAATGAGAATGCTATTAAATTTGGTCAGCTAAGTTATATTGATTTGTTAAATAAAGGGCTTGGCGTAATGGATTCAACAGCTACCTCCCTGTGTATGGACAACCGCATTCCATTGCTTGTTTTTGGGCTTAATGAGCCGGGAAATATTAACCGGGCTGTTTTAGGCGAAAATGTTGGAACATATGTTGGAGGTGATTTGAATGACACTTCTGTCTGACACCGAGAAAAATATGAAAAAAACGGTGGAAGTAGTTAACAAAGAGTTTGCTTCTTTACGTGCAGGAAGGGCTACTCCTGCTTTATTGGATAAAATTATGGTGACGTACTATGGTACCCCCACACCGATAAACCAGCTGGCTAATATTACCACTCCAGAAGCGCGATTGCTTGTTATCCAGCCATGGGATAAGACTGCGATGCCTGAGATCGAAAAAGCTATTTTAAAATCTGATTTGGGGATTACACCGGCCAGTGACGGTAACATTATCAGGTTGGCCGTACCGCAGTTGACCAAGGAAAGAAGAGCCGAGCTGGTTAAAGTGATTAAGAAGAAGGCAGAAGAAGGCCGTGTTGCCGTACGTAATTTGCGCAGGGATGCCAATGATGGATTAAAAAGCCAGCAAAAAAACGGAGATATTTCTGAAGATGAATTGCGGCGTTTGCAAGATGAAGTGCAAAAACTTACTGATAAATACATAAAGGAAATCGATGCATTATTTGCTGCCAAGGAAAAGGAGATTTTAACAGTTTAGACTCTTTTACTGGTATATGAATGAATTATTGGACAGACTGTCCAAGTGACTATTACGATGTTTTTTGGTGACTTAGAAGTAATTCGCGGTGATAAATATGAAAATTAACGACCTCTTGACTTTGGAACTTGATACAGCATTGGAGCTATGCCGTTCGACGGGTTGGCGGGTTGAGGTGGAATTTACATCGCCACCCCGTGGTGAAATGACAGGACGGTACAGGGTACTTCGTGGACGTGAGCTTCCCGGCAGCATTGTTATGCTAACGGTGGCTAAAGATGTTCCAGGGAAGGAGGTGTAACGTTGGCATATAGAATTACCGATGATTGTCTGGCATGTGGTACTTGTCTGGAATCCTGCCCTAATGACGCGATTATAGAAGGCGATATATATAAGATTGATGCAGACAAATGCGAGAATTGTGGAACTTGTATTGAGGAATGCCCCACCGGAGCCATTATTGAAGAATAATGGAACAACCCCCTCGTTTCCGGAGGGGGTTGTTTTATAATAAGAAAGGGGAACCCGGAATGTTTAAACGGCTGTTAGGCAACCGTCCCAAAAATGCTGTTTCCACGAAAAAGAGTATTAGTGAAGACGAATTATTGAAACAGCTGGATATTGCCAAACTGCCGGTTCATGTAGCGATTATCATGGACGGCAATGGGCGGTGGGCCATCCGGCGGGGGGCACCCAGGTCGTTTGGGCACAGGACCGGCGTCAATGCTTTGCGTCAGGTGGTAAAACTTTGCGTGGAACTCAAGTTAAAGCATTTAACGGTGTATGCCTTTTCCACTGAGAACTGGAAAAGGCCGCACGAGGAAGTTAACATATTGATGAATCTATTGGTCGAGTACCTTAATAAAGAAATTGATGAATTGTGCGCCAATAACGTGCGGGTACATCCTATGGGCATATTATCCGATCTCCCGGACAAAGCCCGGGAGGCTGTGGATATGGCCGCCCGGCGCAGCAAAAATAATACCGGGCTTGTTTTTAACGTAGCCCTTAATTACGGTGGTAGATCCGAACTGCTTAAAGCTGTGCAGGAAATTGGGCAAAAAATTAGCAGTGGTGATTTAAAAGTGGAGGAAATTAATGAGCAAGTTATCGCTGATCATTTATATACAGCGGGCCAACCTGATCCCGATTTGTTAATCAGGCCGGCAGGTGATTATCGGGTGAGCAACTTTCTACTGTGGCAGTTGGCCTATACAGAATTCTGGCTTACAAATACCTTGTGGCCGGATTTTGGCAGAAAGGAACTATTACAGGCTTTACTGGATTTTCAGCGACGGGAAAGGCGCTTTGGTGGGCTGTTGAAAAATTAACTGTTAACTGTATAGACTGTAACTTGTAGTAAAATATGGATAGATTTTATCCCGGGCTGGTGATTTGGTGTTTTGGCAGAGGGTATTGAGTGCAATCATTGGAGTTCCTATTTTATTTGCTGCGGTGTGGTATGGTGGCGTTGTCTTATTGATCGTAACCGCAGTATTGATGTTATTAGGAGCCCGGGAAATTAGTATGATATTTTCCAGGCTGGAAATGCAAGTGCCCCAAATTATGATTATACCGGGTTGTCTTTTTTTGGCCGCTGCGGCATATCAATATAAAGGGGGCTATCCGGCTGATGCTTTGATAATAATTTTAATATTTTATCTGGTGCTTATGACCGCGTTTTACCCGAGGTTTACTCCTATCGATGTGGCGATATCCTTTTTTGGTACTATATATGTAGGATTACTTATTTTTCTTTTTTTAATCAGTACATTGCCAAACGGCCTAATATGGCTGGTATTAGTGCTGGTTTGTACCTGGTCCAGCGATACTCTGGCTTATTTAGTCGGTCGCCGGTGGGGTAAGCGGCGTATGGCCCCTGAGCTAAGTCCCGGCAAGACATTGGAAGGGGCTGTGGGAGGTGTACTGGGCAGTACCATTGCGGCTTGGGTGGTAGTAATGTCTTATAGTCCGCTACCGTTATGGCCGGTGTTGTCACTAGGGTTTATCACCGGGCTGGCGGCTCAGATCGGTGATTTAGTAGAGTCCGCTATTAAGCGTCTGGCTGGTATTAAGGACGCCGGCAATCTGATACCCGGTCACGGGGGTGTCCTGGATCGTTTCGACAGTATGCTGTTCACAGCTCCACTGGTATATTATTATGTGGTCTTAATATTACATAATTGAGGTGAATTAGTTGCCGCGGACGGTAATAAAAATTTTATATGTGCTGGCGGGTGCGGTGACGCTGCTGGCCATTTACCTTGCTGCGAAATATGCGGTACCCGAAATGCTAGCGTGGTTATTATATTTACTGGCCGTATTATTTCCGTTCTTGCTGGCGATTATTTTTAGTATTTTTATGGAACCACTGGTGGTTTTTTTTAGTCGTAACGGAAAGTATTCCCGATCAATTACCGTGCCTGTTAGTATGTTGGTTTTTTTTGGAAGCATTGGCACTGTACTAACTTGGATTATTTTAAGGTTGGTTAAGGAATTGAGTGACCTTTCCGTGACGCTGCCCCAAAGGGTTGAAAAAACGCAACAGTTTATTGATTTGTGGGTGAAAAAAGGAGTTTTATTTTACGGTACTTTGCCGAAAAGTGTAACGGATAATTTGAAGGAATCTTTGAATAGCTTAACCAATACCATGCAGCACTGGGCCGGTGAACTAGTTAGTGTTTTACTTACTATAATAAGCGGTATTCCAAGTGCTATTATGATTTTACTGTTTTGTTTAATAGCCACTTATTTTTTCAGTAGAGATAGAGAAAAAATAGCCCGGCTTTGGTTGAGGATAGTACCTCCACCGTGGGGTGCGCAAGTTTTGGAAGTAAGCCGGCAGGTAGCCTTGGCATTTCAGTCATATGTACGGGCTCAATTTATTTTAGTCTCCATTACAGCTTTTCTAAGCATTATTGGCCTGTATTTCATAGGAGCAAGTTATGCCCTGACTATAGGTTTGTTGATTGGTTTTTTGGATATGATACCGGTATTGGGCCCGGGTACTATTTATATCCCTTGGGCTATTTGGGCTTTTATCACCGGCGATATGCTGTTGGGTGCTAAGCTTATAGTGCTTTATTTGCTGGTGATGGTTATAAGGGGCGTACTTGAGGCCAAAGTGGTAGCTGCTAATTTGGGGCTTCATCCCTTAGCCGTATTGATTGCCATGTTTGTAGGATTGAAAACCGTAGGAGTACTCGGGCTTGTATTAGGCCCCATGCTGGTTATTGCCATACAGGCGGCAGTAAAAGCGGGAAGTTCTAGTAAGTAAATGAATACAATAAAGTGGAGAATATCATGAAGCAACTAGCAATTTTAGGTAGTACCGGATCCATTGGCCGCCAGGCTTTACAGGTCTTGGATGATTTCCCTGATGATATTCAGCTGATGGCACTTGCCGCCGGAAATAATAAGCAATTGCTATTGGAACAGGTTAAAAAATACAAGCCACTTTTAGTTTCTCTTCAAAAGGAAGATGATGCGCTATGGCTGCGGCAACAGCTGGACGGGCGGCAGAAAATAGAAATACATTATGGCCTTGAGGGCCTACTTGCGGTGGCTGCTTTTTCCGGCGCTGATACTGTTTTAACCGCTATATCTGGTGCGGTGGGTCTTTTACCCACCGTGGAGGCTATCAAGGCTGGTAAAAACATTGCCTTGGCCAATAAGGAAACACTGGTGGCGGCCGGTGAATTAGTCATGCGTATGGCTGGGGAATATGGCGTTACCATTTTGCCGGTGGACAGCGAGCATTCGGCCATTTGGCAGTGCATAAACGGTGAAGATAGACATAATGTGGCCAGGATCTTGCTTACTGCCTCCGGGGGACCATTTCGCAATTATAAACCCGATCAAATGGCCGGTATAACTCCCTCCAGAGCCCTTAATCATCCCAACTGGCAGATGGGCGCTAAAATAACAGTGGACTCGGCTACATTAATGAATAAAGGCCTTGAGGTTATCGAGGCCAGGTGGTTGTTTGACGTTGCTTATGATAATATAAAAGTGGTGATACACCCACAGAGCATTATCCACTCCATGGTGGAATATATAGATGGCTCTGTGCTGGCCCAAATGGGCGTTCCAGATATGCGTCTACCCATTCAGTACGCTCTTTTTTATCCCCGTCGGTTGGCGGGAGGTGCACCAAGGTTACAGTGGCCCATTGGTAACTTGACCTTTGAAGAACCGGATATTGCACGGTTTCCATCACTGGAACTTGCTTTTCAGGCGGGGCGGGTGGGAAAAACTATGCCAGCGGTGTTAAATGCCGCTAACGAAGTGGCTGTACACGCTTTTTTGGCTGGAAAAGTTGAATTTACAGCTATTCCTAAGTTAGTGGCAAAAGTTATGGAAGGGCATAGCCCGGTTACATTCGCTTCCTTGGAAGATATACTGGAGGCGGATCGCTGGGCACGCCGTCGGGTGGAAGAAATAATTATCCAATAAGACATTATCTTGCTGGAATAGGTTCTATACCAATGGTTGAGTACCTTTTTGTAAGCACCTTTTTGCTTACTGTTAAGTTTTTAATTGTAATGCAACATGCTAAAAATAAAATAAAGGATGGTCTGTATGGCTACCTTCTGGGCATCAGTTTTTGTTTTTGCTATATTGATATTTTTTCATGAGCTGGGTCATTTTGCCGTGGCCAAAGCGGTGGGTATAAAAGTTCATGAGTTCAGCTTGGGATTTGGACCTAAATTATTTGGCCAAAACCGTGGAGGCACTGATTACAACTTGCGGTTATTACCTTTGGGCGGATTTGTGCGCATGGCCGGTATGGATCCCGAAGAAGAGGACGTAGAGGAAGGCAAGGGTTTTAACGATAAATCTGTACTGCAGCGTATGGCGGTAATAATAGCTGGTCCGCTGATGAACTTTTTACTGGCGGCGGTATTGATGGCAGTTACATTTATGTTGCAGGGTATGCCTGTGTCGGGCACAACCGTTGCCAGCGTTATGCCCGGGCAGCCGGCTGAGCAAGCGGGTATTAAGTCTGGTGACCAAATTTATTCCATAGCGGGTAAAAAGGTTGCAGACTGGGAAGAAATTATATCAACCATTAGCAGTCGACCCGGTCAGCCCACTGATTTGGTGATTATAAGAGATAATCAAAGGATAGAGCTAACTATCACTCCCGTCGTAGGTGAAGAGGGTAGGGCCATGATCGGCATCTCCCGTGTACAAAAATTAAACCCGCTGGCTGCGCTTGCCAATGGCTTCAAGCTTACTTTCCAGGTAACAGTATTGATAGTGGAATTTGTCGGTAAGATGATCGTTGGCCAGGCACCTGCGGATTTGGGCGGACCGGTGAGGATGGTTTGGGAAATTGACCGGGCGGTGGATACGGGTTTCTACTACTTGTTGTATTTGGCTGCCTTTTTAAGTATCAATCTGGGGTTATTCAATTTGTTCCCCATTCCTGCGTTGGACGGCAGTAGAATAATGTTCCTTGGTTTGGAAGGTTTACGAGGGCGTCCCGTAGATCCCTCCAAGGAGAATTTTATACACATGGTGGGGTTTGGGTTGCTGCTATTACTGGTTGTTTTTGTCACCTATAATGATGTTTTACAGCTGTTTAACCAAAGTCCCTAAATATTATGTAATGTTAATCAGTATTTAAATCATGACAAAAACCCCGGTGCTAGGTATAGCTGCCGGGGTAAAAATTTGGGCTCGGAGCGGGTCCCTTGGAAAAACTTTTACCAAAATGTTATAATATATTTGGTTTGTTAATGCAGTTATAAAAAAAATATGATTTTATATACAATATATACATATTATAAAAGTTAATTTCTATTGGGGGATAAATATATGCAGCGTAGGAAAAGCAGGCCGGTACGCCTGGGTGCTGTCACGGTGGGTGGTGACGCACCGGTGTCAGTACAGTCCATGACTAATACCGATACCTGTGATGTTGTAGCCACCCGGGCGCAAATCGGGCGGCTTGTTGAAGCCGGCTGTGAAATTATAAGGGTGGCGGTACCTGACCAGCGGGCGGCCCGGGCATTGCCGGACATAATGCGGGGGCTGGAAGTTCCTCTAGTTGCGGACATTCATTTTGATTATCGATTGGCCCTGGCGGCTATCGATGCGGGAGTGGACGGGCTGCGGATCAATCCGGGCAACATTGGCAGCCGTGATAAGGTTGTGGCGGTGGTTCAGGCGGCCCGGCAGAAGAATGTGCCAATACGTATCGGCGTTAATGCCGGATCATTGGAAAAGGATTTGCTCCGGGAAGGGGTAACCCCTGAGGCTTTGGTGCAGAGCGCTTTGCGCCATGTATCCATACTAGAGGAACTGGGATTTTATGAAATTAAAATTTCCCTTAAGGCGTCAGATGTACCTCTTATGTTAACCGCTTACCACATGCTGGCCGATAAAGTAGATTACCCGTTTCACATTGGGGTTACCGAAGCGGGTACTTTGTTTGCAGGAAGCATTAAGTCGGCGGTAGGTATAGGGGCATTGCTGTGGGAAGGCCTGGGTGATACAGTTCGGGTTTCTTTGACCGGTGATCCTGTACAGGAGGTACGGGCGGCCTACGAGATATTGAAGGCACTGGGCTTAAGGCGCCGGGGAGCGGAGCTGATATCCTGCCCCACCTGTGGTCGAACGCGCATTGATTTGGTTAGAATTGCCAGCGAAGTTGAACAGCGTTTGGCGGCCATTAAGCAACCGCTTAAAGTTGCGGTGATGGGCTGCGTTGTCAATGGTCCCGGGGAGGCCAGACATGCCGATGTGGGTATTGCCGGCGGTATTGGAGAAGGTCTTATTTTTCGTAAAGGACAGGTAATTAGAAAAGTACAGGAAAGCTTACTGGTTGAAGAGCTGATGAAGGAAATTGATCATATTATTCAAGGGAGGAACGGGGATGAGGGTGTCTAATTTGCTGGTGCCGACACTGCGGGAGGTGCCTGCAGAAGCTGAGGTGATCAGTCACCAGCTGCTGCTGCGAGCTGGTTTTATGCGTAAGGCGGCAGCAGGTGTGTACACATTGCTGCCCTTGGCCTGGCGGGTAATTCTCAAAATCGAACGCATTATTAGAGAAGAAATGGACAGGCAGGGCGGCCAGGAGATAATGATGCCCATTATCCAGCCGGCAGAGTTGTGGCAGGAATCCGGGCGCTGGGATGTGTATGGTCCCGAGTTGTTCAGATTTAAGGACAGGCATGGCCGGGATTTTTGCTTGGGGCCAACCCATGAGGAAATTATTACTACCCTGGTTAAAGGAGAGATAAATTCATATAAGCAGTTGCCGCTGCTGCTGTATCAAATTCAAAACAAATACCGGGATGAACGCCGCCCACGGTTTGGCTTGATGCGTGGCAGGGAATTTATCATGAAAGATTTATACTCCTTTGATCGTGATGAAGCGGGGCTGGATGCCAGTTATAACAAAATGTATGAAGCGTATACTAATGTATTTCGCCGCTGTGGTTTACAGTTTAGGCCGGTGGTGGCAGATTCGGGAGCCATTGGTGGTAGTGACACTCATGAGTTTATGGTGCTGGCTGAGTCAGGGGAAGCCACCGTACTTTATTGCGCTGATGAAAAGTGCGGTTATGCGGCCAACCAGGAACGGGCTGAGGCAGTTCATTCGCTTGCCAGTAACATTGACGTGCCCGGAGAGTTGCAAAAGGTGTCTACGCCGGGCTGCCGCAGTGTTAGTGAAGTAACCGAATATTTAAACGTGCCCCCGGAAAAAGTGATCAAAACCGTTATCTACACCACCGATAAGGAAAATGTTGCGGTGATGATCAGGGGTGACCGGGAAATAAATGAGATCAAGCTATATAATGTCCTGGGCTGTGTCAGGCTGGACCTGGCTGATGAGCAGACTGTGCGCGGGGTAACCGGAGCTCCGGTGGGCTATGCCGGTCCGGTGGGATTGAACGGGGTAAAGCTGGTGGCCGACTCGGAGGTAATGAGTTTGGTTAATGCCGTATGCGGGGCCAATGAAAAAGAGCAGCACCTGGTTAATGTTAACCCGCAGCGGGATACCAAGCCGGATTTAATTACGGATATTCGTTTGGTAAAAGCGGGTGAGCCCTGCCCTCAATGCGGTGCTGAATTGCTAGAGGCCAAAGGAATTGAGGTTGGTCAGGTTTTTAAACTTGGTACTAAATACAGTAAAGCACTGGGGGGCACTTTTTTGGATGAAAGCGGTAAGGCCAGGCCGTTTGTTATGGGTTGTTACGGTATTGGCGTTACCAGGACGATGGCTGCCGCCGTTGAGCAAAATTATGATGAGCGTGGGATTATCTGGCCGGTACAAATAGCGCCTTATCATGTAATAGTAGTGCCGGTGAGCAGCAAAGATCAGAATCTTATGCAAGCCGCAGAAACAATATATAATGATCTTAATGATGCAGGAGTGGAGACTGTTATTGATGACCGGCCGGAGCGGGCAGGGGTAAAGTTTAATGATGCGGACCTGGTGGGGTATCCTCTGCGCGTTACCGTGGGGTCTAAGGGATTAGCGAACGGCCAAGTGGAGCTTTACATGCGGCGCAACGGTGAAACAGTGCTTGTGCCGCAAGATGATGTGGTGAATGCTGTAAAGACAAAGCTAAGGGATATTGGTTAAAGGGGTAATTTAGACTCTTTAAGGATGGCCAAACATGATGCATGATTGTGTTCACCTTGTCAAACGCTCCCTTTTATGATAATATTAATTTGCTTTTGTGCCTATTCGCTATTTTGGTGGTTTTTAAGGTCGTTTATGTAATAGATCTCCACGGTGCTTAAATGCGGTTTTAGGGAGATCGAGAGGATTGCCCCTGTGGTCCAGTAGTGATGACCGGCATTGAAAATGACCACTAAAGACTATTTATGTAGACCTGTTATTGAAGGAGTGGGTATTGCCCACTCTTTCGTATTATACTAAGGGAAACTAGTAAGTTTAGCTGGGGAGGACAAAGAAATGAATAGTAGTAAAACAGTAAAAGCCATAGCACAAATCATTACCCCCAAACTGGTTGAACTAGGTGTTGAACTGGTGGATATAAAATACACCAGGGAAGGGGGGCGCTGGTTTTTAAGGATTTTTATTGATAAGCCCGCCGGTGTGGGCCTCGAAGACTGCCAGTTGGTTTCCGAGAATATAGACCCGCTGTTGGATGAACACGATCCTATACCGCATGCGTACACTCTGGAGGTCTCATCACCTGGTCTGGACAGACCGCTGAACAAACCGGCCGACTTTGCTAGATTTGCCGGCGAGCAAATAAAATTAACTACATTTAATCCGGTGGAAGGCAGACGCAAGTTTAAAGGAAAAATTATCGCTGCCGAAGACCGGTCGGTAACCCTTGATGTGGACGGCACCAGTGTTATTCTGTCTTTGGATCAGGTTGCTTCTGCTCGTTTGTCACCTGAGTTTTAAGGACAGTATGATCACTATTTGTGGGCTTTAAATATATTGTAATATTGTATGGAATAGTTTTTGTGGAGGGACACGGTAATGAATACCGAATTTTTGGAAGCCCTGAAGGATCTTGAAAGAGAAAAGGGGATTTCCGCTAATGTTTTGCTGGAGGCGATAGAGGCTGCGCTGCTTTCAGCGTATAAAAGAAATTTTGGATCACTGCAAAATGCCAAGGTGCTTTTGGACAGGGAATCAGGCGATTGTAAAGTCTACGCCCAGAGGAATGTTGTTGAAGAGGTACTCGATCCACGCCTCGAAATATCGCTATCTGAGGCCAGGGCCATTGATCCCCTATACAATTTGGGTGATGTGGTGGAGACGGAGGTTACGCCGCGTAATTTTGGACGGATAGCGGCCCAAACAGCCAAGCAGGTGGTGGTGCAGCGGATTCGCGAAGCCGAGCGCAACATAATATATGAGCAATTCGCCAACCGGGAAGGTGACATTATAAGCGGCGTGGTGCAGCGGATTGAACAAAAGAACGCTTTTATTGAACTGGGCAAAACAGAGGCTATATTAACACCAGCGGAGCAAATACCAGGTGAAACCTATGCTCAGGGTGATCGGGTGAAGGCCTACATAGTGGAGGTGAAAAAAACCACCAAGGGGCCGCAAATCTTTGTTTCCCGGACGCACCCCGGACTTTTAAAAAGACTCCTTGAACTGGAGGTTCCTGAACTGCAGGAAGGTGTTGTGGAGTTGAAATCTGTAGCTCGTGAGGCAGGCTATCGCTCTAAAATAGCTGTTTTTTCCAGAGATGAAAACGTGGATCCAGTGGGAGCATGTGTCGGTCCAAAGGGGATGCGTGTGCAGACCATAGTTAATGAACTGCACGGTGAAAAATTGGATATCATTAAATGGGACCCTGAGCCATCTAAATTTGTGGCTAGCTCACTTAGCCCGGCCAAAGTAGTGGCCGTTGAGATTTGGGAAGATGAAAAGGTGGCCCGGGTCATTGTACCTGATTACCAGCTTTCCTTAGCTATTGGAAAAGAAGGGCAAAATGCTCGCTTGGCTGCTAAGTTGACGGGTTGGAAGATAGATATAAAAAGTGAGAGCCAAATGGCTGAATTATATCCTGATTATAAAGATTTGTTTGCCGAGGAATTTATTGAATAGGGGGTTTCGGCTTGCCTAAAGTGAGAAAAATACCGGAAAGAATGTGTATAGGCTGCCAGGAAATGAAGCCCAAAAAAACATTAATTCGAGTTGTACGCACGCCTGAGGAGACTATTGAGGTAGATCGCACCGGTAAGCGTTCGGGGCGGGGTGCATACATTTGTCCAAATGAAGAGTGCCTGGATAAGGCATTAAAAGGTAAAAGACTCGAAAAGGCTTTAAAGCATGCCATTACCGAGGAAATTAAAGAAAGTCTGCTGAAAAGGGTGGACCAGCCATGAACGATGCAGTGGCCAATTTGCTTGGTTTGTGCAGGCGGGCCGGAAAGGTGATCAGCGGCGAAACCGCCGTGCAAAATGCTTTTTTAAAAAACGAAATAAAATTGCTGATTCTAGCTAGTGATGCATCAAAACGCAGTCAAGAAAAGTTTATGCAGTTGGCTAAAGAAAATAGTGTTCCTGCTTTTTGCTACTCTTCCAAGAATGAACTGGGTTTTTTGCTGGGAAAGGCGCCCCGTACAGCGGTGGCGATAATAGATGAACAGCTTGCCCGGGGTATCGCCGGAGCGATGGAAAGGGGAGAGGTTGACTTGTGTACGTTTTAATTATTCGGAGGTGATTGTATGGTAAAAAAACGTGTTCATGAACTTGCCAAGGAGCTTAATATAGAAAGTAAGGATATGCTGCGGAAACTTAATCAAATGGGTATTAATGTAAAGTCCCATATGAGCACCCTGGAGGAAAACGAAATAGTAAGGATAAGGAACCATTACCAGAGTGCTGGCGGATCCAGTAAGATAACTAAGTCACCGCAGCCTAAAAATGAAAAACACGGAAGCTTAAAGGCCGCCGGTGGCAGGGATCGCCAAGACCGTGGTCCCGGTTTGGTTGATCGGGTTCCCGACCGCCCACCCGATCGTGTTTTTACAGAAAAAACGGCTGGTAATTTTCCCAGTGACAAGGGTCGTGGAAGTGAGTCGAGGTACAAAAAACAAGACGATCAACACAAAAACAATCAACCAAAAGGTAACCAGCCCAGGGGTAGCCAACCCAGGAACAATCAGCCCAGGAGTAACCAACCTAGAAGTAACCAACCCAGAAAGGAAAACGGTCAGCAGGGTAGAGTGCCTGCCGAACGTCAGCATGCACAGGCTGAGAATCGTGGGATGGTTCATAAGCCCGAGCAAAACAGAGGCCAGTCCCATGCTTTTCGCGACCGCAACAAACCGGGCGACCATAACCGTCCGGCAGGCCAACAACGACCGGCGAAACCATTTGACCGGGGTGCCAAAAAAGGAGGCCACGCACCACACACTGATGCTGGCGGTGGTCTGGCTAAGATGGCCCAAAAGAGTATGCCGGACCAGGTAAAAGCACTGGAGAAAAATAAAGCTCAGGAGCGCTCTAAGCAGGTTGAAAAACATACCTTTAAAGGAAAAAATACCAAGGACAACAGGTTTGTCAAAGATGCCTCCAAGAAAGAGCGTGACTTTAGAAATAGTCCGAACAAAAAATTTAATAGAGGTCCTCGTAAGAAAACCCAGCCGGTACCAACGGTGGAGAAAAAGCCTATTACTATTGGTGAAACTATTACTGTTAAGTCGCTGGCCGAAAAGATGCGCATTAGTGCCGGCGAGGTAATCAAAAAATTAATGGAGCTTGGTACACTGGCTACTATAAATCAGGAAATTGACTCTGATACAGCAACCATTGTGGCTAATGAGATGGGTTTTGAGGTGCAGGTAAAGATTGAGCTGGATAAAGAAGCCCAGTTGATGATGCAGGAACCTGAAGATGATGCTAGTAATTTGAAATCGCGCCCACCGGTAGTTACTATCATGGGGCACGTGGACCACGGTAAAACTTCACTTTTAGATGCTATCCGTCATGCCAATGTGACTGCCTCCGAGGCAGGTGGTATTACGCAGCATATCGGTGCTTACCAGGTTGAGCACAAAGGCAAGAAAATTACATTTGTTGATACGCCCGGGCACGCGGCATTTACCGCTATGCGAGCCAGGGGAGCCAAAGTAACTGATATTGCCATATTGGTAATAGCCGCTGACGATGGTGTAATGCCCCAGACTGTTGAGGCGATTAACCACGCCCGGGCTGCGGAGGTACCTATCATTGTGGCTGTGAATAAAATTGATAAGCCCGATGCTGACCCGGAAAAAGTGAAGCGTGAATTGACAGAGTATAACCTCATACCGGAAGAATGGGGTGGGGATACAATCTTCGTTGAGGTTTCGGCCAAGGAAAGACAAAACCTTACAGATCTTTTAGAAATGATTCTGCTGGTGGCGGAAATTGGTGAATATAAAGCCAATCCAAGCCGGACGGCCCGGGGAACGGTAATTGAGGCTGAGCTTGATAAGGGCCGTGGGCCGGTGGCCACTGTACTGGTGCAAAATGGCACCCTGCGGGTTGGAGATTTCATTATTGCTGGTGTTGCTTATGGGAAAGTCAGGGCGATGATGGACTATACCGGCCGGAGGGTGAATAAAGCAGGCCCGTCCATGCCGGTTGAAGTACTGGGTTTTTCAGCAGTGCCGCCGGCCGGGGAATTGTTTTATACAGTGGAAGATGAAAAGTTTGGCAAGCAAATTATCGATGAACGAGCTAATAAAAAACGGGAGGAAGAGCTTAAGCTATCCGCACCGAAAGTCTCGCTGGATGATTTATTTAATCAAATTAAAGAAGGCCAGGTTAAAGAACTTAGCATAATTATTAAGGCAGATGTGCAGGGCTCAGTGGAAGCCGTGCGCCAGGCATTGGAGCAAATTGGAACTGATGAAGTTAGAGTTAACGTCATCCATGGTGGTGTTGGTGCCATTACAGAGTCTGACATTATGCTGGCATCGGCCTCCAATGCTATAGTTATTGGATTTAATGTGCGGCCTGACGTGAATGCTCGTAACGCTGTGGAAACAGAAAAAGTGGATATCCGGTTATACAGGATTATTTACGACGCCATAGATGATATAAAGGCGGCCATGAGCGGCCTTTTAGAGCCTGAGTATAAAGAAGTGGTTTTGGGAAGGGCTGAAGTTCGCAAGACATTTAAAGTGACCAAGGTGGGCACAATAGCAGGGTGCTATGTAACTGAAGGCAAGGTAACTAGAGATGCAGGTGTCCGGGTAATCAGGGATGGAATTGTAATTCATGAGGGCCATCTGGATTCGCTAAAAAGGTTTAAAGATGATGCTCGGGAAGTGATGCAGGGTTACGAGTGCGGTATCACTGTGGAAAAATTCAATGATATCAGAGAAGGCGACCAAATAGAGGTCTATACTGTGGAGGCTATCAAAAGGGAACTGGCCTGATTATAGTACTATAACCGCAAGGGGGGATTGTTATGTCCCACCGGCCGGAAAGGTTGGCCGAGGCTGTAAAAAAGGAAATGTCCGACCTGTTATTAAATGAATTAAAAGACCCGCGGGTTGGTTTTGCCACCATAACCGGGGTAGATGTGTCAGGCGATCTGAAATATGCCAAAATTTATGTTAGCGTTTTAGGTAATCACGAGCAAAGGCACAATACCATGCTGGCCCTAAAAAAAGCGCAGGGGTTTATTCGTACAGAACTGGGGCGCCGTATCAGGCTGAGACATGTGCCTGAGATATCTTTCCATCTTGATGAATCTTTGGATCACGGTGTCCGGGTTATGGAATTGTTGGATGAGGTTAAGGGTAAAGATGTTTGATAATAAACAGCTTTTCTCCTCGGTGGTTAATGAATTTAATAAAGCGGAAAGCATAGCACTTTGCGGTCACGTCATGCCCGATGGCGATTGTTTGGGGGCTATGCTGGCCTTGGGGCTGGCTCTACGGCAAATGGGCAAAAGGGTGGTGTTTTGCAGTCCCGACCCAGTGCCGGCAGTATATGGCTTTCTACCCTGCGCGGGTGAAGTGCAGTTAGAGCTTAACAAACAGTGGCGATTTGATTTATTTGTTTCTGTGGATTGCTCGGTGCCCGACCGGTTGGGGCATTTTAAGGAACTGCTCGACCGGGCGGGCCGGGTGGTCGTATTAGATCATCATGCTGGTTCAGTTGTCTTTGGTGATGTATATTTAAACATACCTGCTTGCGCAGCTGCGGGCGAGATCGTTTACGATTTGTTACCTTTGTTGCCGGTGGTTTTTGATGAAGATATAGCTACTTGTTTGTATGTAGCTATTGTTACTGATACCGGTTCTTTTCGCTATGACAATACAGGACCCATGACCCATCTTAGGGTGGCTGACTTAATGAAACTAGGTGTTCCGGCGGCACGAGTTAATAAACTCCTTTATGAAGAAAAGCCACTGGTTAGCCTGCGGATATTAAACGCTGTTTTACAAACACTGGGTATAAGTGATTGCGGTCGAGTGGCGTGGATGTATGTGAAAAGGGATACGTTGCGCAGCTTAGATGCATCTGATGAACATGTAGACGGCGTAATTAATTATCCACGTATGATTAAAGGTGTTGAATTGGCATTATTCTTCCGCGAATTGGAGGACGGCAAATATAAAGTTAGTTTGAGATCCAAATACTATTTGGATGTTAATAAACTGGCAGCTCGTTTTGGAGGAGGTGGCCATCCCCGGGCGTCCGGCTGTTTGATAGAGGGTGATTTGGAGGATATTAAAGGCCGTTTACTGCAAGCCGCTCTAAAGGCTTTAAGGGATGAATGAGTATGGATGGTATTTTAAATGTTCTTAAACCCCCGGGCATGACCAGTCATGATGTGGTAGGTTATGTCAGAAAAGTCACCGGTCAAAAAAAAACGGGCCATACGGGGACATTAGACCCGGGGGCTGCTGGTGTGCTGCCTGTTTGCCTGGGAAAGGCTACTAAGATTATACAGTTTCTGCCGGATGACAAATGTTACCGAGCGGAAATAACCTTTGGTAAATCCACCAGCACCCAGGATTCTTTTGGCGATGTACTTAAATCGGACGGCGCGTATGGTATAAATGCTACTGATATAGAACAAGAATTAAAGAGTTTTAAAGGGTGGATTAATCAAATACCACCAATGACATCGGCCATCAAACACCATGGCAAAAAACTTTATGAACTGGCTAGGGCTGGTATTGAAGTGGAAAGGAAGCCTCGTACTGTTTACATACATGAAATTGCGCTGATGAATTTTAATGATGATAAGATATTCCCCAGCGCTATTTTGCATATTCATTGTTCAGCGGGCACTTATGTGCGCACAATTTGCCATGATCTGGGGGAGAAGCTGGGTTGTGGCGCTTATATGTCTTTTTTGTTACGTACCCGGGCGGGGGTGTTTGCATTGGAGGATACTATTACCCTGGAGCAGCTGACCGAGCCTAGCGGGCTGGATATGGAAACATTGCTGGTGCCCATGGGCAGAGCGCTGGCTTACATTCCCGTAGTTGATCTTGATAACAGATCAGCAAGAGCTATTAGCTGCGGCAACAGTATTACGCTGCCAGTTCATATCTTGGCAAGCCGGCTGGTTGCCAAGCAGTTGGTTCGCCTGGAAAGGGCAGGCGTATTAATTGCCCTGGCGGCTGTTAAAGATGACCCTAACATGTCGGAGCATTATATGCTTCAACCGGTTAAAGTACTGGTTTAAACACAAAATGTGGAGGTTATATCAGCAGTGCGTATTTATAAAGACTGGGTAGGGTTAAAGGATAAATATAAAGACATAGTAGTCGGTCTAGGTAATTTCGACGGTATACATTTAGGCCACCAGAGGTTGATTGGCGATTTGGTAGCTAAGTCGCAAGCGGTTGGCGGAACGCCGACCGTATTTACATTTGTTCCCCATCCTCTGGCGGTATTGAACCCGCAAGGTGCGCCGCCATTGATTTTACCGCCGGATGTAAAAAGGAATATGTTTGCGGAGTTGGGTGTAGAGGTGCTGCTGTGGATACCTTTCACCCTGGAATTTGCCCGCCTGAGTCCTGAGGACTTTATTAAACATGTTTTACATGATCAGCTGGGGGTACGAGCTGTTATTGTAGGTTATAATTATACTTTCGGCCATATGGGGCGGGGCACCCCGGAATTATTAAAGGAGTACGGCGAGAAACTGGGTTTTGATGTGGTGGTTCTGCAGCCGGTTAGCATTGAAGGCCAGCCTGTGAGCAGCACGCTGATAAGAAGTTTACTGGCTGATGGGGAAATATCCGAGGCCAGGAAATACCTTGGCTATAGCCCTGTTATTGAGGGAACGGTGGTATACGGTGAAAGACGTGGCAGCACCCTGGGTTTCCCCACGGCCAACATAGAGGTTGAGCATAATCTGTTGGTGCCGGCCAATGGTGTGTATTCAGTAAAAGTAGATATAGACGGACAGACCCTGGGAGGGGTGGCCAATATTGGCGTTAAGCCTACTTTCCACGGAAACACTTTTATTAGAACTATAGAAGTGCATTTGCTGGACTTTTGTGGTGATTTATACGGCAAACTTATCAGGGTATATTTTATCAGACGGTTGCGCAATGAAAAAAGATTTAACTCAGCTGGAGAATTAATTGAACAGATCCAAAGGGATATTCATGAAGCTCGTATTGATTCCACTGGTGCCGGGTGTTGAAAGGTTGAAAGTTGAGAGTTTTTACGCAACGTATTCTATGCCATGTAAGTTTACTTGTCAGGTAGATTATGCTACAATAAATTAGTGCCTCGAAAAACGGTTGTAAAGCGAACTTATCAGATTATTGCCCAGTCGTAAACGTCCCGTATGAAATTGAAGGGAGACGTTTCATTAATGGGGGTGCCCAAGATCGATTTGCCGGAAGAGGAAATGAAAAAATGGTTAAATCATATTGCGCTGATTTGTTTGAGTGAGGATTTTCAGAATTTGAAGAAAGAATTAGAAAAAATTTATTTGCAGGCCAGCACGGAGGAAGATGCTCAGATAGCCGCATTTCAGGATGCCTTGTATGCATTTTTAGCGCAGGAAGAGGATGAACAAACCTGCCAGACCGGGGCAAATTAAATAATATGGAAATGAATGTGATTATTACTGAACATGCGCGGAAGCGATTACGTGATTATCGCCAGGATAAAATTACGGTAGCTGATATTATAGCTGCTACCAGCGGTATACCGGGCCGTATACCTACAGCAACCCGTTTTAGGGGGTTTTTTGCAAAATCAGGGCGCATGTTTGATATTGTGGCCAAAGATATTTCCAGCGGACGCTTGGTGATTACCGTGATAGGCAAGTAATTAAATTTAACATATGTGAACTGTTAGCTAGGGAATTCGTTTATCTCCGACGATTAGCTTGGCTAACAGCGATTATAATATAAAGGAGGTGAACCCTGTGGCATTGTCAGTGCCGGATAAACAATCTGTTATCGATAGCTTTAAGCTACATGAAAATGATACCGGCTCTCCTGAAGTTCAAGTGGCCATATTGACCAGGCGGATTAACGATCTTACAGAGCATCTTAAGATCCATAAAAAAGACCACCACTCCAGGCGTGGGCTGTTGAAAATGGTTGGTCAGCGCCGGGCTTTATTAAACTATTTGAAAGGCCGGGATTTTAATCGTTATCGCGAGTTAATTGAAAAGTTGGGATTACGCAAATAAGAGCGGGTTATATACCCGCTCTTTACATTTTATGTTAATAGCAAAAAAATTAATGTATTTTTTATATTTTAGGCAGGATATACTACTAAATATGTAGAATGAGGTTTTTTTATGATTATAGTAATATTCCAGTCCCTAGTTGAACTTGACTGGATTAGGAAGGAGGTATACCGGTTCCTTTTTTTCGAGCCGGAACAAAAAGCAGGATATGCAGCAGCAGAAAATATTGAGTAAAAGCATTGATGTTGGCGGCAGACAAATGACCATAGAAACAGGTCGGGTGGCTAAACAGGCCGGAGGTGCCGTGTTGGTTCGTTATGGTGACACCGTGGTGCTGGTTAACGCTACTATGGCCAAGCAGGTCAGGGAAGGGATTGACTTTTTCCCACTTACCTGTGATTATGAGGAACGTTTGTATGCAGTGGGTAAAATACCCGGCGGTTTTATTAAGAGAGAGGGACGGCCCAGTGAAAAGGCTACATTAACGGCGCGGTTGATTGACCGGCCCCTTCGTCCTTTGTTTCCAAAGGGTATGCGCAATGAAGTACAGGTTATTGCTTTGGTTTTATCAGTGGATAAGGACAACCCGCCGGAGATGGCTGCCATGGTGGGTGCTTCTGCCGCCTTGCACATTTCGGAAATTCCGTTTAAAGGCCCTATTGGCGGGGTTATCGTAGGACGTGTTGATAATAAGCTTATTATCAATCCTAATATAACCGATGCAGAGAAAAGCGATATGCATTTGGTAGTGGCTGGTACCGGGGACGCCGTAATGATGGTGGAGGCCGGCGCTAAAGAAGTACCCGAGAATGAAATGCTGGAGGCCATTATTTTCGGACATGAAAAGGTGCGGGAAATTGTCGAATTTATTAATGATTTCCGCACTGAAGCACTGGCCATGGGTTTGGCCAAAGAGAAATATGAGCCTGAGTTGATGGTCCTTGAAGAAGAGTTGGAAAACGTTATAACCGCAAGGGTTTCCGAGGATATTAAATCTGCAATAAAAGAATGCATTGTTAAACAGTTATCCAAAAAGGAAAGGGAAGCTTTACTAGACGGGGTAAAGGAAAAACTTACGGCGGAATTACTGGAAGAATACCCTGAACAGGCTAAAGCCATTGCCAGTATCATCGACGGTGTAGAAAAGAAACTGGTCCGCCGCTTCATTCTGGTTGACCGGGTGCGCATTGACGGTAGGGCGCTTAACGAGGTGCGGCCCATTAGCGTTGAGGTAGGTGTTTTGCCACGCACCCACGGCTCGGGCCTTTTTACCAGGGGACAGACCCAGGTGCTTTCCATTGTAACACTGGGGGCTATATCGGAAGAGCAGATACTTGACGGGCTGGGTATTGAGGAAACTAAACGCTATATGCACCATTATAACTTTCC
>JGI2924J29684_1078399_pt1 | contig 46807 bp, 45 predicted proteins | sample BenlonsequencITS_FD_29684 | JGI IMG/M metagenome (IMG submission 29684) | reverse complement strand
GGGCGCGAGCCTGCCGGTCCACGACGCGGCCGCGCTCAGCGCGACAACCATGAGCACCGCTATGGCGGCCGCCGCGGCGCGGTGGCGTTCCGGCCGGGCGAGGGCGGGGAACAATTCTCGGGCGCGTTCCGGCAGCCCCGCAAGAGCGCTGGCGACGCCGAGCGAGAGCGGCAGCCGGATCAAGGGGTCGAGTTTGTGGACATTGCGCAGCGGGGCTCCCGCCGCGTCCAAGAACGCCCGCGCCGGCTCGGCGAGCGGCCCGCCGAGCGGCCCCGCGTACCCGATGCAGACGCCGAGCACGCCGACGCCCAGGATGACGAGCAGCCGCCCCCGGTCTGGGGTGCTGCGCAGGCACAGACCCGCGAGCCCCACCGCCGCGAGCACCCCGGTCGCGAGCACAAGGACGGGGTAGCTGACCAGCCCGGTGCTCGCCATTCTGCTCGGGTCGACGAAGGGAGTCCAGCCGTCCGTCCCGCGCAGCACCTCGACCAGCGAGTTCCAGCGAGTGGTGACCCTGGCGGACTCGATGAAGTCCAAGAACGGCGGGCTCACCGACCCGAGGAGCACGAGCGCTGTGATCCACCACGCGCAGGCGAGCAGGAGGCAGGGAATCCACCACGCGGAGAACGCGACCCAGCGCGGGTTCAGCCGTCTGGCGCGGCGGGCCCGGCCGGCCCACCACAGGAAAGCAGGGAGGCATGCGGCAGCGGTCGCGACCGCGTTGACCGCGCCCATCAGGGCCACCGCGACCGCGGAGCGGGCGGCCAAACGCCGCATCGGAGGGTCTGGCGCGGTCCAGGCCCGCACGAGGGGAATCAGCGCCCACGGCGCGAGCATCATCGGCGCGGTCTCGGACGAGATGGCGCCGAGCGTGGTCATCACCCTCGGGCTCGCCAGATAGGCCGCGGCCGCGATCATCCTGCTCGCCGGCGTGCCCAAGCCGAGGGCCTCTGCGAGGCGGACCACACCGAGGAACCCGGCGCAGAGCAGTGCCGACCACCAGCACCGTTGCACAATCCACATCGGGATGTGCAGGAGCGATCCCAATGCGAAGAAGGCCCCGTGCGGGAACAGGTACCCGTAGGCCTGATTGCGGGGCTGGCCCAGGGGAGCGGTGTCGCTCCACAACGACCAGGCTTGGCGGAGGAAGCCGACGGGATTGCCGGTCAGGTCCAGCTTTGTGTCTGCCGCGATCAGGCCAGGGGACTGGGCGAAGCACAAGGCTGTGATCGCCGCGCAGGCGAGCCACCGCGCCGCGCCGCGCAGCTCGTTGCCCGTCCCCAAGCCGTCCATGCCCCATGCGCCGTGCCCGCGAGAGGGTTCCCCGGCGCCGCCTCGGCGACCTGGGTCAGTGAGAGCCGTACGGAACTTGGCCAAGCAGCGATTGATCGGGGTTCGACGGCGTCGACACCGCTGGGCGGCTGTCCTGGGTGAAAGCGGCAGTCGCGATGAGCACGAGCGGGACTGCCGCCACGATGCCCGCCACTGCGGCGATCACCGGCGGCAGCAGCTTCGCCCGCAGCTCGTGGGGCGCTCCGGAGCCCGTCTCGACGGGCCAAGAGCTCCTCGGCGGTTGGTCAGGGGAGTACGACATGCCCGCCAGCTTACGCGTTCCGGGAGATGGTCCCCTGGAAGTGGGGTGCTCCGGTCTTGCGGTCCCGCAGGGCGATCTCGGTCTTCTCCTGCGTTTTGCCCACATAGACGGCGACGGTGCCCGGCAAGAACAGCGGCCGCCCGAACCGCGCGCTGTAGGTGTGCGACGGCGGGACGCTCCCCTCGACGTAGCGCAGCGCTGCCGCGGCCTCCCACATGCCGTGCGCGATGGCTTTGGGGAAGCCGAGGAGCTTCGCCGTCGGTCCGGAGATGTGGATGGGGTTGAAGTCCCCCGAAGCCGCCGCGTAGTCCCAGATCTGGAATTGGCCGATGGAAAGCAGGTTCGCCACCGGCGGCAGCTTCTGCTGCGGGGGCTCTGGCGCGGGCTGGTCGGACAGGCTGGTCTTCTGCTGTTTGAGCAGGGTCGACTTCTGCGTCCAGACCAACTCGTTGCCGACGGAGATCTCCGCGGTGGCGTCGAAGAGCAGGCCTTTGCGGTGCTCGCGCAGGTTGTCCACCCAGGCGCGGACATTGAACCGCTCGTCCGGCGAGACGGGGCGCTCTTGGCGGATGACGTTCTCGAAATGCACAAGGCCGTTGGGTTGGAACGGGAAACGCGGGTCCGCGAAGATCGTCATGATCAGCGGCTGGGAGAGGATGAACGCGTACGTGGAGGGCGCTTCGCCGGTGAGTTTGAGCCCGGTGACCCGGATGTAGTTGGCGAATTTGCCCGGATCGATCCTCAGGCCGCGCACGGCGACCGCTCCTGACGGCAGCGCCGCATTCGCCGAGTTCTGCACTTTGCGCTTGCGCAGCAGGTCCGTGCTGATGACCTTCAGGTACGCGGGCCCGAGCGTGGGAGCCTTGGGGAGGGTGACGGTCTTTCCCATGTCGATCACGCTCCCAACGACATCTGGCCGCAGACGCGGACCACGTTCCCGGTGACCGAGCTCGACGACGAGGCTGCGAAGTAGGCGATCGTCTCTGCGACGTCGACCGGCAGGCCGCCCTGCAGGAGGGAGTTGAGCCGACGGCCGACTTCGCGGGTGAGGAGCGGCACGGCGTCGGTCATCGGCGTGTGGATGTACCCGGGGGCGACCGCGTTGATCGTGATGTTGCGCTGGGCGTAGATCGGCGCGTACGCGTTCACGAGCCCGATCACACCGGCCTTGGTGAGGGCGTAGTTCGTCTGGCCCCGGTTGCCGGCGATGCCCGCCATCGAGGCGACGTCCACGACCGCGCCGCCGTCCTTGAGCGTCCCGTTCTCGAACAAGCCGTTGGCCAGCTGCAACGGAGCCTTGAGGTTCACGGAGATGACCGCGCCCCATTTGGCGGCGTCCATGTTCGCGAGGAGCTTGTCCCTGGTGATGCCCGCGTTGTTGACCAGCACGTCCACGCCGCCGAACTCTTTGGAGGCCTCAGCGAGGGCGCTGACCGTGTCCGGCGAGGTGACGTCCGCCGCGACCGCGACGGCGCCGAGGCGCTTGGCCGTGGCTTCCAACGCCTCGCCTGCCTGCGGCACGTCGACGACGATGACCTTCGCGCCGTCGCGCACGAAAGTCTCCGCGATGGCGGCTCCGATGCCGCGCGCGGCTCCGGTCACCACGGCGACCCGGTCGGCGAGCGGCTGCTTCCAGTCGGCGGGGGCTTTCGCGTCGGCGCCGCCGACCCGGATGACCTGGGCGTCGACGTAGGCGGATTTGCCCGAAAGCAGGAACCGGACGGTGGACTCAAGTCCGCTCAGGCCGGTGCTGGCGTTCGGGGAGAGGTACACGAGCTGGACGGTGGAGCCGCCGAGCAGCTCTTTGGCCAACGATCGCGTGAAGCCTTCCAGGCCGCGTTGCACGGCTTGGGCGACCGGGGAGCCGGCTTCCTCCGGGGTGGTGCCGATCACGACGACGCGGCCGCTGCGGCCGAGGCTGCGGATGTTCGCGTTGAAGAACTGGTACAGCGAGAAGAGGCCGTCCGGATCGGCGATCTCTGTCGCGTCGAAGACGAGCGCGCCGAGCTTGTCGGCTCCCCGCGCGCCTCGGTTCAAGGTGACCAGGTCGTAGTCCTCGCCCAGGATGTGGTGCAAAGGCTCGACGAGTTTCCCGGCTCCGTCGGGGCCGGAGCCGCCGATCAGCACAGGGCCCAGCAAGAGCGGCTTGCCGGGCTTGTAGCGGTACAGCTCCGGAGGCTGCGGGAGGCCAAGCTGCTTGGTGACGAATTTGCCTGCTCCGGAAGTCCAGAGGGCTGAGATCGGGTCTTTGCCGAGAGGGGATGCCACGTCACGCCTTTCATCGATGATTGTCAGAGCCAGGAGAAATGATAGTTCCCTTCCCGCCGGCCGCGGCGGCAGGGGGTGCGAAGCTACTCCCGAGTAGCTCGAAAGCTACTCCTGAGTAGCTATTTCTTGCCCCGGGTGTGACAGCGTGCCCGGAGACAGGGTACAAATGATGGGAGAACGCAGAGTTCTGACCCACCACTGACCCCATGGAGGACTACCGTGGCCACCACAGCATCGACCTCGCAGCGCCGGACCCGCTCGCGCTCGAACCCCGCCCCGCAGACCGGCGGAGCCAAGCTGGGCCGTCCGGTCGCCATCGTCGGCGGCAACCGGACCCCCTTCGCGCGGGCCTTCACCGCGTACAAGGACTCGAACGTCCTCGACTTGCTCACCGCCGCCCTGCAGGGCCTTGTGAACCGATTCGAACTGCACGGCGAACAACTCGGAGCCGTCGTCGGGGGCGGCGTCGCCAAGGACCCCGCCTACTTCAACCTGACCCGCGAGGCGGTGCTGTCGAGCGGCCTGTCCCCGTACACGCCCACCTGGGACGTGCAGCAGGCGTGCGGAACGTCGCTGCGCGCGACCGCGGACGTCGCGAGCGACATCGCGCTCGGCCGCTACGAGGCCGGCGTCGGCAGCGGCGTCGACTCCTACAGCATCCCTGCCGCTGGCATCCCCGAAGGGCTGATCAAGATCGGCCAGCGCCTCCAGACCGCCAAGACCCTCAAAGACCGGCTCAAGCTCGTGGGGTCGCTGCGCCCCGGTTCCTTCGCCATGCAGATGTCCGCCGGCGAGCGCCGCACCGGGCTGACCATGGGCGAGAGCGCCGCGATCACGTCGAAGAAGTTCGGCGTCACCCGTCAGGAGCAGGACGAGCTGGCGTTGGCCAGCCACAAGAACTTGGCCGCCGCCTACGAGCGGGGGTTCTTCGACGACCTCATCACCCCGTACCACGGCCTCGTGCGGGACAACAACCTGCGCGCCGACGTGACGCTGGAGAAGCTTGGCAAGCTCAAGCCGGTGTTCGGCGTGCGCGCGGGCGACGCGACGATGACGGCTGGAAACTCCACCCCGTTCACCGACGGGGCTGCGGCTGTCCTGCTTTCCACGGACGAGTGGGCCGCCGAGCGCGGCCTTCCCGTGCTCGCGCACCTTGTGGACGTCGAGGTCGCCGCTGTGGACTATGTGAGCGGCGCCGACGGCTTGCTGATGGCTCCGAGCTACGCCGTGCCGCGCCTGCTCGCCCGCAACGGGCTCACACTGCAGGACTTCGACGTCTACGAGATCCACGAGGCATTCGCCTCCGTGGTGATCGCCCACCTGAAGGCCTGGGCCTCGGACGAGTACTGCAAGGAGAAGCTCGGCCTGGACGGCGCCCTCGGCGAGATCGACCGCTCGAAGCTCAACACCGTCGGGTCCTCCCTCGCGATCGGGCACCCCTTCGGCGCCACCGGCGCCCGAGTGGTGGCCCAGGTCGCCAAGCAGCTCGCTGAGCGCGGGTCGGGCCGCGCGCTGGTCTCGATCTGCGCCGCCGGCGGCCTTGGCATCACCGCGATCCTCGAGCGCTAGAGCTCTTCGCCGCGAGCTTCGGGCAGGTCCCCCTTGCCGTGAAACCGCGCATGCGTCCCCTTGCGTCAAGGGTCGCGCATGCGCGGTTTCACGGCTGCTATGCTGCGGGCGACGGCGGAGGGTTTCTCCGCTCGAAGCGCCCTCTGGGCTACTCGGAGCCGGTTTCGGCAGAAACATGGAGGATCGGGCGATGCGCGCGACAACAACATGGCAACTTTTCAGCGCGGCTCTGTTGGCCGCTTCTGCGACCTGCGCCGCCCCGGCTCTCGCCGATGCGGCCGATGATTGCGCCGTCGTCAACGACTACTTCGGGCAGGCCGTCGGGTACCAGCGCGCGCTCGGCGCGGGCGGCGTGCCGAACCTCGACGACCCGGACTCGGTGAACAACTTCTACACCGACGCGATCGACACCGCGAACCAAGAGCTGCGCGACGCCCGCGCGGCGCTCGCCCAGCTCAAGGACCCGGCGGTGCGTCAGAAGTTCAGCGCCTATGTGAACGTGCTCAGCCAATACCCCGGCCTGTTCGCCCAGCGCAAGGCCGCGAAATCAGAAGCGCAGCTGGAGTCGGTGAACCAGCGCGGCGAGGACCTGCAGGGCAGGTTGAGCGACGCCGAAGGCGACGTCCACGGCTCCTGCTAGCGCCACTCTCTGCTCGCGAGGCGGTGTCGCGCCGACGCGATCGGGTTCGCGTCGGCGATCCTGTCGTCGAAGCGGTAGTTGAAGATCTTCGCGGCCTCCATGAGCGCGAACACGCGCTCTGCGACTGGGGAGTTGGCCATTCTCGACCACCCATGTGCCACGACGCGCTCGTAGTGCTCCACGTCGCGCGCGCAGACGATGAGGGGAAACCCGAATCGCTCGTGGTAGGCGGCGGTGAGCGCCCCTATGTCGGCATAGACGTCGTTGTCCACGGCCGCGATGCCCCTGGCCTCGTGATCGGGAGCGTGGATGTGCCCGGTCTCGTCCGCGCTGGTGAGCTCCGGGAAGGACCGCAGCAGGGAGCATTGCTCCTCTTCTGAGGAAGACAGCAACGCGTCTTGGAAAGAGCCCCGAAGCTCCAGCACGTCCTTGAACGGGCGGCGCGCGCGGCTGCGCTCCAGAATCCACGTTTGGCCCTGGAAAATGTCGCTGAAAGCGCGGTCGAACTCCTTCGCGCCCATCACATTGACCTGGTCGAGGGTGATGAAGTTGTCGCCGGGCCGCCCAGCCACCCCTTGCCCGCGTCCGCCCGTGTGGAAGAACAGCAGGTTCAGCACAATCGCCGTGATAGCGCCGAAGGTGATGCCGGAGCCGAAAAAGATCTGCGCCCCATGCGGAAGGACGGAGGAGATCGCGCCGAACGCGGTGATGAGCCCAGCCATCCCGAGCGTCGTGCCGACGACGATCCCATTGCGATGGTCGGTGAAGTCCACTTTCTGCAGAGTCTGCACACCTGCCACCGCCACAGCGGCGAACAACGCGAGCGCGGCGCCGCCGAGCACCGGGTTCGGGATGCTTGCCACGACCGAACCGGCTTTCGGCACGAGGCCGATGACGATCATCATCGCGCCCGCGGCTGCGACGACCCATCTGCTTTTGATCCGGGTCAATCGGACAAGGCCGACGTTCTCGGCGAACGCGGTGTAGGGGAACGAGTTCAACACGCCGCCGAGGGCGGTCGCCAGACCGTCGGCCCGGATCGCCGCCGCGATGTCGTCGGGGTAGATCCGTTTTCCAACAATCTCACCGGTCGCGTAGCTGTCGCCGGTCGTTTCGACCATGGTGATGAGCATGACGACGACCATCGACGCAATGGCGGTGGCCGAGAACACCGGCGTGCCGAAGGAGAACGGGGTGACCACGCCGAACCACGCTGTGCTCGCGGTGTTCCCGAGGCTCGCGTCGCCGAGGGCGAACGCCGCCGCCGTCCCCGCGACGAGACCGATCAGCACAGCCACGGTCTGAAGGAACCCCCGAGAGAAACGCTGGACCAGCAGCACGATGGCGAGTGTGCCGAAGGCGTAGGCGAGGTTTTGCAGGAGCAGGCCCGCGTTGCGCACCGTGTAGTCGAGCGGGGCGGTCTGCGCGACCTTCTGATGGGTGGCAGGGTCGATGTAGAACCCGTTTTGCCCGACGATCGCGCCGAAGGTGACGTCGCCTGCGGCGACCGGGATCAAGGCGACGCCGATGACCAGAATGATCGAGCCGGTGACGACCGGCGGGAAGAAGCGCACGAGGCGGGCGAAGAAGGGCGCGACCAGGATGGTGAAGAGCCCGGCGACGATGACCGATCCGTAGATCGTGAGGAGCCCGTCGACCGGCTTCGCGCCTCCGGCGACCACTGCGGAGCCGATAGCGATCATCGGGCTCACGGCGGTGAAGGTGACCCCCTGCAAGAGAGGCAGCCTGATCCCGAACCGGAACCATCCTCGGCCGAAGCCGACCGACTGGATCAGGGACGCGATGCCGCAGGTGAACAAATCCGCGTTGATCAAGTGGACCAGCTGCTCCTGCGTCAGCCCCAGCGCGTTCGCGACAAGGATCGGCACCAGAACCGCCCCGGCGTAAAAGGCGAGCACATGTTGCAGGCCGTACGCGACCAATTTGTGCGGCGCCAGCACCTCGTCGACCGGGTGGACGGGGCGTCCCGGAGAGGACGCCTTCGGGAACGGGGCCCCAGAGGCGTTCTGAACCGAAACCATAGCCACAGTATTGATGAGGACAACCGCGCTCGTCGGGAGAATTCGTGTGAAGTCGAGAATTTCACACAGTATTGACACAAAGCGGGCGCACGCCGCGCCCTCGAGTTCGGCGCTCTGTCGTCAACACGAGGCCAGGGTGGTCAGCTCGTTTTCCTCGCCGAACCCGGCACACGCCGAAGGAGCGCGGTGTTCGCCGCTGCGCTCCTTGGAGTTCCTGCGCTACTTCGAACTGAAGAGGACCGCGCGCTTGACCTCTTGGATGGCCTTGGTGACCTGGATGCCGCGCGGGCAGGCGTCCGTGCAGTTGAAGGTCGTGCGGCAACGCCACACCCCGTACTCGTCGTTGAGGATCTCCATCCGCTCGGCCCCCGCCTCGTCGCGGCTGTCGAAGATGAAGCGGTGCGCGTTCACGATCGCAGCAGGGCCGTGGTACTTGCCTTCGGTCCAGAACACCGGGCACGACGTGGTGCAGCAGGCGCAGAGGATGCACTTGGTCGTGTCGTCGAAGCGGTGACGCTCTTCGGCGCTCTGCAAACGCTCTTTCTCGGGGACGGGGGAGGTGTTGATCAAGAACGGCTTGATGCTGCGGTACGCGTCGAAGAACGGCTCCATGTCCACGACGAGGTCCTTCTCCACCGGAAGGCCTCGGATCGGCTCCACGGTGAGCACAACGGGCTTGCCGTCCTTGCGAATGAGGTCTTTCATCAGGACTTTGCAGGCGAGGCGGTTCACGCCGTTGAGCCGGATCGCGTCGGACCCGCAGACGCCGTGCGCGCACGAGCGGCGGAACGTGAGCGTCCCGTCCAGATAGCCCTTGATGTAGAGGAGCAAGTTGAGCACTCGGTCGGTGGGGAGGGCGGGGACGAGGAAGTCTTGCCAGCCGTTCGCCGAAGGGTTTTCGGGGTTGTGGCGCATGATGCGCACAGTGACCATGACCGACCCCTCGGGCACCGGCGGCTCGACGCTGCCCTCGGGGGGCGGGGTGTATTCGGTGAGCTGGGCTTCTGTCTGTGCGGCTGTCATCAGTACTTGCGCTCCATCGGCTCGTAACGGGTCTCTACGACAGGCTTGTAGTCCAGGCGGATTTCCGAGGCCAGCCCCTGGCCCGCTTTGTAGGCCATGGTGTGCCGTTTGAAGTTCACGTCGTCGCGGGCGGGGTAGTCCTCTCGGGCGTGTCCGCCTCGGGACTCCTTGCGGGCGAGCGCCCCGACCACGGTCACCTCGGCGAGTTCGAGCAGGAAGCCGAGCTCCACGGCTTCGAGCAGGTCGCTGTTGTAACGCTTGCCCTTGTCGGTGACGGTGATGTGCTCGTAGCGCGCTTTGAGCTCGTGGATGTCGGTGAGGGCCTGCTTGAGGGTCTCCTCGGTGCGGAACACCGAGGCGTTCTCGTCCATCGACTTCTGGAGCTTGGTCCGGATGTCGGCGACGCTTTCACGGCCGTGGTCGGAGAGAATCCCGGCCATCCAGTCCCGCACCATCGTGTGCGGCTCTTGGGGCAGGGGGGTGAAGCCGACCGAGTTGGCGTACTCGGCCGCTGCGATCCCGGCCCGGCGGCCGAAGACGTTGATGTCCAGCAGCGAGTTCGTGCCCAACCGGTTCGCGCCGTGCACCGACACGCACGCGCACTCGCCCGCGGCGTACAGGCCGGGGACGATGTCCGTGTTGTTGCGCAGCACTTGGCCTTCGACGTTCGTCGGGATGCCGCCCATGACGTAATGGCAGGTCGGGAACACCGGCACGGGTTCTTTGACCGGGTCAACGCCGAGGTAGGTCCGGGAGAACTCCATGATGTCCGGCAGCTTCTCGTCGAGGACTTCCTCCGGAATGTGCGTCACGTCGATCAGCACGTAGTCCTTGTTCGGCCCGGCTCCTCGGCCCTCGAGCACTTCGAGCACCATCGAACGGGCCACGATGTCGCGTGGGGCGAGGTCCTTGATCGTCGGCGCGTAGCGCTCCATGAACCGTTCGCCCGACGCGTTGCGCAGGATGCCGCCCTCGCCTCGCACCGCCTCGGAGATGAGGATGCCGAGGCCCGCCAGGCCGGTGGGATGGAACTGGTGGAACTCCATGTCCTCCAACGGCAGGCCCCGGCGGAACACGACGCCCATGCCGTCCCCGGTGAGGGTGTGCGCGTTGGAGGTGGTCTTGAACATGCGCCCAGACCCGCCGGTGGCGAACACAATGGCCTTGGCGTGGAAGACGTGCAGTTCTCCGGTGGCCAGCTCGTAGGCGACGACGCCGGTGGCGACCGGGCCTTCGGCGGTTTCCGTCAGCAGCAGGTCGAGCACGTAGAACTCGTTGTAGAACTCGATGTTGTGTTTGACGCAGTTTTGGTAGAGCGTCTGCAGGATCATGTGCCCCGTGCGGTCCGCCGCGTAGCAGGCCCGCCGGACCGGCGCTTTGCCGTGGTCTCGGGTGTGCCCGCCGAATTTGCGCTGGTCGATCTTGCCCTCAGGGGTGCGGTTGAACGGCAGTCCCATCTTTTCGAGGTCGATGACCGCGTCGATGGCCTCCTTGCACATGATCTCCACCGCGTCCTGGTCCGCCAGGTAGTCGCCGCCTTTGACGGTGTCGAAGGTGTGCCATTCCCAGTTGTCGTCTTCGACGTTGGCCAGGGCCGCGCACATGCCGCCCTGCGCCGCGCCGGTGTGGCTGCGCGTGGGGTAGAGCTTGGTGAGGACGGCGGTGCGGGCGCGGGGGCCGGCTTCGATCGCTGCGCGCATGCCTGCGCCGCCGGCTCCGACGATCACCACGTCGTACTGGTGCTCATGGGTGGTCATGAGATTCCTTTCTCCCAGAGCCTGTCACGAGAACGCGATCAGGGCGTAGGTGCCTGCGGCCAGAGTGATGAAGGCGGACACCGCGAGCAGGGTCCGCAGGATGAGGCGTGTCGCGGGCCTGCGCGCGTAGTCGTCGATGACGACCCGGACGCCGTTCGCGCCGTGCAGTTGGGCGAGCCAGAGCATGATGAGGTCCCAGCCCCGCCAGAACGGCTGGTGCCAGCGCGCCGCGACGAACGAGGCGTCCACCCGGTGCACGCCCGGATTGGGCCCGGAGGGGTCGAATGTGAGCATGATGAGCATGTGGCCGAGGGCGAGCAGCAGCAGCGCGACGCCGGAGATCCGCATGAAGAACCAGGCATGGCGCTCGAAGTGCCGCCAGAAGTTGCTTTTCTTCGCCGGGCCCGGCGTCGGCGCGGCAGAGCGGGTGAGCGTCGCCGTCATTTGATGCTCCTCACGAGGATGTAGAACATGACCCCGCCCGCCGCCGCGAACACCCCGACCCAGACCGCGCCGACCGCCCAGAGCATGGTCCGCTGGTAGCGGGGGCCTTTGGACCAGAAGTCGACGAGCACGACGCGAAGGCCGTTGAGCGCGTGGAAGAGCACCGCGCCGAAGAGGCCGATCTCCAAGACCCCGAACACGGGGCTCTTGTACGTCTCGATGACTTGGTTGTACAGGTTGGGGCTGATCTGGATGATGGCGGTGTCGAGGACGTGGACGAACAGGAAGAAGAAAATGGCCACACCCGTGAAACGGTGCAACACCCACGACCACATGCCAGGATCGCCTCGGTAGAGGGACCGCGTGCTCACCGCCATGGCGTCTCCCTATTTCGCATTCTGCCTCCATCTCTGACTCGCCGGCCCCGCTGTCGGGCCGATGCAACGGAGCTAATAGCTAATACTTGTGACTCTAGACCTCGTACAAGCACGGAAAGTCACGAGTCCCTGTGAGATTGGAGACTGGCCAAAAGAATAAGGTTTGCCTATCCAATGCTGGTGGGACGGGCAATCAAGGTTTTTCGATGTTTGCTAATGGCGGAAAAGGACACAACGAGTATGCAAGAGATCAATTGGGAAATACTTCGTGAAAAGGCGAAAGACGCGATGCGCCACGCCTATGCGCCGTATTCCCTTTTTCCAGTCGGCGCGGCGGGGTTGGTCGACGACGGCCGAGTCGTCGCCGGATGCAATGTGGAGAACGTCTCATTGGGACTCACCCTTTGCGCCGAGTGCGGGCTCGTCGGCGCGCTGTCGCTCAGCGGCGGCGGCAGGCTTCTCGCGATGGCGTGTTGCGACGCGCAGGGCCAGCCGCTCATGCCGTGCGGGCGCTGCCGCCAGTTGCTGTACGAGCACGGCGGCCCCCAGATGCTCGTGGACCACGCGCAGGGGCCGGTCCCCCTCGGGGAGCTGCTGCCGCGCGCTTTCGAGAGCGATTTGCCGATGGGAGCCAGCGCGGAGTCGTGAAACCGCCGCCGCGCGCCAGCGCTGAAAAGAACAAGCGCGCCAGATCCTCGGCGGCGCCCTGGTCCTTGTCGGCGCAGAGGGCATGGCGCCGATCAGGCGGCCACGCCCAGCATGCGATGGTGGAGGCATGACACCGAGCAGAGCGGCCACGCCGCGCATCGCTGGAACAGCGCGTTCTCGCATCTGTGGGGCGATACGGGGCGTGAGAAGATGAGCGAGCATTTCGACGCGGTCTCCATCATCGCGGACAAGCGCGACGGCAGGGCGCTCTCAGACGGCCAAATCGACTGGGTGATCTCGAATTTCGCGCGGGGCGAGGTCGCGGACGAGCAGATGGCCGCCCTGGCGATGGCGGTGTTGCTGAACGGGCTGAACGCGGCCGAGCTCAGCCGCTGGACCCAGGCGATGGTCGGCTCCGGCGAACGGCTCGACCTCGCCAGCGTCAGCAGGCCGACCGTGGACAAGCACTCCACCGGCGGGGTCGGGGACAAAATCACCCTCCCGCTCACACCTCTCGTCGCGGCGTGCGGCGCGGCGGTGCCGCAGCTGTCCGGCAGGGGGCTCGGCCACACCGGCGGCACCCTGGACAAGCTGGAGTCCATCCCCGGCTGGTCGCCGCACCTCTCGCCCGAAGCCTTCCTCGCCCAGTTGGAACAGATCGGCGCGGTGGTCGCCGCAGCGTCGGGCGATCTGGCTCCTGCGGACCGCAAGCTCTACGCGTTGCGGGACGTGACCGGCACCGTGGAGTCCATCCCGTTGATCGCGAGCTCGATCATGAGCAAGAAGATCGCCGAAGGAACGGGGGCGTTGGTCCTCGACGTGAAAGTGGGCTCGGGGGCGTTCATGCGCGATCTGGCCCAGGCCCGCGAGCTGGCACAGGCCATGGTGCGCATCGGCAAGGACGCGGGGGTGGCCACCGTGGCGCTGCTCACCGGCATGGACGTCCCCCTCGGGCGCGCGGTCGGCAACGCCGTCGAAGTCGCCGAGGCGGTCCAAGTGCTGCGCGGCGGCGGCCCGGCGGACGTGCGAGAGCTCGTGATCGCCCTCGCCGAAGAGATGCTGCGCCTCGTCGGGAGAGACCCGGAATCCCCGGAGAGCTCCCCGCGCGAGGCGCTCGACTCCGGCCGGGCGCACGCCGCGTGGCGCGGCATGGTCCAGGCCCAGGGCGGCGACCCGGACGCCCCCCTCCCCGAGGCGGCCCACCGAGAAGTCCTCGTCGCCCCGCGCTCTGGCAGAGTGGTCGCCGCCGACGCGCGCGGTGTCGGCGTCGCCGCATGGCGCCTCGGCGCGGGCCGGGAGCGCCAAGGCGACCCGGTGTCCTTCGGCGCCGGGGTCTTGCTCGCGAAACGTCCGGGCGATCTGGTCGAAGCGGGGGAGCCGCTGGCGACGATGCTCGCCGACGACCGGGAGCGTTTCGGCTGGGCCCGAGACGTGCTCGCCAACAGTTTCGCCATCGCCGACCACGAGGCGGCGTTCACGGCTCCCGCCCTCATCCTGGACCGCGTCGGCTGATTCTGGCGGCCCGGCTGGCGATCTGCGCGTTGCTCGCTCCTCGCGCGCCCCGGCCCGTGCCACGACGCCACGTCCGGGCCGAAAGCTTGTGCGGCCCTTTGCGCCCCAACCCCTGCGTCTCATCCGCCTGGGCCGCCGCGCAACGCGTTCACGAGGTAACGTCGGGCTATGACGGTTTCCACGAACACCCTCACCAGGAGCGACAAACCGGATTTGGCCACGATCAAGCGTGCGCCGAAGGTGCTGCTGCACGACCACCTCGACGGCGGTCTGCGCACCCAGACGCTCATCGAACTCGCTGACGCGGCGGGTTATCGGGGCTTGCCGCAGGGCGACGCGGGCGCGTTGTCCCGTTATTTCCACGAGGCCGCGTTCAGCGGATCGCTGGTCCGCTACCTGGAGGTGTACGACCACACCGTCGCTGTGCTGCAGACCGCCGAAGCCCTCAGGCGCGTCGCGCGCGAGGCCGTGGTCGACCTCGCGGACGACGGCGTCGTGTACGCAGAACTGCGTTACGCGCCCGAGCTGTCACTGCGCGGCGGGCTCAGCCTGGACGAGGCGCAAGAGGCGATTCTCGTCGGCCTCGCCGAAGGGGAGCGGGAAGCGGCGGCGGCCGGCAAGACCATCATCGCCCGCTCGCTCGTCTGCGCGATGCGCCAAGCGAACCTTTCGCTCGAAGTCGCCCAACTCGCGGTGCGGTTCCGTGAGCGCGGGGTGGTCGGCTTCGACATCGCGGGCCCGGAGGACGGGTTCCCCCCCGCCAGGCATCTCGCCGCATTCGAGCATCTGCGCAAGGCGAACGTCCCCTTCACCATCCACGCGGGGGAGGCGTACGGCCCGCCGTCCATCAAGGAAGCCGTCGCGGTGTGCGGGACGAACCGGATCGGCCACGGCGTGCGCATCATTGAGGACATCAAGATTGCCGACCTCGACGATCTCTCCACCGCAGAACTGGGCCTGACGGCCCACACGCTCCGCGACCGGCGGATCGGCCTTGAGCTGTGCCCGACTTCGAATGTGCAGACCGGGGCGGTGGGGAGCCTCGCCGAGCATCCGGTCAAGACACTGTTGCGGCTCGGCTTCCGCGCGACGCTGAACACCGATTCGAGGTTGCTCGGCGACGCGGGCCCGAGCGAGGAGATCCACCGCTGCGTGCAGGCGCTGGGCCTCACCTTGGAGGACGTCCGCAAACTCACTGTGAACGCCGCCCGCTGCGCGTTTGTCCACTACCCGGAGCGCAAAAAGCTCATCGAAGAGGTCATCGTCCCTGGCTACGACGCGCTTGCGCGCTGGGGCGAGGGGCCGACGCGGGTGATGTGAAGAGAGTTCTCGATTCGGCGCCGTATCGCTCGGCGGCGGCGATAGACCGGCCATTAGGCTGTAATATGGACAACTGTGGGCGACATGGTTGGACGAACGGGGGTCTTGACGATCGCGACTCGCGGCGCGGACGGCCCCGGCGAGGCGTTGCTCGACGTCCGAGGCGGGCGAGAAGCGTATCTGGCCTGGTCGGACGATGCCCTTCCGGTCGGGACTTCCGTGCTCGTCATCGACGAGAGAGGTCCGCTCACCGTGCACGTCGAACCGTGGACCCTGATCTAGGGAACGCACGACCAGGAGGAAGACTATGTTTGGCTACAAAGTGCCCAACCCGAACGAAGCCATGCTCATCTCGGGCGGCAGGCGCGGCAATGCCGAATCCCCGTTCCGGGTCGTGACCGGCCATGGCGCGTTCGTCATCCCGGTCCTGCGCAAAGCTCGCTTCCTCACCTTGGCGATGAGCGAGGCCGAGATAGCGGACAAGTGCGTCACCCAGCAGGGCCTCACCTTGAATGTCCGCGCGGTGGTCGCGTTCAAAGTCGGCAACGACGAGGCGAGCATCGTCAACGCCGCTCAGCGCTTCCTGGACGAACAAGACCAGATGGGCGTGCTCACCGGCCGCATCTTCGCCGGGCATCTGCGCTCCATCATCGGTTCGATGACCGTCGAGCAGATCATCAAAGACCGGCAGAAGCTCGCAATGGAGGTGTTGGAGAGCTCGAAGGCGGAAATGGCCAAGATCGGCCTCGCGGTGGACGCCTTCCAGATCCAGTCCATCGACGACGGCGATCTCGGGTACATCCAGGCGATGTCGGCTCCGCACAACGCCGCCATCCAGCGCGAGGCGCAGATCGCCCAGGCCCGCGCCGCTCAGGCGGCCGCCGAGGCGGAGCAGGAGTCGCAGCGCAAACAGGCGGAATACGCTCGGGACACGGCCATCGTGCAGGCGCAGTACAAGGCGGAGACCGACGCCGAGCAGGCCAAGGCCGCCCAGTCCGGGCCGCTCGCCCAGGCGCTCGCCGAACGAGAGGTGTTGGAGATGAGGACGCAGCTCGCGCAGCGCGCGGCGGCCTTGCGCCAACAGCAGCTCGTCGCCGAAGTCGTCAAACCCGCCGAGGCGGAGGCCGAGCGCATCCGCATCCTCGCCCAGGCGGAGGCGGAGAAGATCAAGACCCAGGCCGCCGCGTTCTCCTCGCACAACCGGGTGGCGCTCGACCAGGCGTTGGTCAACCAACTCCCCGCCATCGCCGAACAGGTCGCCAAAGGGCTCTCCGGGGCCAACCTCACGGTCCTCAACGGCAGCAGCGGGCTCAACGAGCTCGCCAGCGGGCTCGTCAGCCAGGGCCTCGCCATCTATGAGGCAGTTCGGGAGAATTTCGCCATGCAGCAGGAGCCCGGCGAAGCCTCCCAGCACAGCCAGGCACGCGCGGAGCTCGAAAACCCGGCGTCGCGCGAAGACCTCTGACCGGGTCCGGGGCTAACGCCGCGAAAGGCGCGCTTCGAATTCGAGTTCCAGGGCTTTCCACGCGGCCGCCTCCGCGTCGTACGGCGCGCTCGGGGCGATCCTGCCTTTCTTCGGGTCGAGAATGTGCGTCACGAGCCTGCCGAGCGTTGTGGACGGGGAGAGCTCCCTCTCGACGTTCGAGTCGCCCGCGAAGTCGGCCGCGTCGGTGAAAAGCTCGACTGCGAGGTCCAGCTGGTCGCGGTCGACCGCCTCCGGGCCTTCTTCAAGGTCCTCCGCGAGGCCGGTCAGGATGTAGATGTTCTCCTCGGCGACGTCCACATCGGCGAAGCCGTCGAGCACGGCGAGGCGCAGCCGGTCGTACGTGGCGACCTCTGCGAGCTCGTGCTCGTGGTCGTCGGCGAGGTAGCGCAGCATGGCCCGGCCCGAGCCGAAGACGTAGATCGATCCGTCGCGGCCGAGGAAGACGGGGTCCCCGTCCAAATAGCAGCGCAAGGTGTAGAAGTCGCCCGTTTTGGTGACGATCTTGACCGGGTCGATGCCGATCTCCGTCCAGAGGTCCAGTTCGGGGTCCTCGTCGTCGAGGTCGTCCTCGTCGTCCAAATCCTCGTCGTCAAGGTCGGCGTCGTCGAGTTCGTCCAGCTCTTCGGCCTCGTCGTCCTCGTGCGCGAGGGCTGCGGCCTCGAGCTCTTCCTCCGCTTCGCGGACCGCGCCCTTGTCCACTTCGGGGGAGCTGACCAACTCGTCGATCGCGTCCAGGACGTTGTCCCAGTCCTGCTCGACCGCCCTGCCGATGACCGACCACAGGCGCGCGCCGTCTCGGCCTTGGTAGTCTCGCGCGTTTGTGTACTGCAGCGACAGCACGGGGTGTTTGGTGAAGAATTTGTCCACCTCGGCGACTTCGCAAACCTCGCCGATGCTGTTGCTGAGCTCGAAGATGTCGCCCACTTCGGCCAACGACTCGTCGGTCGGGTCCTCCGCGACGAGCTCGGGCAGGCTCACCAGGTCGAAGACGCGGTCCTCTGCCGGGACGAAGTCCTCTGCGGCAAGGCCCGCGAGCGCGCCCCAGCTGGGATGGTCCACGAGGTCGTGGTCGGTTTCGGACCGCACAAAAGCGACGAGCGCCGCGATTGTCGGGAAAGCGTAGAGGTCCTCGTCCTTGCCGAGGAACGCCTCCCACTCGTCGTCGCCCTCCTGCCAGCGCGGAGCCCAAAGAGTGAAGACGTCGCCTTCGGTGAGGCCGAGCGAAATGGGGACGATATCTGCCATGTGCGACAGCCTAGCAAGCCTTTCGCTAGACGTTGTCCGCTTCCGCCAGCTTCTCCTTGATCTTGGACAACGGCGGATTGGTGAAGGCGGTCCCGTCGGGGAAGCGCAGCGTCGGCACCGTCTGATTGCCGCCGTTCACCGAGCGGACGAATTCGGCGGCTTGCGGGTCTTCTTCGATGTCCACTTCGGCGAAGGGGATCTGTGCCTGCTCCAGCTGGATCTTCAGCCTGCGGCAGTAGCCGCACCAGGTCGTGCTGTACAAGGTGAATCGAGGTTCGGTCGCAGTGCTCACGCTCCTAATAACAGCAGAAGCCCCGATCTATTCCCCGCAAGCCGGGGTGTGTCAGGGTTTTCTGCCATGATGGCCCTATGTCCTCTGCCCGTGCCCAATTCATGCGGGCGCTGCTGCGCGGCCTTGACGAGCGCCAGCGCTGCGCAGTGGCCGCGCCGCGCGGGCCGGTGCGGGTGCTCGCCGGAGCCGGATCAGGAAAGACTCGGGTTCTGACCAGGCGAATCGCGCATTTGGTCGCCTCGGAGCAAGTCCGCCCCGGCGAGGTGCTCGCGGTGAGTTTCACTGTTCGGGCGGCGGGCGAGCTGCGCGCGCGCCTCGACGCGCTCGACGAGCTCGCGGGGGGCGAGCTCGGGCTTGCGGCGGTCCGCGCGTCCACGTTCCACGCCGCCGCCGCCCGCCAGCTCGGCCACTTCTGGCCTGCCGAGTCGCGCCCATGGCAGATCCTGGACCGGAAAGCGCCGTTGATCTCGCGAGCTGCCGCCGCGGCCGGACTGTCGGACCGAGGGTTCGACTGCAAGGAGGCCCAAGGCGAGATCGAATGGGCGAAAGCCTCGTTGATCGGGCCCGAGCAATACCCTCAGGCGGCCCGCGCGCGACGCAGGGCCGTCACATCGAGCCTGGAGGCGATCGCCGACGTCTACGGCCGATACGAGGCGCTCAAGGCGGCCGCCGCGCCGCGGCAGCTGGATTTCGACGACGTGCTGCTCGCGATGATCGGGGTGGCGAAGTCGTCAGCGGCCGCGGCCAACCAGCTGCGCTCATGGCTGCGATGCTTCCTCGTCGACGAGTTCCAAGACGTCACGCCGTTGCAGCACGAGCTGCTCATGACCTGGCTCGGGGCTCGGGACAATGTGACGGTGGTCGGCGACCCCAACCAGACCATTTACTCGTTCGCCGGGGCCAGGGGCGCGTTTTTCGCCGAGTTCGCCAGACGGTTCCCGCACGCGGCCTTGTTCCGGCTGGATCGCGACTACCGCTCCACAGCGCAGGTGACGGATTTGGCGAACCGGCTGCTCGGCGCTGCTGGCGACTTGCGAGGCCAAGTGCCCGACGGTCCGGCTCCGCGGTTCGTCGGGCACGCGGACGAGGCAAGAGAGGCGACGGCGACCGCGGACGAGATCGTCGGCCTGATCCGCGACGGCGTGCCCGCCCGCGAGATCGCCGTCCTTTTCCGGGCCAACACCCACGCCGCGCGGTTCGAGCGGGCGCTGCGGGCGCGGGGGGTCCCCACCGGAGAGGGCGGCGTTTCTTTGTGCTCTCTGCACGCGGCCAAAGGTTTGGAATGGGAAGCGGTCTTCCTCGTCGGCCTCGTCGAAGGGGTTCTGCCGCTCGGGTGGGCGAGCGCCGCCGGGGCTGACGCGGTGGCCGAGGAACGCAGGCTGCTGTACGTCGGCATCACGCGGGCACGGACACGTCTTGTGCTCTCGTGGTACTGCGAGCGCGACGGCCGGGCCGCCCGGCCGTCGCGCTTCCTCGCGCCGCTCCGCTCGAACGGAGCGGAAAAAAGCCTGATCAAAAATTGATTGCGCACTTTTGCGGCGCTCGTTACAATAATCGCAAAGAAGTCGTGGAGGACTCGTTATCCTGAGGTTCCGCGGAGATCTGTAGGAGGTACGACCGATATGAGCAACACCGCTGTGAGCACGCTCGCGATGCAGGCTGCCGTGATCGGGACCGAGAACCTCCAAGGCCTGCGCGATTCCCAGGCGAAACCGCAGCCCCATGGGTCTTGGCTCTCCCCGCGGGCGGTGTCTGCGCGCGACGGCCTGGCGCAGGCGTTTGGGCGTGTGATTCCCGGTGAGCGTTCGGCTCTTCCGGAACGCGGGCGCCGTCTGCCGCGTTCGTAATTTCGCGAACAGTCGTCAGCCGTTCTGCCGCTGACCTGAAGTTTTTGTCGTAGCCGCACCGATTCGAGCACCTGCCTGGGGTTCTGGGCAGCGCCGCCTGTTTTTGATCTGGCCGTTGTTTCGCCTCTCGTGCCCACTTGTTGTTTCCGTCCGCAGCAGGCTCTCGCCCCCACCTGACAGGTGTTGCGACAGCGCTGCTCACGACGACACCGTCGATTTCCCGATTTTTTGTCCAAGGAGTTCATCATGTTCCCAGTCGCGCAGCTGGAAGGTTTTGCCTCACGTACCGTCGGCCCTGGTTTGCCCTGCCAGGAGGCATTAGACCCAGACCTGTGGTTCGCCGAAGAGCCCGCCGCTCTCGAATTCGCCAAGCAGTCCTGCGGGGTTTGCCCTGTCCGCGAAGCCTGCCTCGCGGAGGCGTTGCGCCGGGGCGAACCCTGGGGCGTGTGGGGCGGGGAGATCTTCCACCAGGGGGAGGTCATCGCCCGCAAAAGGCCTCGGGGCAGGCCGAAGAAGCTTGTCGCCGAAGCTGTCGGGGCGTGAGCGCTCACCGGGGCGCTCGCGCGTTGCTTGCGCGTGAGCGCCCCAGCGGCGCCTGTTCACGGGCGCAACCGGCACACGCCGCGTTCCAGCTTGTGTGACGATTTCGTTCTGCCGCTGCGCTTGCGGGAGGTGGGGGAGGATCAAACCGGAGCGGATGAAGTGCCAAAAAGCGTCCCCGACCAGGTGGACGCTCAGCGCGAACCGTTCGGCGAGCAGGTTGGCGACAGTGCTTTTTCCAGCTCCTGGCGGCCCGGTCAGCGCGATGACCTGGTCCTTTCCCGTCATCTCCAGGAAGGATTCCACTGTTTCACGATGCTGCGCAGCGGCACTCGGGCGTCGAGTTGTGCGCTGATCGCAGCGCAACTGCTGATGACCCGGAACAGGAGCAAATGGCTCGCGGGGGCGTTCATCTGCCTCCCGGTCTGCCAGTTCTCCCCCCGGACGTCGGTGTAGGGGTTCGCCGTCTCCTGCGCCCAAGACCTGTTGAAATGGAAGTCTTCCGTGTGCAGCGGATCGCACAGCGGCCGCAGGTACCCTCGGACCTGTTCGGGAGTCGCCGAATACCCGGCCCGGAAGAAATCATGCCTGCGCATCACTTCGACGACGCCGTCGTAGTCGTCGTCGAGGGCGAGGGTGACGACTTCGCCGATCCAGCTGGGAACGCCCTCTGGGTACGGGGCGCACGTCCCGAAATCGAGGGCGGCCATTCGCCCGTCCGGCAAGAACATGAAATTTCCTGGGTGAGGATCGCCGTGCAACAGTTTCGCGCGCTCCATAGCGGCGAACTGGAAATCCCAGAGCCGCGCCGCGGCGTGGTCACGCTCGGTTTGAGAGCCGCTCGCGATGATCTTTCGCATCGAGGTCCCTTCGACCCACTCGGAAACAATCACCTTGGGCGAGCTCGCCACCACCTTGGGGACGAGGTAGTCAGAGTCCCCCGCGAAGATCTTCGCGAAGTGGCGCTGGTTGCTCGCCTCGCTCCGGTAGTCCAGCTCTTCTTCGACCCGTTCGTCGATTTCGTCCATGATCGCGTCGAAGTCGGTGCCTGGGGAGACGGCTTTGAAGACTCCAGTGAGCCTGCGCATCGTTTTGAAGTCGCTGCGCAGGGCGTGGTCTGCGCCAGGGTATTGCACTTTGACCGCGACCGGCCGCCCGTCCGACCAGACCCCCCGGTGCACTTGCCCGATGCTCGCGGACGCGGAAGGGGCGTCGTCGAAAGACTGGAACCGCTCTCGCCATTTCGTCCCAAGCTGCTGGTCGAGCACTTGGTGGATTTTCTTCGCCGGCATGGGCGGCGCTTCGTCTTGCAGTTTCGCGAGGGCTTCGCGGAACGGCTCGGCCAATTCTTTGGGCACGGCCACTTCGAAGACCGACAGCACTTGGCCCATCTTCATCGCCCCGCCCTTGAGTTCTCCGAGCACAGAGAACAGCTGCTCTGCGGACTTTTGCAACAGCTCCGCGTTGACAGTCTCCTTGTCCTGGCCCGCGAGTTTTTTCCCGAAGCCAAGCATGCCGCGTCCTGCGACCTCCAGACCGAATGAAGCAATCTTTGTGGTCCGCCGGAAACTGCCGCGGGAGATGTCATTCATAGACATTTGATACTACAGTCCCAACAGGGGAGCATCTGTGAGATACATCCCGACGAGGAGCGGTTTGCCGGTCCTGGCGAAGGGGCAAACCCAGGTGCGGGAGGACAGTGTGGAACACGCACCGGGGATGTGCCGGCGCTTTCCTCGGCGGTGAGAGGAGCCCGTCGTGGCGGAGCTCGACGACCCCGCCGAGCGCTCGCGGTGGGGGCACAGGCCGTCGGCTGCGCAAAAACCTCATGGTGTGATCGATTTCGACTGTTGCCTGGGCGAGCGCCGCGCGGACCACTTTGATCTCCGCGCGGCCCGCTGCGGCGCCGAGTTGGCGCAGCAGCTCCGGCCAGAGAGGGTCCGCGTCCGAGGCGTGGTGCTGTTCGCACCAGAGGCAACTCGTCCGGCCCGGCAGCACCAGCGGGCCGATCTGGCCGCAGCCGTCCACCAGGCGGACTCGAAGATGCGGCGCGCTGGCCACGAGCAGCTGGTGCACGACAGCCGGGTCGGGCGCGACACGGTCGGTGAGAACGACGAGTTCTGGATTGTGCTCGGGGATGCCGCCGCGCAGGGGAGCCTCGCATGTGGCAGTCACCAGCGCTCCGCCCTCTTCGAGCGCGCTGCGCAAGCCAGTCGCAAGCGGCCCCGAGCCGTGCACATGGACACGGGCCGGTTTCTCCTCGTCCGCCGCGGCGAGCAGACCTGCGATGCGGACGTGCGCGACAAGCTCCTCTGCCGCTTTGGGCTCCGCGCCCTCTTGCTTCGCCGCGCCGCGCAGTTGCGCCGCGGTGCGGCCCGCTTCCAGGAGCGAGAGCAATTTCAGGCAGCTCCGCTGGTCGAGCGAGGAGGGAGGCCGCAGGCGCAAGCCTGATCGTTCCGAGCAGCCCACCTGGATGCTCCCGTCCGCGCGAGGGAAGGCGGTCACGCCGGTGCGCAGCCGCAGCAAGCCCGCGCACCTCTGCGACGAGGTGGGCCGGAAAGCCGATTCTGCGCGGTGATGGACAGGAAATTTGCCGCACGTTGTCGCCATGCTGCGCACTTTGTCAGCGATAGCGCCCGAAGTCGAATTCTTTGTCCACAGGCTGTCCACAACCTGCGCCGCTCACGGGCCGGGCGGCGAGGACGCCGTGTTCAGGATGCGGCAGTCCCCGGCCCCTCGTCCTCGGCGAGGAGGCGGTCCACCACTCGTGCGGGGTGGTCCAGCTCCTCTTGGGTGGGCATGAGGTCGGGGTGCTCCCAAAGCCGGTCTCGCGCGTCGGCGCCGACGCTGTCGCCGACCTGGAGCCAGAGCCGCGTCGCCTCATTGCATTTCTTGGGGCGCAGCTCGAGCCCGAGCAAGGTGGCGAACGCCTTTTCGGCGCTGCCCGCTCCGCCGGCCCGGCGACGGATCATCTCGTCGAGGGCCGCCGTGCTCGGCAGGCGGTCGGTGAGCGCTGTCGTGACGACCGCGCGGACCCAGCCTTCGACTGTGGCGAGCAAATGCTCGAGACGGCTGAGCGCCTGCAATTGCTCTTCGGTCGGTTTCAGCTCGAATTTGGCCGGGTCGAACAGCTCGCGCATCTGCTCCGGGTCCTGCAACGCCGCAAAGTCGAGCCCCGCGGCGGCGGACTGGAAGTCCGGCAGTTCGACGTGGACGCCCCGCGCGTAGCTCTGGAACGCCGACAGCATGGTCGGCTTCAACCACGGCACATGGCTGAACAGACGATGATGCGCCGCCTCCCTGGCCGCCAAGTACACCAGGATTTCTTGGGCGGGTTGTTCCAGGCCGTCGCCGAATTCGGCGACATTCTCGGTCACCAGCGCGGCGACGCCGGCCGGGCCGAGCGGCATCCCCATCTCCGTGGCGGCGAGCACCTCGCCCGCGATGCCGCCGAGCCCCTGGGACAACTGCTCGCCGAACGCGAATCCGCCCAGTCGGGAGACCATGGCGAGCATGGGGCCGAAAATTTCAGCAGCCTCGTGCGGCACGTTGTCCTGCCAGACCCCCGCCATCCGCTCGATGACGGGGTCGCACAGCTCTTGGAAGGAGCCGATCACGTTGTCCAGCCAGTCGGCGGGGGACCACGCGGCCGTCGAACTCACTCCGGTCGGAAGAGCTGTGGCCTCGTCGAGCCAAAGTTCTGCGAGCCGAACCGCGTCGGCGACGGCCTTCTGATGCTCCTCTTTCGGAGCTTGGCTCTTGCCCGCCGCTTTCTTCGCGCCGTCCAAGACCGCTTGGTAATCGACGACCGGGGCTTCGGCTCCGCCGCTCGCCGCTTGGCCGAGTTTGCTGAACGTCTCACCGAGCTGGGACAGCATCTTGCCGATGTCGCTCGGGTCGAAACCGGAGGAACGGCCGAAAGGCCCGCCCTCGCCGAGTCCGTCGCCGCCTTCCCAAGCGGAGAATCCGAATGGTGGCTTGCTCACAGGGTCACCTCGTCCTTCCTGGCAAAGAGCGGCGTTGTCATTCGTTCAAGGGTACGCCTTTCGTTTTGCTTGTGGTTCTGCCCAGAGCGAACCTGATACGGTTGCCCGATGACCACTGGGCCGCATGACCAGCCCGCTCGTTTCCTGGGCAGTCCTGTTCTCCAACGAATCACGGCCGTTCTCGCGGCGGGGCTCGCCTTCGCGGCGCTCCTCGTGATCGCGGGCTCGATCGAAGTGCCCTATGTCGCGCTCGGACCTGGTCCGACCCTGGACTTGCTCGGCGACGGGATCGACGACAACGGCAAGGACACCGGAGCCCCGGTGGTCACCGTGACGGGCAAGCAGGCCAGCCCCACGAGCGGCAAACTGCGGTTGGTGACGGTGTCCGCGGCCGACCAGCTCAACATGTTCCAAGCAATGAGCCTGTGGTTCTCTGGCGACGAGGAGCTCGTCCCGCGCGAAGAGGTGTATCCCTCCGACAAGCCGAGAGAGCAAGTCGAGCAAGAGAACGCGGCCGATTTCTCCAACTCCGAGGAAGCCGCCGAGGCGGCCGCCCTTGGCGAGCTGGGGTATCCGTTGCGGGTCCGAGTGGCCAAAATCCTGCCCGGCTCGCCCGCCGACGGCAGCTTGCGGCCCGGCGATTGGCTCGTCTCTGTCGACGGCGCGGCGGCCAAAACGCTCGAAGACGTGTCCAAGGCGGTCGCCGCCCGCAAAGCGGGCGAAGCCGTCGTCGTGCAATACCAGCGGGGCGACACGCTCGGCAGCGCGCGTCTCGTTCTCGCGCCGCGGGAGAACGACCCGTCGAAAGGCCGGATCGGCGTCCAGATGCGGCTCGCCGCCGACGTGCCTTTCCATGTGCGGATCGCCGTCCCGGCGAAGATCGGCGGCCCCTCCGGCGGGCTGATGTTCGCCCTCGCCGTGATCGACAAGCTGACCACTGGCGAGCTCACCGGCGGCAAGGACATCGCGGGCACTGGCACGATCGAGCCCGACGGCAAGGTCGGCCCCATCGGCGGCGTCACCCACAAGATGCTCGGGGCCCGCCGAGACGGCGCGACAGTTTTCCTCGTCCCCTCCGACAACTGCTCCGAGGCGAGCACAGACATCCCCGCAGGCATGCGCGTGGTGAAAGTCGCCACCCTCCACGACGCCGTGCGCGAGCTGGACGATCTGCGGGCCGGCCGGCCCGTTCCCTCGTGTTGAGGCTGGCTGCCCGCAGTCCTGACAGATGGTTTCCGTAGAGTGGTTGTCGTGGTGGACACGAACACGGCTGCGCAGGCTGGCAGCGAATGAGCCCTCGGACTGTACCCCGGCGCGTGCGGGCCATGTCGATGATCGTCGGCGTGCTTGTGGTGGCGGCCTTCGTCTCGCTCAAACTCGTCGGCCCCTACACCGATTGGCTCTGGTTCAAGGAGCTTGGCCAAACCTCGGTCTTCCTCACCGTGCTGCGCGTCAGGGCAGTGGCTTTCCTCGCGACGTCGGTGCTGGTCGGCGGTTTGGTCTTCACCTCGCTTTGGTTCGCGTACCGCAGCCGGCCGATGTTCATCCCGGTGTCCGCCGAGAGCCCGATCGCCCGCTACCGCGCTGTGGTGGAGAATTCTGTCCGGCTGTTCGGGGTCGGCATGCCTGCTCTGTTCGGCATGCTCGCGGGCTTCCTCATGCAGGCCAACTGGCCCGTCATCGAGCTGTACCTGCACGGCTCCTCGTTCGGGGTCCAAGACCCCCAGTTCCATCACGACTTGGGCTTTTACGCCTTCGCCTTGCCGTTCTACGTTTTCATCCTGGGCACGCTCGAAGTCGTCGCCGTCGTCTGTTTCTTGGCGAACCTGGTCACCCACTACCTGTTCGACGGCATTCGCCCGTCCCGCGCCGGCGGCATGCTCACACGGGCCGCACGGGTCCAATTGGCTGTCATCGCGGGCATTTTCTTCCTGCTCAAAGCAGTCGGGTATTGGCTCGACCAGTACGAGCTGTTGTTCTCGACCCGCAGGGAAGCCCTGTTCAACGGCGCCGGCTACACCGACATCACGGCGGTGCTTCCGGCGAAGCTCATCCTCACCGCGATCGCGATGATCTGCGCGGCAGCGTTCTTCTCCGCCATCGTGCTCCGCGATTTGCGGGTGCCCGCGTTGGCCACCGCGCTCATGGTCCTGTCGTCGGTCCTCGTCGGCATGGCGTGGCCCGCGACCGTGCAATGGCTCACCGCGACGCCCAACGCGCGGGAAGTGGAGCACGACTACATCAAGCGGAGCATCGAAGCCACCAAGCTTGCCTTCAAACTCACCGAAGGCGATGTGAAGACGGTGGACTGGGCCGCGCCGCAGAATAAACAAGAGTTCGCCAAAAGCGTTCAGAACGACACGAACACGCTGACCCATCTGCGCGTCCTCGACCCCAACCTGCTGTCTCCCACCTTCACCCAGCTGCAGCGAAGCCGGTCCTTCTACGGCTTCCCGAAGCAGCTCGCCCTCGACCGGTACCAGGTGGACGGTCAACTCCGCGATTACATCGTCGCAGTTCGCGAGCTCTCCAGCGACAATCTCACCGGGAATCAGGCCAACTGGCAGAACCGGCACCTGGTCTACACGCACGGGAACGGCTTCGTCGCGGCCCCGGCCAACCAGGTGAACGAGCAGGGCGACGCGAGTCCGGCCCAAGGGCAGGCCCCGCAAGGGGTCACACAGGGCGGATTGCCGGTTTTCGCCGTGAGCGACCTCTCGAATTACACCAAGGACGACCCTTCCGTCCCCCCCGCGCTGCGGGTGTCCGAGCCTCGGGTGTACTACGGCCCGCTCATCGCGGCCTCGGACCCCGACTACGCCATTGTCGGCGGCCCCGCCCAGGAGTACGACCAGGAGAGGGCCCCGTGGTATTCCTACCGAGGCGCGGGCGGCGTGCCGCTCGGCGGCTTCGTGAACCGTTTCGCGTTCGCCGTCAAGTACTGGGAGCTCAATTTTTTCCGCTCCGAGCAGATCACGGACAGCTCGAAGCTGCTCTTCGTGCGCAACCCGCGCGAGCGCGTCGCCAAGCTCGCCCCGTGGCTCACCTTGGACGAGAAGGCGTATCCCGCCGTGGTCGACGGACGCATCCAATGGATTGTGGACGGATACACCACCCTCGCCCAATTCCCTTACTCCAAGCCTGTCTCGCTGCGCGACGCGACCCTTGACGCCCAGGTCAGCTCTGCTGTCCGGCAAAGCCAGCTCGCCGACCAGGTCTCGTACATCCGCAACTCGGTCAAGGCCACCGTCGACGCCTACGACGGGACAGTCACCTTGTACCAGCAGGACGACAAGGATCCGGTGCTCAAAGCTTGGATGGGAGTTTTCCCCGGCCTGGTGAAAGCCAAGAGCCAAATCCCTCCCCAGTTGGCAGCGCATTTCCGTTACCCGGAGGATTTGTTCAAGGTCCAGCGCGAGCTGCTGACCCGGTACCATGTGGACAATCCCACCGTCTTCTTCGACCAGACAGCGGTCTGGGCGGTTCCGCTGGAGCCAGCGGGCATCGGGCAGAGCGTGGGCCAAGCGAACCAGCCGCCCTACTACATGGTCGCCTCCGATCCCGACCCGGCGCACCAGGGCCGGGCCTCGTTCCAGCTCACCACGGTGATGACCCCGCAGAACCAGCAATACCTGGCAGCGCACATCGCGGTCGCCTCAGACCCCGACGACTACGGCAAGATCTACATCAAACAGCTGCCTCCCAGCCCGCAAATACCAGGGCCGAACAACGTCGCGAACGAAACCCGGCCGACGGTCAGCAACGACATCGGCCCCAGGGTCAACGTGGTGGACCCCTTGTACGGCAATTTGCTCACCGTGCCGGTGGGCGACGGTGGCTTGCTCTACCTGGAGCCGATCTACTTCCAGGTCAAGAGCAGGGACGCGGCGTTCCCGCTCTTGTACAAAGTCGTGGTGTACTTCAACGGCAAGATCGGTTTCCAGTCCAAGGTCGCCGACGCGTTGCAGGACGCGCTCGGGCAGGCGGGCATCAATGCCGACCTGAGCGCTGTCGCCACAGCGCAGCAGCCGAGCTCGCCGCCCGCGCAGCAGCCCCCGCCCGCGCAGCAGTCCCCGGAGCCAGCGCAGCAGACAAAGCCCCAGGCCCAAGCCAGGTTGCAAGCGCTCGGCCAGGCGTTGGACTCCGCCCAGCAGTCCCTCGGCTCCGCCCAAGGCGCGGTCGAGACGGCAAAAGCCAAGCTGGACGAGGCCGAGAAGAGCGGCGACTTCGCCAGAATCGGCCAAGCGCTCGCCAACCAACAGAAAGCAATGGACGCCTATAGCGCTGCGGTGCATGCGTATCAGAACGCGGTCGTCGAGTTCCGCAAAGGCGTCGCCGATCTTGCCAGCCTCCCCAACTGATCCTCAGGCTCAGCTGCGGGTTTGCGAGGCGCACGCCCCGCCGGTATACTCGAAAACCGCGCTCGTGAGAGCGTCCCCGGCGCGGGGTGGAGCAGCTCGGTAGCTCGCTGGGCTCATAACCCAGAGGTCGCAGGTTCAAATCCTGTCCCCGCTACGAAAGACCAGGCCAGAGGATTGCATCCTCTGGCCTGGTTCCTTTTTCAGGGTTCAGTCGTTACTTCACTTCCAACTTCTTTTTGCGCGTCATTGTCAACTCGCGAGCGGCGTGCCGCAAGCTGCGCTCTGCAGCATGGAAGAATGTCGAGCTTGAACGCTCGTTCCTAGCTTTGCCGTGCCTGCGCGTACGCCGCCAAGTGAGACACTTGGCCAGGGTCGAGCGAACCTGGTGTCGCGCGGACCGCGGCTTCGACGTCCGCCCTCGTGATGTCGGCCGCCTCGATGTCTCTGCGCATCGCGGTCAACGCGGCTTCACGAAGGACGGCGGCGCAGTCGGCGGCTGAGTAGCCTTCGAGCTGCGCGGCCAGCTCGCTGAGCGCCACGTCGTCGGCGAGCGGCACACCTTTGGCGGTGGCCCGCAAAATCGCCTCTCGGGCCTCGGCGTCCGGCGGCGGCACATAGATCAAACGTTCCAGCCGTCCTGGACGCAGCAGGGCCGGGTCCACGAGGTCTGGGCGGTTCGTCGCACCGAGCACGGAGACGTCGCGCAGCGGCTCCACGCCGTCGAGCTCGGTGAGCAGGGCCGCGACAACGCGGTCGGCGACACCGGAGTCGGAGGACTGGCCGCGTTTGGGGGCGAGGGCGTCGATCTCGTCGAGGAACACGAGAGAGGGCGCGCTGTCCCTGGCCCGCGCGAAAAGCTCCCGCACCGCTTTTTCCGACGAGCCGACCCATTTGTCCATTAACTCGGCCCCTTTGACCGCGTGCACGGACAGCTGGCCGGATCCGGCCAGCGCCCGGACCAGGAAGGTTTTGCCGCAGCCCGGCGGGCCGTAGAGGAGCACGCCGCGCGGTGGAGCCACGCCGAGCCGGGCGAAGGTGTCCGGGTGGCGCAGCGGCCAGAGGACGGTCTCGGTGAGGGCTTGCTTTGTCTCCGCCATGTCCCCGACGTCGTCGAGGGTGAGCCGCCCGACGGCAAGTTCTTCGCCGCCGGAGCGGGACAACGGGCGGATGACGGACAACGCGCCCCGCAGATCTTGTTGCTCGATCAGCGGCGGCGCATTCGATTGGCTTGCTCTCGCCGCCGCGCGCAACGCCGCCTCGCGGACTAAGGCCGCCAAATCCGCCGCGACGAAACCGGGTGCTCCAAGGGCGATCTCGTGCAGGTCCAATGCTCCGGTCGGTGTGGCGCGCAAAAGGACGCGCAGCAGGTCTTCCCGGATCTGGCTGTTGGGGGAGGGAAGCGCTATGGCGCGGTCGCACAGGTCAGGGTCGCGCAGTCGGCGGTCCACTGCTTCCGGGTGCGCGGTGGTGGCCACGAGGGCGCAGCCGGGGGTTCGGACCACGCTCGTGAGTTCGTCGAGGATGGCGGTTGCCACCGGGTCGGGATCGTCCGGCAGCAGCGCGTCCACATCGGTGACCAAGAGCACGGCGCGTTGGCGCGCGGCTTCGGCGGCCGCCGCTCGGACTGCTTGCGAGCGGGCATGAGACTCCAGTGCTCCTATGCTTGGCCCGTCCAACTCCACCAGCGCTCTGCCTTGGGCGACCGAGCGGACGAATGTCGCTTTGCCGACTCCGCCAGATCCGGTGACCAGCACGCCGAGCCGGGGTTCGACGCCGAGCGCGCGCAGCAGCTCGGGCTGGTCCAACGCGAGGGCGAGCCACTCGCGCAGCATTGCGACTTGCTGGCCGACCCCGACCAGCTCGGCCGAGTCGCGCACGGCGGGCCCGATCCCATTCGGCGTTTCGGCGCGCGTGCCGAGGGCTGTCGTCGCCGACTCAGGCGGGGCAGCCGTTGGCGACGCGGCTTGCGGAGCAGGCTCGGGCACCGCCGCGCCGTCGAAGCTCACTGCAGAATTCGGTTGCACGCTCACCGGACCGGGCGGGTCGGTCGCGACGACGGTGAGCAGTTCACTGGTCCATGTGATACCGACTGACCTGGTCAGGGACTCGACAGCGGACGCGGTGCTCGTGCCGGGGCCGAGGTCTCGTGGCAACAGCGAGACGGCGTCGCCGACCGAGAGCACTTTGCCGAGCAAAGCACGGCGCAGTGTGTTGGGCGTGATCGAGGCTCGGGCGAGGACTGATCCGGAGAGCTGCGCCGAACGGGCTCCGACGACGCTGATCGGGCTCACCACCACGTGGCCGTTCTCCCGAAGCCCCGTGTTGGAGAACGTGATGTCGTCCAAGAGGGCGACGCCAGCGGGGAAGCCAACGGGGGACAGCCCCGCGACCGCGACTGTTGTCCGGGCTCCGAGCAGTTCGACCGCGTCCCACTCCCGCAACCCCAATGCCGCGAGCACTTCGGCGTGCACGCGCACGACGCCGCGCCGCGAGTCTGCCGCCGACGGGTTGAGCCGTGCGATGAGGCGCAATTGCGGAGAGGTCACAGAAGCAGCCTAACCGGCCCGCCGCTGTGGCGGTCAGTTCGCGGGGGCCGTGGGCAAGGTCAGCCGTGCGCTGTAGTCCCCGAGGAACAGCGTCACTGGTGCGGGGTTGGGGTCGGATGTGTACGCCGGGTCCGCGCCGGCGACCGTGAGCTGGATTTTGTGCCCGGGGGCGAACCGATGCGCGACACCGGCGAGTTCGACCACCACCGGGCCTTCGCCGCTGAACCGGGCCAAGGAGGGCAGTTTGGTGACCAGGTCGCTCGTTCCGTCCGGCGCGATGTCGCGCAGGGCGACGAACACGGTGCCTGTGCCCGCTCCCGCCGACATGGACACGGCGAGTTTTCCTGCTCCGACGACGTCCACCGGTTGTTCGAGCGCCGCGCTGGTGAAGGTTTTCGCCGGTCCGCTCCCCCCGGCTGGTTCGCGGGTGACTGCTTGCTGGCCCTGTGCCGGGTCGCCGGGGACTCCCACGAGCTGTTCGTCAGCGGTCAAATACCAGGACTGCTCGGGGCCCGCCGGGTAGTTCGCCGCCCTGCCGTACGTCAGAGCCGACTCGACCCCTGGCCCGTCCGACCAAGGACGGTAGTAGTTGAAGCTCGCGCCCGTGTCCACGAGTTGTTCGCCCTTGAGGTAATGGTTGAGCCAGCGGATCACTTGCATGCTCGCGAAAGCGTGCTCGACCTTGTCCGGGTCGAAGTTCCAGCCGGAGTCTCCGACCGGTCCGCCATGGTCCCATGGGGAGTCGTGCCCGTACTTGTGCCACAGGAGTTGCACGGGCACATGGCGCTCCCGCAGCGCCTGGTAGGTTTTGAGCGCCTCGTTGAACGGGGCGAGGCGGTCCTCTTCTCCTTGGGCGAGCAGGACGGGGACGTTGATCTTGTCGATGAAGCTTTTCACCGACCGGGACAGCAGTTGCTGTCGTTCGCCCTCGCTGAGTTGTCCCCGTGTCCCCAGCTCGACGAGGGCCTGGCAGGCGACGGGTGCGATCCTGCGGCAGCCGTTGCCTTGTTCGACGGAGCCGAAGGTGGCTTCCGGATCGTGCTCGCCGCTGCGCAAGAGACTTTCAGCGATCCCCGCCTTGGGCGAGCCCGGCAGCGGCGCGGAGCCGCTCTGCGTGGCGAAGTTGGGCGCGAGCTCTTGGTTCAGATCGTTCCAGGTGACAGAGGGAACGAGCACGTCGATCCGTGGGTCGCGCGCGGCGGCGATGAACTGTATTTCGCCGCCGTAGGAGCCGCCGATCATGCCGACTCGTGGGTCGTGCGCCGTATGGCCGCCCGCATGGTCCTGCTCGTCGCTTTCCACGACGGTGAGCGCGGGGAGCGGCTTGGTGTGTTCGGCGTCCGCGAACGCGAGACCTGGGGCTCCGGCGAGGTAGTCGACCAATTGGCTGGCCACGGCGCCTTCGTAGTCGGGGTCGTCGAGGTGGATTTGGCAGCCCGACCCTTCGTGCCCGAGCTGGGTGTACGCGAGGACCACGTACCCGCGCCTGGCGAGCTCCGCGTCCATCGGGCTCTCCTGCGTTTTTGTCGCGCCGAAGCCGTGGGAGTCAATGAGCGCCGGAGCACGATGCTCGGAGGTGGCGTCGGACGGCAGGTACAGGTCCGCGTCGATGTCGCAAGGCTGGTCTCTCGCCGGGCCGGTGAGCGTCGCGATGTGCTCGTGCCGCAGGGTGAACACCCCTGAGCGTTCGTCGGCCCCAGTGGGAGCGGGGCCGGAACATGCTGCGCAGAGGAGGGCTGGAGCCGCACCGGTCAACACGAGGGCGAGGAGCCTGGCGGAAAAGCGGGCAGGGTTGCAGGGCACATGTCGAAAATACCTGATTTTTCCTGAGGAGAGCACAAGCAAAATCGGCAGCGGCCGAAGCGAAAAGCCGTCATAGCGGTATCATTCGGCTGTGAAAGATGATCCGAGCCCGCGGCTTGCGAGAAGTGCGCCGTTCGTGAGCACCGCCGCGCGGTTGGGGCTTGCGGCCGTCTGGCTCTACGCGGGGCTCCCCAAACTTTTCGGCGACCCGACCCTCAACGAGCTCGCCGTCTCCGCGTTCCGGGTCTTGCCCGACTGGGCGGTGCGCCCTGTCGCGGGCGCGCAGCCTGCCTTGGAGGTCGCCCTCGGCGTGCTGCTCCTGGCAGGGCTCGGTGTGCGTGTTGCAGCGGTTGTCAGCGCAATGGTGCTGCTCAGCTATATCGCGGGCATCGTCTGGGTGTGGGCGCACGGCTACCGGATCGACTGCGGTTGTTTCTCCAAGGGCGGCGAGGACCCCTCCGCCACCGGCTTGGGCTACGCCAAAGACATCGCCAGGGACGCCGGTTTCCTCGTCCTCGCCGCCTGGCTCGCCGTCGCGCCGAGGTCGTGGGCCGCGCTCGGGCCGCGCTCTCGGTTCCCGGCTCCGCTAGAATCATCGCCGGCTCCTGCCAACCAATGAGCGAAGAAACCTGAGGCGTAGATGACGATCAAGACGAAGACACAGTCCAAGAAGGGCGCCGCGAAAGCGCCTGTGCGCAAAGGCCCGAGCCCGAAGATCGGCGAATGGATGCCCTGGGCACTGGGAACCGTCGTGATCGTGGCGCTCGCCGTCGGCGTCTGGTGGGGGATCAAGCAGCAGTACAAGGAGGACACGCCGGGCAAGTTCGAACCGGTGCTCGCGTCGGTCGGCAAACCGGACGCCCCTGCGGTGATCGACGTCTACGAGGACTTCATGTGCCCTGCTTGCGCCGAGTTCGAGGGCGCGTACGGGGAGCAGATCGCGAAGGCTGTGGAGGACGGCAAGTTGCGCGTCCAGTACCACATGCTGAACTTTTTGAACCGGAACTCGGCTTCGGGGGATTACTCCTCGCGCGCGGCGGGCGCGGCGTTGGCGGTGTTCCAGAAGGCCCCGGACAAGTTTCTCGCCTTCCACACCAAGATGTTCTCCGCCGACACACAGCCGAGGGAGGGCAGTGAGAGCGACCTGTCCAACGACCAGCTCGCGAAGATCGCCGAATCGGTCGGAGCCGGCGCGGCGGCGGCGGACATCCGCTCTGGCGCGGATGTGAAGGCCGCGGCGGGTTCCGCGCAAGCCGCGATCAAGCAGCTGCAGAGCCTCACGAAGTCGGTTTCCACGCCCACGGTTCTCAAGGACAACAAGCCGTTGAACTGGCAGCGCGACGACCAATGGCTTCAGAAGATCGTCGGCGGCCCGGCCCTGACCCAGACCCCGGCGCAGACCTCGACCCCGGCGCAGACCCCGGCTCCGAAGCCGGCGGGCTGACCCTTTCTGCGGCAGTCGTAGTCGGCAGGGCCGAGCGCCGGTTTCGGCCGGCCAAGAAGGCTCGTGAAACTGGCAGCCGTTTTGTAGAGTGAGGAACGTGCTCGGATTTCGTCGCGTTCTTCTCATGCCGATCCTGTTGGTTCTGTCTGTTGTTCCGGTTCCCCGTGCGGGCGCGGACCCCGCTGACACCGCGGTCGCGACGATCGGCGACGATGGCGCCCCAGTGGTGATTGATGTGTACGAGGACTATCTGTGCCCGTATTCCGCGGCGTTCGAGCAGGAGTTCGGCGCTCGCCTCATCGAAGCCGCGGCGAGCGGAAAACTCAGCGTCCGATACCACATGCTGCGCTTTCTCGACCCGAGGTCGGCCTCTGGCGACTACTCGTCACGGGCGGCGGGGGCGGCCTTGGCCCTCTTCGAACGCGACCCGGAGGATTTCGCCCCCCTGCACCAGCGCCTGTTCGCGCAGGAGACACAGCCGAAGGAGCACGGCAAGAGCGACCTGTCCAACGAGCAGCTCGCGAAGATCGCCGACGATCTCGGCGCGGACCCAGGAGCGGTCTCGGCGATCGCGGACGGCGCTCAGACCGCCGCCGCTGAGGATCTGGCGGAGCAGTCCGCGGACGAGCTTCGCCAGAGCACAGGGCAAGTCTCCGTGCCGACTGTCGTCAAGGACGGCAAGCCGGTGGATGTGGATGACAAAAACTGGTTGCGCAAGCTGCTCGGATAACCTGCGCGCGTCGGGAAATCAGGCGATACAGTAGTCGCCATGCCCACACCGCGTCGCGCGCTTCTCGCCGCCCTGCTTTTGTCTGCGGCCCCTTTCGCTGGTTCGCAGGCCGCCGCGTCCCCAGTGCCATCGGTGGATGTGTACGAGGATTTCCTCTGCCCGTTTTGCGCCGCCTTCGACCAGCAGTACGGAGCCGAATTGGGCAAGGCCGCGAGCGCGTCGCGGATCAAGCTTCGCTACCACTTCGTGAACAAGCTCGACAAGTTTTCCGCCTCCGGGGATTACTCCTCCCGCGCGGCGGGAGCCGCGCGGTGCGTCGCGAACCTGGTTCCGGGCCGTCTCGCCGCGTTCCGCTCCCGGCTGTTCGCCCCTGACGTGCAGCCTGAGGAGCAGGGCGATTCTGATCTCTCGAACGGCGACTTGGCGCGGATCTCCGTCGATGTGGGCGCGGGGGCGGCGGCGTCCTGCGTCCGCCAAGGCGCCCAGGTCGCGGCGGCGAAGTCCGAAGCTGCGACGTCGTTGGCCAAGCTCAAAAAGGCAGGCGGAAAAGGAGTGCCGTCCTTGCTGAAGAACGGCAAACTCCTCGACCTCGGCGATCGAGACTGGCTGACGGCGCTCACTTCCTGAGCAGGCTGACTGGGCGGGGACGCACCCGCATCGGCCACCAGAACCAGCGCCCGAGCAGGGTGGCGATGGACGGTGTGACGAATGTGCGGATCAGGAGCGTGTCCATCAACAGGCCGATGCCGACGGTGGTGCCCACTTGCCGGATGCTGTTGAGATGGCTGATGAGCATGCCGAACATCGTGCCCGCGAAGATAGCGCCCGCAGTGGTGACAATGGCGCCCGTTGATCCCATCGCCCGGATGAGGGCAGTCTTCAGCCCGGCTCCGGTGGCGACCTCTTCTTTGTACCTGGAGATGAGCATCAGGTTGTAGTCCGAGCCCACCGCCACGATGATGATGAAGGAGATGGGGAGCACGAGCCAGCTGAGCGGTTTGTGCAGGATGTGCTGCCAGATCAGGACGCCCATGCCGAACGCCCCGGTGTAAGAGAACGCCACCGTGGCGACAATGGTCAGCGCTGCGCCGAGGCTCTTGGTGATGAACAGCATGATCAAGAAGATCAGCGCGAAGGCGCAGATCGCCGCGATGACGAAGTCGAGATCGGCCGCGTCCTGGATGTCCATGTAATTCGATCCCGCGCCGCCGAGATAAATTTTCGACCCAGCGAGAGAAGTCCCTTTGATGCCCTGCGCGGTTGCTTCAAGGACAGCCCGCGCGTGCTGCACGCCCGCCTCGCTCAGCGCGTCGCCTTCGTGCGTGATGATGAACCGGGTGGCCTTGCCGTCCGAGGACATGAAGAACTCGAGCCCGATCTTGAAGTCCGGGTTGACGAACGCGGACGGGGGCATGTAGAACACCTCGTCGTTGCGGGCGTCGTCGTATGCCTTCCCTATCGGCAGCGCGTCCGGAAGCCCGGACTCGGTCAGCGTCAACTGTGCTTTTTGGATGCTGATCTGCTCGCGTGTCAGATCGAGCTGCTTCTTCGTCTGCGCGATCGTCTCTTCGGTCAGCGCGATGTTCTGTTTGGTGAGCGCGATGATCCTCGGCTGCAGCGCGTCTGTGCGTTGGGCGTTGTTCATGCTGATCGCGGTCTCGTCAGCTTGTTTGTCGAACTGGTCCAACATGTCGAATGTCGATCTGCCCACCCAGCACCAGGGCAGCTCCCAACAGTTGGTCTCCCAGTAGAAGTAGTTTCGGAACGGGCGCAGATAGTCGTCGAGATAGCCCACGTCGTTTCGGATCTGGTCGGTCAGAGCAGTGAGGCGTTGGGCGGAAGCCAGCGAGTCGTGCGAGATGTCCGCTTGCTCTTCTTGGAGGGCGAGTTGGTCCTTGAGCACGGACAGCTGTTTCTCCGAGATGAGTTCTGTGTGCGTCGTGACCTCGGCCAACTGCTCCATCTTGGCGATGTTGTCTTTGGTCACTTCCAGCGTCGCCGCGGAGTTCGACGCGTTGTTGCCGAGCGCGTACGCGAGCGTGGCGTGTTCGAGCGGATGCCCCTCGGGCCGGGTGATGCCTTGCACTTCCGCGATCCCAGGGACGCGGAAGATCGTCTTCGCGACGCGCTCGATGGCGACCATGTCCGCAGGGTTGCGCAGATCGTGGTCCGCTTCGACCATGAGCATCTCGGTGTTCATCTTGCCGGGCGGGAAGTGCCGGTCGGCGGCTTGGAAGCCGAGGTTGGACGCGGTCCAATCCGGTTGGGAGTGCTGATCGTCGTAGTCGACGTGGTAGGTCAACACGGTGACGGCTCCGATGACGACCAGGACCGAGCTCGCGGCGAGCACCGGGACCGGCCACCGGACGACAATGGCGCCGACCTTGCGCCACCCCCTGTTCGAAGCCTGTTGCTTCGGGTCGTACCAGCCGAACTTGCCGCCCAAGGCGAGCATCGCCAGGCCCATCGTCAGGGCGATCAGCGTGGTCAGCAGCATGCCCACGCAGCAGGCTCCCGCCATCGTGCTGAAGTAGTTCAGACGGGTGAAGCCGAGGCAGAACATCGCGCCGGTCACCGCGAAGCCAGAGCCCAGAATGACGTGCGTGACCCCGCGCACGGCGTCGTAGTAGGCGTCCTCGTTGCTTTGCCCTTGGGCGCGGGCTTCGCGGTAGCGTCCGACCAGGAAGAACCCGTAGTCCGTCCCCGCGCCGAGGACAATCGTCACCACGAAGTTCGCCGCGAAGGTCGAGATCGGGATCAAGTGCATGTTCGCCAGGGCCGAGACCAAGCCCCGGGCCGCGAGCAGTTCGGTGACCACCACGACGTACTGCAGGATTGCGGCTATGGGCGATCGGTAGAGGAGCAGCATCCGCACGATGATCATGAACAGCGTCAGATACAAGATCCATCGCATGCTGTCGGTGGCGACCTGGATCGTGTCCGAAGCCAGGGCCGCGGGCCCGGTGACGTAGACTTTCAGCCCTTGCGGAACTGGCTTGAGCCCTGGCGTGTTCGGGTACTGCTGGGGGTGCGTGTCGGCCCAAACGCGGTTTCGCACCGCGTTCACCGATTCGGTGGCCTCCGCCTCGCCGATGTTGCCGGACAGGCGCACCAGCACGTACGCGGATTTGCCGTCGTTGGACTGCGCGCCGGCGGACGTGACTTTTTTCCCCCACAGGTCCATGACGTACTGGACGTGCTTTTTGTCCGCTTGCAGCCTCCGGAGCAAGTCGTCGTAGTACTGGTGGTCCTGGGCGTCGAGTTTGCGCCCGTCGGCCTCCAGGACGATCATGACGATACTGGTGGACGTGGACTCGTGGAACACATCCCCGATGTGCAGCATCGCTTTCTGCGATGGCGAGTCGAGCGGGACCATCGGTCCCGCGAGCGTGATGGAGGAAGTGTCGATCTGCGGCGGGAAGATCTCCACCACGGCGGCGAAGAGCAACCAGAAGATGATGACAGGCACCGCGAGGGCGCGGATGGTCTTCGCGAAAAAAGGCCTCTTCGTGGGCGGGATCGCGCTGATCGGCTGGCTCATGCGGACAAGACCACGCAAGTGACTGTTGCGCCGGGGTTCGTCAAGGAGTTCTCCTTTTTGAGCACGCCGTCCACGAGGATGCGGCAGGTGAGGTTGTCGCCCTGAACACGCGCGACGATGGTGGCGGAGGCAGTGGTGAGATAGGTCGTCTCGGTGTACGACCAGGGCAGCGAGGTCAACGTGACGTCATGCGGCTGCGCGTCGACATCGAGGTAGGTGGCTTGTCCGCTGCCGCCCATGTCGCCAGTGAGCTCGAACGTGACGTGTTTCGGAATGAATTTCACGACGTCGCCCGCGTTTTTCGGCGTGGCCTTGTCGTTCGTCGTCTGGAAATACATGCTGTCGATTCGGTCGATGGCGAGCGCGACGAGGGCGACGACAAGAACAGCCACGATGTACAGCCACTTTTGCTTCAGCAAACCCGGCTTGCGCTCTTTGCGGGCCTCACCGCCGCCTTGGCTCATCACGCCGCCTTTCACCGTGCATTTCCAGGCCCCGGAAAAGAGACCATCCATGTTAATTGAATTGACACAACTCACTGCGGAAAATCTTAGCAGGGCGCACATGTCTCTTCTAGGCTAAAACAGGTATGGGCTGTGCCACGCAAGTGCCGCTCTAACCGCAGTGTGCCGTATGCGCGAGAACGGAAGGGCGAAAGCGCCGTGGTACTGTGCGCACGAGCCGGAGAGGCTCGTCACATATCGAGAAAGATGGTGCGATGAAAAAGTTCATGACCTCTTTATTTGTCGGCACGGCCTTGTTGGGCGGTTTTTCCGCCCCGAGCGCGTCGGCCGACCCGCAGCCGGGCGTCGGTCAGTTTTGCGCAAAGGACCAGGAAGGCAAGTCCGCGACCGCGAGCGATGGCGCCAAGCTGACCTGTTCGAAGGGCTCTGACGGCAAAGACCGCTGGACGTCGGCCGACAGCGCGACCCCCGGTCAGTTTTGCGCAAAGGAGCAGGAAGGCAAGTCCGCGACCGCGAGCGATGGCGCCAAGCTGACCTGTTCGAAGGGCTCTGACGGCAAAGACCGCTGGACGAAGTAAGGCTCAACCTCGTCGGGGCTTGAGCCACAAGGCACTGATCCAGACAACAGAGTGCGGGCGGGCCGGAAATTTCCGGCCCGCCCGCACTCTGTTGTCTTCCCGCGCTGTGTTCTCTTGCGGAGCTGAGGGGACTCGAACTCCCGGTTTCCTTGCAGGTCGCGCGGTTTTATCAGCGATTTCAGGTTAGCGCAGTGCTTTTCGGGGTCTTTTGCCTCCTGGTGTTTACGGCTGGTTTGTTGACCGGGTCAACATGGTTTTGGCGGGGCCGCTGGGCGGTGGTTGTTCGTCTTCTTAAGCTCGTCGCGTTTTGTGTCCGGGCTTTCAGTCGTCGTCGCCCAGTGCTTTCTCGCTATAACTCCATGATGCGACCGCGAGGCTGGCGTGGCTGATGAACTGCAGGACGGCCGCAGTGAGGTACATGGGCTCTTTGCCCCATCGCAGCAAGGGGGTGTTGAATCGGATGGAGATCATGAGCAGGGAGAAGAGAACGCCCGCGCCCGCGTAGGCGAGCAGGAGCCTTCGCGCAGTCCTCATTCTCCGGCCCGGTAGGTGCTTGCGCGCGTACACGCCGGCCGCGACGTGGGTGGGCAGCAGGCCCGTTGTCTGCAGGAGCACCGCGGCGAAGCTCCACGCGCCGTGATGGCTCCCCGGATCGGGTATGGCCTGGTTGCACAGCTTGGTGCCGAAATAGACGACACTCATGCCGACGATGGATATCGCGGTCAAGGCCACGGCGATGCGCGGCCAGACGCTTCTGGCTTCCCCGTAATCGACCACTTTGCGCCATGTGTCGGTCCCGTAGAGGTAGGAGGAGAGGACCAGGAGGGAGTATCCGCAGAAGACGGGGAGGTTCATCAAGCCCGCGTGGCGGTGCAACCACGGGCCGACTGCCATGTAGGACAGCAGGGAAAGGTGCCCCGCGGCGGCGGCGACCAGGCCTGCGGTGAACCGGGCCTTGGCTGAGGAGCGCTTCCTTCGGGCTGCGGCAGCGAGTAGGACGGCGGCGGTCGCGGCCACGACGAGGGAGGCGATCTGGTTGAGAAGCGCCGGGGGGACGTACGCGTTGAGTGTGCTCATGCGGTTGTCAGTCCTTTTTCCATCTCCGCGGCTTTTTGGGTGCATTCTCGCCGCGCCCGATCGCCTCACGCAGGATCTCGTCCCCGATGGCCGCTCGCTCTTCCTCCTCGTCAGCGCGTGTGGGTAGGTCGGGCACGTCTTCGAGCGAAGCCGCCACGAGCGCCACCACGTCCGTGCCGAGGTGGTGGGCGAAGATGTGCGCCGCGTCCACGTTCATCTTGGTCTCTTTGCTCAACAGCCGTTTGACGTGGACGGGGTGGATGCCGGTGAGCGCGGCTATCTCGGTGTACTTGAGCCCCCGCTTGGCCGCCAGCCCACGCAGGTTGTCCGCCATCGCGTCTGCCAGTCTTCGCACGTTGCCAATCCTACTATCGACAGACAGAAAATGTTATTTTTCGACGTTAAATGTGAATTAACAGATTATAATGTTGCTATTGCATTAAAAATGTTTACTGTGTACGATCCGGAAGCGTACAGTTCCCGGCGGTCGGCGACGAACGGTGGGGTATCGGATTACAAGGAGAAATGGCTAGAGCATGGTTCAAGATTCTGTGAAGCGGTCCGACGGCGAAGGGCAGGGGGAGTCCGAACGGCTGCGACGGGGGCCAGCCTCGAAGACGGCCAGGGAGCACCTGTGCCCGCATTGCGGCGCCACTTCGCCGAGGGCGAAGGAGCGCCTGTGTCCGCATTGCGGCGCCACTTCGCCGAGGGTGGAAGAGCGCCTGTGTCCGCATTGCGGTGTCGCTGCGCCCGCGGGCGATGACGAGTCTGCGGCCCTTTGATGACGAGGCGGTAGTTCGGGCAAGCGGCGGCTCGCGGAACCCCCGAGGTTCCACGAGCCGCCTTTCTTGACAATAGGGGGGCAGGCGGGGAGGTTGACACGAAAAGGGGTTTTACGATGCGCTCGGATGGAAGGCGGCTGAGCGAGTTCGAGGCGGTGTCGGCACGGCTGCGGGCTGATCCGAGGACGGTCCCGCTTTTGGAGCGGCTCTCCGAAAAGGTTGCCGAGGTGCGGGCGGGCGAGGACCGGAAGATCACGGTTTTCGACGTGTTTGGGCCGTTCGAGGTGCTAAGCTCCCGGCAGAGCAGGGCCGCTCTTCGTGCTTATCTGGCCGTGGTAGCGGTGGTAAGCGGGCTGCAAGAGATCTACGACATTAGTATCGACTAGGGCTGCGACCGCCAGGAACTCGTCCATTCGCGCGGCAAGCTTGCCGTTCTCGATCTTCGAGAGCCGCGAGCGCTCGATGCCGACCATCGCGGCGAACTCGTCTTGGCCCATGTCGAGCACCCTGCGCCATAGGGCGATCTCGGCGCCCACATGCTTGTTGAAGAGGGCCGCGTGTTCCATGGGGACCGCGTATCCGAGGTCCGGGGCGGCGCCCTCTTCTCGGGGTTCTTCTTCCACCACACTAGGTTCCAACTCTGCGGTGCCGGACTCGCGCCCTGGTCCGGGTTGCTGACCTTCTGACGCGCTCTCTGTGCTCAAATGTGCATAAAACCGTCATGTATCGGGAAAAACTTGCTTTTGAGCACTTTATAAAAAAATGAGTGATATGAATCACTTTGATTTTGCGCGGACAGCGGCCCCGGTCTCAGTAATGCACAGGTGTGCAATCTCGGCCCGAAATGTGCGGGCACGCCATGCGCACCCGTGGCCTGGGCTTTTTCCCCGTGAGCGCGCCGGTGAGGGGGCTAAATTGCTCACATGTGCAATTCTTGTCCTTGACCTGGGCTTTCTATGTTGCATCCGGGGTGTGGGGGTGGTTTGTTCGACGGCATGAAACACGAAGACGCGGTCATTCGGCCGATCTTGCTTGATTTGATTCGCGCTCAACGCTCCTCGGTGCCCCGCGTCGCCGCTGCGGCGCTCATGTCGGAGACGACGCTGCGGAAGCGTTTGAGCGCGCCCGAGACCTTCCAGCTTTGGGAGCTGACCGCTGTGGCGAAGGCATTGGGGACCACGCGCGGGAGCATCCTCGCGAAAGCGAGCCCGGAGGCGCGGCGATGACCGGGAAAGGCCAGCCCGACGGGGAGCGCCCCGAACTGAGGCTCTCCCCTCGCACGTACTCCCCGGCTGAGGCCGCAACCGTGCTCGGCTGCTCCACGAGCTGGTTGGAGAAAGAGCTGCGGGCGCGGCGCGCTCCCGGCTCCAAGCTCGGCAAGCGGTGGCGCTTGACCGAGGCCGACGTCGAGGCGGTCATGCGCGCGAACCGCCGAGAGGCGGCCTGCGACGCGAACCCGTGGGGCCTGGCCCCCGGCAGTATCCGCAAGCGTCGCGTCAGAGGGGCGCGCGGGTGAGCGGCCCGGACCTGTTCCAGTCGCTTCCGCCGCAGTCGCCGGAGGAGTACCGGGACTTGGAGGCCTCAATTCTCGCGTACGGTTTGCAAGTGCTCGTCCTCCGCGACGAGCGGGGCGTGGTTGTGGACGGGCGCCACCGGCAGAAGACCGACGCGGCGATCCATGGCCTGCGCTGCCCGAGCAAAACCGTCGAAGTCCTCAGCGGCGAGCAGAATCGCTCGCTCGCGTTGGGGCTCAACGTGCACCGCCGCCATCTCACCCGCGAGCAGCGCAGGACGCTTTTGGCGGTGTCGCTGAAAGCAGACCCGGAGCTTTCGAACCGCGAGCACGCGAAAAGGCCTGGCGCGGACCACGAGACCGCCGCATCCGTGCAGCGTGGCCTTGAGGAAAGTGGGGAAATTTCCAACTTTTCCGAGCGCGTGAACCCGAGGGCCCCGGCTGGGAGCCAGCCTGCGCCCTTAGCCCCCGCTCACGGCCGCGTTCAGCAGGTGCAGCACGGAGTCCGAGTGCGTCCTGTCCGCGCTCGCACGAGACGAGCGCTTTGCCGCGCAATGCGAGCAGATTGCCAAACGCGACCTGGGAATCCTGCTGCACCGCGCCGGGCTGCCGGGTCGCTCGCTCGAAGAGCTCTCCGCCCAAGAGCCGCCCTATCACAGATGGACAGAGAAAGGAGAGGCGTGGCCCCGCTCGAACAACTCCTCACGGATGCGAACAGATCCGCCTTCGAAGTGCTCGGCGCGATGAAGGGCCTGATCGCGTCCGCGCGCACCCCTGGTGAGCGCGACGAGGTCGCGCATGCGCTGCGGCCCGTTCTCGAACGGGCCATAGATCTCGTGAGAGGCGTCATCCGCGCCCTCGACTCCGAGCCAGCCCAACAACAATAAACGGAGCAACCCCCATGATTTTACCCGAAGATCGCGGCGAGGACCTGAACACACCCTCACCTATTGTCGCGCACAGTGTCACAGCGGTGTCGTGCGCGACGGCCGAGCGGTGGCTGAAGTCGAACACGCACAACCGCCTCATCTGCGGCCAGGTCTTCGGGCGCTACCGCTCGGACATGGATGCGGGACGGTGGGGCTTCGTCGCCGACCTGATCCTGGCGCTGGACCACAGGCCGCGAAGGATCCGCGCCGACTCCGTGAAAACCACCAACTGGGAAATCCTCGGATGTTTCCTCGTCGCCTGGAGCTGTTGGGTCGAGGGCCGCTCTTTCACGAGGATCCAAGCCTCGAAAGGCGGATGGGCCGAGGAGAACTTACCCGCGTCGCGCGTCCGGGGACTGGGGGCCTGATGAGAGAGCCGTCCCTGCTCGACTTGGCCGCCCACTACGGCGGGTTGCTCGACAGAGTTCAGCGCGACCACGACTTCGCCGCCAGGTTCCCGCACCTGCACAGAGCGTTGGCCCGCGCGCTGCGCGTGCGCCTCGCCCAGTTGGAGTCCCGTCTGCTGCACCCGGTGGGCGGCAAGCGCGGGGGGCCGAGGTGAACCACACCAGGATGGCGGAGCTCGCGGACGACCTCGCCCTGGTCTACGCCAAGCACGAGGCGTTCTTCGACGAGTTCAACGGCGATCTACGGTTCGGCGACATAGACGAGGTCCAGCTCAAGCACGCCAGGCTGTGGCTGAAGAACGCGATCATGTGCGCCCGCGCTGCGGCAAGGGGCCCTGAAGCGGCGGCGCGCGGCGAGGACGGGAGGCCCGAGTGCCTGTGAGCAAGTTCGCTTCGGACTACATCGATGTCGCTGAGCGCCTGGCGATGTTCTTCCACGCCTACCCGGACGGCTCGCTGCAGCCCGCAGATCTGCGCGAGTCGGTGCGGGTGGTCGAAGTGGTGCCGTCCACGTTCCTGCTGTATGTCGCGCTCGCCGACCGCAACCCCGACGACCCGCGCCCCGGTGTCTGGATCCCGTGGGAGCCCTATCCGGGCAAGACCACTTTCATGCGCGACTCGGAGGCGATGAACGCCGAGACCTCCGCGTGGGGCCGAGCCGTCATGGGCGCCCCCACCAAACGCCCCGTCGCCTCCGCGCAGGAAGTCGCCGCGCGCTGTGGGGACCGGGCGGGGCGGGCGACAGAGGAATTCGCCCAGCAACTACGGGGCGAAGAGTCTGCGGACGCGAAAGAAGAGCTGCGCCAGGTGCTTGAAGAACTCGGCACAGATCCGAGAGAGGCGGTTAAGAAGTTCCGGGCTGCGTTCGGAGACGACCTGAAAACCACCAATGACGCCGTCGCCACAGGCGTCAGGCGGTGTGACACCCAAGCCCGCCAATTGGCGGACGGACCCAACAGCTACTTCCGCTGCGCCGTGTGGCGCGAGCTCGCGCCACACGGCGCCCAGTCCCTAGGCAAAGGCGACGGGGTCATGCTCATCGGCAAGATCCAGTCCCGAAGCTGGGGGAACCAGACGGGGGAGCGGCGCATCGATTTGGCGGTCAAAGCTGAGCACGTCGGCCCCAGCCTGCGCGCAAGCTCGTGGAACCCCGGCCCCCCGAGCGGCTCCCGCCGCATCGCCGCGCATGTCTGCTTCGACCACCGGCCCGAACCCCCGCAGCAGGCGCCCTTCTCGTTCGACGGCTGCGAGAAGCCCGCCAGGCACGGGGTGCTCGGGCTCAGGCCGCTCCGCCGCTGGCGCCCCGTAAAGCCCCGGCACTGCTTGGTCGCCGTGTGCGGGCTCCCGGCCTACGCCAAGAGCCTCTGCGAGAAGCACTACAACCGCGAGCGCAACGACGCCTCCGAGCGCAGCCGCCCCCGTGCGCAGACCATCGAAGAGCACTTCGCCGCGCATGTGAAACTCTCGGGCGGGTATTGGATCTGGACCGGGGAGAGCGTCCCGACCCTGCTGATCCGCGCCGAGCGCACCAGCGTCTCGGCGCGCAAGTGGGCGTTCGAGCGCGTCTACGGTCCCATCGGGCGCGGGCGGTTGTCCGCCGCGTGCGGCGAGCCGCTGTGCGTGGACCCCGACCACGCCACGCTGTTCCGCGCGACCGCAGAGCGGCGCGGCAGGGAGGGCGGATGACGTGGTTCCTGGTCGGGGACGAGTTCTACGACTGCCCGCAGGCCATCGACGCCGGCAACGCCGCGGTCGGCCTGTGGACGCGTGCGGGCTCCTGGTCGCAGAGACAAGGCGCGTCGGGGTTCTTCCCCCGCTCGGCGCTGCCCATGATCGGCACCCCCGCGCAGGCCAGAAGACTCGTGGACAGCGGACTGTGGCTGCCCGAGGACGGCGGCTGGCGCGACGCCCTGCACCGGCACCGGCCAGCGCGCGCCGACCCCGAGGTGATCTGTCAACGGTTTTCCGGACACTTTGAGTCGGGGCCTCGGGCCTCGGGAAGGGAGTGCGGATGGCCGCGCATCCGGAGGAGTTCCGCCGCA
>JGI2924J29684_1078400_pt1 | contig 46857 bp, 44 predicted proteins | sample BenlonsequencITS_FD_29684 | JGI IMG/M metagenome (IMG submission 29684) | reverse complement strand
CTGATCCGCAGCTCCGCGCCGGCCTGATCGAGGCGCAAAAAGAAAGGGGAGCAGCCGCGAGGCTGCTCCCCTTTTTGCTTTGTAGCGACGTGTTGGATCAGTCCTGATGCAGCACGCAGCGATTGCGGCCGCCGTTCTTGGCCTGGTACAGCGCGCGATCGGCCTGCTGTAGCAGACGTTCGTAGTCCGGATGGCCGTCGTGCACCGCCATACCGACGCTGACAGTCACCTGCAGCACGTCACCACTGGAAAGACGGAAGTGCTCGCGGGCGATGCGTTCGCGCAGCTTCTCGGCAGCCGCCAGCGCCTTGCTGGCATCGATGTCGACCAGCACCAGCAGGAACTCCTCGCCGCCCAGGCGGAAGGCGTAGTCGCCGCCACGGGTGTTGCTGGCCAGCAGTGCGCCGACCTGTTGCAGGACCTGATCACCGGCTTCGTGGCCGTAGGTGTCGTTGATGCGCTTGAAGTGATCGACGTCGATGGCCAGCACGCCGAAGGCGTTGTTCGACTGACGCGCGTAAAGCACTTCCTTGGCCATTACCACTGGCAGAAATTTGCGATTGAGCAAGCGTGTCAGCACGTCACGGCCGGCTTCCAGATCATTGGCCTGCTCGAACAAGCTGTCGAGCAGGAATTTGATCGAGCGAGTCTGTTCGCGAATGTGATGCAGCTTGGCCAGGCGCTCGCCTGTTTCCTGCAGCGTAGCGATCGCCTTGAGTTCTGCGTCGATGCGCTCTATGTAATCGAGAATGCTCGCGCTTTCCGGCGAGCCTTGGAACGCGTGGGACGCCTTGTGGCGAAACCAGAGGCCGAACTCGGAACCGGCCAGCTGCGGCAGTGCTCCGCTCAGGTTGCCGATCGCCAGATCGAACATCAGCTGGTTTTCCCAATCGAGCAGCGCTGCGCGCTGACGTTCCTTCTCGACGCCGATGTTCTGTGACACGGAGAACAGTCGATAGGCTTCCTCCGCGCGGGAGTTGCGGTCGTGGGACTGGGAATAGGCGAAGCAGATGATTTCCACCGCGAGGTCGATCAGATCGGCACCCATTCGCGCGGCCTTGCGCCGCACTGGTTCGCCGAGATCGCGCTGTTCGAGCAATTCGCGCAGCCTGCCCTTCAGCGAGCGCGCGCCGCGCAGCACCAGGCTGACCGGGATTTCGATACGCGCATGGATTTCACCGACCTTGCGCTGCAGGTCGACCACGGCGTCGAGGTCGCTGTGGGCGGTCGAGGAGCACACCGTGACGATCCACTTCTGCATCGACTTGCCGAGGCGGTTCTTCACCTGGTCGTGGGACAGGAAACTGGCCGAGTGCGGGTCGGCTAGCATCTGCGAATAGAAATGCTCGGCCAGTTCGGCGCTTTTTTCTTCGGCAACGGCGTTCAGCGCGGCAGCCGCTTCGGCAGGGTAGCCGTCGAGCAGGCGCAGCCATTCGGTGACCAGCTGGTGGTTTGGTATTTGCTGCATAGAGGACTCGCTAAGATGGGCGGACGTCCCTGCCCTGCCCCGGCGTGTGATCAGAGGGTCGAACGACGCTGAGCTTCGAGCTCGCTGACCTGTGCGTTGATCCAGTCTTCGGCGCGCTGGTTCAGCTCGGCGATGGCGCGCGGACTTTCGCTGTCAGCGAACATGGGCTGGCCGATAACGACCTGAATGGTGCCGGGTCGCTTGCCCCAGCCGGCCTTCGGCCAGAACATGCCGGCGTTGTGCGCAATGGGCAGAACCGGCAAACCGGCATTGACCGCCAGTGCGGCGCCGCTGCGCGAGAACTTGCCCTGCTGGCCGACCGGTACACGGGTGCCTTCGGGAAAGATCAGCACCCAGGCGCCCTGCTCCAGACGCTCGTGACCCTGTTTGGCAACCTGGCGCAGCGCCGCCTTGGGGTTGTCACGGTCGATGGCGATGGGCTTGAGCAGCATGATCGCCCAGCCGAAGAACGGCACGCGCAGCAGCTCGCGCTTGAGCACCTGGGTCAGCGGCTCGAAGTAGGCCGAGAGAAAGAAGGTCTCCCAGGTGCTCTGATGCTTGGCCAGGATCACGCAGGGGCGCGCTGGTACGTTCTGCGCGCCGTGCACCTCGTAGCGCAAGCCGACCAGCGTCTTGCCCAGCCAGACGGCACAGCGGCACCAGTTCTGTACCACGAAGCGATAGCGCGCGCGGAATGCCATAAACGGGGCGAACACCAGGCTCACCAGGCACCAGGCGAACGCGGTGAACGCCAGCAGAAAATAGAACAGGGCGATACGAACGGGAAACAGGAGGCTCATCGAGAACTCTCGAGTAGATGATCGACAACAGCGGCCAGGTCGTCGAAGACCTGGGTACCTGGCGGCAACGTACCTTCCAGGGTGCGCAGGCCTTTGCCGGTTCTGACCAGGTAGGGCACGCCGCCGAGCAGCATGCCGGCATGCAGATCGCGGTGGCTGTCGCCAACCACCGGCACACCCTTCAGGTCCGCCAGGCCGAAGTGCTCGGCAATGCTGCGAAACATTCCAGGCTTCGGCTTGCGGCAGTTGCAGCCATCGTCAGGACCGTGCGGGCAGTGCACGATCAGATCGATACGTCCGCCCTGCTCCATCACCAGCTGCTGCATCTTGAAATGCATATCGCCGAGGGTGCTGAGGTCGAACTTGCCGCGCGCGACGCCAGACTGGTTGGTGGCAACCGCCACCGTCCAGCCGGCCTTGCACAGCCGCGCGATGGCTTCCAGCGACCCGGGAATGGGAATCCACTCCGCCAGCGATTTCACGTACTCGTCGGAGTCCTCGTTGATCACGCCATCGCGGTCCAGCACGATCAGCTTCACGGGCTTAGCCAAGTGCGGAAATATCGGCAACGCCAAGGAACAGTCCTCTCAGCCGGGCCAGCAAGGCATAACGGTTGGCGCGTACCGAAGCATCTTCGGCATTCACCAGCACCGCCTCGAAGAAGGCATCCACCGGGCCACGCAGGTGCGCCAGACGCTCCAGTGCCTCGCGGTACTGACGCGCCGCGGCGAGCGGTTGTACCGCCTGCTCGGCCTGCTGGATCGCCGAGTACAGCGAGAACTCGGTAGCGTTGTCGAACCAGCGTGGCTCGACCGCTTCCGGCAGCTTCGCATCGAACTTGCTCAGCAGGTTGGAGACGCGCTTGTTGGCCGCGGCCAGCGCAGCGGCTTCGGGCAGCGTACGGAAGGCCTGTACCGCCTGCACACGCTGGTCGAAGTCCAGCGCCGAGCCCGGCTGCACGGCACGCACCGACAGGTAGGCGGCAACATCGACGCCTTCGTCCTCGTAGCGGGCGCGCAGGCGATCGAAGATGAACTCGAGAACCTGATCGGCCAGCCCGGCCGATTTGACCTGCGTACCGAACTGGCCGATGGCGAAGTTGACCGCCTCGACCAGATTCAGATCCAGACGCTTCTCGATAAGGATACGCAGCACGCCGAGAGCCGCACGGCGCAGGGCGTAGGGGTCCTTGGAACCGGTCGGCAGCATGCCAATGCCGAAGATGCCGACCAGGGTGTCGAGCTTGTCCGCCACCGCCACGGCCGCGCCGGTGAGCGTACTTGGCAGTTCGCCGCCCGCACCGCGCGGCATGTACTGCTCGTTCAGCGCCAGTGCCACGTCTTCCGGCTCGCCGTCGTTGAGTGCGTAGTAGTAACCGGCAATGCCCTGCATTTCCGGGAATTCGCCGACCATCTCGGTGGCCAGGTCGCATTTGGACAGCAGCCCGGCGCGCGCGGCACGCTGCTTGTCGCCACCGGTACGCTCGGCGATCAGCCCGGCCAGGCGCGAGACGCGCTCGGCCTTGTCATAGACGGTGCCGAGCTGGGCCTGGAACACCACGTTCTTCAGGCGCTCGTTGAAGCTGTCGAGCTTCTGCTTCTTGTCCTGCTTGAAGAAGAACTCGGCATCGGTCAGACGCGGACGCACGACCTTTTCGTTACCGGAAACGATCTGCGCCGGGTCCTTGGATTCGATGTTCGCCACGGTGATGAAGCGCGGCAGCAGCTTGCCGTTGGCATCCAGCAGGCAGAAGTACTTCTGGTTGTCCTGCATAGTGGTGATCAGCGCTTCCTGCGGCACTTCGAGGAAGCGTTCCTCGAACGAGCAGACCAGCGGCACCGGCCACTCGACCAGCGCAGTCACTTCATCGAGCAGCGCCGGCGGCACGATGGCCGTGCCGTTCTGTTCGGCAGCGAGCTGCTCGACGCGCTTGGCGATCAGCTCGCGACGCTCGGCGAAGTCGGCGATCACATGGGCGCCACGCAGGTCTTCCAGATAGCTGGAAGGCTTGGAAATATGCACCTGGCCCGGGCTGTGGAAGCGGTGGCCGCGGGATTCACGGCCGGCACGCTGGGCGAGGATCTCGCAATCGATTACCTGCTCACCGAAGAGCATCACCAACCACTGGGTCGGGCGGACGAATTCTTCCTTGCGCGCGGCCCAGCGCATGCGCTTGGGGATCGGCAGGTCGTTCAACGACGCTTCGACGATACCCGGCAGCAGCTGGCTGGCCGGCTGGCCTTCGATGGTGCGGCTGAACTTGAGTTTCGGCCCGCTGCGATCAATCTCGGCCAGATCCACGCCGCACTTGCGGGCAAAGCCCAACGCGGCCTGGGTCGGCTCACCGTCGGCGTCGAAGGCGGCCTGCATCGGCGGGCCGTCGAGGTTGATGCTGCGATCGGGCTGCTGGGTTGCCAGCTGTTCGACCAGCACGGCCAGGCGCCGCGGCGCGGCATAGGCCTGCGTCTTGACGAAGCTAAGGCCGGCGTCCTTCAGGCCCTTCTCGATACCGGCGCAGAAGGCTTCGGCCAGCTTGGCGAGCGCCTTCGGTGGCAGCTCTTCGGTACCCAGTTCGACGAGGAAATCCAGTGCACTCATTCTGCAGCCTCCAGCTTGGCCAGCACTTCGTCACGCAGTTCGGGGGTGGCCATGGGGAAGCCGAGTTTGGCGCGGGCCAGCAGGTAGCTCTGGGCGATCGAGCGCGCCAGGCTGCGTACGCGCAGGATGTATTGCTGGCGCGCGGTGACCGAAATGGCGCGGCGGGCATCGAGCAGGTTGAAGGTGTGCGAGGCCTTGACCACCATCTCGTAGGCCGGCAGCGGCAGCTCGGCAGCCATCAGCCGGTTGGCTTCGCTCTCGTAGAAATCGAACAGTTCGAACAGCTTCGGCACATTGGCGTGCTCGAAGTTGTAGGTCGACTGCTCCACCTCGTTCTGGTGGAACACGTCGCCGTAGGTCACGGTGCCGAACGGGCCATCGGCCCAGATCAGGTCATAGACCGAGTCGACGCCCTGCAGGTACATGGCCAGGCGCTCGAGACCGTAGGTGATCTCGCCGGTGACCGGATAGCACTCGACGCCACCGACTTGCTGGAAATAGGTGAACTGGGTGACTTCCATGCCGTTGAGCCAGACTTCCCAGCCCAGGCCCCAGGCGCCGAGGGTCGGCGATTCCCAGTTGTCTTCGACGAAACGTACGTCGTGCACCGAGGTGTCGACGCCGATGCGGCGCAGCGACTCCAGGTACAGATCCTGGATGTTGTCCGGATTGGGCTTGAGCACGACCTGGAACTGGTAGTAGTGCTGCAGACGGTTGGGGTTCTCGCCGTAGCGGCCATCGGCCGGGCGACGCGAAGGCTGAACGTAGGCGGCGTTCCAGGTCTCGGGACCGATGGCGCGCAGGAAGGTGGCGGTGTGGAATGTACCGGCGCCCATTTCCATGTCATAGGGCTGCAGGACCACGCAACCCTGCTCGGCCCAGTAGCTTTGCAGGGCGAGGATCAGGTCTTGGAAGGTGCGCACGGCAGGCGTAGTCTGGCTCAAAATTTCACCTGTGCTGGGCTTCGACAGAAAGCCTCGAAGTATACCCCCCGCATGGTCGCGCTTGCGATGGTTTCGGCCATCGGACGAGGCCTGCGCAAGGAGACCACATGCCACGTTGCGCCTGGTGCGGCACGGACCCGCTGTACATCGACTACCACGATCGCGAATGGGGCGTGCCGACTCGTGATCCGCAGGTGCTGTTCGAATTCCTCCTGCTGGAAGCTTTCCAGGCCGGTCTCTCGTGGATCACCGTGTTGCGCAAGCGCGAGCGCTACCGGCAGGTGCTGTTCGGCTTCGATGCGGAGCGTCTGGCGCGCATGAGCGATGCCGAGATCGACGAACGCATGCAGGACCCCGGCATCATCCGCAACCGGCGCAAACTCGAGGCGACGCGCAGCAACGCACGTGCCTGGTTGCAACTGGAAGACCCGGTGGACTTCATCTGGTCCTTCGTCGACGGCGAGCCGAAGATCAACCGCTTCGAGCGCATCGCACAGGTCCCGGCCGTCTCGCCCGAGGCCGAGGCGATGAGCAAGGGGCTGAAGAAGGCCGGCTTCAGCTTCGTCGGGCCGACCATCTGTTATGCCTACATGCAGGCATGCGGCCTGGTCATGGATCACGTCACCGACTGCGAGCGGTATGCCGTGCTGGCTGGCACCGAATGATCCACCGCAGGGTTACGTTGCCAAGATGCAGGGCATTGCGACGGCTGCGCCTGAAAGCTGACTGCGGTTGCAGGTAGACTAGGCGACCTGAAAATTTCGGAGTGCGGTGTGGAAAAGCTCAAAGGTGCCATCGTCGTCGGCTCCCTGCGACTGTTCGCTCGACTGCCCTGGGGCATGGTCCAGGGTCTGGGCGCGATGATCGGCTGGCTGATGTGGAAGCTGCCGAACCGCTCGCGTGAGGTGGCGCGGATCAATCTGCAGAAGTGCTTTCCCGAACTGAGCGCCGCGGAGCTCGAAGCGCTGCTCGGCCGCACGCTGCGCGAAACCGGGATGACCTTCACCGAAAGCGCCTGCGCCTGGATCTGGCCGGCGCAGAAGACCCTCGGTCTGGTCCGCCAGGTCGAAGGCCTTGAAGTGCTGCAGGCGGCGCTGGCATCCGGCAAGGGCGTGGTCGGCATCACCAGCCACCTGGGCAACTGGGAAGTGCTCAATCATTTCTATTGCGACCAGTGCAAGCCGATCATCTTCTATCGTCCGCCGAAGCTGAAGGCAGTGGACGAACTGTTGCAGCAACAACGTGTGCAATTGGGCAACCGGGTTGCGCCGTCGACCCGCGAAGGCATTCTCAGCGTCATCAAGGAAGTCCGCCGTGGCGGCGCGGTGGGTATCCCGGCCGATCCGGAACCGAGCGAAGGCAGCGGCATATTCGTGCCTTTCTTTGCCACCCAGGCGCTAACCAGCAAGTTCGTGCCGGGCATGCTCGCCGGCGGCAAGGCGGTTGGCGTTTTTCTTCACGCGTTGCGCCTGGAGGACGGTTCGGGCTACAAGGTGGTGCTCGAGGCAGCGCCCGAAGGGATGTACAGCGAGGATGCCGAAACCGGCGTTGCGGCGATGAGCGCAATGATCGAGAAGTACGTGCGCGCCTATCCCAGCCAATACATGTGGACCATGAAGCGCTTCAAGAAACGCCCCGCTGGCGAAAAGCGCTGGTACTGACGAATAACAACGACAAGGACGATCGTATGCGCAATCAGCGACAGCATCCGCGTACCAACATGAAGTGCCGCATCCGCATTGCGCATCCGGCGTTCGGCGAGGTTTTCGCCCATACCCGTGATCTGTCGGACGGCGGTGTCTACGTGCGACATCCCGAACTGGTGGTACTGCAGCCGGGTGCGATGGTTACGGGGCAGGTGCAGGACCTGCCGATCCCGGCGCCGGAACTGCGGATGGTGGTGATGCGGGTCGATGCCGAAGGGGTCGGCCTGCAGTTCGTGCGCGAGGACTGATTCCGCGGCGCGCGACGCTGCCGGTTCAGTCAGGCGTCAGCCGGTCGAGCCGACGCAGAAACACGCTCATTTCCTTTTCCGCCTGCTTGTCGCCCTGGGCGTTCGCCGCGGCAATGCCGCGCTCCCAGGCCTGGTGGGCGCCCGGCTTGTCGCCATCGGCCTGCAGCGCCTTGCCCAGCAGTTTCCAGGCGGCGGAATATTTCGGATCGAGTTCGACGCAGCGGCGCAAGTGCTCTGCCGCCCGGCCCGGCTGCCCGGCGTCCATGTAACCCTTGCCGAGGCCGAAGCGCAGCATCGGATTATCCATGCCTTGGGAGAGCATCTTTTCCAGTGATTCGAGCATTTTCGGACCTTTTTGCAGCGCGGCGCCCAGGGAAGTTTCCTCACTTTAGTGCAAAGCGATTACCGGGCAAGGCTGCCAGCATACGCCATTGGTCTTAGCCGTTGCGCCCGTATCGTGCTGGCAGCCTGTGACGGCGGTGTGGCGTCTCAGTGGGCTTCGTTGACCGCGCTGAGAAACTCCCGGGTGCGCTCCTCCTGCGGGTTGTTGAACAGCTCATCCGGACTGCCCTGCTCGTGAATCCGGCCCTGATGGAAGAAGCACACTCGGTCGGCGAACTCGCGGGCGAAGCCCATCTGGTGGGTGACCATGAGCATGGTCAGGTTGTGCGCCTCGCCAAGGCGGCGAATCACGTTCAGCACCTCACCGCAGAGTTCCGGGTCGAGCGCCGAGGTCACCTCGTCGAACAGCATCACCTTCGGCCGCATGGCCAGCGCACGGGCAATCGCCACGCGCTGTTGCTGGCCACCGGAGAGCTGGGCCGGGAAGTGTTCCAGCTTGTCTTCCAGGCCGACCATGGCCAGCAGTTCTTCGGCACGTCCGCGGGCTTCGGCCTTGCTCAGACCGAGCACCTGCACCGGCGCTTCCATGACGTTCTGCAGAGCATTCATGTGCGGGAACAGGTTGAAACTCTGGAATACCATGCCGACCTTGCCGCGCACTCGTCGCAGATGACGGGCATTGGCCGGGACCAGCTGGCCACTGGCGTCGGGCATGTGCGTCAGTGGCTCGCCGTCGACCTCGATCACGCCTTCGTCGATGCCCTCTAGCGTCATCAGCACCCGCAGCAGCGTTGACTTGCCCGAGCCGCTGGGGCCGATGATTGCAACCTTCTCGCCTTCCTCGATTTGCAGATCAAGCCCGTCGAGCACGGTCAGCTCGCCGTAGCGTTTGGTCACGCCGGCGAAGCGCACCAGAGGCTGCGCCTGCTCTGGCTGCTGTGGTGTCGGGTTCAGGGTATCCGTGGATTGCATCGGCGTAGTCATCGGGTCAGCTCCATGCGGTTTTCCAGACGGCGCACGCACCAGGCGAGGCCGAGGCTGAGAATGAGGAAGAAGATGCCGACCATGGTGATCGGTTCGAGATAGCGGAAGCTTTCGGAGCCGATGTTCTTGGCCCGTTGCATGATTTCCACCACGGTGATCGCCGAAAGAACGGGCGTGTCCTTGAGGATCGAGATCAGGTAGTTGCCCAGCGCCGGCAGCACCGGACGCAGCGCCTGCGGCAGGATCACGTCGCGGTAGGCGGTCCAGGGCTTCATGTTCAGCGCGGTGACCGCCTCCCACTGCGAGCGCGGCACTGCGTCCAGGCCGGCGCGGTAGACCTCGGCGGTGTAGCAGGCGTAGTGCAGGGCGATGCCGATGATCCCCGCCTGCATCGCGCTGAGGTTGAGGCCGTAGTTGGGGAATACGTAGAACAGGAAGTACACCTGGATCAGCAGCGGTGTGCTGCGGATGAACTCGATCAACCCGGTGATCGGCCAGGAAAGCCAGCGCAGGCGGCTGCGCCGGCCGATGGCGAGGAACAGGCCGAGCACCACGGCGATGGCGAAGCCGGCCAGGGCAATGCCGATGGTGGTCAGCGAGGCATCCAGCAGGCGCGGCAGGATCTCGCGGGCGAACTGCCAGTCGAAAAAGTTCATGACAGGCCCCCGCGCATCCGTCCGCGGGCCAGGCGCCGCTCCAGTTGGCGCATGCCGAAGTTTATCGTCTGGGCCAGAACGAAGTAGATGACCAATGCCAGACCGAAGATCTCCATGGTCATCAGCGTCGCCTGATCCAGCTGGCGGGCACGGAAGGCCAGGTCGGAAAGGGTGATCAGCGAGACCAGCGAAGTGTTCTTCAGCAGTTCGATCAGCAGGTTGGTGCCAGGCGGGATCGCCGCCAGTAATGCCTGCGGCAGGATGATTCGGCGCATGCGTGTCAGTGGCGTCATGTTCAGCGCCTGACAGGCTTCATGCTGGCCCCGGTGCACCGAGCGGATCGCGCCGCGCAGCACCTCGGCGCCGTAGGCACCGATATTCAGGCCGAGGCCGACCACGGCCACGGCGAAGGCGCTCATTTCGATATTGAACGGCGGCATCGGCAGCACGAAGTACAGCCAGAACAGCTGCACCAGCAGCGACGAGCCGCGGAAGACCTCGATATAGGTGATGGCCAGCCAGCGCAATGGCGCCACTGGCGAGAGCCGGGCCAGCGCGGCGATCAGCGCGCAGGCGATGGCCAGCAGGGAGCCGAAGAAGGTCACCTTGACGGTGACCCAGGCACCCTGCAGCAGCAGAGGAAGCAGTTCGATCATGATGCGCTATCCGGTTTTCCGGAGCGCTGAGCGAGGCTGCGCAAACAGCGGCGCAGCCTTGGTCAGCGTTCACGGGCGGAACAGCGGGTCGGCGGTGCCGACCCCCCGCCCGCCGGGCTGTCAGGCACCGCAGAGTTCGGCGGCGGTCTTGTCGGTGACGTTGGAGCGATCGAAGCCGAATGGCTCAATGGTCTTCAGATGCTCCTCGCTACCCAGCCATTGCTTGAGCTCGGCATTGATCGCGTCACGCAGCGCCTTGTCCTGTGGACGGAAGGCCAGCGCACCGTAGCCGGCACGGGACGGGTCGTCCTTGAAGTCAGCGATGGCTTCGACATCGTCACCGGCCTTGTCCGCCAGCCCTTTCATGGTCAGCTGGGTGCCGATGGCGGCATCGGCGCGACCGCTGCGTACGGCCTGCAGCTGCGAGGTGGTGTCGGGCACCTGCAGAATCTGCGAATCCTTGATGCCGGCCTTGCGCGCATAACCGAGGTTAACGGTGCCGGACATGATGGCGATCTTCACCTCGGGGTTGCCGGCGATGTCCTCGTAGCTGCGCAGGTTCTTCGGGTTGCCTTCGGCCACCAACAGGGTGTCGAGCAGGCGGTAGTGCGGATCGGTGAACAGTACCTGCTTGCAGCGCTCAGGGGTGATGTACATGCCGGCGGCGATCAGATCGAAGCGCCCTGCGCGCAGCCCGGGAATCAACGAGCCCCACTCGGTGAGCACCGGCTTGATGGTGTCGATCTCCATGCGCTCGAAGACCTTGCGTACGATCTCCGGCGATTCACCGGTGACACTGCCGTCGAGGGCGGTGTAGGCGAACGGTGTTTCATTGGCGTAACCGATGCGGACGCTGCTGCTGTTCTTGATCTTTTCCAGGGTATCGGCCTGGGTGATGCTGGCGAAACCGAGGCTGGCCAGGGCGGCGCAGCCGATCAGCAGCCGGCGGGAGCGTGTCGGGATGGTGCTGTTCCTCATGGGAGTTTCTCCTGTTCCTTGTAGAGACCCGAGGAATCGGATCGTTATTTGTCTAGGAGGGGCATTGCTCATGCTCAGGTTGAGAACGTTTTCGGCGCGGCCTGGTAAAACCGATTGACGATAGTTTCGTTCAATCGACCGGTTAAACCAGCGTCAAGCTTGGAGAGTACAAAAGCTGGCCATAAAATGGAAATCGGAAGGCATTGGAGGCGAATGGATGCAATTGGAGGGGATGGTGAAAATCGCGAGGAAGCAGACGCAAGGGTTTCCTGATTGATAAAACAAAACGACCCGCCAGTTGGCGGGTCGTTTATTCGGCGGTAACCAGGATTAAAAGAAGGTCAGCCCGGCCTGGAACAGGCGCTCCACATCGCGAATGTGTTTCTTGTCGACCAGGAACAGGATGACGTGGTCGCCTGATTCGATACGCGTATCGTCGTGGGCAATCAGCACCTGATCGTCGCGGATCACCGCGCCGATAGTGGTTCCCGGTGGCAGTGCGATCTGCTCGATGGCGCGACCCACTACCTTGCTCGAACGCGGGTCGCCGTGGGCGATCACCTCGATGGCTTCGGCTGCCCCACGGCGCAGCGAGTGAGCGCTGACGATATCGCCGCGGCGGACGTGGGTCAGCAACGTGCCGATGGTCGCCAGCTGCGGGCTGATGGCGATGTCGATCTCGCCACCCTGGACCAGGTCGACGTAGGCCGGGTTGTTGATGATGCACATCACCTTGCGCGCGCCGAGGCGCTTGGCCAGCAGCGAGGACATGATGTTGGCCTCGTCGTCGTTGGTCAGCGCGAGGAAAACGTCCGCTTCGTTGATGTTCTCCTCGACCAGTAGATCGCGGTCCGAGGCGCTGCCCTGCAGGATGATGGTGCTGTCCAGGGTGTCGGAGAGGTAGCGGCAACGCGCCGGGTTCATCTCGATGATCTTGACCTGGTAACGGCTTTCGATTGCCTCGGCCAGTCGCTCGCCGATGTGACCGCCGCCGGCGATGACGATGCGCTTGTAGTTCTCGTCGAGGCGCCGCATCTCGCTCATCACCGCGCGGATGTGGCCTTTGGCAGCGATGAAGAACACTTCGTCATCGGCCTCGATCACCGTGTCGCCCTGCGGCAGGATCGCGTGGTTGCGGCGGAAGATGGCCGCGACGCGGGTGTCCACGTTGGGCATGTGGCGGCGTAGCTGGCGCAGTTCCTGGCCGACCAACGGGCCGCCGTAATAGGCGCGCACTGCGACCAGCTGGGCCTTGCCGCCAGCGAAGTCGATCACCTGCAGCGAACCGGGATGCTCGATCAGGCGCTTGATGTAGTTGGTGACCACCTGCTCGGGGCTGATCAGCACGTCCACCGGAATCGCTTCGTTGTTGAACAGGCCTGAATGGACCAGATACGCCGATTCACGCACGCGGGCGATCTTGGTCGGCGTATGGAACAGCGTGTAGGCGACCTGGCAGGCAACCATGTTGGTTTCGTCGCTGTTGGTCACCGCCACCAGCATGTCGGCATCGTCCGCTCCGGCCTGGCGCAGCACGGTGGGAAACGAGCCGCGGCCCTGGATGGTGCGGATGTCCAGGCGATCGCCGAGATCGCGCAGGCGCTCGCCGTCGGTGTCCACCACGGTGATGTCGTTGGCTTCGCTGGCAAGGTGTTCGGCGAGCGTGCCGCCGACCTGACCGGCACCGAGAATGATGATCTTCACGCGATCACTCCTGAAAGGCGGACGACTGCCGCCGCTTCCATGTTGGGCCCGCGCGCACTGCGCCGGGGTTCGGCTTAGGCATCTCGGCCACGTGGCTGCGCCGCGATCTTGATCAGCTTGGCATAGTAGAAGCCGTCGTGGCCGCTCTCCTGCGGCAGCAGCTGGCGCCCGTGCATCTGGGGCAGGCCGAAGCCGCCCGCTAGATCCAGTTCACGGGCGCCCGGTGTGCGTTCGAGGAAGGCGGCGATCACTTCACGGTTCTCGGTCGGCAGCACCGAGCAGGTGGCATAGAGCAGCACGCCGCCGACCTCCAGCGTCGGCCACAGGGCATCGAGCATCTCGCCCTGCAGTGCGGCCAGCGGAGCGATGTCGTCGGCCTGGCGGGTCAGCTTGATGTCCGGATGGCGACGGATCACGCCGGTGGCCGAGCAGGGCGCATCGAGCAGGATGCGCTGGAACGGCTTGCCATCCCACCAGCGCTCGGTGGCACGGGCGTCGTCGGCGACCAGTTCGGCCTGTAAATGCAGACGCTCGAGGTTTTCACGAACTCGCAGCAGACGCTTGGGTTCCAGATCCAGCGCAACCAGCCCGGCCAATTGCGGCTCGCGTTCGAGCAGGTGACAGGTCTTGCCACCCGGTGCGCAACAGGCGTCCAGCACACGTTGGCCCGGCGCCAGGTCGAGCAGCGAGGCGGCCAGCTGCGCGGCCTCGTCCTGCACGCTGACCCGCCCTTCGGCAAAGCCTGGCAGCTGGTGCACGTCGCACGGCGCGGCCAGGCGGATGCCATCCTCGCTGAATTCGCAGGGATGAGCTTCGATACCGGCGCCTTGCAGCTCGGCCAGGTATCCGTCCCGGCTGACCTGACGGCGGTTGACCCGCAACATCATCGGCGGATGGGCATTGTTCGCCGCGCAGATGGCTTCCCAGTGCTCCGGCCAGTGCGCCTTGAGCGCCTTCTGCAGCCAGCGCGGATGGGCGACGCGGATCACCGGGTCGTGTTCGAGTTCGGCCAGCAGGGCTTCGCCTTCGCGCTGGGCGCGCCGCAATACGGCGTTGAGCAATCCCTTGGCCCAGGGCTTCTTCAGCTTGTCGACGCAGCCGACGGTTTCGCCGATGGCCGCATGCGCCGGAATGCGGGAATAGAACAGCTGGTACAGGCCCACCAGCAACAGCGCCTCGACATCGCGATCGGCCGCCTTGAATGGTTTTTGCAGCAGCTTGTCGGCCAGTCCGGCCAGGCGTGGCTGCCAGCGCGCAGTGCCGAACGCCAGGTCCTGGGTCAGGCCGCGATCACGCGCGTCCACCTTGCCGAGCACCTCGGGCAGGCTGCTGCCCAACGAGGCCTTGCCCGAGAGCACGACGCTCAGCGCACGGGCGGCGGCCAGGCGCGGGTTCATTGGCCGAGCACCTGGCCGGGCGCGAACTGCTCGCGCCGGCTGTTGTACAGGTCGCCGAAGCCAAGCGGCTTGCCTCCTGGCAGCTGCAGACGAGTCAGCGACAGAGCGCCTTCGCCACAGGCTACGGTCAGCCCGTCCTTATTCGCTTCGAGGATCCGGCCCGGCTCGCCCTGCCCTTCAGCTAGACGAGCGGCATGGATCTTCAGAGCCTCGCCAGCGAGCGTGCTATGGCAGATCGGCCATGGGTTGAACGCACGGATAAGCCGCTCCAGATCGACGGCCGGGCGGGTCCAGTCGACGCGCGCCTCGTCCTTGCTCAGCTTGTGCGCATAGGTGGCCAGGCTGTCGTCCTGGGCTTCGGGCACCAGCGAACTGGCAGCCAGTGCGTCGACCGCCTGCACCACCGCCTGCGAGCCGAGCTCGGCGAGCCGGTCGTGCAGCGTGCCGCCGGTATCCTCGGCGGATATTGGCGTATGGACCTTGAGCAGCATCGGCCCGGTGTCGAGGCCCGCCTCCATCTGCATCACGGTGACGCCGGACTCGCTGTCGCCGGCCTCGATCGCGCGCTGGATCGGCGCGGCGCCGCGCCAGCGTGGCAGCAGCGAGGCGTGGCTGTTGATGCAACCCAGGCGCGGCAGGTCGAGTACTGCCTGCGGCAGGATCAGGCCATAGGCGACCACTACCATCAGGTCCGCCTGCAGTTCTGCCAGCTCCGCCTGGGCCGCCGGGTCCCGCAGGGTCTGCGGCTGGAAAACCGGGATGTCGTGCTGCACGGCGAGCTGCTTGACCGGGCTGGGCATCAGCTTCTGGCCGCGACCGGCAGGGCGATCCGGCTGGGTGTAGACGGCAACGATCGATTTGCCGGCATCGAGCAGGGCCTGCAGGTGTTGAGCGGCGAATTCCGGGGTGCCGGCGAAAACGATGCGCAAGGGCTGGGTCATGAGGGCTCGCTAACAAAAAAGGCTTGCGTAGCAAGCCTTTGGGATTCGGGAATGATCAAGCCTGCTGGCGATGGATCTTTTCCAGCTTCTTCTTGATCCGGTCGCGCTTGAGGCTGGAGAGGTAGTCGACGAACAGCTTGCCGTTGAGATGATCGCACTCATGCTGGATGCATACCGCGAGCAGGCCTTCGGCGACCAGTTCGTATGGCTTGCCATCACGATCCAGCGCCTTGATCCGCACTTTCTGCGGACGGTCGACGTTCTCGTAAAAGCCCGGGACCGACAGGCAGCCTTCCTGGTACTGGTCCATCTCGTCGGTCAGCGATTCGAATTCGGGATTGATGAAGACTCGCGGCTCGGACCGGTCTTCGGACAGGTCCATCACCACCACGCGCTTGTGCACATTGACCTGCGTTGCAGCCAGGCCGATGCCCGGAGCCTCGTACATGGTCTCGAACATGTCGTCGATCAGCTGACGAAGCTCGTCATCGACCACATCCACCGGTTTGGCGATGGTGCGCAGCCGCGGATCGGGAAATTCAAGGATGTTCAGAATGGCCATATGCGTTTGTGATGCACTTATGGAATAAAGTCAAAAGCCGCTGCTAAGATGCCGAGCAGCATGGAAAACGGCTTAATGCCGCGATCCAAAAGGGTTCCGCGGCGCTAGGGCGCTTTACGTGAAGGCACATAATAAAGGGATTCACCACATGAGGAAATCACTACTCGCCCTGCTGCTGGTGGCCGTCGGCGGGCTCGCCCAGGCCGCGGTGCAGCTCAAGGACAATCACCCGGAGCGGTATACCGTGGTGAAGGGCGACACACTCTGGGACATTTCCGGCCGCTTCCTGCGCGAGCCGTGGAAATGGCCGGAGCTGTGGCACGCCAACCCTCAGATCGCCAATCCTCATCTGATCTATCCCGGTGACACCCTCAGCCTGATCTATGTCGACGGCCAGCCGCGCCTGGTACTCGACCGCGGCGCCTCGCGCGGCACCATCAAGCTGTCGCCGACCGTGCGTACCACACCCATGGCCGAAGCCATCCCGACCATTCCGCTGGAGGCGATCAACAGCTTCCTGCTGAGCAACCGCATCGTCGACACCGCCGAGCAGTTCCAGGGTGCTCCGTACATCGTCGCCGGCAATGCCGAGCGGGTGATCAGCGGCGCCGGCGATCGCATCTACGGCCGCGGCAGCTTCGAAGCGAACATGCCGGCCTACGGCATCTTCCGTCAGGGCAAGACCTACGTCGATCCGGACACCGGCGAGTTCCTCGGCATCAACGCCGATGACGTTGGCACCGTCGAGATCGTCGAAATCGAAGGCGACATCGCCACCATGCAGCTGACCCGTACCACTCAGGAAGCGCGCATCGGCGATCGCCTGTTCCCGGGCGAAGAGCGTGCGGTCAACTCCACCTTCATGCCCAGCGCGCCGTCGACCGATGTCGAAGGCGTGATCCTCGACGTACCGCGCGGCGTTACCCAGATCGGCCAGTTCGATGTGGTCACGCTGAACAGGGGCGCACGCGACGGGCTGAAGGACGGCAATGTGCTGGCCGTCTACAAGACCGGTGAAACAGTGCGTGACCGTGTGACTGGCGAAAACGTGAAGATTCCGGACGAGCGTTCCGGCTTGCTGATGGTGTTCCGCACCTACGACAAGCTCAGCTACGGCCTGGTGCTGCAGGCGACCCGCTCGCTGTCGGTGAAGGACAAAGTCCGTAACCCCTGAAGCAAGAAAGCCCCGCGAATGCGGGGCTTTTTCATGCTGCGATAACACCGCAAGGATGCGGTGTAATGAGACAAGGAGTACTCGCCCATGCCTGCCATTTCCCCTGCCGAGCTCGAAGCCCGGCTGCGTCTGCATCTGCTGCCCGAACTCGGACCGCGTCGCCTGCGCAAGCTGGTCAGTGCGTTTCCCGATGCCGCTTCGGCGCTGAGTGCGCCAGCCAGTGCCTGGCGCTCGCTGGGGTTGCCCGCCAGTTGTGCCGAGCCGCGGCGCAGTGCCGAAATCCGTGAACGTGCCAGCGCCGCCCTCGCCTGGCTGGAGCAGCCGGAGCGGCATCTGCTCTGCTGGGACGACCCCAACTACCCTGCTCTGCTCGCCGAACTGCCTGATGCGCCGCCGCTGCTGTTCATTGCCGGCGACCCGTCACTGCTCGAGCGACCGCAGCTGGCGATGGTCGGCAGCCGCCGCGCTTCACGCAATGGCCTGGACAACGCCAGGGCCTTCTCCCGCAGCCTGGCCGGAGCAGGTTTCATCATCACCAGTGGACTGGCCCTGGGCATCGACGGCGCGGCTCATCAGGGCGCGCTGGACGCCGGTGGCAAGACCATCGCGGTGCTCGGCACCGGGATCGAGCGGCTGTATCCGCAGCGCCACGTCGCACTCGCGCGGCAGATCGTCGAAGGCGGCGGTGCGCTGGTGTCCGAACTGCCGCTGGACTGCCCGCCGCAGGCGAGTAATTTCCCGCGACGCAATCGGATCATCAGCGGCCTGTCGCTGGGCGTGCTGGTGGTCGAGGCGAGTCCGTCCAGCGGCTCGCTGATCACCGCGCGCCTGGCCGCCGAGCAGGGTCGCGAGGTGTATGCGATTCCCGGTTCAATCCATCATCCCGGCGCCCGTGGCTGTCATCAGCTGATTCGCCAGGGCGCGGCGCTGGTGGAATCGGTCGAGGATGTGCTCGAAGCGCTGCGTGGCTGGCAGTGCGTTGCTCCGGCGGCTGGCGAAACACGAACGCAGACCCGGCCGGACAACCCGCTGCTGCGCGAGCTGCTGGCCGCTCCGCGGAGCAGCGAAGCACTGGCCGTGGCGCTCGATCAGCCGCTGGGGCAGGTGCTGGCGCAGCTGACCGAACTGGAAGTTGACGGGCTGGTGGCCAGTGACAACGGCCTGTGGGTGGTGATCTCCCGCTAGATGGAGCTGCCAGCCTGCGGTGCGTGCCTGCCAATCCAGGCCCCGCGGTTTGCGGGGGTCTGTTGCAGCTTGTTGCGAATCAGTATGAGGCCCCTCTGCTCGGCAACAGGCGCCTTGGGTAAACTGCCGCTTTTTTCATCCAGGCAGAGGTCGGCATGATCGGCGATTGGCGTGTGCAGCAGGTAGCGCGGGTAGTCCGGGCCGGCGGAGTGATCGCCTACCCGACCGAAGCGGTCTGGGGAGTTGGCTGTGACCCTTGGGACGAAGACGCGGTGCTGCGACTGCTGGCGCTCAAGGAGCGGCCGGTGGAGAAGGGCCTGATCCTCATTGCCGACAGCATCGAGCAGTTCGATTTCCTCTTGGAGGATCTGCCCGAGCGCTGGCTCGATCGTCTGGCCGGCACCTGGCCGGGGCCGAACACCTGGCTGGTGCCGCATCGCGGCCGGCTGCCGGAGTGGATCACCGGGCGGCACGACAGCGTTGCGCTGCGGGTAACCGATCACCCGCTGGTCAAACGTCTCTGCGCGCTGACCGGGCCGCTGGTATCGACCTCCGCCAACCCTGCCGGCCGTCCCGCAGCGCGCTCGCGGCTGCGGGTGGAGCAGTATTTCCCACGGCAGCTCGACGCGGTGCTCAACGGCCCGCTGGGTGGACGACGCAACCCCAGCGTCATTCGCGATCTGCGCACGGGCGAGGTGATTCGCCCGGCCTGAGCCAGCGCGTCGACGGCTGCGCGGCTGCCTGTAGCGGCGGCCGCCGTCGTGTTCAGGGCAGCAAAATGGTCGATCCGGTGGTTTCCCCTGCCGCCAGCCTGCGCTGGGCTTCGGCCGCTTCGCTGAGCGAATAGCGCTGGCCGATCTCGACCTCGATCTTGCCGCTGCCGATCATCTCGAACAGTTCGTCGGCCATGGCCTGCAAGCGCTCCGGCGTATCGGCGTAGCCAGCCAGAATCGGTCGAGTGACGAACAAAGAGCCCTTCTGCGCCAGCACACCCAGGTTCACCCCGGTGACGGCACCGGAGGCGTTGCCGAAGCTCACCAGCAGGCCGCGCGGGGCAACGCAATCGAGGGAAACCTCCCAGCTGTTCTTGCCCACCGAGTCGTAGACCACCGGGCATTTTTTGCCTTCGGTCAGCTCCAGCACACGCTGCACTACATCTTCACCGGTGCGATCGATGGTAGCCCAGGCGCCCAGGGCCTTGGCCCGCTCGGCTTTGTCCGCGGAACCGACCACGCCGATCAATTGCGCGCCCAGTGCGCGCGCCCACTGACAGGCGATGGAGCCGACGCCGCCGGCCGCGGCATGGAACAGCACGGTTTCGCCGGCCTGCAATGAATGGACCTGGCGCAGCAGATATTGGCAGGTCAGGCCCTTGAGCATCACCGCGGCAGCCTGCTCGAAGCTGATCGAATCCGGGAGTTTGACCAGATGCCGCGCCGGTAGCGTGTGGTGTTCGCCGTAGGCGCCGAGCGGCCCGGTGGCGTAGGCGACGCGGTCACCCGGTTGCAGATGGTCGACGCCCTCGCCCACCGCATCGACCACACCGGCACCCTCGGTGCCCAGCCCGGATGGCAGGCTCGGCGGCTGGTACAGACCGCTGCGGAAATAGGTGTCGATGAAGTTCAGACCGATGGCGTGATTGCGCACGCGCGCTTCGCCTGCAGCCGGCGCGCTGAGCGGTGCATCGACCTGTTCCAGGACTTCGGGACCGCCGTGCTGGCTGAATTGGATGCGCTGGGACATGTCTGGCTCCTGGTCGTTTGAAAGAGCGCCTATCCAACCCGCCGGGGCTGCGTTCGTCAATCGGCTGAATGCTATGCTTGCCGGCCGACCCCGTTTCAAGCACCGCTCAGCCGCGTCTTAGGGCTGCGTGCGGTCATTCGCAAGGTGATTTCGTGAACCACAGGACCGAAGCCGTCAAAGCCTATCTGCTCGATCTGCAGGACCGCATCTGCGCTGCGCTGGAGGCCGAAGATGGCGGCGCGCGCTTTGCCGAGGACGCCTGGACGCGGCCCGGTGGCGGCGGTGGCCGGACCCGGGTGATCGAGAACGGCGCGCTGATCGAGAAGGGCGGCGTGAACTTCTCCCACGTGCATGGCGACAGCCTGCCGCCGTCAGCCAGCGCCCATCGTCCGGAGTTGGCCGGGCGCGGTTTCGAGGCCCTCGGCGTGTCGTTGGTGATCCACCCGCACAACCCCTACGTGCCCACGTCCCATGCCAACGTGCGCTTCTTCATCGCCGAGAAGGAAGGCGAGGAACCGGTCTGGTGGTTCGGTGGCGGCTTCGACCTGACGCCTTACTACGGCGCCGAGGAAGACTGCGTGCACTGGCACCGGGTCGCGCGAAATGCCTGCGCGCCGTTCGGTGCCGAGGTCTACCCACGTTACAAGGAGTGGTGCGATCGCTATTTCCATATCAAGCATCGCCACGAACCGCGCGGCGTAGGCGGCCTGTTCTTCGACGACCTGAACCAGTGGGACTTCGACACCAGTTTCGCCTTCATGCGTGCGGTCGGCGATGCCTATCTCGACGCCTACCTGCCCATCGTCCAGCGGCGCAAGGCCACGCCATTCGGCGAGCGCGAGCGGCAGTTCCAGCTGCTGCGCCGCGGCCGCTACGTCGAATACAACCTGGTCTATGACCGCGGCACGCTGTTTGGCCTGCAATCAGGCGGGCGTACCGAATCCATCCTGATGTCGCTGCCGCCACAAGTGGCCTGGGGCTATGACAAGCATCCCGAGCCCGGTACGCCGGAAGCGCGGCTGACCGAATACTTCCTGCAGGACCGCGACTGGCTCGCCGAACAGCCCTGACCTTCGACGGCTTCTGCATCCCACATTGCGCAAGGATTCACCCATGGACCGCTACGGCGTCTTCGGCAACCCCATCGGCCACAGCAAATCACCGCAGATTCACGCCCTGTTCGCCGCGCAGACCGGCCAGGTGTTGCGTTATGAAGCCTTGCTGGCGCCACTGGATGATTTTGTCGGGTTCGCCCGGGCGTTTTTCCAGGATGGGCTTGGCGCCAATGTCACCGTGCCGTTCAAGGAGCAGGCCTACCGGATGACTGATCAGCTCACCGAGCGTGCTCGGCGTGCCGGTGCGGTGAACACGCTGAAGAAGCTCGAAGACGGCCATCTGCTCGGTGACAACACCGACGGCGCCGGGCTGGTGAGCGATCTGTTGCACGCCGGTGTGGCGCTGCGTGGCCGGCGTATCCTGCTGCTGGGCGCCGGCGGTGCGGTGCGCGGCGCACTCGAGCCATTGCTGGCGCAGCGGCCCGCCGCGCTGATCATCGCCAACCGCACCGTGAGCAAGGCCGAACAGCTGGCACAGGAATTTGCCGAGCTCGGTCCGCTGTCGGCCAGCACCTTCACCGATCTTGCCGAACCGGTCGACCTGATCATCAATGGCACCTCGGCCAGCCTCGGCGGCGAATTGCCTCCGCTGGCCGACAGCCTGATCCAGCCAGGCCATACCTTCTGCTACGACATGATGTACGCGGCCAAGCCCACGGCGTTCTGCCAATGGGCGGCAGCATTGGGTGCGGATACCCGTGACGGGCTCGGCATGCTGGTGGAGCAGGCTGCGGAGGCGTTCGAACTCTGGCGTGGCGTGCGTCCGGATACCGCGCCGGTGCTGGCCGAACTGCGTCGGCAGCTTAGCTAGCCGCTGAAGTGGATGCGCTGATGGATGTGCTGGGGATTTTCCAGTTCGTCGACGATGCCGGCGGCAATACGCTGCAATTCCCGATAGGGATTGGCGTCGCCCTTGCCCGCCGCTTCGGCCAGCGTCTCGATGGTCAGCTGATTGCCGGCTGATGGCGCATCCACCAGCGTCCAGCGCAGCGGATGCTTGGCCAGTCGCTGCAGCGCCGCCTCGACCTCCGGCTGCAATTCGATCGCCGGGTAGTCGGCAACCAGCAACAGGCGCTCGACCCTGGCGCGTTCCAGCCCGAGCAACAGCGCCTCGACCGCCTGATAGAAATCACGCTGGGGTGACTCGCCAGTGATTCTGCCCGGACCAGGCAGACGCGGCGTCTGGAACAGGCAGATCACCGCATCCATCCCGGCCACGCTCTCGCTTACGCTCATCGCATCGAACGGATCGCCCGGTTTGGTCCGCAGGCCAGGCCGGGCGGAAATCGAGTTGAGGTCGTCAAGCAATGCCACGGCCTCGTGCTGGCGGCTGAGCAGCTCCACCAGCAGCGCACTGCCAAGGTCGTCGTGCGCACCGTAGAGGGCGAACTTCAACCGCGGCGTTTCGGCATTGAGCATGACGACTGCCGATCAGCGACGGCTGATCAGGTAGCCGATCACGGCAAAGGCGCCTGCGGCCAGAGCCAGGGTGCCCAGCGGGTGCTCCTTGGCGCAGTCACGCGCAGCGCGGCTGGCCTCGCGGGTACGCTTGGACAGGTCGGCGTAGTGCTCGTCCCAATCCTGATCGTGCCAGAGTGATTCGGCACGCGAGCGCAGGGCGCTGAGGCGCTTGCGTGAATCGCGGGCGGCGTCGTGCTTCAGTTCATCGAGCGCGCGCATCAGGCTGTCGATCTCGTGCTGGACTTCTTCGCGGGTGGTGGACTTGCTGAAACGGGACATGGCGGGACCTCCCCTCGGTAAGTGTCAGTGTTTGACTCCAAAAAGGCCGAGAGGTGCAGCCGATCGCGGACTGCCGTGTGGTGATACACATCAGCATGTGTCCGCCGTGCCGGCAGCAAGCGGGCTGCTTCCGACGAACCGTTCATCGGGAACAGGCGGGCCGTCTGGCGATTCCCTATACTGGCGTAACGTCTACCACGTCGCATTCAGCGCATTTCGCCCTTTCATCGCGGGGAAAAACCTATCGTGAACTTTCGTCGTACCCTGGCCAGTCTGTTCGTCGTTTGCCTGGCCTCGTTGCCGGTTCTTCATGCCCAGGCCGCCAAGCCGGCCGTTCAGGAGCTCGCTTCCGGCAGTGCGCTGCTGGTCGACCTGAATACCAATGAAGTGCTGTATTCCAGCAATCCCGACATGGTGGTGCCGATCGCCTCGGTGACCAAGCTGATGACGGCGATAGTGGCGCTGGATGCCAAGCTGCCACTGGACCAGGTGCTGCCGGTGACCATCCGCGACGCCAAGGAAATGCAGGGCGTGTTCTCCCGCGTGCGCATCGGCAGCGAAATCAGCCGCCGCGAGCTGCTGCTGCTGACCCTGATGTCTTCGGAGAACCGCGCCGCGGCGAGCCTCGCCCACCACTATCCGGGCGGTTACTCGGCGTTCATCCAGGCGATGAACGCCAAGGCGCGCGCGCTGGGCATGAGCCGCACGTACTACGTCGAGCCGACTGGCCTATCCGAGCGCAACGTCTCCAGCGCCAATGACCTGGTCAAGCTGATCCGCGCCAGCCGCCAGTACCCGCTGATCCAGCAGTTCAGTACCACCGACGAGAAGACCGTCGCCTTCCGCAAGCCCAACTACACCCTCGGCTTTCGCAACACCAACGCCCTGGTGCGCAAGAACAACTGGGACATCCAGTTGAGCAAGACCGGCTTCACCAATGCCGCCGGCCATTGCCTGGTGATGAGCACTACCATGAAGCAACGGCCGGTGGCCTTCGTGGTGCTCGATGCGTTTGGCAAGTACACCCATATGGCCGACGCCAACCGCCTGAAAAAGTGGCTGGAAACCGGCACGGTGACGCCGGTGCCGGCCGCGGCGCTGGCCTACAAGCAGCAGAAGCAGGCCCAGCGCCAGCTGGCCGGCCAGCCTGCCGACGCGGCGCAGGCGCTGCTCGACGCTCGCTGAGGGGTTGGTTCGCTGCGTGGCGATGACTTCGCGCAGCGAGCCTGACCAGCAGGCCTATCGGCGGATATTCTTGAGTTTGCGCAACTCTTTTTGCTGAGAGTCGTTCCTATCATGAACGCCATTCGCACCTGCGCCTGATCGGATCGCCGATGACACGCCGCCGCCTTCCTGCCTGGCTCGCCAGCCTGGCCCTGCTGATCCATCTGCTGAGCATGCCGCTGTCGGGTCTGTTGCCGACCGATGCCAAGCGGCTGCTTGGCTGGAGCGGACATTGCACGCTGATGCAGGCGCAGGCGCAGGCGCAGGCGCAGGCGCAGCAGCACTCGCACGCGCTGCACGAGTCGACGGCCCATGGCGAGCATGAGCCGAGCGCCCATGGCGGGATGCCGCCTTGTTGCTGTTGCGCCGGTTCGGTGGGGCTGGCGGCGCTGCCCGGAGCATCGCCGCAACTGCCGCAACAAACCGCCGGGCACTTGACCCGGGTCGCCGAAGCAGGCGCCCATCGGCCGTCGCCACGGCAACAATGGCCAGCCCTCAACCCGCGCGCCTCACCCCTCGCCTGACGCCGCTGGCGTCACTCCTCGTTGCTACTTCTGAACTGACCTGCACCCGCCAATGGCCGGCGTGCGGGCATCTGTCGCCGGCTATTCGCCGTGCGGCCCTGTCTGTTGCACAAGGAAAATGCGAGATGCTCGATCATCCTGCGCACCTGTCGCGGCGCTCTGCGCTGCCTCGTCTTGTTATCGCGGCCCTGGCCGCTGCCTATCTGCCGGCAAGTCTTGCCGATACCGCCGCCTCCGCGCTGTCGCTGGGCAGCAGCACCGTCACTGCGAGCCAGTCGGGTGGCGGCCTGCCGACCAGCAGCGTGATCAGCTCGGTCGATCTGCTCGGCGGCGACATCCTCGAACAACAGCCGGTGCTCTACAGCTGGGAGCTGTTTCGTCGCGCGCCGGGGGTGATGCTCACCGAATTCGGCCAGGGCACCAGCTCCGGCAAGCTGTCCTTCCGCGGCTTCAATGGCGAGGGCGAGGTCAACGCGGTCAAGCTGCTGATCGACGGCATCCCGAGCAACAGCAACGACGGCAACATGCCCTATCTGGACATGCTGTTCCCGCTGGAGATCGACGGTATCGAGGTGGTGCGCGGCACCAACGACCCGCGCTACGGCCTGTACAACATCGCCGGCAACGTCGCCGTGCAGTCTCGTATCGGCGGTGACTACGGCAAGGCGCGGCTCCGCTACGGCAGCTACGACACCCAGGAGCTGCAGCTGGCCAAGGGCATCGAAAGCGGCAACTGGACGCAGAACTACTTCATCGGCCAGCAGAAGAGCGATGGCTATCGCGACCATGCCGGCAGCGAACGCACCAGCCTGTCCGGCAAATGGTTCTACACGCCGGATGCCGGTAATTGGCGCCTCGGCCTGATTGCCCGGCATTACGAGGCCGAGGCCGACGAGCCGGGTTACCTGTCGCGTGAGGATGCCCGCCACTCGCCACGCCAGTCTTACGCGCTGTCGGCCAGCGACATGGGCGAGCGACGCATGAACCAGCTCAGCTTGCATCTGGACAGCCCGCTGGCCAGCGATCTCAGCTGGGCGACCAAGGTCTGGCTCAACACCCTGGACGACGACCGCTGGGTGCGTTTCTCGCAATCGGCGCCACAGCAGCGGCGTACCAGCGAGGAGAAGCACTACGGCGCACGCACCTCGCTGACCTATCGCCCGGACGTGTCCTGGCTGTACGACCTGGCTCTCGAAGGCGGGCTGGACACCGAACAGCAGCGCAACCGCAGCGAGCGCTACACCACCGTCGAGCGCCAGGTCGTGACTCAGACCCGCGACCAGCGCTTCGACTACGACAGCTACGGCGCCTACCTGCAGGCGGTGATCCAGCCGGTCGAGTCGCTGAAGATCATCCCGGCGTTTCGCGTCGACCGCATCCGCGGCGACTTCACCGATGAGCTGAGTGGCAACGATTACGCGATCAACGACTACGGCAGCATCGAGCAGCCGAAGATCAGCCTGATCTACACGCCTATCGAGCAGCTGAGCCTCTACGGCAACTGGGGCCGGACCTTCCAGATCGGTACCGGCGCGGCCGCCTACAAGGTGCCGCCGCGCACCAGCGACCTCTCGCCGTCGATCAACGATGGTTGGGAAACCGGCATCAAGTTCAGCCCGGCGCACTGGATCGATGGGCGCATCGCCTACTGGGAGCAGGTGGCCACCGACGAGGTGCGGCGCCGGCTCAACGACCCCAGCGGCGAATCGGAAAACCTCGGCCAGACTCGCCGCTGGGGCTACGACGCCCAGCTCAACCTCTACCCCGCCAGCGATCTGAATCTCTGGCTGGCGCACTCCTGGCAGTTCTCCGAAATCGAGAAGGCCGACCCGAGCCTGCCGGCCAGCCAGGGCCAGCAGATCGATCACGTGCCGCAGCGACTGTACTCGGCCGGCAGCACCTATCAGGCAACGCCGGACCTGCAGCTCAGCGCCTGGCTCAACGGCCAGACCGACTACTACCTCGAACGCGAGAACACCCAGGGCAAATACGGCGGCTACGTGCTGTTCAACCTGGGCGCCAGCTACCAGCTGACCGAGCAGCTGGCCGTCGACCTGCAGCTGAAGAACCTCACCGACCGCTACTACGAGTACGTCTGGTACGACGGTGTCCAGTCGCTGCATGCGCCGGGCGATGGCCGCGCGCTGTATGCCGCCGTGACCCTGGACTTCTGAGCCGCATGAAGCGCTATCTGTACCTCGCGCACCGCTGGCTGGGCATCGGACTGGGCCTGTTCGTTCTGCTCTGGATCGTCAGCGGCGTGGTGATGCTCTTCGTCGCTTATCCCAAGCTGACGCCGGAGGAGCACCTGTCACGCCTGCAGCCGCTGAGTGTCGATTGCTGCATCGCACCGGGCGCAGCGCTTGCCGCCAGCAAGGTCCCGCGCACGCCGCTCAGCCTGCGCCTGACCGGCGCCGGTGGCTCGCCGCGCTATCTGCTGGACTACGGCGACGGCCCGCTGTTGGCGGTCGATGCGCGTAGCGGCAAGCGCATCGAGCACATCGGCGCTGCCGAGGCGCTGGCCAGTGCGCGGCAGTTTGCGGACGGTGCCGAGGTGCGCTTGCTCGATCGGGTCGAGGAAGATGCCTGGACGCGCAACCACGCCCTGGCCCGCGAGCGACCGCTGTATCGGGTGCAGGCGGACGATGCCGAAGGTCGGCTGCTGTACGTCTCCAGCCACAGCGGGCTGGTGGTGCGCGACGCCACCGCCCACGAGCGCGCCTGGAACCTGCTCGGCGCCTGGCTGCACTGGCTCTACCCGTTGCGCGAGGTCATGCCGAAGACGCTCTGGTCGGTGGCGCTGGTCTACGGTGCGCTGCTTGCCGCGGTGCTGGTTCTGCTGGGCATGCTGATCGGGCTAATGCGCTGGCGCTTCGCCGGTCGCTACCGCAACGGCTCGCACTCGCCCTACCCGGTCGGCGCCGGCCGCCTGCACCACGTCGGCGGCCTGCTGATCGGCGTGGTGCTGCTGGTCTGGCTGGGCAGCGGCATGCTGTCGATGGAGCCCTGGGGGCTGTTCGAGAAACGTTCGACCATCGATGCCGCCGCGCTGCGGCAAGCGCCGCTGCTAAATGCCGAGGCGCTGGATACGGATCTGGCCGCTGCACTGGCTCGATTGCGCCAGGCTGGTATCGAACCGGTGGAGCTGCAGTGGCACGTGCTCGGCGATCAGCCCTATCTGCTCGGTATCGATGCCGGGGGTGAAACACGCATTCTGCCCGCCACCCATTCCGAGCCGGCACAGGAACGCCTTGAGCGCGCCCTGCTGGAGCGCGAGGTCCGCCAGGCCTGGCCCGAACAGCAGCTGCGCTTCGAATGGCTGGAACGGGAAGACTTCCACTACTACGCCCGTAGCGAACCGAGCCTCTACAGCCATCTGCCGCGACGCTTGCCGCTGCTGCGGGTGCGTTTCGACGATCCGGCGGCGACCTGGCTGCATCTCGATCCGTACAGCGGCACCGTCATCGAACAACTCGACCAGCGCCGGCGTGCGGTGCGCTGGGTGTTCAAGCTGCTGCACAGCTGGGACTGGCTGCCCTTGCTGCAACGTCCGCTGCTGCGTGACGGCCTGCTGCTGGCATTCAGCGCCGGCATGCTGCTGATCGCCATCAGCGGCGTGCTGTTGGGCTGGCGGCGGCTGCGCGGTCGACCACGGCGAGCCCGGGAGAGGACAGCACGCGCCGCTCAGCCGCCACGGTTGCCGTAGGCGGCTTCCTCGCTGTCCTCCTCACTGGCGCGGGCCAGTTCGTGGGCCAGATGCTGCTTCAGACGCTGCAGCGCGGCGTCGCTCCAGCCTGCCGGGGCGCTGACGATCCGCCAGGCATCGACGTAGTCGGCCGGTGCATAGACATGCCCGTAGCCGGGCGGCGTCGGTGTGGTCACCGCCATGTCCACCGCCAGCTGCAGCATGGTCACCAGCGGAAACCAGCGCAGCGACGGCGACACGTCCGGCCCGCGCGGCTCGGCCAGCCAGTCCGGGCGACGCCAGGCGTAGCGATGGTCGAAGAAGGTGATCGGGTCGCTGGCGTACTGCAGATAGAGCAGGCGCATCGGTCCCCAGGGGGCATCGGCGGGCTCCGGTGTGCCCTGCTGGTTCATGAAGCGCACGAAGCGGCCATCACGGAACTGCGGACGCCACTCCGGGCTGCCTTCGTTGCGACTGTCGGTGAGTGAGCGCCACAGATCGCTGCGAAACGGCGGCCCGCTCCACAGCGCGCCATGAATGGGATCGCCGAGCAGCTCGTGCAGCTCCCATGAACGTTGCGAATGCAGGGCACCGAGGCTCAGCCCGTGCAGATACAGGCGCGGCCGGCGCTCCGGCGGCAGCCGCGTCCAGTAGGCGTAGATTTCCGCGAACAGGGCGCGGGCCACGTCGCGGCCGTAATCCGCCTCCACCAGCAACGCCAGCGGGCTATTCAGGTAGGAGTACTGCAACGCCACGCTGGCGATGTCGCCGTGGTGCAGGTACTCCACCGTGTTCATCGCCGCGGGATCGATCCAGCCGGTTCCGGTCGGCGCCACCACCACCAGCACCGAGCGTTCGAAGGCGCCGCTGCGCTGCAATTCACTGAGCGCCAGGCGGGCACGCTGGCGCGGCGTCTCGGCGGCGCGCAGACCGACATAGACGCGGATCGGCTCCAGCGCCGGCTCACCGCTCACCGCCGAAATCTCTGCCGCGGAAGGACCGGAGCCGATAAAGCCGCGACCGGTGCGCCCCAGTTCTTCCCAGCGTAGCGTGGAGGCGGCACTGCCGCTTTTCAGCGGTGAAGCGGGCGGCGCCGTTTCCGGCTCGATCAGCGCATCGTACTGGGCGAACGAGGCATCCAGCGCCCGCAGCGCCTGTGCGACCAGCACGTCGGTGGCCAGCGACCAGAACAGCGCCAGCGCCACCAGCACACCAATGACATTCGCCACCCGGCGCGGCAGGATGCGGTCGGCATGTCGCGAGACGAAACGCGACACCAGCCGATACAGCCGTGCCAGCGTCAGCAGGATGAGAAAGGTCGCCAGCGCGGTGAGGACTACCTCGATCAGATGCGCACTGCTCACCGGCTCCATGCCCATCAGCGCGCGGACGGCGTTCTGCCAGCCGGCAACCTGGCTGAGAAAGAAACCCGCCAGCGGTACGCACACGGCGGCAATCAGCAGATTGACCCGTTCGCGCAAGTGCTCGGGGCGTTCCGGCAGGCCCAGATAGCGCCACAGCCAGCGCCAGAGCACGCCGATGCCGTAGCCGACCGCCAGTGCCGCGCCGGCCAGCACACCCTGGCTCAGCGTCGAGCGCGGCACCAGCGAGGGCTTCAGCGCCGCGCAGAAAAACAGCGTGCCCAGCAGCAGACCGAAGCCGGACAGCGAGCGCCACGCGGACAGCAGAGGGAGACGCAGCATCGATAACTCCATGATTGGTCCGCAGTCGGATGAGCAAAGCTTATCGCCTGGGCCTTTCGAGGCATCGCTGCCGCCACGGTTCCCGTCTGCGCCAGGCTGGCGGCGATCAATTCGATGCAACGATGGCCGAGCGGCCGACTCAAACGACTACATTTCCCTTAGCACAGCGGGAACCGACGTCGAATGAGCACCCCAGACAATAGCTATATCCAGTGGCTGGTCGAGCAGTCCATGTTGCATGCGGCCCGCGAACGCGCGCGCCTCTACGCCGGCCAGGCGCGGCTCTGGCAGCGGCCCTATGCCCAGGCGCGGCCGCGCGATGCCAGTGCCATCGCCTCGGTGTGGTTTACCGCCTACCCCGCCGCCATCATCACCCCCGAGGGCAGCTCGGTGCTCGAAGCGCTGGGTGACGACCGGCTGTGGAGCGCGCTCTCCGAACTGGGTGTGCAAGGCATTCACAACGGCCCGATGAAGCGCTCCGGCGGCCTGCGCGGGCGCGAATTCACGCCGACCATCGACGGCAACTTCGACCGCATCAGCTTCGATATCGACCCGGCCTTGGGCACCGAGGAGCAGATGCTCCAGCTCAGCCGGGTCGCCGCCGCGCACAACGCCATCGTCATCGACGACATCGTCCCGGCGCACACCGGCAAAGGCGCCGATTTCCGCCTCGCCGAGATGGCCTACGGCGACTACCCCGGGCTCTACCACATGGTCGAGATCCGCGAGGAGGACTGGGAGCTGCTGCCCGAGGTCCCGCCGGAGCGCGACGCGGTCAACCTGGAGCCGCCGGTGGTCGACCGGCTGAAGGAAAAGCACTACATCGTCGGCCAGCTGCAGCGGGTGATCTTCTTCGAACCCGGGATCAAGGACACCGATTGGAGCGTCACCGGCGAAATCACCGGGGTCGACGGCAAGGTGAGGCGCTGGGTCTACCTGCACTACTTCAAGGAAGGCCAGCCGTCACTGAACTGGCTCGACCCGACCTTCGCCGCGCAGCAGCTGATCATCGGCGATGCCCTGCACGCCATCGACGTGGCCGGTGCCCGCGTGCTGCGCCTGGATGCCAACGGCTTTCTCGGTGTCGAGCGGCGTGCCGAGGGCACCGCCTGGTCCGAAGGCCATCCGCTGTCGGTCACCGGCAACCAGCTGCTCGCCGGGGCGATCCGCAAGGCCGGCGGTTTCAGTTTCCAGGAACTGAACCTGACCATCGACGATATCGCCGCCATGTCCCACGGCGGCGCCGACCTGTCCTACGACTTCATCACCCGCCCGGCCTACCACCACGCGCTGCTCACCGGCGACACCGAGTTTCTGCGCATGATGCTGCGCGAGGTGCACGCCTTCGGCATCGACCCGGCCTCGCTGATCCATGCGCTGCAGAACCACGACGAGCTGACCCTGGAGCTGGTGCATTTCTGGACCCTGCACGCCTACGACCATTACCACTACAAGGGCCAGACCCTGCCCGGCGGGCATCTGCGCGAGCTGATCCGCGAGGAGCTGTACGAGCGGCTGACCGGCGAGCACGCGCCCTACAACCTCAAGTTCGTCACCAACGGCGTGGCCTGCACCACCGCCAGCGTGATAGCGGCGGCGCTGAACATCCGCGATCTGGACGCCATCGGCCCGGCCGAGGTCCAGCAGATCCAGCGTCTGCATATCTTGCTGGTGATGTTCAATGCCATGCAGCCCGGCGTGTTCGCCCTCTCCGGCTGGGATCTGGTCGGCGCCCTGCCGCTGCCAGCCGAACAGGTCGAGCATCTGATGGGCGACGGCGACACGCGCTGGATCAACCGTGGCGCCTACGACCTCGCCGAGCTTGCACCGGACACCGCCGTGTCCGCCGAAGGCCTGCCGAAAGCCCGCGCGCTGTATGGCAGCCTGGTGCAGCAGCTGCAGGACACCGGCTCCTTCGCCTGCCAGCTCAAGCGCATCCTTAGCGTGCGTCAGGCTTACGATATCGCCGCGAGCAAGCAGATCCTGGTTCCGGACGTGCAGGCGCCGGGCTTGCTGATCATGGTTCACGAACTGCCGGCCGGCAAAGGCGTGCAGATCACCGCGCTGAACTTCAGTGCCGAGACCATCAGCGAAACCGTCTGCCTGCCCGGCGTCGCACCCGGCCCGGTGGTGGACATCATCCACGAGCGGGTGGAAGGCGACCTCACCGAAAACTGCGAGCTGACCTTCAACCTCGACCCCTACGAAGGCCTGGCCCTGCGCGTGGTGAGCGCCGCGTCGCCGGTGATCTGAAGGTCCTCTTCGCGAGCCCCGGGCGCACGGCTATAGTGCGCACCGGCCCGGGGCTCGCCCTCGCCTTCGAGGATTTCGCGTGTCGTTCACCCCGCTTCTTCGCCGTCTTACTCTGTTGCTCGCATGCTTGGCATGGGCCGGCGCTCCGGCTCTGGCGCAGATCGCCTGCCCGCCCGGCCAGCAACCGATCTGCCTGGCTGGCAACTGCCTCTGCGTGCCCGGTTCGGCAAGCGATACCCAGGCCGTGTATGAGCGCGTGCAACGCATGACGGCGCTGGCGCTGCAGAACTGGATCCAGCAGTCGCGCGATCGGCTGGTGGTCGGCGGTGTCGAGCCGATGCCGCTGCATATCCGCTCGCAGCTCGAAGCCTTTTTCGATCTCGCCGTGCTGGAGAGCGCGCACTACCGCGTCGGCGACGAGGTGGCGCTGAATGCCGGCAACACTCTGCTGCGCAACCCGGACGTCAACGCCGTCACCCTGATCGACGTCATCGTCTTCCGCCACGCCAGCGACGCGCAGGACAACGTCGCGCTCTGGGCCCATGAGCTCAAGCACGTCGAACAGTATCTGGATTGGGGCGTCGCCGAGTTCGCCCGGCGCTATACGCTGGATTACCGCGCCGTGGAGCAGCCGGCGTATGCGCTGGAGCTCGAGGTGGAAAAGGCGCTGGGCGAGCCCGCTGGCACGAACTCGCCCTGATTGCGACCGCGGCTGATCAGCCCGCCAGTACCGAATCCACCAGCGCCTTGGCCTCGGCCTGGATGCGCTTGAGGTGCGCTTCGCCTTCGAAGCTCTCGGCGTAGATCTTGTAGACGTCCTCGGTGCCGGATGGCCGTGCGGCGAACCAGCCGTTCGCCGTTTCCACCTTCAGCCCGCCGATGGCCGCGCCGTTGCCCGGTGCCTCGGTGAGGATGCGCGTGATTGGCTGGCCGGCCAGCTCCTTCGCCGAGACCTGCGACGCGGAGAGCTTGCCCAGACGCGCCTTCTGCTCGCGGTTGGCGGCGGCGTCGATGCGCTGGTACACCGGCGCGCCGAAGCGGTCGGTCAGCGCCTGGTAGCGCTCGCTCGGGTCCTTGCCGGTGACCGCGGTGATTTCCGCCGCGAGCAGGCCGAGGATCAGCCCGTCCTTGTCGGTGGACCAGGCGCCGCCCTGCTTGTCGAGGAACGAAGCACCGGCCGATTCCTCGCCGCCGAAGCCCAGGCTGCCGTCCATCAGGCCGTCGACGAACCACTTGAAGCCCACCGGCACTTCCACCAGGCGACGCTCGATGCCGGCGGCGACGCGGTCGATCATCGACGAGGACACCAGCGTCTTGCCGATGCCGGCCTCGGCACTCCAGCCCGGGCGATGGGTGAACAGGTATTCGATGGCCACCGCCAGGTAATGGTTGGGGTTCATCAGCCCGCCGGAGCGGGTGACGATGCCGTGGCGGTCGTGGTCGGTGTCGCAGGCGAAGGCCACGTCGAAGCGGTCCTTGTTCTCGATCAGCCCGGCCATGGCGTGCGGCGAGCTGCAGTCCATGCGGATCTTGCCGTCCCAGTCCAGGCGCATGAAGCGGAAGGTCGGGTCGACCACCGTGGACAGCACCTCCAGCGGCAGGCCGAAGCGCTCAGCGATGCGCGGCCAGTAGTGCACACCGGCGCCGCCCAGCGGGTCGACGGCGAACTTCAGGCCCGAACCGCGGATGGCGTCGAGGTCGATCACCCGCTCCAGCCCGCCAACATAGGCGTCGATGAAATCGAAGCGCTGGGTGGTCGTCGCCTTCAGCGCCTGGCGGTAGTCCATGCGCTTGACGCCCTCGAGCCCGGCGACCAGCAGCGCGTTGGCGCGCTCCTGAATCCACTTGGTCACGCCGGTATCGGCCGGGCCGCCATTGGTGGGGTTGTACTTGAAGCCGCCATCGCCCGGCGGGTTGTGCGACGGCGTGATGACGATGCCATCGGCCAGCCCGCTGGTGCGGCCGCGGTTGTAGCTGAGGATCGCGTTGGAGATCGCCGGGGTTGGCGTGTAGCCCGGCTCGCCGCCGGTTTCTGCGCAACCGGCGTCGATGCGCGTCTCGATGCCGTTGGCCGCCAGCACTTCCAGCGCCGAGATGAATGCCGGTTCGGACAGCGCATGGGTATCCATGCCCATGAACAGCGGGCCGTCGATGCCTTCCTGGCGGCGGTAATCGCAGATCGCCTGGGTGGTGGCGAGGATGTGCCACTCGTTGAAGCTGCCCTTGAGCGAGGAGCCGCGGTGCCCGGAGGTGCCGAACGCCACCTGCTGCGCCGGGTCGGACGGGTCCGGCCGGTCGCTGTAGTAGCGCGCCACCAGGCGCGGCAGGTGGGTCAGGGTGTGCGGGTCGGGCAGGCGTCCTGCGTTGGCGGCGATACTCATCGGTCAATCCTGTGCGAAAAGGCGGTACGCCGGCCCTGGCGGGCGCAGCGCGAAGCGAATGAAACGCCAGTTGGCGCCATTTATCCAGAGCTAAGACCGCACCAGCGGCGGCGGTTCCATGCGCGGCGTTATCCAGCCTGCGACGTTTTGGCCAAGCGCGCTCGTCGCCCCGCCGGAACCTCCTCTGCGCCACCCTTTCCACTGCTTAGCGGCTCGCGTTCGCGAGCCCGTCCCCAGGAGGTTGTCACATGAACGTCGACGAACGCATCCGCCAGCGCGCCTATGAGATCTGGCAAGCCGAAGGCCAGCCGGACGGCAAGGAAAGCGAGCATTGGCAACAGGCTCGCGAGGAAATGGAGCCCTTCTACAAGGAAGGCAACGCCGAGGCCGGCAGTGTGGAAAGCAGCGTGGCGATACCCATGCCGAAATCGGACAACATGCATTAACCACGCAGGCAGGGCGGCGAAGGCGCAGCAGGCGCCGTCCCGCCCGAATCTGTTGTCACGTTCTCACCCTTCCCATCCTGCGCCCCGGCGCGCTGGAGCCTGTCGTTACGCGCTGCTAGAGTGCCGCCGCTTGCCAACTACCGGCTGACAGGACGTCTGCCCAGCCGCCGCACAGGATGCTCACATGAAAAAGCTCGCACTCGCCGTTGCCGTACCTCTGGCCCTTTTCGGGGCCGCCACCGTCTACACCAGCACCCAGGTCGAATCGACCGCCCGTGATGCCGTCGACCAGGCCAACACCAAGTTGCGCGAAATGAGCGCCGGCCCCGGAGCCGATGTCAGCATCGCCCTGCTCAGCTTCGAGCGCGGCCTGCTCTCCAGCGCCGCGCGCTACCAGATCGACTTCAACATTCCGGATGACGAAGGCAACGACCGTCAGTACAGCCTGCTGCTGAACGATCGCCTCGAACACGGCCCCTTCCCCGTCTCGCGCCTGGCCCGCGGCCAGCTGATGCCGGTCGCCGCGCAGAGCCACTTCGAACTCGAACGCACCCCGCTGACGCAGAACCTGTTCGATGCCGCCGCCGGCGCAGTCCCGCTGGTGGGTGATGTCACCATCGGCTACGACGGTCGCCAGTACGGCGACCTGCGCTCGGCCGCCTTCGATCTCAAGAGCGAAGACGGCAGCGTTCGCGTTGCGCCCGGCACCATCAGCTTCGAGGCGAGCGAAGACGGCAGCGACGTGCGCATGGATGGTCAGCTGGCTGAGGTCGATCTCGACCTGCAACGCAGCGACAGTGGCCAGCCGGTGCGCATCAGCCTGCGCGGCATCGACCTGACTGCCGACAAGCAGGACTATGCCAATGGCATCGGCTTTGGCCCTTCGGCCTTCAATCTCGCACGCATGGAAATCCAGCTGGGCGACGAACCCGCCGTGGTTCTGCAGAACGCCTCGGTCGACGAAAAGCTGAGCCGTGGCAGCCGCGGCCTCGACCAGAGCATCGCCTACCGGGTGGGTGAAGTGACCGCCAAAGGCCAGAGTTTGCGCAACCTCGCCCTGGCCTTCAGCCTGCGCAACCTCGAGGAAAACAGCCTCAAGGCACTGGTCACCAGCTACCGGGAAATCCTCGACAGCGGAGCCACCCCGCAGGAATCCCTGGCCGGTATCACCCGCGCCCAGCAGCAGGAACTGCAGACCCGCGCCCTGCAGCTGCTCGAACACAAACCCACCCTGGCCCTCGACGAGTTCGGCTTCGAAACCGCCCACGGCGCCGCCCGCCTGTCCATCGTGCTCGATCTGCAATCGCCGAGCGCAGAAGCCTTCACCCCGGACGCGATGATCACCAGCATGCTCGCCTCGCTCAAGGCCGACGCCGGCATCGACAAGAACCTGGTGCGCGACATTGCCGGGCTGGTCGCGCAGAACAACGCGCGTGACGGTCAGCTCGATCCGGTGGCGCTGCAGCAGGAAACCGACGCCGCCACCGAGCTCTTCAGCGGCATCGCGCTGGACACCGGCTGGTCGCGTCTGGAAGGCGAACGCCTGGTCAGTTCGCTGCACTACGCCAACGACAAGGTGACCTTCAACGGCCGCGAAATGAGCGTGCCGGAGTTCATGGGCTTCGCCTTCGGCTCGGCGCAAAACGCAGGTCTGCTGGGGCAGTAAACGACGCTCCTCAAGAAACAGCAGCGTGCGGCCCTGCTCATCGGAGAACCGATGGGCAGGGCCGTTTTGCTTCCAGCCGGCAGCACAGCAGTGGTTGCCCAGGCATCAATCGCCGTACTCAGTCGTGCGAGGCGCCAGCCCCAAGGCGCTCACTCAGATAATCCAGAAAGCAGGTGATGCGCGAGGCCAGCGCGCTGTTGCGGTAGTACACGGCGTTGATCGGCTGGCGCACGTCGACCCGCTGCGCCGCCAGCACCTCGACCAGCTCGCCGCGCTGGCGATCCCGGCCGGTCATGAAATCGGACAGGCACGCCAGCCCCTCGCCGGCCAGCGCCAGCTCGCGCACCGTATCGCCGCTGGAAGCACGCAGCGCCGGGTTGATTCGCCAGCTCTCGCCCAGCGCATGGCGCAGCGGCCAGTCGTTGAGGCGATCCGGCTCGGTAAAGCCGATCAGGCTGTGCTCCGCCAGCTCCTCGACCTGCTGCGGCGTGCCATGCCGCGCCAGATAGGCCGGGCTCGCCAGCACCCGGCGCATGGTGTGACACAGCGGCCGTGCATGCAGGCTGGAATCCGGCAGCGGGCCGATGCGGATGGCCAGATCGATGCGCCGCTCCAGCAAATCGACGATGCGGTCATCGCTGTGCAGCTCCAGCTCGATCAGCGGGTAGCGTGCACGGAAATCGCCGATCAGCGGCACGATCACATGCAGCATGAACGGCGACGCGGTATTGACCCGCAAGCGCCCCGCCGGCGCCTGCCGCCGCAGCGCCATCTGCTCCTCGGCTTCCTCGACGCTGGCCAGAATGCGCCGCGCCTGGACGAGAAATGCCGCGCCCTCCTCGGTCAGCTCGAGGCGGCGCGTGGTACGCCGCAACAGCGTCACCGCCAGCTTGTCTTCCAGCCGACTCAACGCCCGGCTGACGCCCGAGGCGGTCTGTTCCAGCTGCGCGGCCGCGGCGCTGATCGAGCCACTGTCGACCACGCTGACAAAGGCGAGCATTTCGTCGAGGTTGGTTTTCATCGGTGGAAATCGCATCGAAGGCTTGGCGGGGGAAAACGAGTCTGGCGGCACGGCCGCGTGGCAGCAACCGGATCGGGGTTGTTCAGGTGAGGACGCCCGGCGGCTGGCCTGTCGATCAGTCGCCGCCGAATCCTGCCACGACCTCAAACGCCCTTTTCATTCGGCCCCGGCACATTCACCCCGTCCAGCGTGGAACGGCTGTCGCCGGCACCATCGGCGATCACGCTGAAACTGCCATCGGTCTCCAGCACCACCGCTTCGATGCCATCCAGCGCGGCCAGCCCCTGACTGCGCGCGGCGGCCCGCACCTCATCCTCGGTCACCCGCGCCACGCGCATGGCATCGTCGAGAAAACGCCCGCGAAAGAACAGCAGCGCCGGCTCGCCCGTCACCGTCCGCCGCACCCACGCCACCCGCACGCTGGACCAGGTGACCACATACTGCAGTCCGATCAACAGCGCCAAGGCCAGCACCCCCTCGGCCAGCGACACATCGCGATTGAGCAGAATCGTCGCGAACGTCGAACCCAGCGCCACCGTCACCACCAGATCGAACGCATTCATCTTCGACAACGTCAGCCGCCCGGACAGGCGCAACAACAATACCAGGCTGATATAGGCCAGCACGCCCACCACCAGAGTGCGTATCAATGTCGTTCCGTTGCTGAAAAACATGCCTTCCACGAGCACCTCCATAACTGACCTATGCAGGGGTGGACAGGGTAGGTGGGCGGAAAGTGCATACGGCGCGAGTGACCGCGCGTCAGGCGACAGTGTGAAAACTGAGGGATTAATCCATCGTCTGCTTTACCCATACGGAAGCAGTGGCTAATGTGCCAGCACGCGCAGCAACTGCGCACTCGATCACGGTTCCGCTGCGACGCACCATCTGCACCGGCCCGCTACCAAGGAAGGTACAGATGGCGCGCTTTTTCCCTGTCCGCTCGCAATGCCTGTTCGACACACCCGGCGAGCGGCGCCTTGCCGAGCGGCTGGAAAAGCTGCTGGAAGATGATTACTTCTGCTGGAGCAACGTCCCGGTCGGCCCCAAGGCGCGCTATCCCGACTTTGCGGTGCTGCATCCGCCGCGCGGCATCCTCGTTCTGAAGGTCAAGGAGCTCGCCAGCCTTCAGAGTATGGGTATCTATGGCTCTAAAGCACCGAAAATAAATCTGTCTCCTTTTCCCCAGGATTGAACAATGGAATCGATATCTTCAGATCAAAAAACAAAGCAGAAAGGAACCTGCCCGTTTTGCACAAAAAACGTGGCAGCAGTTTTAGTCGAAGACAACAAAGTTCGGCGGGACAAATGCCAATGTCCTGAGTGCAATGAGTTCATATTTCTGTGTCGTTCCCCGGGCTGCCATGACTATGCAAAAGGAACGCAGGTCTACGATCACGAGCTATGCCCATCATGCACGGAAACAGTTTCAGACGGACTTAAAGTAATTGGTAAATCAGCACTAACTCTTGCCACCACTGTAATTGGCGGACTCATACTCGCAGCAGCCAAAAAAAAGTAACGACCTAACAATGCGTTCAAATCGCTCGCTCCGCTCGCTGGGACGTCCGCAATTGGCCGCCCCTTAACCAAACGGTAGGAAAAAATGATGGATGAACTGAAAACCATCGAACAAGAGCTAAATAGTTGGAGTGATATTTTAAACATAGCCGTTGGGGCACCATCTTTAGCTTTTGCACTAGCTTGCGCCTCGCTACCCGAATATATAAATCTTATTGGCTGCGCAATATCAATCGCCATGTGGATTTCCCTAATGGCTTACGCCAGACCATCGTTTTCTAGAAAACTGCAAGAGCTAAGGCTGAGGCAAGATAAAGACGAAAGAGCAAGAGAAATAATAAAATTCTCTGAAGAAAACTTTCTGAGCAACTACAAATTCAGTCCGTACCTTCTAGGTAGCCTCAGTTTGGTTCTGGTCGCTGGCTACAGTTATTTGTCTGTATTACTCAAGTTGCTTTTCCCCTAACTAGCGGTCCAAGCCACTCGCTTCGCTGTCTGGGACAGGCTAAACCCGTCCCGTTATCCAAACGCGAGAAACAGTATGGCCACCAGTGAGCACGCATACGCAGATAACTGGCTAGAACTAACACTACTGATTGAATAAAGAAGGCGCAGGCCCAGCTACCGGAAGCTGAGGCGCAGGCGTTGTTATCCGCGCGGCTGGCGCCGGATATGTTTCCGCTGTCGACTCAGGTGCGCTTTGCCTGCGTGCACGCGCGGGAGGCCGTTTGCCGGCTGAGAGGCGAGGCATTCCCGGCTGCGATCAACGAGCTGCTGGACGAGGGGCGGCATGCGGGTGAGCGGCCGGGCACGCTGGCTGATGCCTATGCCCCGATCGATGAGACGGTGGCGTTGCTCGACGGCCTCGCCGCCGATGCGCTGGATATGGACGCGGACAAGCCAATCGCCCATGAGCTGGCAAACGGGATGATTTTCGACCTGACCGCGGAGCAGTACGCCCGTGACTGGACACTGGCGCAGTTCTATTTCCATGTGATGACCGCGTATTCGATCCTGCGTAGCGAAGGGATCAATCTCGGCAAGGCGGATTACGTGGCGCATATGCTGCCGTATCTGCGGCGGGAATCGATTCCGAAGGGGTAGCGGCCGCGCTTTCGTCGGTTACCGAAGGGATGTTTCGGTAGCCGCGCAGCCCGCCAAAATTCGGATTACGCCTTCGGCCAGTCCAGGCTTGGGGCACGCCGGGCCCTTCGAGCAGCGAGGTAGCCTGGACCTGACGCGTGGAAAAGGCTTCGCCGTTTTCCACCCTACCCATACCCATGCCCATGCCCATGCCCGTGCCCGGGCCTTGGCGGAGTAGGCGGGGTTGGTGGCGTAGGGTGGACAACGCTTCGCTTGTCCACGCGAAATCCGGTACTTGCTTACTGCTAACCGCTGAAGACGCTCTGTGCGTTTGGCGAGAGCTGCTGGCTCCGCTGCTCTGGCTTTTCGAGCCTGAGAAAGGCCCTGAGCTCGGCTTGCTTGGCCATGGCATCCTGATAACCCAGTTCGATCAGTTCACTGCAGTAGCCGGGTTCGAACAACAGGTAACTCAACAGCCCGCCGCCGCCTTCGCGCGTGCCGCCAGGGCCGCGCAGGAACAGGCGCATGGCGGCGGGCAGCTCTCGCCGATGGCGGGCGGCGATCCTGTCCAGCGGCTGGCTGGGGGAAATCACCAGCACCTCGACGGGCGTCAGGCCGTAGGCGCGCTTGCGTTGTTCGGCAGGCACCAGTCGCCCCAGCTGGTTGAGGCGTTCCAGCAGCTCGATGTCAGTCTCGACGTTGTCGATGAAGGTGCTGTTGAGCATGTGCCCGGAGATTTGCGCCAGGCTGGGGCTGGCGCCGGTCGGCCTCGGTGTTGGAGCGATCTCGCTCTGGTCATCCACCGGGTTGCCACTGACCCCGACCACCAGCACACGTGTGGCGCCCAGGTGCAGGGCAGGGCTGATCGGTGCGGTCTGGCGTACCGCGCCATCGCCGAAATACTCGCGGTTGATCTTTACCGGCTCGAAGAGCAGCGGGATGGCAGTGCTGGCCAGCAAATGGGGTATTCCCAGGCGGGTCGGCACACCCACCCGACGATGGCGCAACCATGGGTCGATGGCCGCATGCCCCTGATAGAACGTCACCGCTTCGGCCGACTCGTAGCCGAATGCCGTCACCGCTATCGCACGCAGTTGCTGTTGGCGCAGTGCTGCGGCGATGCCGGAAAAATCCAGTTCACGCTCGAGCAGCCTGGCCAGTGGCGAACTGTCGAGCAGCGCAACGGGCACCTGCTTGCCGATACCGAACATGCTGTGACCGAGGAAACGGCTGGCCTGGCGCAACACGCCCGGCCAGTCACTGCGGTACACCTGATCGGTATGGAAACTGCGCCAAACGCTGCTCAAGCGCCGCACCGCCTCGCGAAAATGCAGGGCGCCACAGGCAAGGCTGACGGCATTGATCGCGCCCGCCGAGGTGCCGACGATCACCGGAAACGGATTGCCCGCCGGGTCAGGCAACAGATCGGCAATGGCCGACAGCACACCAACCTGATAGGCCCCACGCGCGCCGCCGCCCGAGAGGATCAGCCCTGTGGTACCTGGATTTTTTACAGCGTCCTCGGTCATCGTCGATTCCAGTTCGAGGTATTCGGTAGTGCCTGGGCTCGCCGCAAGACCAACAGGGTCGGTCGCCTCGCTGGCGAAGGCGACAGAGATTATCAACAGGGCAATACGCCACCAATCTAAACATGCCGCGGTGTCTCGCCGCTGGGTTTCATGGGTGCGCTGTGTTGCGAGCTTTCAACCAAGGCATCGAAGACGGCAGCCCTTGCAGTTAGAGCTTTCGGCGAGGTTGTTAAGCACGCCATGCGCCTCCCATCTTGCTAACCTCGTTCTGTAACCCGCGTGCCAGAGCATGTGGGTTCGCCTTCGCACACAGCACCTGCCCCTCAGGGCGCTATTCCATCGGCCGGCTACGCCTGTCGACCGCTACACGCCAAACGCCCGCCCACTCGCCAGAGCAGACCGTTGCCATGTTGTTCCGCCGTTTCGAAAACCTCATCGATGTCTTCAAGCCCAGCCCGGACGTCGCGCCGCCGGCCGGGATGCTGCGCTTCTATGCGCATTATCTGAAGCAGGTCTGGCCATTGATGACCGCCGTGCTGGTGGTCGGCTTCTTCGCGGCGCTGATCGAGGTGGCGCTGTTCAGCTTTCTCGGCCAGTTGATCGATATGGCCCAGGCGACCGATGACGCGCGGACCTTCTTCGCCGAGCACCGCAACGAACTGCTGTGGATGGCGGCGGTGGCGCTGATCATCCGGCCGCTGGTGTTCGGTCTGCACAACCTGCTGACGCATCAGGCGATCAACCCGGGGCTGACCAATCTGATTCGCTGGCAGAACCACCGCTACGTGCTCAAGCAGAGCCTGAACTTCTTCCAGAACGACTTCGCCGGGCGCATCGCCCAGCGCGTCATGCAGACCGGGCCATCGCTGCGCGATTCGGCCATGCAGGTGATCGATGCGCTGTGGCATGTGGTGGTCTATGCCGGCAGCGCGCTGTATCTGTTCGCCGCCGCCGACCTGCGCCTGATCGTGCCCTTGCTGCTGTGGATCGTCGGCTACAGCGCCGCGCTCTGGTACTTCGTGCCGCGTATCCGCGCGCGTTCGGCGGCGGCGTCCGCGGCGCGTTCGAAGGTGATGGGGCGGGTGGTGGACGGCTACAGCAACGTCGCCACGCTCAAGCTGTTCGCCCATTCGCGGGAGGAGGAGAGCTACGCCCGCGAGGCGATGCAGGAGCTGCTCGGCAAGTTCCGCCTGCAGTCGCGGGTGATCACCAGCCTGGATTTCCTCATCACCTGCATGAACGGCCTGTTGATCGTCGGCACCGGCGCGCTGGCGCTGTGGCTGTGGAGCGAGGCGCTGATCACCACAGGCGCCATCGCCCTGGCGCTGGGCCTGGTGATCCGTATCAACAACATGGCCGAGTGGATCATGTGGGTGGTCAACGGCATCTTCGAGAACGTCGGCACCGTGCAGGACGGCATGAAGAGCATCGTCCGGCCGCGGGATGTGCTCGACCCCGAGGACGCCGAGCCGCTGCAGGTGGAGCAGGGCGGCGTGCGCTTCGAGGATGTGCATTTCCACTATGGCAAGCAGGGCGGGGTGATCAGCGGGCTGAGCATCGACATTCGCCCGGGCGAGAAGATCGGCCTGGTCGGGCCATCGGGTGCGGGCAAGTCGACGCTGGTCAACCTGCTGCTGCGCCTCTATGACCTGGAAAGCGGGCGCATCCTCATCGACGGGCAGAACGTCGCCGAGGTCAGCCAGGAAAGCCTGCGCGCCAATGTCGGCGTGGTCACCCAGGACACCTCGCTGCTGCACCGCTCGATCCGCGACAACCTGCGCTACGGCAAGCCCGACGCCACAGAGGAAGAACTCTGGGCCGCGGCGCGTAAAGCCCGCGCCGACGAATTCATCAAGGCCCTGGACGACAGCCAGGGCGGCCTGGGCTTCGAGGCGATGGTCGGCGAGCGCGGCGTGAAACTCTCCGGCGGGCAACGGCAGCGCATCGCCATCGCCCGGGTGCTGCTCAAGGACGCGCCGATCCTGGTGCTCGACGAAGCCACCTCGGCGCTGGATTCGGAGGTCGAGGCGGCGATTCAGGAGAGCCTGGATACCCTGATGGAAGGCAAGACGGTGATCGCCATCGCCCACCGGCTGTCGACCATCGCCCGTATGGATCGGCTGGTGGTGATCGATGGCGGCCAGGTGATCGAGACCGGCACCCATGCCGAGCTGATCGCCCGCGGCGGCCTCTATGCGCGGCTGTGGCAGCACCAGACGGGTGGGTTTGTCGGGGTGGATTGAGGGCGGTGGCGAGGCGCTGCAACTTGTCCGCCAAGGGAGGGTGCGAGGTAGCTTGGAGGTGACGCGTGGAAAAGGCTTCGCCGTTTTCCACCCTACGCAAATATTGAGCGTCGGCGGCGCGGGCTGGGGTTTGCGTAGGGTGGACAACGCTCTGCTTGTCCACCGGTGCGGGCAACGGGGAGGGGCATGCTGTTAGCGAAACGCCGCCGGGATTTATGGCGCCCAACGAGGCCAAACCGGAAGACCGCCTATTCGCGAAAACGAACTACGCTGCTTGCTTTGATCGTTGTACTGCACAAATCAGCGTCCAGCGGGAGTCAGCGCATGAGTGAAAACAGAACGTTAACTACGGCAAGAACTCTGCCGTACACGCCAGCCGAGATATATGGCGCTTTTGCCTCAGCCGATCTGCTCGCTGCATGGTGGGGGCCCGAAGGTTTCAGCAATACATTCGAGATCTTCGAGTTTGCACCGGGCGGTCGCTGGAAGTTTGTGATGCATGGGCCTGATGGGAAGAGCTATAGCAATGAGAGCAGGTTCGAAGAACTCGTTCCCGATTCAATGCTGGTCATCAGGCATGATTGCCCACCGCACTTTACGCTGACCATCGAGCTCATCCCTGCCGAGGATGGCACGTGCATGACCTGGAGCCAGGTTTTTGAGGATGCGGAAACCGCGCAAGCGGTCAAGGCAAGAGCGGGTTCCGCGAACGAGCAAAACATTGATCGGCTTACGCGCGTGCTCGCTGAGTCGACGGGTGGCGCATCACAGTTCCGGCAGCATTCAGGATGAGCGAGGCGCTCCATCTCGCAGTTCTCACTGCATGCGTTTAATGTCAGTGGACCGCGCCCGTGATGCACGCCGCTACGACTCGTCGACTCAGCTGAACCCTCATACGGCGTGCTCACTCGTACCTCTAGCCGCCATTAATCGAGAGGGAGTCCGCCATGAGCGATAGACAAGCCAGCGTTCGTCACGCCGCCGCGCAGCAGCGCTATGAGTTGCTGGTCGACGGCCAGCCACTCGGCTTTGCCGAGTACAGCGAGCAGGGCGAGCGGATGGTTTTCACCCATACCGAGGTCGACCCCAGCCTGTCCGGGCAGGGGCTGGGCAAGGCCGCGCTCGAAGATGCGCGTCGCTGCGGCAAGCGGGTGGTGCCGCAATGCGAGTTCCTCGCCAAGTACATCGAGCGCCACGCGGAATGGCAGGATCTGGTCGATCCGGCCTGAGCGGTACGTCTTGTTCAGCGGGACTTATTGCCGGGGCTGACGCTCTTATCTGAGTGATCGCTGTCGCCGCGCCGGCACGGCATCGCACCCGCAGCAGGTTTCGTCAGAGGGCAATCGCGTGGATGGTCGAGAGTTTGTCTAGGCGCATTTCAAGCTCAATGCCGAGCAGCGCCTGCGTGGCTTCAACTTCTTCGTGGTGCTGGCGATCTTTGCCGATGGCGGTGTACTGGCGGCGCTGCAGCGCGGCTTCTCGCCGGGGCTGCTGATTCTGCTGGGCGCTTTTACCATGCTGCTCGCGCAGGTCTTCTGGCTGGTGGACGCGCGCAGCCGGCAGCTGCTGGAGCTGACCATCGTCGCACTCAAGGAGATGGAAGCCGAGTATCCCGAGAGTTACCGGCTGTTCGCCGCCGATGCGCTGGGGCAGAGCCGGGTGATCAGCTACACCTTCGCCATCCGTGCGCTGCTGCTGGCGCAGATGGGCTTCGGTCTGGGTGTATGCGGCTACGGGCTCTACCAGTGGTGAGGCGCAGTGTTCAGTGCGGCAAGGCCAGGCGACGTACGGCGATCGCCGCTTCCCCTTCCGGCTGAGAGACAGGGGCCAGGTCTTCGCCGGTTTCCCAGGAAAAATCGCGCTTTTTCACGGCCTGGATGAACAGCCGGTCACCAGCCTCGCATTCGGTGCCGATGGCCAGGTCATAGGCGGCGATGCGGATCGGGCCGGGGCGATGGGTGAGAAACAGGTAGGTGTGCTTGTTGACCCGCCCAACCGTGCGGCCATCCACGCGGTAATCCACGGCACCGGTATTCAGTAGCGCTGGCAGCGCCTGCAGGTACAGATAGACCGCGCATTCGTCGTTGCCAGGCCGGTAATTGCGGGCTCTAACCGTTTCGTCGCTGGAAGACGACCCATCGAAGCACTGGCCGTTGCTGAGGCATTCGTCGAGCTTGGCGGCTTCAGCGAAGTCGACGCGGCCACGCTCGTCGAAATGGACGAGCAGCCAGAAGTATTGTTCGAACGCTGTACCGGTTGTGCCTCCGATTACACCGGCGAGCGTGCGGGAGTCGCTGAAGTACCAGTAGCGGTTGGACGCCCGCGTCAGCAACGGCTCGCCCAGCAGGCGGCGGACCTGGCTCCGATCGGCCTGGTGCAGCTTCTGCAGCAGCTCCGGCCCATATGGCTGCTCGTTGAACAGCCCGACCGGAACTACCAGACACGCGCTGCAGAGCGCCGCCAGCAGCGTCAGTACGGCCCATCTTGTCGCCCTCAGGTAGCTCGCTGCCAGCATGACCGAATCCTCCTTGCAGGCCGTTTTATCAGTATGGCCCGGATTAAGCCCCGTGATGGCCGGGAGGCTCCTCAACGAGCGAGTGGGGCGGGCCGCCGTTAACGCGTTGCGCGGAACGCTTG
>JGI2924J29684_1078401_pt1 | contig 46907 bp, 38 predicted proteins | sample BenlonsequencITS_FD_29684 | JGI IMG/M metagenome (IMG submission 29684) | reverse complement strand
AAAATTGACATTTAACCTTTTGTTTTCTTAAAAAACCTCACTACGATTTTATCCCCCCATTCCCTTAAAAACTTCGTAGTGCTTTTTTATACATTCAGTTACAAATTTCACCTGCAAACAGATTTAACAATAAACATTATAGTATAAAATAGCAAATATGCCAATATGGTTTTTCATTTATATCATCTCAAATTGATAACAAAAACGGAACAAATTTTCAGCAAAAAACTCGCAGTAATTTACCTCTGCACTTCGAAACTTTTCACAATTCATAACTTTTATACATATATCGACGTTTCAGGCCTGAAATTGCAATTTAGTAATAAAAATTACGGTAATAAAAATTATAGTATAAAACAGCAAATATGCAATATAATTTTTAAAACTCCGCAAAACATAAAAAAAAACGGAAGCCGAAAACTTCCGTCATCTTCCCAAATCACATATATGTCATCACCCATCCATATCACTATTATAATTAACAATCATCATATTACTTACTCTTCTCAACCAAATTCTCTCTAAACTCTGCAACTTCATCAGTCAATTTATACCCATTTTTATCCAAAACCTTCATATAGTCCTTCACAACCTCATAAAACCCTCCACTATTTTCACTTTCCAAAAACTTAATATAAGCTTCCTTTGCCCCGGCATCCATCACCTTCGAATTATATTCAAACAGCGGTGTGTTATTGAGCCCAAACAGCGTAAAAGTCAAATACTTGCGATACAGTTCCTTTACCTTGCCGACTTTCGCCGAATCCTCATACCGCTTTATAAACTTTTCCTGATTCAATGCCCTTTTAAGCACCTCATCCCAACCGACAACAAGAGCTGCATCCTTTGCCGGAGGATTGTTTGATTCCTCCGCCATTATGTTAATATACTCCTTGACATCTTCAGTTACATATTCACTGTATTTTTTATACACTTCATAGTCAATAACGGGAAAAAACATCCCTTCCGCCGTTTCCACCCTGTACCCGCTGTTTTTTGTCTTACTTAAAAGTTCTCTTACCTTTTCATCTTCAATTTCATAAACTTTGCCCAAATCAAAACCTTGAGTGTATACTTCGCTCATTTTGACTTGTATAGTTTCATCATTATAAAATCGTTTTTCAATATTCGGCAAAAATTCTTGCTGCAACTTTTCAAGCCTGTCCAGCATTTCAGCCGCTTTTTCTTTGGAAACTACAGAAATATTTTCGTCCAAAAAATCAATAACTTCGGGCAGTTTCGCACCGGTTTTTGCCAAAGCCCGAAAATTTTCCATTATTCTCTCCTCACGGGGCTCGTTATTTGCCGCCGGCATGTCACTTTCCTGCAAGTTAACGTCGTTTACACCGCCTCGGGTTTTAACCGGACCACATCCTGCAAATATTCCTCCCATAAATATCCCAATAGACAAAACTAACGGGGCCGTTTTTACAAAATATTTCTTGTTAAACTCCATTGTCACCTTCTACCACTCCTTTGGTTTTCCATATTGACTAAAGCAAGTTCCGTAACAGAGTATTCATGCAATCTGCAACAGATCAGAACAATAAAACCGTCTACCCCGTTACAATCCATATCCTCATATATAATAGACGAAACAGAGAGCAATATTGTTTCTTTAAGTTTTTTGCAGCATAAAAAAATCCCCAAAAGCTTTTATGCAAAGCTCCTGAGGATTTCATTCAGGCCGGATTGAACCTCATCCTTCCTGGTAAAAACTTAATACATAAACCTTGTTGCCACATTTGAAGAAAAACTGTTCCCATGCAAATTCATCAACCCATGCAGGTTCTGTTATTAATTTATATACTTCCACATTTTCACCCTCAAAAAATTTCTCCAATAGCTCCAGCAACCCATTAAAAACCCGGTTGCTTTCTCTGTGTTTCTGTGCCGGCATTGTGTTGCCGTCTTCATCCTGGATGGATACCTCAAAATTGCGCATGCTGAATACATTAAAGAACCAATGACTGCACGACTCAAACAAATCGCTTCTCCAATCATCCAATTCTCTCAGGCTATCAAATCTTGTCCCATGTTTGCTTATGGGACTTTCGTTGAAAAATCTCTCCGCACATTCATCCAGACTGCTTACGTTATCGTATTCAATAAATTTGTAGGTATATGAGTAAAGCACTCCATAAAAACTTATAATATTTGTAAGGGCGTCCAAATATCCCACAATCCTGTTATACACCTCAACCTTCATAACTCATATCCCCCTAAAAAATACATAATTAATAGAAACAATTCGGTATATTATCTGTAGTTTTCATCATTAGTTTACTACCGGCAACCAAAACAGTCAAGTAATAACAATTTACGTTTTTCAATCTCATCAAGATGACGGATTTTCTCGTTCATTCCATCCGTTTTTAGCTTTTACAAATACAACTCCAATGCAATCTTTAACCTTGATGCTATATCCTACCTCGGGCGGTCATGTATTAAAAGGGGGGCAACCTGGCCTTCAGCCATTGCCCCACTGAATTTTGTCACAAATATCTATTAGGCAGATATGCAAGCACAACGGTTTTCATCTGTTTTTGATCAAAGTTCTCTCAGAACGAGTTTTTTCAGCGCTAACAAATCTGTCGAGTTTACCTTGCCGTCTTCGTTTAAATCCGCCGCAATTTTTCCTTCCGGTGTCGGGAAGTCGCTTATGGATTTTAAAAGGTATCTTTTCATAAGAGTCAAGTCGGATGAATTTACACGACCGTCACCGTTTACATCACCGGGTATAACCTGAACCGGCGGTTCTGTCGGAAGCGGCGGAACGCTGTTAACTATAGCATAAAATGCAGGTTTTGCCTTGTATTCCGCGTCAAACAGGAGCGGATATCCTCCAAGCCAGCTTGTCGCGTCGGTTATTCCCCAGAATACCAATGCCGTAATGTTTATGCCTTCTTTTTTCAAATCGACCAATTTTGTTACAAGCTCCTTATAACGATTAGCCTGACGTTCCAAAGCCCACTGGCTGTTGTCAGGATTTCTTATATCCAGCTCGGTAAGCTGAATTTCCAATCCCAATGCTGCATATCTTCTGATGGATTTTTCAAACATGCTTATGCTTGGATAATCCATAACCCAGTGGGATTGCATACCCATACCGTCAACCAGGCCTTTGGCTTTAAGTTCGGTAAGAATTTCAATAATAAAATCACATTTTCTGTCTTCATATTCATTATAGTCATTGTAGAAGAGTTTACAATCCGCAGGAGCATATTTTCTTGCATATTCAAAAGCTTTAACAATAAAATCTCTTCCAACGGTTTGCATCCACAGGGAGCTTCCGGGATTTTTGTTATTCGAACCCGGAGTTCTCATACCGTCTGAAGTATTAGGATCAACAGCCTCATTCACAACGTCCCATGCATAGAACTTAACCGTCGGATATTCGGTCGCCAAAGCTTCCATTAAATTCTTTATGTAGTTTTCCAACCTTTGCAGCATTACTTCCTTGGATGCCCAGGGAGCATTTTCGTCCTGAGAGTAATTTTCTCTGAAGAACCAGTCCGGTGTCTGGCTGTGCCATACAAGGGTATGTCCTCTTACAGGTATGTTGTGTTCTTTCGCAAACTCCAACAGGGGTCTTGCCGCTCTCAAGGTTATCTGCGGATTAACCTGGTCGCCTCCGTTTGCCTCCATATAAGCAATTGTAGCATCATAGTCAAGTACACTTTCCGGTTTTAACTCATTACCAAAAGTCAAGCTGTTATAATGCTTGAGGAAAAGCTCTTTTGCAGGCTTCGGCGCCAGTTCCGCCACAGTTGCGGCACCACCCACTTTGAAATAACCGGCAAAGACATCTTTCAAGCTTGGAATATCTTTCTCAATTTCAGGCAAATTTGCAGGTGTTGCTGTGAAATCGTCAATATAGAAATCCATCAAGTCCTGCGGACTCGGAGAATTTTTAAATTCGGTTTCCACATATATTTTTACGTCCTTTGCATGGCTGGGAACTGTAAGCTGTCCTTCCAGCAAAGTCCATGTTCCCTTGTAAACCGTGGCGGTTTTTATATTTTGGTATACATCTCCTGCTCCGTCGTTATATTGAAGCTGCAAACTGAATCTTTGCTCATTTGAATAGGAATCACCCACGAATTTTACATATACGCCCAACTTATAGCTTTCGCCCAAAGTCAACACATCGGTTTTGTCAACCATGGGCCCGTTCCATGTGCTGGTACGTCCGCTGACCTTCAAACTGTATCTTCCCGAGTAAGCTTCCTCGGTGGTAAGTTCGACGGTTTCCGGTCCTCTTGGTCCCCATCCGTTCAGACCTGTTTCAAAATCATCGTAAATCAGAGCTGCTGCGGATGCTTTGGGTAACGGCAAAAAACTTCCGCAGATACCGACAGTCAGCAGAGCAAAGACTGTCAAAAGGGTCAACAGTTTTTTCTTCAGCATAGATCTACCTCCCAAAATTTAAAATTATTTTATATATCCAAGCTTTTCATAAAGCTTGGGTGTTTTCCCATGTCAACAGTTTTTTACCGTACAAAAACGCACCCACCGTCGAAAATACAGACCGCACCTTGTACTTTATAAGAAATTAGTGGGGCCATTTATTGCCTTGTTACAATAAAGTTAAATTTTTCTCTGAATGATCCTAAATAAATTATAACTTATTTTGATTTGTTTGTCTTATTTTTTTTACATTCATCGCAATATTTTAATAATATATTTTTTTAATTATAGTATAATATTTTAATCCAATCCATTACGATGATTGATAAACTATTAACAATATGATATTATTTAATTAACGAACATTATTTGAACATTATTTTCAGTAAAATTACGGGGATGCTTTATGACAAACATGACAAATATGATAAATTTAATTGACAAACTTTCAACAACACATACTTTGTCGTATGATGAAATGTATCAGCTTATTGAGCATAGAAACGAGGAACTTGCCAATTATCTGTTTGAAAAGGCAAGGCAGGTGCGTATCCTCTACTACGGCCACGATGTCTATATGCGCGGTCTCATTGAATTCACCAATTACTGTCGAAATGACTGCTACTATTGCGGAATAAGGAAAAGCAACTGCAATGCCGAAAGATACCGTCTTACAAAAGAGCAAATACTTGAATGCTGTGACGTGGGATATGAGCTGGGTTTTCGCACCTTCGTGCTTCAAGGGGGCGAAGACGGTTATTATACCGACAAAATTTTGGCGGACATAGTAAGCAGCATCAAGGCAAAATATCCCGATTGTGCGATTACTCTCTCTTTGGGTGAAAAAAGTTATGAAAGCTATAAATTGCTTTATGAGGCTGGAGCGGACAGATACCTTCTTCGCCATGAAACAGCAAATGCCCAGCACTACTCAAAGCTTCATCCGCCTGTTATGTCCCTTAAAAACAGAAAACAATGTCTTTACAATCTCAAAGAAATAGGATACCAGGTAGGTTGCGGTTTTATGGTCGGTTCACCGTTTCAGACCACGGAATGTCTCGTTGATGACTTAATGTTTATAAAAGAATTGCAGCCCCACATGGTGGGAATAGGTCCGTTTATCCCGCACAAGGATACGCCTTTTGCCGGCAAACCCGCCGGTACCCTGGAGCTGACATTGTTCCTTCTCGGCATCATACGGCTAATGCTTCCCTACGTTCTGCTTCCGGCCACCACAGCCCTTGGCACAATCCATCCCAAAGGCAGGGAACTGGGTATTCTTGCAGGCGCAAACGTGGTAATGCCAAACCTTTCGCCGAAAGAAGTAAGAAGCAAGTATCTTTTATATGACAATAAAATCTGTACCGGGGATGAAGCCGCAGAATGCAGAATGTGCCTAACCCACCGTATTGAAAGCATCGGATACAAACTGGTTGTGTCAAGAGGCGACTGCAAAAAGCCAAATTAAAACAAAAACAGGATAAAATAAGAAAACTTAAAGAAACTAAAGAAAGATCAAACCAAAACAAAATTAAACTAAAAAACGAATTAGAGTCAAAAACAATCAGAGCCAATAAAAACTCAAACACATACGGCAAATTTGGCCGGTGACAAATACAAAAGCGATGGAATATCACATACCATCGCTTTTACTTTTAATACATTTTTAAACTACACAAAATCAGTATAAAAGCAATATAGAAAGGCTCGTTTTGCTGAAATCCACTATGCATCCTGGAATAATGCCGTGGACAAATATCTCTCTCCTGTATCGGGAAGCAGAACCACAATGTTCTTTCCTTTGTTTTCAGGCCTTTTTGCAATCTGTGTGGCTGCAAAAGCTGCAGCTCCCGAGGATATTCCCACCAAAAGACCTTCCGTTCTTGCAAGCTTTCTGGATGTTTCAAAGGCCTCTTCATTTTTAACCTTGAATATTTCATCCACCACTGCGCGGTTGAAATTATCCGGCACAAAACCGGCACCTATTCCCTGTATCTTGTGAGGACCTTTGGTTCCTCCGGACAGAACCGGTGAATCAAAAGGCTCCACCGCAACAATCTTTACATCCGGCTTGCGCTGCTTTAACACTTCACCGACACCGGAAATTGTTCCTCCTGTTCCAACTCCCGCCACAAATATATCCACCTGTCCGTCGGTGTCTCTCCAGATTTCCTCTGCCGTGGTCCTTCTGTGAATCTCCGGATTTGCAGGATTGGAGAACTGTTGAGGGATAAAGGAGTTGGGTATTTCACGGGCAAGCTCCTCAGCCTTTCTGATCGCTCCTCCCATTCCGTCGGCTCCCGGTGTCAGCACCAACTCGGCACCCAAAGCCTTTAAAAGATTCCTTCTTTCAATACTCATGGTCTCTGGCATTGTAAGTATAACCCTGTATCCTCTTGCAGCTGCCACAAAAGCCAGGGCAATACCTGTATTTCCGCTTGTGGGCTCTATAATAACCGTATCTTTGTTTATTATTCCTTTTTCTTCTGCGTCCTTTATCATTGCATAACCAATCCTGTCCTTTACACTGGATGCAGGATTGAAGTATTCGAGCTTTGCTATCAGGACAGCTTCCAAATTGTTTGCTCTGTTATAATTGCTCAACTCCAAAAGCGGGGTATTTCCTATGAGTTCCGTCAGATTCTTAGCTATTTTAGCCATTTTATCACCTCCGAAAATTAATCCTAACAATTCATATATGTTTTGTTGTTTTTATTTTATTACTTTTACACTTATTTGTCAATCCTAATTTTCCAATTCTTCATTCATACTTCCCGTCCTGTATCCCATAAGGTCAAGGGAAACATATACAAAACCCAGTTCTTTAAATTTCGAATATACCGAATTTCTGATTTGTTTATCCATAAATCTGCCGAAATCCTCATCTGCAACTTCAATTCTTGCCAAATTTCCATGATACCTTACCCTAACTTGCTTAAAGCCCAAATCAATAAGAAACTGCTCCGCTTTGTCAACTCTTTTAAGCTTTTCCTCCGTTATTCTCTCCCCATAGGGGAACCTTGAGGACAGGCAGGCAAAGGAAGGCTTATCCCAGGTTTTAAGTCCCATTTCCTTCGATAATTTTCGAATTTCCGCCTTGGTAAGCCCAACTTCCCTAAGTGGACTTACAATTTCAAGCTCTTCTATGGCCTTAAGTCCCGGCCGGTAGTCCCCGAGATCGTCATAATTTGAACCTTCCACTACGAATTTATAGCCTTCATCCTCTGCAATTCGCTTTATTTTACTGAAAAGCTCCTTCTTGCACAGATAACATCTGTTGGGAGGGTTTTCGGCAAAACCCTCCACATTGAGTTCCTCTGAAATTATAGTCTTAAAAGGAATTCCATAATTTGAAGCAAAATTTTCCGCATCTTTAAGCTCCCTTTCCGGAAAAGCAGCCGACCTTGCCGTAACGGCCAATACCTTGTTGCCCAAAACATCGTGGGCCACTTTTAAAAGAAATGTTGAGTCCACTCCTCCTGAAAAAGCAACGATAACGCTCTCCATTTCTTTTAATCTTGCTTTGAGTTTTTCCATCTTCGCTTCCGCACTCATGATTCTTATGCCCCCACAGCCTTTTCCAGTGCCTGTTCAATATCATAAATAAGGTCGTCGACGTCTTCAATTCCGATTGAAAGCCTGATTTGATCCGGTGTAACTCCGCAGGATCTTTGCTCCTCCTCCGAAAGCTGGGAATGGGTTGTCGACGCCGGATGAATAACCAGGGATTTTGCATCGGCAACATTGGCAAGAAGTGAGAATATTTCAAGGTTTTCAATGAATTTCTTTGCCGCTTCATATCCGCCCTTTATTCCGAAAGTAAATATTGAACCTGCTCCTTTCGGGAAGTATTTTTGAGCAAGGTCATAATATTTGTTGCCTTTAAGGCTCGGATAATTTACCCACGCCACTTTCGGATGATTTTGCAAATACTCGGCAATCTTTTTTGCATTTGAAACATGCCTTTCAACCCTCAGTGACAGAGTCTCCAGTCCCTGAAGGAGAAGGAATGAATTAAACGGACTTATGCACGCACCTGTATCTCTCAAAAGCTGCACTCTGGCTCTGATAATGTATGCAAGAGGTCCTACTGCCTCAACATATTTTAAGCCGTGATAGCTTGGATCCGGCTCGGTAAGAACCGGGAATTTTCCGCTTCCGGCCCAGTCAAATTTTCCCGAATCAACAATAACTCCTCCTATGGAAGTACCGTGACCGCCGATGAACTTCGTCGCAGAATGCACAACAATATCGGCTCCAAACTCAAAAGGCCTGATAAGATACGGAGTACCAAAGGTATTGTCAACAATAAGCGGTATACCGTTCTCATGGGCAATTTTTGCGACCGCCTCAATATCAACTATGTTAATTCCGGGGTTTCCAAGAGACTCAATATAAAGAGCCTTTGTCTTTTCATTAATGGCTTTTCTGAAATTTTCCGGATCGTCAGGGTCTACAAAAACAGTTTTAATTCCAATCCTCGGTAAAGTTGCCGCAAAAAGATTATATGTTCCTCCGTAAAGAGTGCTGGCCGAAACAATTTCATCTCCCGCTCCGGCTATATTGAGTATTGCATAGGTAATAGCCGCCGAACCTGAAGCCACCGCCAGCGCTCCGACTCCTCCTTCCAAAGCGGCCATTCTCTGTTCAAAAACATCAGTTGTGGGGTTCATAATTCTTGTGTAAATATTGCCGGGCTCCTTTAACGCAAAGAGATTTGCCGCATGCTCCGGACTGTTGAACACATAGGACGTGGTCTGGTAAATCGGAACCGCTCTTGAACCTGTAGTAGGGTCGGGCTTCTGCCCTGCATGGACCTGCAAAGTGTCAAATTTCAATTTTCTTTCTGCCATAATTAAATCTCCTTTCAAATACGATTTCTCTTATTGACTTTGTCGTGATTGACATAAAAATTATATGTAATACATTGTACTGTCAATACCATTTCGTTTTCGGTAATCTTCAGCAAGATCCTCCAAAGTTATGGAATCCACCAACTCGTTAAGACTTTTGTTCATTTTTTCCCAAACATTAATCCTGATACATTTTCTTATAGACGACTCGTTCTCCGACACTTCCTCATCGTCTTCATCCGTAACCGAAAGAGGACCTTCAAGGGCTCTCAAAATTCTGCCCACTTTTATGTCCGACGGAACTTCCGACAGCATATAGCCTCCCTGGGCACCTTTTGCGCTTTTAACCAGTCCTGATTTTCTCAGAGTTGAAAATACCTGTTCAAGATAATTTGTTGAAATCCCCTGTCTTTCGGCAATACTGGCCAAAGTAACGTGCTCACCGTTGGAGTATACCGCAAGGTCAATCATTGCCCTAAGTCCATATCTTCCTTTGGTTGAAAACCTCACTTAATTCACCTCTTTTCCGTCAAACCCGTAAATTTTGATTTTACTATTATTTTATACCACTAAATATAATACTCCAACTCAGTATTTTGAGAAACGGTACTGTTGTAGCACTTTACCAAATCTTCAACGGTAATGGAGTTTGCCACATCGTTCAAAGTATTCATGATTTTCTCCCAAAAGCTTCGTGCCGTACAATTTTCATACCTCTCGCAACTGCTCTTCGACCGTTTGGTTTTCTCGGCAATGCAAGGAACCGGCGCAAGCGGTCCTTCAAGTACCGTCAGAATTTCACCCACCGTTATCTGCGACGGATCCCGGGCAAGAACATATCCCCCCTGGGCTCCCCTTATGCTTTCCACAATCCCTGCACGCCTTAAAATTAAAAAAATCTGCAATATATACGCCTCGGACATTCCGCATCTTTCGGCTATGCTTTTAAGACTTACACGTCCCTCAGACGAATGAATTGCAAGGTCAACAATGGCCTCCAATCCGTATCTGCCCTTTGTAGAAATTTTCAATCCGATCACTCCTACTGTTGGTCTTATATCTCTCCTGTTCTCTTTCTTATTTTAATTCATTCAAATCAAACGGCGTTTCCTGGTATACATAATAGTTAAGCCAGTTTGAAAAAAGGAGATTTGCATGCCCTCTCCAATTAACAACCGGTGGTTTTGTCGGGTCATCATCCGGGAAGTAGTTCTTTGGCATTTTTATCTTGAGTCCTTTTGCCAAATCTCTTTCATACTCCTCTTTCAAGGTAAACTGGTCATACTCGGAATGGCCGGTCACAAAAACCTGTCTTCCTCCCCTGGTCTTCATAATGTACACTCCTGCTTCTTCCGAGTCGGAAAGAATATCAATTTCGCCCACCTTTTCAATATCTTCCCTTCTTACCTCCGTGTGCCTGGAATGAGGAGCGTAGAAGCAATCGTCAAATCCTCTTAAAAGCATTGTATTTGGCTTGCAAATACGGTGTGGGAAGATACCGAACATTTTCTCCTTCAAAGGATATTTCTTTATGCCGTAATGATGGTATAAAGCCGCCTGAGCTCCCCAGCAAATGTGAAATGTCGAATACACATTGTGAACGCTCCAGTCCATTATCTTTTTAAGCTCTTCCCAGTAATTAACCTCTTCAAACTCCATTTGTTCCACCGGTGCACCGGTAATTATAAGTCCGTCAAATTTTTCATCCTTTACCTCATCAAAGGTTTTGTAAAATTTTGTTAAATGTTCTTCCGGAGTATTCTTTGATACATGGGTTTTCGGATGCAAAAGCTCTATCTCAACCTGAATAGGCGTATTCCCAATCAGTCGAAGAAGCTGTGTCTCCGTGGTAATCTTTGTAGGCATAAGATTCAAAATGGCAATCCTTAAGGGTCTTACATCCTGGTGCAGAGCCCTGTGTTCGTCCATTACAAATATATTCTCATTGGTTAATACTTCTTTCGCCGGCAAACTGTCAGGTATCTTTATTGGCATGTACCAAACCTCCTATACATATACATAATTTACCCACAACTTCGCTATCCTATATATCATTGTTAATTGCAATTATAGCACGATTAAATACCTTTTGGCAATGTTATAAGAAATTCCGTTCCCTCATTTATTTTACTGTAAACCTCTATATGTCCATTATGAGCCTCAACAATTGTTTTTGCAATAGTAAGTCCTATTCCTGCGCCTCCTGTCTTCCTGTTACGCGACTTGTCCGCCCTGTAAAGTCTTTCAAACACGAAAGGCAAGTCCTCCTCAGGTATGCCCTGCCCGTTATCCTTCACCCTGATCTCAAGCACATCTCCCTTGCTTTTGGCACTTATTTCAACCTTGCCTCCTTCTTGCGTGTATTTTAAGGCATTGGACAGAAGGTTTATAATTACCTGACTCATTTTATCCTTATCGGCAAAAATTTCCTCAGTCCCACCTTCAAAGGCAATTTCAATTCCGTTATTTTTAAATTCGGGCTCAAAATTGCATATGATTCTGCGTATCAGTGCCGACATGTCAAATACGGTTTTGTCCAATACAAAACCTTCACTTTCGTATTTTGCCAGCTTTTCAAGGTCTCCCACCATCTTGTTTATCCTGATTATTTCCTCATAACAGCTCTTGAGCCTGTCCGCGTCCGTTTCCCATATACCGTCTATCATGGCCTCCATGTGGCTTTGCAGTGTTGCAAGGGGAGTCCGAAGTTCGTGGGCCATGTCGGCACTCATTTTTTTGCGCAGAGCCTCCTGATTTTCCAGGGTTTGGGCAAGATTATTGATTGTTGAAGTCAACTGGCATATTTCCTCCGTAGTGGATTTTTCCGTTATTCTGTCGGAAAAATATCCCCGGGCTATCGACTGCGCGCTACTTATAACCCTGGCTATGGGCTGGCTCAGCTTTTTTGCCATTATACTTCCCAAAACCAGCGAGAAAATTACTGAAAAAACACCTACTGCAATCAAAATTTTGTTCAAAGTGTTTATAAATGCAAGGTCATTGTCACTCAAATAATACGGCCCATAGGAGCCAATCTCCACCAGACCGACACTCTTCTGGTTGTAAGTTACCTCATAAGGTATCTCTGTGTAAGATCCTCCGGCATCAGGATAACGTCTGCTTACGTTTCTTGCCATATGTTCAATAATTCTTTGGCACATTCCGTTGTTATGGGCCGTCGCATCCCAGATTACTCTGCCGCTGATATCCTTTACCTTTATTATCAGACCGTTTTCAAGCGCGCTGACACCTATGGCTTCCACCATTTCCGTGTTCCATTTTCCGTCTCCCAGATACTGCTGGCTTACCGCTGTGACAACTTCGCGGTTTCTTTTCTCCTGGTTTTGGTTGACATATTTTCTAAAGTGGCTGTCAAGAAACATATTGGTCAGCATCATTGCCAGAACTACGCTTGTCACGGCAACCAGAAGATAAGATACGGACAACTTTATCCTTAAACTAAATTTCATCACAAGTCCCCTCTTCCAATCATGTCATTCGGCACCTTCAAACCTGTATCCCACTCCATGAACCGTTAAAATATATTTCGGTGACTTAGGGTCGGTCTCAATTTTTTGCCTTAAGTTTTTGATATGGGTGTCCACCGTCCTGTCAAAGCCGTCAAAATCATCCCCCAGTGCCATGTTGATAAGCTCGTCCCTGGTAAAAGTCTTTCCTGGGTATTTTACCAACGTCATGAGAATTTTATATTCATTGGGGGTGAGATTCACTACATTGTTGCCTTTTCGTACTTCATATTTCAAACTGTCAATAACAAGGTCACCGTTGTTGAAGGAAAAAATATTCGAAAGCGGGACAGGATCGTCGGAAGTTCTTCTAAGCACCGCCGTAACCCTGGCCACAAGCTGTTTTGGGCTGAAAGGCTTGGTTATGTAATCATCGGCCCCGATATTGAGGCCTTTAAGAATATCCTCTTCCTCCGCTTTTGCGGTAAGCATTATAATCGGCACTCTCGATTTCTTTCTGATAATTTTGCATATTTCCTCGCCGCTCAAATCCGGAAGCATCAAATCAAGAACAATAAGGGACAGAGGAACTTTCTCAAATACATAAAGTGCCTCTTTTCCGGTAAAGGCTTCATACACTTCATATCCACTGTGCTCAAGATAGGATTTTACAACTTCCACAATCTTTTTTTCATCATCCACTACCAGTATTTTTTTTGAATAATTATTCATATTACAAGCCCTCCTGTTTAAGCTCCTGTTTTTGGGCTGTTTTTATATCTCGCTTCACAAACTTTTAAAAAAAGCCTATAGGGGGCGTGGCACCCCCTATTAAGGCTTTTGAATCTGTACAATTTACTTTTCCGGGTCGTATCTTTTCAAGCTTAAAGAATTGGTTACAACCGACACGGAGCTAAAGGCCATGGCCGCTCCCGCAATAATCGGACTAAGCAGGCCAAAGGCTGCAAAGGGAATGCCGATTATATTGTATATAAACGCCCAGAAAAGATTCTGCTTGATTTTCCTCATTGTTCTTCTGGACAGCTTTATGGCAGTCGGTATTGCTCTCAAATCCCCTCTCATAAGGGTAATATCCGCAGCTTCCATGGCAACATCCGTTCCTGTGCCGATAGCCATTCCAATATCCGCCGTTGCAAGGGCCGGGGCGTCATTAATGCCGTCTCCCACCATTCCGACAATTCTGCCCTGTTTTTTAAGTTTCTCAACTTCCTCCGCTTTGTTTTCAGGCAAAACTTCAGCCAGCACATTGGTTATTCCCACCTGTTTTGCAATAGCCTTTGCCGTTCTTTCATTATCGCCTGTAATCATATACACGTCAATTCCCATTTTCAAAAGCTGCTCTATTGCTTCCCCGGAGTGCTCCTTCACGGTATCCGCAACGGCCAGGATTGCTTCCACCCGATCATCTACCGCCATAAGCATTGCAGTTTTGCCTTCGTCTTCGAGTTTTGCAATATCGGACTCTATTTTCGAAATATCAAGTCCTTTTTCTTTCATAAGTTTTCTTGTGCCAATATATATGTTCTTATCATCGAATACTGCCGCAACACCCCTTCCGGGAATTGCTTCAAACTTTGCCGGATCCGGTATGGCTCCAAATTCGCTTTTACCCTTCTCATATATGGCAACTCCCAAAGGATGTTCCGATGCCTTCTCAGCGACGGCGGAAAGTTTCACAATTTCGTTCTTTTCCATACTTCCCAAGGGAATGATATCAGTAACTTCAGGTTTGCCCTTTGTTATTGTTCCGGTTTTGTCCAATACAACGGAATTAAGCTTGTATGCCATCTCCAGGTGTTCGCCGCCTTTTATCAGTATGCCCTTTTCCGCTCCTTTTCCGGTTCCCACCATGATGGCGGTCGGTGTTGCCAGTCCAAGGGCGCAGGGGCAGGCAATAACCAGTACCGACACAGCATTTACAATGGCTGAATTCAGTTCGCCGGTTGCCAGGTACCACGCCGCAAAGGTTACAACAGCTATTCCAATGACTGCAGGTACAAAGATGCCGGATACCCGGTCGGCGATTTTTTGAATGGGAGCCTTTGAACCCTGGGCATCCTCCACCATTTTGATAATCTGGGAAAGAACCGTGTCTTTTCCGACTTTGGTGGCTTCAAACTTGAATGTACCGAATTTGTTTATGGTCGCACCGGTTACAAAATCTCCGACCTTTTTCTCCACCGGCAGGCTTTCACCGGTCAGCATCGATTCATCGACGGAGGAATTTCCTTCAATTATCCTTCCGTCCACCGGAATTTTCTCACCGGGCCGCACAACAATAATATCTCCAACTTGCACCTCTTCCACCGGAATATCCTCTTCAACACCATTTCTTACAACCCTTGCGGTCTTTGCCTGAAGGCCCATGAGTTTCTTAATGGCTTCTGAAGTTTTTCCTTTGGCGACAGCCTCAAGGTACTTTCCAAGAAGAATCAGCGTAATAATCGTACTGCTTGCTTCAAAATACAGCTCTTTCATCATGCCCATTTCCACCGGATGAGCAAAGAAAGCATTGTACACACTGAAAAAATAAGCCGCCGATGTTCCCATTGCAATCAGCACGTCCATGTTGGCGCTTCTTGCTTTTATGGCATGGTAAGCATTCCTGTAGAACCTAAGTCCAATAATAAACTGCACCGGAGTTGCAATCACAAGCTGGAAATATTCATTGTGCAGGAAAGGAACATCAATACCTGTGAGCATGAAAACCATTGCCAGTATCAGCGGAGAACTTAAAATGGCAGAAGCAATAAGTTCTGCCTTAAGCTTCTTTATTTCCTTCTCCCTCTGCTCTTTTTCACGGTCTTTTGAGATATTTTCAATCCTTTCGGCCTTATAGCCAAGGTCGTCCACAATTTTAATCAAATCATCCGTTTTGACTTTGTCCGCGTCATACTCAATGTTGGCCCTTTCCGTCGCAAGGTTTACGGATGCTTTGGCCACTCCGGCAACTTTATTCAGTCTTTTTTCAATTCTTGCACTACACGCAGCACAGGACATTCCCGATATTTTAAGCTCAACTTTCGCCATATTTTGATTTTTTACCGACAATCCTTTTCCGTCCATTACTGTCCCACCTTTAAAACCAAAATTCTATTTATTTTGCACTTATTTTGAATTTGTTTTGCATTCCTTTTAAATTTTGCACTCGTTTAAAATTTGTCCGACAAAACTAGATGCCGCAGCAACCTTTCGGAAGTATTTTATTCAAATTAAAACCTTCGTTTTTTAAGTTTATGTCATCCTGATCTATCTCGTTAATGTCATTTACAACTTTTATATACCCATGAATCATTCCCATCCAACAAGAATAAACAAATTCTCCTTCTCTTGCCGGCGTAAATTCAATTATATTATCTCCAACTTCCAGTTTCCTATTGTCTATTCCAAACTCCCGGGCAACAATTGCGTTGTTGCAGCCGTTCAAGTCTTCTTTGTTGGCTTTTATCGTCCACTTTACCGGTATACCCTTTTGAACGACTATCGGTGCATATCTTCCAGGCTCCAGCTGTGTTTCAACAACCTGAACATCCCCTTCGATTCTGGCAATACTTGCACCCTTCGCGGAGTCGGCATAGAAAATAGGAAAACTGTATCCCGAAAGACTCAGACCCCTGTTAAACATGACAACTCCCAAAACAATCACCAAAACGGCACTTATCCTCATCATCTTTTGCGTAAATTTTCCGCCGGCTATGGAGCTTATTGCCCCAAGGCCAAACATAAGAGGAACCGTCCCCAGGGAAAACATAAACATCGACGTAGCACCGGCAATAAAACTACCCGTGCCCAAGGCATAAAGCTGCATTGCCTGAAGAGGACCGCACGGCATGAAACCGTTTAGAAGTCCCACAAGCAGCGGCCCTTTGTTTTTGGCATTGCTTATCTTCCTGCCAAAAATTTTGGGCATTCTGGGAGTAATCTTTCTTAAAACCGGAAAAATATTGAGCATATTCAATCCCATGATAACCATAAAAACACCGGATATAATTGCCACCACACCTTTGGCGGCACCTGAAAAACTAATCACAGAGCCGAGTGCCCCCACAACCCCGCCTACAACGGTATAGGAAATTACTCTGCCCAGGTTGTACAAAAAACTTGGCATAAGCTGTTCAAATTCAACCGCTTTTCCTGTCTTACCGTCTGAACTTCCCAGCGCTTTGGATTTGCCGCCGGCACTTTTGTATTGCATGCACACGGACATGTTAATTCCGCCGCACATGGCAACACAGTGAAGCGAAGTTAAAAGACCCGCCACAAAAAGCAATCCATAACTCATCGACCGGTCTATTTCCGGTATGAAATTAAATACCCGGCCGTTCTTTATAATGAGCAGGAAAGCCAGAAATACAATGATAATGCCCAAAAGCTGCCCTGTTTCCGTTTTACTCCCATTCTCCGGCGCAAAATTCTCTCTTTTATCATAGCCTGCATTTTTTTCATCTTCAACGCCTTTTATTTTATAATCAAGCTTTTCCACGGTCTCAATTATTTTATCCAGGTTTAATTTGCTTTTGTCATAGGCCACGTAAACGGTCGAGCTTGTGTATGAAGCCTTGACATCGGTTACGCCGTCCAATTTTCTTAATACATTCTCTATTCTCGTCTCACACCCTGTGCACGTCATTCCCTGCACATAAAGCTTATTTGCCGTAAAATTATTTTTCATATTATCCTCTCCATATTACCATCATGCTGCATATTATCAGTCAAAACACCCGATTACCTTGTTTTCCAGTTTGCAGGAAACAAATCTTTGTTCTGCAATAGAAAATCTCTCGAAATAATGATGTTTGTGCCATCGTCCGTTTTTTCATCCTTTGTAATCGGCACCGGGTTGCAGCCGCCCCTTTCCTGCTCAACCATATCCATACTGAAGCTGTTTCCGCAGTTCTGGCAAACCAAAAATTCTCCCTGCTGCTTAAAATACGCCCTTGGAGAGCCGTTGCACACCTGACAGGTGTTAAATGCCGTTCTTATTGAACCGTCGCCGGCTCTGACAGCTAAAATTTCCATTCTAGTTCCGTCCGCATTATAGGGATAGAACTTTGCTTTTTCCGTAACCTCACTTTTGGAAATTACCAAGTCTCCGGCTGAAACACTTCCTCCGTTCTTTATTGCTGTGGCAACAAATATTCCCGCAATTATAACCAAGGCACAACCAATTAAAATGATTATACCTTTTTTTGAGCTGCTTTGCTTCTTTTTACCCATATTCTCCCCCTGCCTCCAAATATTTTTATAGATAAATAATAGCAGGAGTTTATGAAGATTTTATGGAGACAACTACGTTTTATTATCTTTTGAAAAAAATTAAAAAGCCTTAATCCACATTTTTAAAATGTATGATTAAGGCTTTTTAAGCCAGTTTATATATATTTTTTAGGTTAACATGTATTTTTGCAAATCCATTTCAAACTTGCAGCGTCAAAATTTATCTACATTCATGACTCAGTTCTTCTTGCTCTTTCTGCTCAAAACAACACTCCTCATTATATTTTACGGCTTTTAACGCTTCTGCTCTGAGCAACGTTTTTACAGTGTCAGCGATTATCATTACCAACATCAAAAGAGCAATCACTTGTTTGGCTGACGGATCTATGGCTCTTACATATGCTGAAATCACAGGATGTATGAAGGTTAACAGCATATACGCGAATATTCCCCACAAAAGTGAAAATTTAAGACAAATTCGTCCATGGAGATTAAATTCCTCATTACTGTAATCCCAGGCTTTAATATTGAAATTTTTCTCCAATATATATCCCGTTATGTACTCAAGAACCGTGGTAACCACAACCGCCAAAGCCACACTTACATATACAGGCACTGTTCCGGGCTTGATTAACGCATCAATTCCTAAAATTAAAACAGCCCCAAATCCATAGATAGGACATATAGGCCCGGCAAGAACCCCTCTGTTTACAAATCGTTTTTCCTCATAAGCCGCATAAATAACCTCGGAAATCCAACCGATAAATGCATACAAAACAAAGTAGATGACAGTGTCAGAAAGAACTTCCAACATACCACTTCCCCCCTTTAGCTTTGTCACGGCAGCCAAGGTCCTTTGCACTTACAACACATTAGTATTCAAGGCAGTATGAAACAGTCAAAACAGGAATATCATCAACGTACAACTGTTTTTAATAAAGCTGAACAAAATCAAACGCCCACTGGAATGCTGCATTAGCACTCCCAAACTTTGAGTGCTAATATTATTTTACAAATTAGCAATTTTTCTGTCAAGGTGGCTTTTTGCCGGTTTTAATCAAGCTCTGTTACGTTTTTTCATAGTGTTAAAGAGATAACGCAGACTTTCATGTTTGATTTTTAAAAAACTTGTTTTTTCTCTATTATATAAGTTATTCTGTATTATATAAACAATTCCATATATAAGCAATTTTATAGACCGAATTTTTCATAAAATTTGTTTGATTCAATCACGGCAATTTTTACATTACTCTCATTTTCAAATGGTTTTTCTGAAGAAAAAAACTCTAGCATCTAAACAATATAACAATACAAAAAAGCCTGACTTTTAACTTTTTACAAGTTACAGTCAGGCTCCTTTCTTATTTGGAGGCGCCACCCGGATTTGAACCGGGGAATAAAGGTTTTGCAGACCTCTGCCTTACCACTTGGCTATGGCGCCGTATTTGAAACTAAAGACTGGAAAATAACCTCCAGTCTTTAGTTTTGAATTTGGAGCGGGTTACGAGATTTGAACTCGCGACTTTCACCTTGGCAAGGTGACACTCTACCACTGAGTTAAACCCGCATATGGTGCCCAGAGCCGGAATCGAACCAGCGACACGAGGATTTTCAGTCCTCTGCTCTACCAACTGAGCTATCTGGGCTGACTGGCGACCCGGAAGGGGCTCGAACCCTCGACCTCCAGCGTGACAGGCTGGCATTCTAACCAACTGAACTACCGGGCCGTGTGGTGGGCACTATAGGGCTCGAACCTATGACCCCCTGCTTGTAAGGCAGATGCTCTCCCAGCTGAGCTAAGCGCCCACACAATCATGTCATTTTTGCGACAATTGATAGTATACAAAAATTATTGTTGAAAGTCAATACAAAAACCACCGATAATTTGAAATTATTCATCTATTGCTTTTAATATCTCCATAAACCTCTTTTATGCGACCTTTTATTAAATATCAACTTTTTTGTGATTCTATTATTTTTACAAGCCTTAAAAGGTCCTCTTCCGAAAACCAGTATTTCTTATTGCAAAAATGGCAATGCGCCTCCGCCCCGTGGTTTTCGTTGATCATACCCATTATCTCTTCTTTGCCCAAAGTCATTATATTTCTCTCCATTCGCTCTCTTGAGCAGTTGCACAGGTATCTGCAGGGGGACTTGCCAATTATTTTCATATCTTTTTCGGAAAGAAGCATCTCAAGAATATCCTCAGGACTTTTGTTTTGCGCCAAAAGCGTCGAAACCGGCGGTATTGAACTTATCTTGTTTTCAATAAACGAAATTGTGTCGTCATCAGCTCCCGGCATCAACTGCAAAATAAATCCTCCCGCGCTTACAACAATTTCGGTGGCATTGGTCAGCACTCCCAAAGCAGTGGCCGTGGGAACTTGTTCAGAATATGCATAATAATATGTAATATCCTCGGCAATCTCACCGGAAACAAGATCAACATGTCCCACGTAAGGCTCTCTCAATCCCAAATCTTTTATTACATTCAAATATCCGTTTCCGACAGCTCCGGCAACATCATATTTCCCCTGGCTGTTTAAAGGCAGATACACCAGCGGGTTGTGAACATACCCTTTTACATTTGCAGACGAATCAACCACTACGACAATTCCGCCTATCGGCCCATCCCCCTTGATTTGCAGCGTTATGACTGCATTTTCCTCCTTCAAGGTTGTGGACATCATGGCTGCCGCAGTCATTGTCCTTCCTAAAGCGACTGTGGCAAGCGGCGACAGTCCATGGACTTTTTGCGCCTCTTTAACCATGTTTGTTGTAATTGCTGCAAGAGCCCTTATTGTGCCTTCTTTTGCTGTAGCTCTGACAATATAATCTTCCATTTGTCTATCCCACCCCTAAAAAACCTGTTTTCAATTTTATTTGTCCAAATTTATTTGCTTGTTCAAAAATCAAAATTTTTTGTTTATCTAAATCTCCATAATTATAATTGAATAATTATTATAATTTAATTATTATAATTTAATTATTATAAATTGAAAACCCCGGTATTTCAATACCGGGGTATATGGCCGTCCTTATATTCATTCTTCTAAGACTTTATCATGCCTTAGTCACATTTGCAGCCTGAGGTCCTTTTGCGCCTTCAACAACTTCAAATTCGACTTCAGCGCCTTCTTCCAATGTCTTGTAGCCATCCATGTTTATTGCTGAAAAATGCACGAAAACGTCCTTTCCGCCTTCCCTTTCGATGAACCCGAAACCTTTTTCAGCATTAAACCATTTAACTCTTCCTCTTTCCATCCTGCACTCCTCCTGAACTTCTTACTAACTTAGTCCCCACATTTCTATGCAAGCACTAAATCTATAATAGTTTATCATATTGTACACTGCTTGTCAATCCAACAATTTTACTCCAAATTGTATAAAACTTTGACAAGCAGCTTGTCATTCCTGGAACTCATAGGGATTCCACAAATATTTGTTCAAGTTTATTTTCCCGTTTTCATCAAAAATTATGCCTTCCTTCTCAAGCATTTTTTTCTGCTCGAACGGGCCCCCAAATGCAAATCCCGAACTGATTTCACCGTTTCTGTTCACAACTCTGTGACAGGGAACTTCACCATAATATGGATTTTTATGAAGGGCCCACCCCACAATTTTTGCCCTTTCAGGCGTTCCCAAAAGTCTTGCAATCTGACCGTAAGTTGCAACTTTTCCTGCAGGAATCTTTTTTACAATCTCATACACTTTTTCAAAATAGGACATATCCTATCCCCCGTTCTTGCAAACAAAAAAAATCCTTTCACTTTTTGCCAAAGGTTTGTTAAATGTCATGTCATGATAGAGATTTACAAGAGTCAAGCCGCTCCATGCTATGATTTTTTTCAATTCGTCTATCTCATAGCATCTCTCATAATGAACCTCATCATACTTCTTGTAATACTTGCCTTCCTTGATAAAAAAAGTTATGTCAAATTCGCAAATTTTCTTTTTGCTGTCAAAACGGTTTTGCCATACATAGGTAATTTCATCGGAGATATCGTAAAACACGTTATCTTTAAGAATATTTCTGAACTTGTAAGGTGTATTAATATCAAATATAAAAAGCCCTCCGGGATTTAAATAGTTCTTTACAAGCTTCACAAGCCTTTTTACATCTTTTACGTAAAGCAAATAATTTATACTGTCCATCAGGCACACAATGGCATCCACCGTGCCGTACAATTCAAAATTCGACATATCCTGGTTAAGATAAAGAATATCTCTTCCCTCGGACTTCTTTTTGGCACAGTCCAACATATCCGGTGACAAATCTATACCTATCATGTCATAGCCTCTTTTGTCCATCTCAATGCAGAAACTGCCCGTGCCGCATCCAAGGTCCGCTATTAAAGATGGCTTAACCCCGTTTATTTTAAAAATTTCTTCAATATAGTCCGCCCATTTTTTATAGTTCACATCGTACATTAATTTGTCATATATATAGGCAAAATCTCTATAGATATTTTACACCCCCTAAAAAAACCGGCTAACCACATCAAACCGCCGGCAGGAATAATTATAACATAAATTCCGAAAAGGCGTCAAAAACGGGATGTATTTTTACCTAAAATACATCCCGCCGCAAAAGTCATTGAAGCTTATGCCGTTATGTAATCTGTCCAGATTGCATTTACCCAAATTAAGCTTGCTGACTTTTTTGCATTTGCATCATTTTTTTCCTTTTGGTAATAAGACCTCCAATACGTCCCGTCTCTTTTGCAGTAAGGCTCTTCCATCCATTTTTGCTGACCTTTTCAAAAAGTCCCAGCTCCGTTATTATTTCATACTTTAATTTTTCATCCAAGTTTTCCACTTCACCTCGCACCTCCCGTCGTTTCCGTTAAAATTAACCGTTAACCTTAGTATGTGTAAAACATTAAACAATATGCATCAAAAAGCACTTTTTTCAGGAGGTGTCGAGAGTTTAAATCAGTCGATCTGTCCGTGTATTACCTCAACAGCTTTTTGAAGCTGGGTGTCATCTTCTCTTGGCACTTGTGAAACAGGCAAGTTTGAATACTTTTCATCCAGCTTAACCTCTATGTCCGGTTCTATCCCATCCTGGTGTATGCATACGCCGGATGGGGTAAAGTATCTTGCAATGGTAAACTTGAGGCCGGACCCGTCCTCAAGCGGCTCCACCGCCTGAACAAGCCCTTTTCCAAAGGTTCTGGTTCCTATCAGGGTTCCTTTATCGTGATCCTTTACGGCACCGGCCAAAATTTCCGAAGCGCTGGCGCTATTGCCGTTCACCAGTATTGCCAGAGGCATGCCAAGCTCCGTTGAATCCGATTTTTCTTCAATTCTGTTGCCCAATCGGTCTTCAGTATAAACAATCAATCCTTCCGGAAGCAGCCGGTCCGCTATCGCACATACCTGCTTATAATCTCCGCCGGGATTATCCCTCAAATCTATTATCAATCCTTTGATATTCTTGGCAAGAAGCCCGTTTAGGTGGTCTCCAAAATATTTTGCAATTTCACTGTCAAACATATTAATTTTTATGTATCCAATATCTTTGTCTATTAATTCACTGGTTATGTTCTCAATCTTTATCTTCTTTCTTATTATGTCAAAATCCACGTATGTGCCTTCTGAAGGCCTAAATACCGTAATCTTCACCTTGGTATTTTCCTCACCTTTAATTATGCTTACAATATAGTCCTGGTCACTTATAGTTGTAACATCCTGGTCGTCAACTTTGACTATCTTGTCTCCCGGCATTATTCCCGCTTCTTTTGCCGGGGATCCGTTGAATGCCTCTACCACAGTCATCAAGCCGTCAGAGTCCATATTTAGCGACACACCTATACCCACATAACTGCCGGATGTGCTTTCAGTGAAAACTTGCATTTGATCCTTTGTAAAATATACAGTATAAGGATCTTTCAAAGCACTTACCATCCCTGCAATAGCGCCTTCGAGCATTTGATTCTGGTCAACTTCTTGATAATAATGCGAAGTGAGGAGCTTTTTTACTTTGTTGTATTTCTTGATATTCTCAATATCAACGCTGTTTTTGTCAAAGGTTATTGCATAATCGGCATCAAATTTATTATTTGATTTCTTTTCAAAAACCTTTGCCTCCTCTTCGGACAGGACAACATATTTCGGATTTCTTTCATACCACTGAAGAAACCCGTATGCAGTTACAGTCGAGGAAAGCAAAGCAACCAAAATTAAAGGCAGAATTTTCGATGAAAAAATATTTTTATTCAATTTAAAAACACTCCCTTAAACTTTTATAAATTACAAGCAACAGCATATTCGCCGATACTGCTTGATTTTACAAACCCATTTTAGTTTTATTTTATTATATCATATGCCTGATTTATTAATAATATTTTTATTGTCAAAACAAAACTCGTACCTTAAAAAGTACGAGCTTTACGTTTCATTTACAGAACTGTCACGGATGTCTGATTCTCTTGTTTTACGGCTTTACATAGTCGAGCGGATTTACCGGAGTGCCGTTCTTTCTTACCTCAAAGTGCAAGTGAGGCCCGGTGGCAAGTCCGGTGCTTCCTACTTTTGCAATCGTATCCCCGGCATTAACCGAATCGCCCACTTTGACAAGCAGTTTGCTGCAATGGGCATACAATGTGGAAATTCCGCCTCCATGGTCCACAACCACTGTATAGCCGTATCCGTTCTGCCACCCTGACATTATGACCACGCCTTTGTTGGCGGCTACTATCGATGTTCCGGTGGCTGCCGAAATATCTATACCTGTATGCATCTTATACACTTTGAGTATGGGATGAAGCCTGTTGCCAAAGTAAGATGAAATTTTGGTACTGCCAGGCAAAGGCCAGCGCATGGTTCCACCGGCGTAGCTTCCGCTTTGCTGAAGTTTTCTTATCTGACCGGCAAGTTCATTTGACTGTTTTATCAACTCATTTTCCTGTTGTTCAAGTTTCTTAAGTTGGGCATTTATACTGTTTATTTGGCTGTCAAGCTTTGATCTTGCGACACTGAGCTCATTTAACGCCTTCAACGATTGTTCCGCTTTCTCTTTAACAGTATCCCGCTTCTCAACGGCCAGTTTCTTTTTAAACTCCACATCCGCTTTAGCCTGTTTGAGGTCCTCAATTATCTCTTTGTCCCTTTTGCTTATGGCTGCAACAAGTTCAAGTTTGTTCAGAAAATCAATAAAGTTTTTCGATTCTGCCAGTGTTTGAATATATGTAGCTCCGGAATTCTGATACATTACATTGATTCTTACTTTCAACAGTTCCAACTGCTTGTTGTATCTGTCTTCGCTTTCCTTTATCGCGGCATCTATTTCCTCTATATGTTTGTTCAGTTCTTCAACCTGCTGATTCAGTGAATTATATTCCCTGGTCTTTTCCGCCTGCTGTGACTCTATTTTTTTCTTTTCACTCTCAATATTACTGAGTTTTTGCTTTTCCTCTTTCTTTTGTTTCGTAATGCTGTTTAATTTGCTGTCAACGGTATTTTTCTCCTTTTGTACATCGGAAATGGTTTTGGCAAATACAGGTATCATCAATGACGACAAAATCAACGCAAACGCTACAACCACCAATATTGCCTTCTTCACCGTTCTGACCCCCTTGACTTACGTCATAAATTTATCTTTGGTTTATCATATAAACAGGCAAGTTGCTTTACACCCGCAAGTATTTTTGTATTGATATCACGCTTCCTAAAGCCCCCACAAACGCTCCCATCATACAGAATATGGAGATAAGCTTAAAACTCATATCCCTCATGCTGACCAGCTCAAGCATTGCCATGTCGTTCACTATACTGCTTCCTCCGATTCTGTACACCAAATATATGATTACAAAGCTTATAAAGGCTCCAACCAGCCCGATTATAACTCCCTCAACAATAAAGGGCCATCTGATGAACCAGTCGGTAGCTCCTATGTATTTCATTATGTTGATTTCTCTTCTTCGGGCAAACACTGTAAGTTTAATAGTGTTGGAAATTATAAACACGGCTATGGCTGACAGTATAATTATAAGTGTGGTGCTTCCTATTTGCAATATTCGAAGTATTTTATTCACAAAATCTATAGCTTTTTGCGAATACTGCACACTGTCCACACCGGGATAATTCTTGTACCTTTCAACAACTTCCTCATAATCCTTTGAATTTTTGAGCTTTATAATAAATGAAACCGGCATGATGCTTTCGTCCAGGCCCTCAAGAATTTCCTTGTCTTCTCCGAGCATCTCCTTGGCCTTTTCAAAAGCTGCCGCTTTGTCAACCATCTGATATGATTCAATCCTCTCATCGCGGCTTATAGTCCACTGGAGCATTCCAACCTGGTAATCATCAAGGTTCGGATTGCAAAACACCTGCATTTCCGGCTGCTCTTTCAAAAACCGGGTATTGTGTTCTATATTCGCAGTCATCACCAGAAAGAATCCCAGTATTATGAGAGAAGCCGAAACTACTCCCATTGAAGCAAGGGACATAAGCACATTTCTATATGTATTTACGAAACCTTCCTTAATAATATACTTGGTGGTTCTTAACTTCATCTTCGTACTGTCCTTTCTCCTGATCTCTTACTATTACTCCTTTGTCAAGAGCAATTACACGCTTTTTCATCGCATCCACAATACTCTTTTCATGGGTGGCAACAATTACTGTAGTTCCCCGGTAATTTACTTCCGCAAGAAGCTTCATTATCTCCCACGATGTCTCAGGGTCGAGATTTCCGGTAGGCTCATCCGCGATCAAAAGAGACGGGTTGTTTACCAATGCCCGTGCCAGAGCGACCCTTTGCTGTTCACCGCCGGATAACTGGTGGGGATAAGCTTTAGCTTTTTTGCTGAGCCCAACCAGTGCAAGAGCCATAGGCACCTGTCTCCTTATTTCTTTAGGAAGCGCCTCGGTAATCTGCATCGCAAACTCCACATTTTCATACACGGTTTTATTGGGGAGAAGTCTAAAATCCTGAAATACGACACCAAGACTCCTTCTTAAAAAGGGTATGTCTTTTCTGGTCATCTTGGAAAGCTCATAACCGTTTACAAAGACTTCCCCTTCCGTAGGGTCTTCTTCTTTTAATATAAGTTTGAGCAAAGTAGATTTGCCGGAGCCGCTGGGTCCGACAAAAAATGCAAATTCGCCTTTATTTATGGTAAGGTTGATATTATTCAACGCCAATGTACCGTTTGGGTATCTTTTTGAAACTCCTCTATACTCTACCACGTTGACCTCCTTAAAGTCAATCGTCCGGACTTTGGTCCGGTGCATTTTTCTTTCGTGCAATATTTTTTCTCTGCAATATTTTATCTTATTAATTTATTTTTTGCAATTGCCGATAAGACAAATAAGGACATTTCAAAACAAGTCCTTACAGTTTCAAATACTAAAATTTAAGTGCTATACAAGGGCTTGATTACTGTCAAGATATTTTTTTACCAGCATGGCAACTTTGAATATTATTGCATCGTCAAACAATCTAAGGTCAAGGCCTGTAATTTTTTGAATCTTATCCAGTCTGTACACAAGGGTGTTTCGATGAACATAAAGCTGCCTTGAAGTTTCACTTACATTAAGATTGTTTTCAAAAAATTTGTTAATCGTATACATCGTCTCGGAATCCAAAGCTTCAAAGGAGCCTTCCTTGAACACCTCTTTTAAAAACAGCTTGCACAATGTCGGAGGAAGCTGATATATGAGCCTTCCTATCCCAAGTCTGTTGTAATCCACAATACTCTTTTCGCTGTCAAAAATGCCTCCTATAAGCAGCGCCATCTGTGCTTCTTTGAAAGAACGTCCTATATCCTTTATATTGTCAACAACCGTGCCGATTCCAACCCTGGCTTTAATCATTCCCTCCGTGGACAAAGTATCAATAATAACTTTGGAAATTTTGTTTATCTCCTTGTAGTCATAGTCCGGCTTCAACTCTTTTATAAGCACAACTTTCTCATCGTCAAGCACTACAACAAAGTCTTTGTTTTTAACCGGAAAAAGCCCTTCAATTATCTCGTGGGCATAAATATCTTTTGCCTTTTCGGTTTCCACAAGAAAAACCACTCTGTTTACATTATTTTGAAGGTGCAACTCCTTTGCCCTCAAAGTGATATCTCCTGGAAGAATATTATCCATTATAATTCCTTTTATAAAACTGATCTTATCATATTTCTCGTCAAAATAATTCTTTACGTTAATGGTATTAATCGATATCAACGCAAGAAATTTTTGGCTGTTTTCAGAATCCGAATCAATAAACGTAATAAATTCAAGTTTGTTCTTTATGTATACCTTCTGAAACGTTTGTCCGTCAATCACCACAAACTGATCTTTGGACCTCATTATCTCAGATACCAGTGAACTGCTCTGTCCCACTTTCTTTTCATCTGAGCAGGCCAAAATAAGACCTGTGTCATCCATTATCCCAAACTCCGAATCTATTACGTCCTTTATTTGATTTACAAGATTCTGATATATCTTTACAGACATCCAAATCCTTCCCTTTTTATCAGCTGGTAAAAAGCAAAGGGTACTTTCAGAGCTTTGCTCCTTGAACAAACTCAATTTATCTATCTTGCAATTTAATTTCTCTGAAACCCCTATATTTTATTATACACAAAATAAAATAAAAAAGGAAAGATTCAAATAAATCTTTCCTTTTTTATTTTTATATTTATTTCATTAGTTCATTATTGTTTTTTCAGTTTCCTTGTCAAAGAGATGAATCTTGTTGGCATCAAAAGCAACCTTAATCACATCGCCCGGTCTAGCCTTTGATCTCGGATTAACTCTTGCAGTAAACTCAAAGTCATCTATTACCATGTAAATCAATGTTTCGGAACCGAGCATTTCAACAACTTCAACTCTTCCCTCTACAACATTCTCAGACATTGATTCAAGATAAATCTCTTCATCACGAATGTTTTCAGGACGTATACCCATTACCACTTCTCTGCCCACATATTCGCTGGACTCAAGCTTCTTTGCCTTTCCTTCCGGAAGTTTAATATCCTGTTTTCCAAACAGAAGGTGCATTTCATCCCCGCGTTTTTCAATTCTTGCATTTACAAAGTTCATCTGCGGGCTTCCGATAAATCCTGCTACGAACATGTTGCAAGGTCTCTCATAAAGATTTGTAGGAGTATCAACCTGTTGAATGTATCCGTCTTTCATAACAACAATTCTTGTACCCATCGTCAAAGCTTCTGTCTGGTCGTGAGTAACGTAGATGAATGTTGTCTGAAGTCTCTGGTGCAGCTTGCTGATTTCGGTTCTCATCTGAACTCTGAGTTTTGCGTCAAGGTTTGACAGAGGCTCATCCATCAAGAATACCTTAGGATTACGAACTATGGCACGTCCAAGCGCAACCCTCTGTCTCTGACCTCCGGACAATGCCTTCGGCTTTCTTTCCAGCAAGTGTTCTATGTCAAGAATCTTTGCAGCCTCCAAAACTCTCCTCTTAATCTCATCTTTGGGAACTTTTCTAAGCTTCAATCCAAATGCCATGTTGTCAAACACAGACATATGCGGATACAAAGCGTAGTTCTGGAAAACCATCGCTATATCTCTATCTTTAGGTGCCACGTCGTTGACCAGTTTGTCACCTATATAAAGCTCACCTTCCGTAATTTCTTCCAATCCGGCAACCATTCTCAATGTTGTAGTTTTTCCACATCCAGACGGTCCTACCAATATAATAAATTCCTTGTCTTCAATATCCAAATTAAAGTCGTTTACCGCAGTAACCCCACCTGGATATCTTTTGTACACACCTTTAAGTTTAACGCTTGCCATTTCTTTCCCTCCCAATTATTTTACGAGCATTAGTTTCAATGATATAAATATAACACGTAATTCAATCCTTCAACTAGTATACAAATTCACAAAAATTATTTTAGTATTTAGTTACTTTGCATAAAGGTAAATCCGTATTTTATGTTGTCAGCACGGTCCTTAAGGGCTTTTAAGGGCCTGTATCGGAAAAAAATTTTTATGTCTTTAGCTTTTTTGTAAATATTTGCGGTGTATATTTTAAGCATTTTATATGGAAATACAAATTTTTGATAAAAATCAATATTGAATTTTTATGCACAGAAATGTATAATTATAAAATCAATTGTCAAATTAATTCGATATTTTTATTGCAAAAAAGCTTTTGGCTGGGAGGGTATTTAAATGGCAAGTGTAGGAATTATAGGAGCTACCGGTTATGTTGGAACAGAAATTGTTCGACTTCTTCAAAATCATCCGGATATAAACATTACTTCTGTCGTATCCCACAACTTTGCGGGGCAGAAGATATCGGACATATACCCAAATCTTAAGAATGTTTTTGAAATGGAATGCGATGAGCTTGATATAGATAAAATTGCCGACAAAGCTGAAGTGTTTGTCACTGCGCTTCCTCACGGCATATCAAAGGAAGTGATACCCAAGCTTGTTGAAAAAGGTAAAAGAATAGTTGACCACAGCGGCGATTTTCGCTACAAGTCTGTTGAAGTGTATGAAAAATGGTACAACGCTACCCATGGAATGCCGCATCTTTTGAAACTTTCGGCATATGGTCTGCCTGAGCTTCACAGAGAAGAAATAAAAAATGCACAGATAATAGGCAATCCCGGCTGTTATCCGACTTGTTCGATACTGGCGCTGGCTCCGTTAGTCAAAAACAGACTTGTTGACACAAAAAATATCATAATTGACGCAGCTTCCGGAGTTTCGGGAGCCGGAAGAAAAACCGATCTTCCCTACCAGTTCTGCGAGTGTGACGAAAATTTCAAAGCATACAGTGTTTCAAACCACAGGCATACCTCTGAAATTGAGCAGGAGCTCTCTCTTTTGGCAGAAGAGGAAATTACCGTTTCGTTCACTCCTCATCTTGTACCAATGAAAAGAGGAATGCTTGCAACCATTTATGCAAATTTGAACTGTGAAAAATCAACATCGGAATTAATTGAGCTGTATAAGGAATATTATAAAAATGAATATTTTGTGAGGATACTGGATGAAGGCAAACTTCCTGAAACCAAATTTGTAGCCGGATCAAACTTTATTGACATCGGTCTTGTTGTGGATAAGCGTTTAAACAGGGTTGTCATCCTCTCTGCCATTGACAATTTGGGCAAAGGTGCTGCAGGTCAAGCCGTCCAGGTTCTCAATATATTGTTCGGGCTTCCCGAGCACAGAGGTCTGACCAATCCCGGTTTCTACCTATAAATATATAGATATTAATAAATATAACAATATAACAAATATACTATAACGTTTGGAGGGTATGGTTTTGGAAACTTCAATGGAAACGGTTATAAAAAAAGCTGAAATACTTATTGAGGCTCTTCCCTATATTCAGAAACTTTACGGTAAAACAGTGGTTATAAAATACGGCGGAAATGCCATGATAAATGAAGAGCTCAAAACCTCTGTAATGGAAGATATAACTTTGCTTAAATATATTGGTATGAATCCGGTGGTTGTTCATGGCGGAGGACCGGATATTAACAAGGCTCTTGACAAATTCAACATCAAAAGCCGGTTTATAAACGGCCTGAGACTTACCGACAAGGCTACAATGGATGTTGCCCAGATGGTTCTTGTGGGAAAAACCAACAAAGAAATTGTTTCAATATTGAACCAGATGGGTGGAAAGGCCGTCGGTATATGTGGTATTGACGGCAATGTCATAGAGTGTGAACAGTATAAAACAACAATAGACGGACAGGAAACAGACCTTGGATACGTCGGCAAAATAACAAATATCAACTCAAAACTTATTGAGCTTTTGGCAAAGGATGAATATATTCCTGTCATTGCTCCAATAGGAATCGGCAAAGACGGCCAAAGCTACAACATCAACGCCGACACTGTTGCCGGAGAGATAGCCGCCGCTCTGAAAGCAGAAAAATTAATGCTCCTTACTGACGTTCCGGGAGTCAAAAAGAACAAAGACTCCGATGAAATAATCCCTGCCCTGACCTCAGCGGAAGCACTTGAGCTCATCAACAAAAAAATCATCGACGGCGGTATGATTCCCAAAGTATTAGGATGTATTGAGGCCCTCGAAAAAGGAGTCGGCAGAACTCACATTATCGACGGCAGAATTCCTCACTGTCTGCTTTTAGAGATATTTACCAACAAGGGAATTGGAACAATGATTATGAAAGAAAAAATACTTTATTATGAAGGTGAAAAGTTATAAAATATAATTATGAAATATATATGTTTCCAATGTCATAAAATCTATATATTTATATAAATATGAATAAATAATCAATAAATAATGATGAATTTTATCAAATTTTGAAGGATTTTAGACTTTTATAAAGAATAATTTAAACTGAATTATACAAATTATGACTACTAAGGGGAGGATTGATCCTTTTGAAAAAGGATATAGTGTCAAAAGTCCTTAAAGAGGGGACGGTTGTAAATACAAAACTAAAAAACGGTGACATTTGGATTCAAAATATCGTTTACAGAACGGAAAAGCATATGATATCCATTGCCCTGTTAAATGAATATCTTGAAAATATTATTATGCTGGGACAGACCATTACAATAAAGTATTCCAGTGAGCACAGCGAAATTTTGTTTGAAGGCGAAATAGTAAAAATCAGGCCTGAGTATCCAAGCTACATAACAATAGACATAAAAGATATCAAAGAAGTCAAAAATACAAGAGTCTTCCCCAGATACGATGTTTATCTGGGTGCAACCGTAAAAATCCCCGACTCCCCGGAAGAACGGTTTGTTATAATACACAATATAAGCTTCGTCGGTATGGCATTCTACGCAAAAGATTTTTTTGAAATTGACAACGATGAACTCGATTTCTCCATTTTCCTTCCAAACAAGCAATCAATTAGGACTCGTGGTAAAATAAACAGAAGATCGCCCAAATCCGACTTTGCCGATTATGGCTTGCAATATACCGCCATGACCGAAGACAGCAACAATATCCTCTCCAGCTTTTTCAATCTCGTTGAAGATGAAAAAAGCAAACTTCGCGAAGAATACATCAATTGTGTAAGAAAACATCTCTGATACCGTTTATGCGTGCTGTATGCAAAATAGTACCGGTGGCCGTTTTTGGCTTTTATTCAGGAAACTAAGATTTACTATTCTTTTTACACATTTATATGATTTTTATATCAACACAGTTTAAATCTTTTCTTTAATAATTCACATCCCCGTAATTTTATCTTTTCTATTATCGTTCATTTTTTTCTGGCAATAACGTTGCCGACCGTTTTTCTTCCGGCTCTGCGAAAACACAAATAATAATTTTCTTTTTCAAAATAAACTTCCCATTCCTTGTTAAATCATATTTCATTATATTATATCATTGTATATCATTTATTGAAGGCAGAGTTTTACAATATCTATTGCATTTTTATACATTTCTATGTATAATTATAAATATTATTTTTGTCGGGGAGGGTTATCAATGCAATTGGAAGAAATTATCAACCTGGATAAAAAATACTTCATGAATACATTCGGAAACAGAACCCCTGTATGTTTCTCCCACGGAAAAGGAATCAACCTTTGGGACATAAACGGAAAAAAGTACTACGACTTTCTTGCCGGCATAGCGGTAAATGCTTTGGAACATTCACACCCCAAACTTGTGAATGCCATAAAGCAGCAGGCTGAAAAGCTCATACATTGCTCCAACCTCTACTACATAGAATCCCAGGCAAAACTTGCGGAAAAACTTGTGAGCATATCCTGCGCCGACAAAGTATTCTTTGCAAACAGCGGCGCGGAAGCAAACGAAGGAGCCATAAAGCTTGCCCGCATCTATTTTAAAAAGAAAGGAATGCCGGAAAAGTACGAAATTATAACTTTGGAAAAGTCTTTCCACGGAAGAACCCTTGCCACCATAGCTGCAACCGGGCAAGACAAATATCAAAAACCTTACTGTCCTCTCACTCCTAAATTTCTAAAAGTCCCGATAAACGATCTTGAAGCTCTTGAAAAAGCAATAAACAGCTCAACCTGCGCAGTAATGATTGAACCTATACAGGGTGAAAGCGGAGTAAATCTTACCTCGGTGGAATATATGAAAGGCGTTCGCAAGCTCTGTGATGAAAAAGGCATACTCCTTATATTTGATGAGGTTCAGTGCGGTTTGGGCCGTACAGGAAAGCTCTTTGCATATGAACATTTCGGTGTGGAGCCTGACATATTCACCCTTGCCAAAGCCCTGGGAGGAGGATTCCCAATAGGTGCGCTCTGCGCAAAAGAACATGTGGCAAGCGCTTTTGAACCGGGAGATCACGGTTCAACCTTTGGAGGCAATCCTCTTGCATGTACAGCTGCATTGGCTGCTCTGGATGTCATAATAGAAGAAGGACTCGTAGAAAATTCAGCAAAAATGGGAACCTACTTTATGAGCAAGCTTTCGGAACTTGCCGAAAAATACAGCATCATTCAGGAAGTAAGAGGCAAAGGCCTTATGATAGGTGTTCAGCTTTCAATAGATGCAGCAGTGGAAATCAAAAACAAATGCTTTGAAAAAGGCTATTTGATTGGAAGCATCGGCAACAACATCTTAAGGATGCTGCCCCCATTGATTGTTACAGAACAGGACATTGACGGCATGATAGACACACTGGACAGTGTTTTTCAAGAATATCAGATTTAATTGATATTTTATTAAAAGCATAAAGTTTAATTTAAGTTTAACTTAAGCTTAATTTAACTTTTATTTAAGTTTAATTTAAAATAATTTAAACAATTTAAAATATTAAAATAATTTAAAACAGGCAACTTAAAAAGTAGTACTTTACAATTTTAGATTTTTCAATTTTATTTATTAATATAATTTTATTTAAAAAATAATATTGGTTAAGGAGTCTGAGAAATGAAATCTGTTTTGGTTTTGGAAGATGGAACTTATTTTACGGGGGAAGCCTTTGGCAAGACCGGCGAAGTAGTTGGAGAAATTGTTTTTAACACATGCATGACAGGTTATCAGGAAATACTGACCAACCCGTCTTACAACGGTCAAATAGTTGCAATGACCTATCCGTTGATAGGAAACTACGGGTTCAATCGGTATGACAACGAATCCGACAGAATCCATGTTCAGGGATTCATTGTCAAAGAGCTTTCGGACACGCCCACCAACTGGCGTTGCGAAATTACTCCCGAAGAATATTTCGTTACAAACGGAATTGTGGGAATCAAAGGCATTGACACAAGAAACCTCACCAAACACATAAGGAGCAAAGGCAGCATGCACGGCATAATTTCCACCGAGTCAGGAAACATAGATTTGCTCCTTGAAAAACTTATGAAAAAGAAAACGGAGAAAAAGAATGCGGTAATGGAGGTTTCCACAAAGTCTCCAATACACAAACCCGGCAGAGGAAAACGCGTGGTGGTAATGGACTTCGGAGTAAAACACAGCATTATAAAAGCGCTGGAGAAACTTGACTGTGATATATACATTCTTCCGGCTTCATCCCCGGCAAATGAAATTATGAGCTACAATCCCGACGGTATACTTTTATCCAACGGACCAGGGGACCCGTCCGAACTTCCTTTTGTCAAGTCCACCGTACAGGAGCTTATAGGCAAAAAACCAATGCTCGGAATAGGATTGGGCCACCAGCTTTTAGGCCTTGCCCTTGGCGGCAAAGTAAAGAAGCTTCCCTTTGGTCACCATGGAGCAAATCAGCCCGTGAGGGATTATATCAAAGGGAAATGTTATGTAACTTCTCAATGCCACAACTATGCGCTGGAAAATGATTTTAGCGATGATATATTTATTACCCACATAAATATTAACGACAATACTGTGGAAGGCTTTAAGCACAAACACCATCCTGTTTTGGGAGTTCAATACCATCCCAAAGCCATTTTGGGACAGGATGATTCATCTTACATATTTGATGAATTTATTAAAATGATGGACAACCTATAAACCCAATTGAGTCTTTAATGCATGGAGGTAATTATGCCAAAAATAGATAAAATAAAAAAGGTCCTTGTTATCGGTTCGGGACCTATAGTTATCGGTCAGGCTGCTGAATTCGACTACTCAGGAACACAGGCTTGCAAAGCTTTAAGGGAAGAAGGAATTGAAGTCGTTCTTGTAAACAGCAACCCTGCAACAATAATGACCGATACCCAATCAGCGGACAGAGTATATATAGAACCTATTACCTTGGATTTCGTCAAAAAAATAATCAGAAGGGAAAAACCCGACGGGATTTTAGCGTCCCTGGGCGGGCAAACCGGCCTGAACATGGCAATACAGCTGGCGGAAGACGGAATTTTGGATGAAATGGGAATTGAGCTTCTGGGTACATCTTTGGAATCAATCAGAAAAGCCGAAGACAGGGAGCTTTTCAAGAAAACCATGCAGGAAATAGGCGAAAAAGTACCCTTAAGCACGATTGCAACCGACCTTGACAGTGCCGTTAAATTTGCCGAAGAAGTCGGCTTCCCCATCATCATACGTCCGGCCTATACATTGGGAGGCACCGGCGGCGGTATCGCCCATAACATGGAGGAATTCAAATATATTTGCGGCAAAGGCTTAAAACTCAGCCTCATACACCAGGTTCTTCTGGAGCAAAGCGTTGCAGGCTGGAAGGAAATTGAATATGAAGTTATAAGGGACGGTGCCGACAACAGTATCATCATTTGCAACATGGAAAACTTCGACCCTGTGGGAGTCCACACCGGCGACAGTATTGTCGTTGCCCCGTGCCAGACCTTGTCGGACGTTGAAGCCCAGATGCTGAGAGCTGCTTCATTGAAAATCATTCGTGCTCTTAACATAAAAGGCGGCTGCAATATTCAGTATGCATTAAACCCCAACAGTTTTGAATATGTGGTGATTGAAGTAAATCCAAGGGTAAGCCGTTCCAGCGCCCTTGCTTCCAAAGCAACGGGATATCCTATTGCGCGTGTTGCAGCCAAAATTGCAATCGGTCTTAACCTTGACGAAATCAAGAACTCTGTTACTCACACTACCTATGCCTGTTTCGAACCTTCAATCGACTACGTGGTCACAAAAGTGCCCCGCTGGCCTTTTGACAAATTTTCAAATGCGGACAGGTCATTGGGCACCCAGATGAAGGCAACCGGTGAAGTAATGGCCATAGGCAGAACTTTTGAAGAATCACTGCTCAAAGCCATAGACTCGTTGGATATTAAAATGAACTATCAGCTTGGTCTCAGCCTTTTTGACAACAAGTCGGTGGAAGAACTTCTTGATTTTATCAAGACACCGAGCGATGAAAGAATTTTCGCCATAAGCAAGGCACTTCAGAAAGGAGTGTCACCGGAAGAAATCAGTAATATAACAAAAATTGACATATTCTTCATAAAGAAGCTTGAAAAAATCGTCAAAGTGGCGGAAGAAATCAAAAATGCCGGTATTGCATGGCTTGATTACGACCTCTACTACAAGGCAAAGAAAACCGGTTTTGGAGACTCGTATATTGCAAATCTCATAAACGTGCCTCTTGACACAATTTTAGAACTCAGAAACAAATACCCCATCCGTCCGGTGTACAAAATGGTTGATACCTGTGCCGGAGAATTTGAAGCCGTAACTCCGTACTATTATTCAACTTATGAAGAAACTGATGAGGTAGTTGTATCCGGTAAAAAGAAGGTTATAGTTATAGGTTCAGGACCTATAAGGATAGGCCAGGGGATTGAGTTTGACTACTGCAGTGTGCACTCGGTAAAAACACTGAAAGAAATGGGATTTGAGGCAATTATTATAAACAACAACCCGGAAACGGTAAGTACCGATTTTGACACATCGGACAAACTGTATTTTGAACCTCTCACAAAAGAGTGCGTGCTTGATATAATCGAAAAGGAAAAGCCTCTTGGAGTAATTGTTCAATTTGGAGGGCAGACTTCAATAAATCTTGCGGGAACACTGGCAAAGGAAGGAGTAAATATTCTCGGCACTTCGGTTGAAAGCATTGATATTGCCGAAGACAGGGACAGATTCCTAAACCTTTTGGAAGAACTGGGAATACCATTGCCGGAAGGAGACACAGCTTTTTCCTATGAAGAAGCAAAGGCGATAGCCCAAAGAATCGGATATCCTGTTCTCGTAAGGCCTTCATATGTTCTTGGCGGCCGAGCAATGGAAGTGGTGTACAACGATGAGACCTTAAAAGAATACATGCAGCTTGCTGTGGGTCTTGCCACAAATCATCCCGTTTTGATAGACAAATATATAGAAGGCAAGGAAGTTGAAGTGGATGGTATTTGTGACGGAGAGGACGTACTTATTCCCGGCATTATGGAACATATTGAAAGAGCGGGTGTTCACTCCGGAGACAGTATTTCAATATATCCTCCCCAGACTCTTGACGATGAAACAAAGAATACCATTGTGGATTATACCATAAGGCTGGCAAAAGCATTAAAAATAGTCGGTCTGTTTAATATCCAGTTTGTTATAGACCGTCATAGCAAAGTATATGTTATTGAAGTTAATCCCCGTGCAAGCCGTACAGTCCCTGTAATGAGCAAGGTAACCGGTATTCCTATGGTTGATGTTGCCACAAAGTTTATCATGGGATATAAAATGAGAGACTTAGGATACACTCCCGGACTTTACAAAGAGTCTGAATTCGTAGCCGTAAAAGCTCCTGTATTCTCGTTCTCAAAACTTACCACCGTTGACACGTTCCTTGGACCGGAAATGAAGTCCACCGGTGAGGTAATGGGAATTGCAAAGGATTATCATATAGCACTGTACAAAGCACTTGTCGCATCGGGAATTAAAATCCCGTCCGGCGGAAACGTACTTCTTTCCATAGCGGACAGAGACAAAACTGAATGCATAGAAATAGCTCAGGCTCTTTCAGACTTAGGTTTCAACCTTGTAGCTTCCGAGGGCACATATACAAATCTCTCCGGTGTCGGAATAGAAGTGGATATGGTAACGGATGACGAAATGATTGAGATGATAAAGAAAGATAAAATATCACTGGTTATTAATACCCCAACCCGGGGAAAAATACCTGAAAGGCATGGTTTTATACTAAGAAGAACGGCAATTGAGTATAATATTCCATGTATTACTTCTCTGGATACCGCCAGGTCAATGATTTCAATACTGGAACACATGACATCCGGAGAGGAGATTGAAATATATTCACTTGACGAATATTCAAAATAAGACGCATTAAACAACAAAAACGGGAGGTGTTTTTATGGAACATTTAATCAGCCTTCATGATTTAACAGTCGAGGATTTTGAATCCATTTTCAAACTTGCGGAAAAACTTAAAAGGCAGCAAAAAGAAGGTATACCTCACCACCTGCTCAAAGGCAAAACTCTTGGTATGATTTTTACAAAGTCATCCACCAGGACCCGTGTATCTTTTGAAGTGGGAATGTACCAGCTTGGAGGTTATCCTCTGTTCCTCAGTGCAAACGACATACAGTTGGGACGCGGCGAAACAATTTATGATACCGCCCAGGTTCTTTCAAGATATGTTGACGGAATAATGATTAGAACCTTTGCCCAAAGTGACGTCGAAGACCTTGCCAGATACGGCAATGTGCCCGTTATAAACGGTCTTACCGACCTGATGCACCCATGCCAGATTCTCGCGGACCTCTTCACCATTTATGAACACAAGGGAACTTTAAAAGGCCTCAAACTTGCGTACGTCGGAGACGGAAACAACGTTGCAAACTCACTTCTTCACGGTTGTGCGAAAGTGGGTATGGATATAGCTGTTGCCTCTCCAAAGGGTTATGAATGTGACAGCCGGATAGTGGAGGAAGCCAAAGAAGATGCGAAAGCCTCCGGAGCAAATATTTTATTGACCGAAGATCCGGAAGAGGCAATTAAGGACGCCGATGTGGTCTATACCGACACATGGGTAAGCATGGGACAGGAAAGCGAGAAAGAAGAAAGAATCAAGGTTTTCATGCCCTATCAGGTAAACAACACGCTGTTCTCAAAAGCCCATGAGGATGCAATATTCCTGCATTGTTTACCCGCATACAGGGGTTATGAAGTAACCGAGGATGTAATCGACGGTTCTCAATCCGTTATCTTTGATGAAGCTGAAAACAGGCTGCATGTCCAGAAAGCAATAATGGCACTGCTTATGGGCAATAAATAGTCGGAGGTTAATATGAATTTTTCATTTGTTATCAGAAAGGCTACTTTGGAAGATGCCGAGGCAATTCAAAGCATCACGAAGGAAGCGTTTGAAAAGTATATGAAAGACACAGGGCTTACCGGTACCATGGAAGCCCTGGAAGAATCTTTGGAAGATATAAAAAAAGATATAGAGACAAAAGAAGTGTTTATTGCAATTATTGATGATGTTCCGGTGGGAACAATCCGTGTTCAAATCCTGCCGGACAATACCGCTTACATAAGCAGATTCGGAGTGCGCCTTCAGTATCATAACATGGGTGTTGGAAAGGCGATGATGAGCCTTGTTGATAAGCTGCTTATATCAAAGGGTGTTAAGAGGGTGAGGCTGCACACTGCATCAAAATATGCGGAACTTATGCGGTTTTATTACGGCAGAGGTTTTTATGTGGATTCGACTTCCAGAGAGCGGGGTTATATACGGGCTTTGTTGGTAAAGGATTATGAGTGATTTTCAATCATGTCAAGGAATTTTGTAAACATCAAATAAACTCGTTCCAAAGCAAATAAAGTCGTTCCGCTGCAAATAAAGTCGTTCCGTTGGAACAGGGTTAAGGAAATAGGTTTAAGGGATAAGGATGTTATCCAATAAAATAAATCAATCCTTTGTAATCCACTTATCATGCAGGTTACAAAGGATTTTATCTTTCTATCCTTATCCCTTTTCCCTTACCCCTTTCCCCTGTAAAAGGAACAACTTTATTTACTTTTTTCTCTTCCAATTTTCCCATTTAATTCTATCTAATCATCTATTTTATGGAACATCTTTATTTGCATCCATTTTATCCCATCCATCAACCATGCGGGTTTGCGGAGTTGGGGAGGGAATGAGTTTATTTTATATTCACATAGATAGGACTAAGGATTTAAGGGGTAAGGTTCAAGTTTTGGTATGAAAATAGCCTAAGTCGTTCCAAAATGAAAATATTGTTGTTCCGAAAAGAAAATAAAGTCATTCCCTAACTTCATGGCTTTGTAAGCCCTGAAATATAAGGGTTACATGGCCGTATATGTTATCAGGAATTCAGGGTTATAGACTACAAAAATATGCATAAGTACCCTTTTATATGATTTATGTTAACGGCATGGAATGACTTTATCATATATTGCTTAATTGTTACACTATTTCTCGTTGTTTTATTCTTTTGAAATAAACTAATCGTAAGTCGTTCCAAAATGAAAATAAAGTTATTCTAAGAAAAATAAATTTGCTTCGAAAAGAAAATTATATCATTTTTAAAACATAAATAAAGTCTTTCGTGGACCTGACATTTTCAATTTTTAAATGTACCAAAAATATAATACCTAAATCGCATTTTATCGATAATGCAAACTGACATTATTCATAAAGGTTTTTTGGGTCTATCCTTACAAAAAAAACAATCAGGGTCGCTACATTTTCTTTCTGTCCATTCGTTACAATAAGCACAAAAATATGAATCATATTTTTCATACAAAATCAAGAAATTATTACACTTTGGGCATTTTTCATCTGCTATAGAACCTTCTATTCGAATATCATTAATTATTACTTCATTTTTATCTATATCTTCGATAATTTTCACTCTCGCACCCTCACAATTCTCATTTTATAACATTGTAAATTCGTAATTATATTCATATTTTACACAATATATTTTGTAAAATAAACTACTTTTTTACTTATCCCTACCTCTCACCTAACTCTTCTAACGCCTTTTTAATCTCCTCTATAACTAGTTTCCTATATTTATTACCAACACCTGTCATGACAGTAATATTAGAAATAGTTAATGCTTTTCCTTCTTTATTAAGTTTTTCAATAGCCCATTGTATACGCCTTTTGTGCAAATCCATAGGGTTCTCTATAACAGAATTGATGAATGATTTAGTCAACGGTAATTTATCCAATTGAAGGTCAAAACTTTTAAGTCCTGACTTAGTTTTAATCAACCGCAGGCTAATTCGTTGAGGTTTTTCATCACTTTCTAAAATCTCCTGAACAGTTTGCTTAACATGCTGTAAGATTTCCTTGTCCCTAGTTTCCCAATCAACATTACTGTAAGCCTGAACGTATTTCTTTGCAGGGGTGTTTTTCTCCCACCACTCCCTGTCATTCCTGCATAACCAGGTACAGGTATATTTACCCAGCCTCCGTAATTCAAGTCTGCCCTTGTCTGGATTTTCCCTGACTATCTGAAGCCACTTTTCCCTGTGATACTGTCTTTTTACTTCAAACTCCGCAGAAGCAACACTATTACGTTCTACTAACTTTTTGCTTTTTTCCTGTCCTTTTTCAGAAATATACTTTCTTACAGTACTAATATCTGCATTAAGTCTTACTGCAATTTCCTGAATACTTACTCCACTTTCATGCAATTCATGAGCCTTAGCCTTCCATACATGTCCATACTCTACAACCCTGACAAATCTGCGCCGCCCCTTACCCCTTTCTCCTTGTTCTCTTGTAACTGTTTCCATATATTCATATCCGCAGGGACATCTGAAAAAACCATTAGTGTTCTTATTTCTACGCCTATACTTTATTTCTACGTCTTTTATTACAGGTTCAAGAAAGTGGTCAGCAGCAGGATTAAGACATACCCAAGGCCCTTCTCCGAAAGGTCTGTAATTTAACTCTTTTATAAAAAGTTCTTCTACTCCTATTCCTAAAAATCTTGCCAGCATCAGGTGCCGAATTGGATACACCGACTTTGCATCACTATGTGTAATTTCTTTCAGCCATCTTCCCTGTTCCTTGTCTTCTATATTAGAACAAACAGCATTTAGGAACTCCAATCCGTAGAAATCTATGAAGTCCTTTATTACTTCTTCCCAATACACTTTACCATTAATATTGGCATACCCTAATTCCTTAAACCTTTCTAAATACTGTTTAGCAAACCATTTAAACTGCTTATTGGGATACTGGTTTTCAAGCAATACTTTTGCATCTTGGGCAATGAGTACAAACTTCTCTATCGTTTCAGGTTTGAAATAAAGTAATTCATTATTAATGCAGTTATCAGCGTCAGCAGGTACATAGGCTTGTGGATTATGACCCCGCACTAAAACAGTACTATTATGAAGAATCGCTTTATGTATAGGACACACCATTACAAAGGGTATCTGATGCAACCTGTGCCAATATCCTTCACCATACAATTTCTGCTCTTCTTCGAAGCATTTGGGACAAAATCTTAAATATTGGTTTAGTGGAATCCTACTGCCGATAATACCTGCTTTACCATAAATTTTGCTTCCACCTTCAGACAGCATTAATTGTTTTACTTCTTCTGCCCGTTCTTTTGGAAGAAATGCAGTAAAGAATGGGTACAGAGTATGATTATAAATCAAATCATCAGCAGTATAAGGACAATTCACAGGTAGGTTAGATACCAGCGAATTCAAATTAAAAGGCATTTCCATTACAGCCCTGGAACTACACTTTCCAAATATGCTCTCCATGATAGTTTGATAACTTGTAATCCCACAGCGGACACTATAGCGTGCCAATACACTATAAAGGATTTCATCAGGATATGGGGTTGGGAAAAAATGCATCATTTAAATTACACCGCCTTGAACAAAGTATCATTCTTCTCTCCTTTGATGTATCCCTTGTCCTTTAATGCATCATATGCCGATTTGCCCTGATTTCTACCTTCCTCCACAATATAGCGCAAGTCATTTTCTGATTTCGGAGTAGTCTTCACTTTTTTAGACTTCTTTTCCGTTGTGTTTCCTGAAAGAACCTGAATCGCTTTTATAACAAGTTGTCCTTCATCTATATTATGGCCTTCTGCTTCAAACACTGCTTCAACGGCTTTTCTGGCTTTTGCAACATCAATACCAAGTTCCGCTAACTTGTAAAGAGCCTGTTCCATTTTTGAAGTCTTATTTTCCTTTTCCCTTTTTTCCTTTTGCTCCTTTATTGCCCTTATTCTCATCCGCATTTCTACTGGCAGTTTCTCCTGATTCACTAACTTGCCATAGTCAATCTCAGCCGTGCAAATATCAGAATATTTAGCAATCTCCCTAATGTTCCCCGATTTCAACGCTAAAATCATCGGTCTAACCAATTGGAGATGTTCTCTTGCTACTTGTTGTATTAATTTTTCATCAACCTGCTCTTTTCCAGTGGAAATTGCAATAGTTTGTGCCATGACAATGATTTTACAGATTATATCAATTATTCCCTGAGATTCTTCATACAACAATTCTCGCATGCTCTTTGTTAATATGCTTTCTTTCCTCGTCCACTGATACTGCCAAAGGGAATCCAGCAGTATTTCAAAGTTTTCATCATACTGTAACCTTTCCCACACCATATCCCCCTGGCCTGAACCCCTTCTTGCCTGTCGGAATTCACTCTGTAAAATTGACATAGCCTTGGGAGTTGCTATTAATATAATAGGTACTCCTGCGGTATTGACAAGAGTTACAAAAAAGTTAAGCATCCTTTCATCGCCAAGGCCTCTTGCCCCGCACAGATGCTGGACTTCATCGATAATAAGCAAGCCCAGCCCTGTATTTCTTACTACCTGACACATAAGCGTCAGCATATAATCAACAGACTTTCTTGAATTAGCAACTTTCTTGTAAAAATCAGTCCCCATTAATTGGTCTACTTTGTTAAAAAAATCAATACAGAGTCCTTTCACGCTTCCGTCGAAAGGGGTGTCCAACTTTAACCATACTAATTGATAAAAACTGAATCCCTGCCCCTTATACCTGCTATGCACAATTACCTGCGGATACATAGACAAAACCCTATTAATTGATACTGATTTTCCCATGCCTGATACGCCAATAATAGTAAAACCACAGGCTGTGCTTCTAAACTGCTGGTTGGCATTGATATCACAATTCTGTACAGCCCTATACCCATCCTTTAAACTTATTACATATTCTTTGCTCACTGGATTCCTCGGCAAGTACCCCTGCCGTATAACTCTTGAAATCCTGCTTTCCAAATCCAAATGCTGGGGTAGAGGCTGGAAGCAATGAAAAAGTTTTTGGGTAAGATGTATCCTATAGTGTGCGTCGAGATTTCGCTCCTCTTCACTGTATGGCGGATAAACGGCCAACTTTTCGACCACTTCTTCAGGAGCATAAATAGGCGGAAGCGCCTCTATAAAAGGATTTCCTGAATATTCTCTTATTACCTGCTCCCTATATACTGCCTCTTCTCCCTCCGCACCGTTGGGTATTACCACTTTTGCCATAGTTTTATATCTCCCCTTTGTACTATCAACCTCTGAAATAAACTTAACTTAACCCTTAAGCCTTTTTACCATTTACTTTTTAACTTTACCCTTTATCATTTATTCGTTAATCTTCCCAAGCATCTCCCTCTGTTTTCTTCTCAACAAATCCAGAGGATTGGATGGTAACTCTTCTTCCAGTTCATTAAGAGAGATTATCTCTGCATTCTTATTATTAGGTTGCCTATCCAATTCAAAAGCCTCTATCTCCCGATTTATCTCCTTTTCAACCTGCCTGTTTTGCCGTATGTTTTTCTTCCTTTGTGCATCGCTTTCTGTTGATAGTGAAAGTTCTTTATTTGTCTTGCTTTTTGCCCCTTCAACTATTGTTTCTATTTCTGTTATTAAATCTGCCTTGGCCTGCAATCCCTCATCAAGACTTTTAGCCTTTTGCATCTTTTCCCACTCCATCAGGTATTCAATTTCTTCAATGTACTTATCCTTAAATGCCGTCTGATATTCCAGCAGGTAGCATTTCTCAAACTCGGTGGCAGATTTCTTAATGTATATGTAATTCATGTTTCTTGGGTCATAGGATACAGGCACTTTCCAACTTCCACTGCTACGGGCTTTTACAAACCACTGCTCTTTCATGCTTGATTTAGAACTGTAGAACAGCCCTTTAAACCTTATCCCTTTTGCCGTAACCACCCCATTATCCGACGGCATCAGGTTAAGTTTCACTACTTCCTCATCTACGTGCCGAAGTTTGCCCATTCGGTTAGCGATACCCCAGTTCCAGATTTCCCTTGGAATAGGTTCCACTTCGTCTGCCACCATCATTTCATCTTTGTTGTAATTGTCAATACGATAATGGTTGTTGTGGAATAACGCACATTTTATAATAATGGCAGTAAATTGCATTAAATCAAGTTTCGCATCAAGCCTGTAATCTCTCCCGCCTCGCTGCATAAAATCTGTATTTACCGCTCCAGGAAGTAATGATTTTGTACGCTCATTGGTCAATTTAAAATATCTTTCTACTAACGGCTTCCAGTCAGCCCTGAAAGGCGGGGTATTCTTTACCGTAATTCCAAGATTCATAATCAAACTCTCTGCATTGTCTGACAGCATTTCCCCTCGGTCTGCCAAAATTGCCTGAGGGAGATGATGTACAGGCCATTCTTCTTCCTGAATATCTATACCATACTGACTACAAAAAGAAACTTTGTTTCCAGCAGTGTTTGCAAGAGCCATTGCTGCTCCAATCCATGACGGCCCTTCAAGTCCTACATAAAGCCCCACAATAAGTTTGGAAAAGCAGTCCTGGACAATATATAAAACAGGTCTGCCTATAATATGTGTTCTGTTGAAACGGGAAACCAAATATACATCAGCCACAGTTGCATCAATTTGGAATACTGAGCCAGGTCCTATAGCATCAGTACTAGAACTTCCCAACACAGGACGGTACTCCTGCTCATACTTCTTCGGGCTGAAACGGGAGGAAACCTCTCGCTTGATGTTGCGTTCCCTCTCAAAAAAGGGCAGTGTAAATATTTTTGTGTAAACTAATTTTCCTTCTATGTTAGTATTTAAATATATTTTAAGACTCGAAAGTCTG
>JGI2924J29684_1078403_pt1 | contig 47234 bp, 41 predicted proteins | sample BenlonsequencITS_FD_29684 | JGI IMG/M metagenome (IMG submission 29684) | reverse complement strand
CCCGTCAGGTGGCGGCGGCGGCGGCCGCGGCGGGGCCGGTCAGCGGGGTGGTCCACGTGTTCGTGCGCCATACCAGCTGCTCGCTGCTGATCAGCGAGAATGCCGATCCCAGCGTACGCCAGGATCTGCAGCAATGGATGGCGCGGCTGGTGCCTGACGGCGATCCTGCCTACAGTCATGACATGGAAGGGCCGGATGACATGCCTGCGCATATCCGCAGCATGCTGACCGGCGTCAGTCTGACGGTCCCCTTGCTGGAAGGGCGGTTGCTGCTGGGCACCTGGCAGGGCATCTATCTGTGGGAGCATCGCCACCGGGGCCATCGGCGCGAACTGGTGGTGACCTGTCTGCCGGGCACTTGAGTCACGGGCCGGTACGGCGCCCGCCCTGGATCTGCCGTCTCCGCAAACAGCAAGGGCCCCGCCGAAGCGGGGCCCTTGCTGTTGTCAGGCATCGCGGTTGCCGGAGGCGGTCAGGAGATCTTGACCGCGCCCAGCATCAGCACCTTGAAGATCGAGGCGATGACCACGGCGCCCAGTACGCCGACCAACCACAACACCACCATCCAGCCCAGGCGTTTCGCCGTACTTGATTCCGAGGTCTGTGAAGTCGTGGTTTTCATCAGTGGTAACCCGCGTCGCCTTCACGGACCTTGCCGCGAAACACGTGGTACTGCATGAAGCTGTAGATCAGGATGATCGGCAGAATGATCACCGTGCCCACCAGCGCAAAAGCCTGGCTGGAATGGGACGAGGACGCTTCCCAGATCGTCAGGGCGGGCGGGATGATGTTCGGGAAGATACTGATGATCAGACCCGTATAGCCCAGGAACAGCAGGAACAGCGACAGCCGGAACGGGGTGTGCTCCTTGCGGCGGTTCACGGCGCGGAAGATGCCGAACACGCTGGCCAGGACCAGCACCGGCACCGGCAGGAAGTACATCAGGTTGTGGCCACCGAACCAGCGGGCGGCGACGGCAGGCTGACCGACCACGGTCCACAGGCTGACTACGGCGATGGTGCCGAGCAGGACGATGGTGATCGGCTTCATCAGCGCATACATCTTGCGCTGCAGCTCACCTTCGGTCTTGATGATCAGCCAGCCGCAACCCAGGGTTGCGTAGGTGACCAGCAGGCCGAGGCCGCAGAACAGGCTGAAGGGCGACAGCCAGTCGAAGGCACCGCCGACGAACTGCTGATGCTCGATCTTGATGCCCTGCAGCAAGGCCCCGAGGACCACGCCCTGGCAGAAGGTCGCCAGCGCCGAACCGGCGATAAAGGCCAGATCCCACAGGTGCTGGGTGCGAGTGGCCTTGGCGCGCAGCTCGAAAGCGGCTCCGCGGAAAATCAGGCCGGCCAGCATCAGGATCAGCGGCAGGTAGGTCGCCGGCAGCAGGGTCGAGTAGACCACCGGGAAGGCGCCGTACAAGCCGGCACCGCCCAGCACCATGAAGGTCTCGTTGCCGTCCCAGACCGGGGCGACCGTGTTGAGCATGACATCGCGGTCACCCTTGCCCGTCAGGAAGGGAAACAGCAGGCCGATGCCGAGATCGAAGCCGTCCAGCATGACGTAGATGAATACGCCAAGCCCGATGATGGCCGCCCAGATGGTAGGTAGATCGATATGCATGGCTTCAATTAACCGTCAATGGCGTCGCTGGGACGGGAGAGCGGGCGGCTGCTGTCGAGGCCCGGATGGTCATGCTGGTGGTGATCGCCACCGGAGGTGGGACCCTTCTTCATCATCTTCAGCATGTAGTAGATGCCGGTGCCGAAGACCAGGAAGTAGACGACCACGAAGATCAGCAGCGAGGTGCCGACCTGCTGGGAATCCAGCGGGGACAGCGAGTCGGACGTGCGCAGCACGCCGTAGACGGTCCAGGGCTGGCGACCGACTTCGGTGGTGATCCAGCCGGCCAGCAAGGCGAGGATGCCCGAGGGCCCCATGCAGACCACGAACCGCTGGAACCAGCGGCAGTCATACAGTTTGCCGGCGCGACGCAGGATGAAACCGACCACGGCGGTCAGCAGCATCAGCATGCCCAGACCGGCCATGATGCGGAAGGTCCAGAAGATCAGCGGCGAATAGGGGCGGTCCTGAGCCGGGAATTCCTTCAGGCCGCGGATTTCGCCGTCCCAGCTGTGGGTCAGGATCAGGCTGCCGAGATGCGGAACCTTGAGAGCATACTTGGTCGTTTCAGCCTGCATGTCGGGCAGGCCGAACAGGTTCAGCGCGGTGCCGCCCTTTTCGGTTTCCCACAGACCCTCGATCGCGGCGATCTTGGCGGGCTGGTATTCGCGGGTGTTCAGACCGTGCGCATCGCCGACGAAGATCTGTACCGGGCACAGGATCAGCAGGATCCACATCGCCATCGAGAAGCTCTTCTTGACGGGCTCGTCACGACGGCCACGCAGCAGGTGCCAGGCGCTGACGGCCGCGACAATGAAGCCGGCCACGATAAAGGCCGCGATCGCCATGTGCGCAAGACGGAACGGGAAGGAGGGATTGAACACGATCTTCCACCAGTCAAGCGGAATGATCTTGCCATTTTCCCAGCCAAAGCCCTGCGGGGTCTGCATGAAGCTGTTGGAAGCCAGAATCCAGAAGGTCGAGATCAGGGTGCCGACAGCGACCATCACGGTGGAGAAGAAGTGGGCGCGGGGGCCGACCTTTTCCCAGCCGAACAGCATCACGCCAAGGAAGCCGGCTTCCAGGAAGAAGGCGGTCAGTACTTCATAGGTCAGCAGCGGACCGGTGATATTGCCGGCGATATTGGAGAATCCGCCCCAGTTGGTGCCGAACTCGTAGCTCATCACTACGCCGGAGACCACACCCATGCCGAAACCCACGGCAAAGATCTTGGTCCAGAAGAAGAACATGTCTTTGTAGGCTTCGTTGCGGGTTTTCAGCCACAGGCCTTCCAGTACGGCCAGGAAGCTGGCCATGCCGATGCTGAAGGCGGGGAACATGATGTGAAAGGATACGGTGAACGCGAACTGCAATCGCGCCAAGTGGAATGCGTCGAGTATTTCCATGGCAGCCTCTACCGGCACAAGACGTGGATCGCCTCATGGTCGGGTATCAAAAGAGAAATGGATCGCTGCGCCCGTCACAGGCTAGCTGGATCAAAGACGGGGCAGTGGCGCGCGTCGATTGCAGCATCACCCTGGAATCAAGTCGATTACAGACCGATACCGCATCCGGCCGGGGAATTGTAGACCCGTGTCCAGCCACGGGGTTCCGGCTGCGTCATTCTGACTAAGGGGCTTGATTGCATGCGCCTGCAGCTCGATATCGCACAGGTCGCAGCATATTGTCGGATGGTGGATCCATGCGCAAAAAAATGCGTGCCGCGGCGGCCGATCCGGCATCTCCGGCCGGGATCAAGCGATCCCTGGGCATCGCGGGCCCTGTCGGGGACGAAAGCGCGTACGAGTCCGCCATCAGGCGCAGCATGTTTGATGGCGCGATGTCTGACGGAAGAGGCTGGTGGCAGGGTTCGGGGGTGCCCCGGCGGATTCCGGCAGGGGCCGTCTGTCCCGTACCCGGAGCATGCTGTCCGGGTACGGGCATGGCCGACCTGGCCTTGAAAGCTGGAATCAGGCCGTTTGCCGATCGAGGAAATCGAGCACTTCCTGTTCGTCGGGCAGAGCTACAAAGGATCCCTTGCGACTGGCGGTGAGGCCGCCGCAGGCCGAGGCGAAACGGATGATGGCATGCAGGCGCGGCAGCTCGCTGATCAGTCGCGGCAGTTCATCCGGACCGATGCCATGCTGATCCAGCTGCAGCAGCAGGCCACCGACAAAAGCATCGCCGGCGGCGGTGGCATCCACGGTCTGCACCTTGAAACTGGGCAGTTCGCCTTCGGCATCGCGGCTGAACCAGCGGATGATATCGGCACCGTGGGTGACGATCAGCAACTGGGTCACGCCCTGCCACAGTCGCTCCAGCATGGCTTCCTCGCCATCCTCGGCCAGGAATTCGAACTCCTCGGCGCTGAGCTTGACGATGTCGGCCAGCTGCAGGGCTTCCCATATCACCGGCTTCGGATCCTCGCCTGCTGCCCACAGGTTGGGGCGCAGATTCACATCGAAGCTGACCAGGGCCTTGTGTTCACGGGCCTGGCGCATGCCGCTGCGTGTGGCAGCGGCAATGTCGACCTCAGTCATGCTGTTGGAGCAGACATGGAAAACGGCGGCTTCCGCGAAAGCTTCGGGCTGGAAGTGCGTTTCGCGGAACAGCAGATCCGCTGCCGGCGGACGGTAGAAGGTGAAGCTGCGCTCGCCGTCGGGATCCAGCGCGACGAAGGCCAGTGCGGTATTGGCCTGATCGGTGCGCACGGTATAGCGGATGTCGACACCGGCCTGTTCCAGGCTGTCGGCCAGCAGGTCACCGAACATGTCGGTGCTCAGCATGCCGATGAACTTGGCCTGGCCGCCGAGTCTGGCGGCCGCTACGGCGACATTCGCCGGTGCGCCGCCGGCGAAGGGAACAAAGGAGCGGTCGGAGCCGTCCTTGAGCTGACCGTGAAAGTCGATCAGTGCTTCACCAAAACAGAGAATCGAACCACTCATTTGACGCGGGAGCCTTTGAATCCATAAAAAGCTATATACAAATAGCACAGAAGCGGCAGGATGAAGGCATCTTGCACACCTATGTGATCGGAAAGCCGGCCCTGCAGATAGGGAATCACCGCGGCGCCGACGATGGCCATGATAAGCAAAGCCGAGGCCTTGCTGGTCATGGAACCCAGTTTGGCGATGCCCAGCGAGAAAATGGTGGGGAACATGATCGAGTTGAACAGGCCGATCGCGACCACGCTGATGGTCGCGATCATGCCATGGCTGTTGATCGTGGTCGCCAGCAGCAGGACATTGACCAGCGCGAACAGGCCGACCAGCTTGCCAGGATTGAAGCGCAGCATCAGGCTGGAGCCGACCAGGCGCCCGATCATCGCGCCGCCCCAGAAATAAGAGACCCAGTTGGCCGCCTGCTGCTCGGTCATGCCGCCGATTTCGGGCATGCTCAGATAATTGACCATGGTGCTGCTGACCGAGACCTCGGCGCCGCAATAGGCGAAGATGCCCAGCACGCCGAACAGGACGTGGGGTTTGGCCAGTACCTCACGGATGCCATGCTGGCGCTCGTCGCCCTGCTCGGTGGCATTGATCAGCGACGGCATCTTCAGCAGCCAGAAAATCACAGCCAGCACGAACAGGGTGATGGCCAGACCGATATACGGGCCCTGCACGGCATGGGCCTGCTGGGCCCTGTAGGCCAGTTGCTGGGCCGAGGGCAGGCCGGCCAGCTGGGTGGCCGACAGGGTTGCGGCCGAAAGAATCAGCAGTCCGCCGAAATGCGGCCCAAGGGTGGTGCCCAGCGCGTTGAGGGCCTGTGCCAGATTGATCCGGCTCGAAGCGGTGCGCTCCGGCCCCAGCAAGGTCACATAGGGGTTGGCCGCAACCTGCAGGACGGTGATGCCGCTGGCCAGGATGAACAGCGCGGCCAGAAAGGTGTAGTAGCTGTGGCCCTGGGCGGCCGGCACGAAGCCGAGGGCGCCCATGCCGGCGACCAGCAGGCCGGCCACGATGCCGCCCTTGTAGCCCAGCTTGCTGACCAGTTTGCCGGCCGGCAGAGACATGATGAAGTAGGCACCGAAGAAGCAGGACTGAACCAGCATGGCCTGGGCATAGTTCAGGCTGAACAATGACTTCAGGTGCGGGATCAGGATGTCATTGAGCGACGTCAGAAAACCCCAGATGAAGAAGACCGCCGTCACCACGCTCAGCGCGGCAGGATAGCTGCGCTGCTCGGTCATGGGGACACTCGATGCGGCGGGGGGGGGCGAATTGTTCATGATGTGAGTGGCTTCATCGGAGGGGGGCTGCTGTCGCGGATCTTGAATTCGACAGGGGATACGTAGCGGGCGGAGGCCTGTGCCGGCTGGGCCAGACGTTCCAGTACCATGATCGCCGCCTGACGGCCGCATTCGCGCGGACGGGTCTGGACGGTGCTGAGGGCGGGGCTGCAGATCGCGGCCTCGGAAATGTCATCGAAGCCGGTCAGTGCGAAATCCACGCCCGGCTGGCGACCCAGGGCCTTGAGACCGGCCATCAGTCCCAGGGCGACCACCGCAGATTGGCGGCGGCGCGGTTGTAGATGTAATTCTGCCGGCGCAATTCAGCCTTGACCTTGGCCCGTGTCTCGTCGCGAACCAGAGGGCTCTCGCGCAGGACCAGGGAGACAGTGGCGCGCGACACGCCACAACCACGGGCTATATCAGTGAGCGTGATGGGGCGGCGTTGGGGCGGTCGAAGCTTGGGCATGGGATTCAGTACACGTGACGGTAAACTTTCAACCGATCCAGGTCGGCATAATGCAATTCTGGTTGCGAATATGCATGGCGCGGTGCAACAGCTGTTTGGATTGTGCTCTCGACGGCTGGATTCAGGGGGACATCGGCTTGATTCACGGCTGCGCTAGGGGCTAGTTTGACGGTGTGCAAGGATCGCGGCAATGCTGCTGCGGACAAGACCTCGCCCATGGAATGAGAAGGCAGGCAGATCGTGGTGGCTGGAACGCATTCGCAATGGCCCCTGGACCGGTCGCATCGGTGGCAGGCGCTGGCCCTGATGCTTGGCATGGCCGTGATGATCGGTCTGCTCGGCGGGCTGGTCTGGGCGGGACGGTATACCTCGACCGAGGCTCAGGATGCGATCATCGACAGCGTCAGGGTGCGGGTGGTCGCCGATCAGGTGGCTTATCTGATCCGGGATGCCGAGGCCATGGCCTATGATCAACTGCGTGGCCAGCGGCCTGCCCGCGAACCGAAAGCCCAGCTGCGGCAGGCCTTGACTCTGCTCGGCGAACTGCAGGACATGGTCGGCACCGACCCGGCGTTGCAGGCCTGGATGGAGGCGTTGCAGATCACTGTGCGGGCCAGGCAGCGTTCGGTCGAGACCTCGCTGCAGCTGGCGGCAGAGGGCAAGGCGCACGCGGGTCTGCAGCATCTGACCCAGGCCCAGGTAGTGTTTCCGATGGATCCGGATCTGCGGGGACTCACCCGTACCATCGAGCAGTGGGTGGCGAATGTCCGTACCGACGCCAGGGTGACACGCCAGCGACGGCAGATCCTGCTGCTGTGCGCCGCGATGCAACTGGTATTGCTGATCAGCATCGTGGTGCTGGCCTGGCGTCAGGCCAGCCGCCGCAGCCAGGCCGAATGGCGACTGCAGCAGGCGGAGCGCCATTCACGACAGATCCTGCAAACAGTACGTGAGCCGATCATCCTGCTCGATGGCCAGCTGCGGGTACTGCAGATCAATGCCGCTTTTTGCGATATCTACGGCATCGATGCCGGCCGGGCCACCGGTCAACCCCTTGCCGTGCTGGGAAATGGCGTGTGGGAAGATGCTGCCTTGCTGGAACGGCTGTCCCAGGTACTGGATCGCGACCGCGAACTGTGGGATCACGAACTCAATCAGCAACTGCCCGACGGGGCATTGCGCTGCGTGATCGTCAATGCACGGCGGATGCTGCATTCGGACCAGCAGGCGCCGACTCTGTTGCTCACGGTCAGTGACATCACCTCGCGGGCGCTGGCTGAACGCCAGGTGCGGGAGTTGAACCGGCAGCTGGAAAGCAAGGTGGCGCTGGTCTCGGACATCAATCGTGAGCTCGAGGCCTTCACCTATTCGATTTCACATGATCTGCGTGCGCCGCTGCGGCATGTGTCCCGCTTCGCGGAGCGGCTGGGAAGCCATCTGGATGGCCGTGGCGATGACTTGAGTCGCCATTATATTGAAGTGATCCTGTCGGCGTCCCGGCGGATGGCCGAATTGATCGAGGATCTGCTGGTCTTCTCGCGACTCGGGCGGGGCACCTTGCGCTCGCAGCCGGTGGAAATGCAGCGCCTGGTCGAGGATGTGCGCGAATTGCTGCAGTCCGACGAGCCGGCGCGCAAAGTCCTGTGGCAGATCGCCGACCTGCCCGTGGTGCAGGGGGACGAAAGCATGTTGCGTACCGTCTGGCAGAACCTGCTTGGCAACGCGGTGAAGTATTCAGCCCCCAAGGAGCAACCGTGTATCGAGGTGACGGTGCATGACAATGGTCGCGGCGAGCACGTGTTCTGCGTGCGGGACAACGGCACCGGCTTCGATATGCGCTATGTCAACAAGCTGTTCGGGGTCTTCCAGCGTCTGCACCGGGCCTCGGAGTTCTCCGGCAACGGAATCGGGCTGGCCAGCGTCCAGCGCATCGTGGCACGTCATGGTGGTCAGGTCTGGGCCGAAGGCGAGCCCGGCGTCGGTGCAGCCTTTTTCTTCAGCTTGCCGATCGCCGAGGCAAGAGCCATGCAGCGGGAGCAGTGAGCCATGTCCAGTACCCGTCACTCCCAGGAACGACCCTCGACGGAGGGTGTCATTGCCTTGCATGACGAGGGCGGGAGCATGCCCAGGAACCATGCCAGGCTGCCCGTCTCGCATCCGCAGGGTGACGAGGCCCGGCCGATCCGGATCCTGCAGGTCGAGGACTGCGCTTTCGATGCCGAGCTGGTCCAGTCCGAATTGAGTCTGGATCAGATCGACTTCCAGGTCCGTCTGGTCGAAGATGAAGTGGACTATCTGCAGGCACTGGATGAATTCCAGCCTGACATCATCCTGTCGGACCTGAGTCTGCCGGGATTTTCAGGGCGCCGGGCGCTGGAGCTTCTGAGGGAGCGCGACGAGGTGTTGCCCTTCATCTTCGTGTCCGCGACCCTGGGCGAGGAAGCCGCCATCGAGGCGCTGCGGCATGGCGCGACGGACTATATCCTCAAGCAGAATCCGGTGCGGCTGGCGGCGGCGGTGCGCCGTGCCTTGCGCGAGGCTGACGAGCAGCGCGGGCGCAACTGGGCGGAAAGCGAATTGATGCGGACCCAGCGCTTCGAGAGTCTGGCGATGCTGGCAGGAGGGATCAGCCATGACCTGCGCAATCTGTTGCAGCCTCTGTTGCTGGCGGGTGACAGTCTGCTCGATTATCGCGACGATCCGCGGCTGGCACGGCTGGGCAGTCTGATCCGTGACTGCGGCCGGCGTGGGCTGGACATGGTCCAGTCGATGCTGTCGCTGGCGCGCGGGGCGCCGAGGACCGAGGAAATCCGGCTGGGCGAGCTGTTTGCCGCCTTGCAGTTGCTGTTGCAGGGCAGCGTACCCAAGTCGGTGCAGCTGAGCACGCGGATCGACCCGCCGGAACTCAGTTTTGAAGGCAACTACACTGAATTGCAGCAGTGTCTGTTGAATCTCAGCCTGAATGCGATCCAGGCGATGCCGGACGGCGGCGAATTGAAGATATCGACCGGCCGGGAATATCTCGACGTGGATTTCATTCGCGCCGGAGAAGCTGTCAGAGAGGGCCATTTCCTGCGTCTGACTGTGACCGATACCGGCACGGGCATGTCGGCGGAGGTGCTGCGGAGACTGTACGAACCTTTCTTCACCACCAAGGCGGAGGGGACCGGCCTGGGACTGCTGTCATGCCAGCGGATCGTCGCCAGCCATGGCGGAATGATCCGGGTGCAGAGTCAGAGCGGGCTGGGCACGCGCTTCGACTTGTATTTTCCGCTCAACAGCTGTCCGGCCGAACCGGTCCCGCAGGCCGAAATGGTCGCTTCCCGGCAGGGGCGTGGCGAGCGAATTCTGGTGGTCTCCGAGGAGGCCGGCCAGTTGTCGCTGCTGGCGGATGCGCTGGATACCTATGGCTATCTGGCCCACGTCGGCCAGAGCGGCGTGGCGGCTTTGCTGTGGTGCCGCACGCATGGTCATCCGGATCTGGTTATCCTTGACGCGGAGATGGCCTTGCTGAGCGGGGCGCGGACCTTGCAGGCCCTGCGTGACCGGGGCTATCGCGGCCCTGCGATCCTTCTTCTGCATCCGCAGTTCAAGCTGGAGCTGCCGGCATGGCTGCCCGGACTGGAGGTTTTGCGTGTCACCAAGCCATTGACGCCGCAGGCCTTGTTGCAAAGCGTTCGTGCGGCACTGGACCGGGAGGCGCCCCCCTCCTGAACGCTGGCTGCAGGATCAGCTTCGCTGCGGGCGCAGGAAGTTGCGCCGGACGGGGTGGCTGTGCACACAATGGCCGATCGCATGGACTGCCATACCGAAGCCCGGATGGATGAATGCGGTAGCGGTGAACGAGCGAGCCGGTCCGGCAACGGCCATGGGCAGGCTCGTGGCGGCGATTACCATGGAATGACCGAGGTGTGGCATGAATTTCCACGAATACCAAGCGAAAGAACTGTTTGCCCAATACGCGATTCCGGTTCCGCCGGGGCGCGTGGCGACCTCGCCGGATGCGGCGGTCGAGGCGGCCAAGGCCCTGGGGACGGGGCCGTGGATGGTCAAGGCCCAGATCCATGCCGGTGGCCGCGGCAAGGCCGGTGGCGTCAAGTTCTGCAAGTCGACGGATGAAGTCCATGCCGCGGCGGCCGGGATGCTGCACAGCCGGATGGCCACTTACCAGTCGGCGGGCCGGGCCCTGCCGGTAAATCTGGTGCTGGTGGCCGATGCGGCGCAGATCGAGCGCGAATTGTATCTGTCGGTATTGATCGACCGCGACGCCAAGGCGATATCCTTTATCGGTTCCGGTCAGGGCGGTGTGGATATCGAGCAGGTGGCGCGTGAAAGCCCGCAGGATATCCATACCGTGACCGTGGATTTCGTGGAAGGCCTGCAGCCTTACCAGTGCCGTGGTCTGGGTTTCGCGATGGGCCTGAATCTCAAGCAGGTGAACCAGCTGACCCGGATCATGCTTGGGCTTTATCGCCTGTTCCAGGACAAGGACTTGTCCCTGATCGAGCTCAACCCGCTGGGCGTGCTGGCTGACGGCAATCTGGTCGCGCTGGATGGCAAGATCAACTCCGATGACAATGCCGAGTTCAGGCATCCGGAGCTGACCGCGCTGCATGATCCCAGTCAGGAGGATCCGACCGAGGCCGAAGCGGCCAGGCACAATCTCAACTACGTGACCATGGATGGCCATATCGGCTGCATGGTCAATGGCGCGGGACTGGCGATGGCGACCATGGATGTGATCAAGCTGGCGGGCGGCGAGCCGGCCAATTTCCTGGATGTCGGTGGCGGGGCCACGCGGGAGAGGGTGGCCGAGGCCTTCAAGCTGATCCTGTCCTCTTCAGGCGTGAAGGCGATCCTGGTCAACATTTTCGGTGGCATCGTGCGCTGTGACCTGATCGCCGAGGGCATTGTCGCCGCCGTCAAGGAGGTCGGTCTGAAGATTCCGGTGGTGGTGCGGCTGCAAGGCACCAATGTGGACAAGGGGCGTGCCTTGCTGGCCGGCTCCGGGCTGGCGATCATCCCGGCCGATGATCTCAACGATGCGGCCCGCAAGGCCGTCGCCGCCGTTCAGGCCTGAGGAGTCTCGTCATGAGTGTTCTGATCAACAAGCAGACCCGCGTCCTGGTCCAGGGCTTCACCGGCCAGCAAGGCAGCTTCCATACCGAGCAGGCCATCGACTACGGCACCTGTGTCGTCGGCGGGGTCACGCCGGGCAAGGGCGGCAGCGAACATCTGGGCCTGCCGGTCTTCGACAGCGTGGCCGAGGCTGTCGGCGCGACCGCGGCCGATGCCTCGGTGATCTTCGTGCCGCCGCCGTTCGCGGCCGACTCGATCCTGGAAGCCATCGATGGGGGCATCCGGATCATCGTGGCCATTACCGAAGGGATTCCCGTGCAGGACATGCTGCGGGTCAAGAACGTCTTGCAGCAGCATCCGGAAGTGGTGCTGGTCGGGCCCAATTGTCCCGGCATCATCACTCCCGGCGAGTGCAAGATCGGCATCATGCCCGGGCATATCCACCAGCCGGGCCGGATCGGCATCGTTTCGCGTTCCGGCACACTGACCTACGAGGCGGTCTACCAGACCACCCAGGAAGGTCTGGGGCAGTCCACCTGCATCGGCATCGGCGGTGACCCGATCAACGGGCTGAACTTCATCGACTGCCTGAAGCTGTTCCAGGATGATCCGCAGACCGAGGGCATCATCATGGTTGGCGAGATCGGTGGCAGTGCCGAGGAGGATGCCGCGGAATTCATTGCCGAGTATGTGACCAAGCCGGTGGTGTCCTTTATCGCCGGCGCCTCGGCTCCCGCCGGCAAGCGGATGGGCCACGCCGGTGCTATCATTTCCGGTGGCAAGGGCACGGCGGCCGCCAAGTTCGCGGCGCTGGACCGGGCCGGGGTGACCACGGTGAAATCACCGGCCGACCTGGGCCGGGCGATGGCCCAGCGGCTGCAGGGCTGAGCAAGGCGGCGGTGGCGACAAGTTCGCCACCGCCGCAAGCGCCTGTCACTCAGGCGACAAAGCGGATATCCAGAGCCCGCAGCCAGGTCTGCAGGCCGGCATCCTGGATCGGAATCAGATGGGCCGGCTGACCGGACTCGTTGTAATGGGCATGCCAATAGCCGGGCGGGGTGACGAAAGCCATCCCCGACTCCCAGTCGACGCGGGTCGGATGCAGGATCTCGCCTGCGGCATCGACCTCGGTGCCGACCAGGGTGTAGCAGCCCGGCGGCGTGTCGACGATGAAATCCAGGGCGATCGACTGATGCCGGTGCGGCTTCTGCACCGAATGGGCCGGCAGAATGCCGAACATCGCCCACAGCACATGGGTCACGGTGCGGGTATGCGGGAAATGGGTATTGCCCAGCAGAATGCTGATCCGGCTGCGTTTGGCGGCCTGCTCGGCAGCGGCGGCCTTGGCCAGCTCAGCCTGGGCACGAGCGGCCGGATAGCGGGTGGGGCGGAAGCGGGGCTGGTCGATCCGCACCCCCAGATAACGCAGCAGTGGCGCGTCATTCACGTAATACAGGCGACTGGTCCGCTCCGCTTCGAGGCGAGGGAGCTCACCACCGGGGAACGCCAGGAAATCGCCTTCGGCATAGGGCAGCAGCGCTTCGCCCTGCCGCAAGTGGCCGGCGCCTTCCTGCACATACAGCACCTGTGAAGTGGTGGCCTGGTCCAGTGCGAGCGTTTCGCCAGCCAGCACCCGCGCGAAACTGGCGCACAGTCCGGGCCCGGTGGCCGGCCCCTCGGTCTGCAGCGGCCCGGACAGGTCCAGTCGAACCAGCCGGGTCGGGCCATTCGCATACAGTTCCGGGGAAAAACTGTGGTAAGGCACCTTGCTGATGATGCCGGCGCCGATCGGATTGGCGGCCGTGGAATACTCGTAATACAGCGCGTCGTCGCCGGCGGCGGCCGGCTGCGAGGCGGAGGGCAGGGGTGTGGGAGATTTCTGCAGCATGGGGTGCCTCCTTGATGTCGAGGCCGGCCTGGTGCCGGGATCAGTGGCTACAGCCTGCCGCACAACCGGCTGCGACAGAAGGCCTCTGAGGGCAATTCAGTTTTCCCTGGCGGGGGCTTCAGGGGCGCGCCAGATGCGCCACGCAAAAATCGATAAAGGCCCTGACCTTGCTGGACACCGTCTGTTTGGGGGGATACAAGGCCCAGACCCAGACCGGCTCCCGTTGCGACCGGACCGTCCAGTCGTCCAGCAGCACCTGCAGCCGCCCCTGCTGCAGCGCCTCTTCCACCTGCCAGTCAGGGAGCAGGGCAATGCCCTGGTCGGCAAGGGCCATATGCAGCAGGGCATCGCCGTCATTGCTGCGAAAACGTCCCTGTACGGTCAGGGCCAAGGGCGCGGCATCGGCTTGCGCGGCGGGTGAGCCATACCATGCCACCGGTCCGTTCAGGCCTTGCAGCAGGCAGGCGTGGTCGGCCACCTGGGGCCATGTGCATGGCTGCCCGTTTGCCTGCAGATAGCCCGGGCTGGCGACCAGTCGCTGTTGCAGCGGAGTGATTCGGCGTCCTTGCAGCGTCGAGTCCTGCGGGGTGCCGATCCGTATCGCCAGATCGATATGCTGGTCGATCATGTGGATCACGCTGTCTTCGATCAAGGCATCGACGCGGATATCGGGATAGGCCTGCATAAAGGCCGGCAGCAAGGGCAGCAGGCAATGGCGGGCGTAGTTGCGGGGGGCCGTCAGTCGCAGCAGGCCCTGCGGTTGCCGGTTGAGGGCTTCGGTATTGCGGCAGGCCTGTTCAATCGCTTGCAGCGCCGGCTGCAATTGCTGCCAGAGGGTGCGGCCGCCTTCGGTCAGGGCCAGCGCCCGGGTCGAGCGATTGAACAAGGCAATGCCCAGCTTTTGCTCCAGCTGCCGGATATGTCGGGATACCGTGGAGTTCTTCACGCCCAGGCTGGCGGCGGCCTTGCTGAAACTGCACAGCTCGGCCGTGCGGGCAAATATCTGCAGGGTGACCAGATCTTCCATGGGATATGTCCCGGCTCGTCGAATGCTTCGGACCATACACCGGCTTGGTGCTGGCGCGGGTGCATGACTTATCATCAGGCTTTGATGACACGTCGTGGATGCCCACACCTCATGAGTTCGATACGCCTGGCTTTGGCCCAATATGATTTCCCGGTCGGTGCGGTGGAGGCCAACGCGGCCTCGATCCGTCGCCTGGCCGACGCCGCACAGGCTGCCGGAGCCCAGATGGTGGCTTTTCCCGAACTGACGCTCAGCGGTTATCCGCCCGAGGATCTGCTGCTGCGCCCGAGCTTCCTCCGAGCCTGTGACGGTCAGTTGCAAGCTTTGGCCGAGGCGGGAGCTGACGGCCCCGATATGGTGGTGGGCCATCCGCAGGGGCGAGGCGCCCAGTTGTACAATGCCGCCAGCCTGTTGCGGGGCGGGCGGGTGCAGCATACCTATTACAAGCAGGCGCTGCCCAACTACACGGTCTTCGATGAAAAGCGCTACTTCACGGCCGGTGCCGGCAGCTGCATCATCGAGCTGGACGGGCTGAGGATCGGCCTGCTGATCTGCGAGGACATCTGGGTGCCGGAACCGGCCAGGCAGTTGGCGGCTCAGGGGGCGCATGGCCTGCTGGTGATCAATGCCTCGCCTTACGATCAGAGCCAGGCGGCCCGGCGCGAGACGGTACTGTCCGAACGGGCACGCGAATCGGGTCTGTCGATCGCCTATGTCAATCAGGTCGGTGGTCAGGATGACCTGCTGTTCGATGGCGGTTCCTTGCTGATCGGCGTCGACGGACGGGTACTGGCGCGGGCACCGGCATTCGAGGAGCATCTGCTGCAGGTGGAGTTCCAGTCAGGATCCGGCGAGTGGCAGGCGCTGGACTGGCCGGCCACGACGACGCAGAGCCCGGATGCCATCCTGTATGCCGGCCTGGTGCGGGGCATTCGCGATTACGTGCTGAAAAACGGTTTTCCGGGTGTGTTGCTGGGCTTGTCCGGCGGCATCGATTCGGCACTGACTCTGGCGCTGGCCGTGGATGCGCTGGGACCCGAGCGGGTCATGGCGGTGATGTTGCCGACCCGTTACACCTCGCAACTGTCGCATGACGGCGCCCGGCGTCAGGCCGAGGCGGCCGGCGTGGCCTATCACGTGCTGCCGATCGAGACGCCTTACGAAAGCGTGATGGCGCAGCTGAGCCCAGCCTTTGCCGGCAAGAGTGCCGACACCACCGAGGAGAATCTGCAGTCGCGATTGCGCGGCGTCATGTTGATGGCCTTGTCCAACAAGCATGGTGCCCTGTTGCTGTCGACCGGCAACAAGAGCGAAATGGCCGTCGGTTATGCGACCTTGTATGGCGATATGTGCGGCGCCTATGCCCCGCTCAAGGATGTCTACAAGACCGTGGTCTACCAGCTGGCACGCTGGCGCAACCGGAACGGCGAGGTGATTCCGTGGGAAGTCATCGAGCGGCCGCCGTCAGCCGAGCTGCGTGACAACCAGACCGATCAGGACTCGTTGCCTGACTATGACCAGCTTGATGCGATCCTGGCCCGCTTTATCGAGGGCCAGCAGTCCAAGGCCGAGATTGCCGAGGCAGGTTTCGACGCCGACCTGGTATTCAAGGTGGTGCGGCTGGTGCTGGTCAACGAGTTCAAGCGTCGCCAGTCGGCACCGGGGCCGCGGGTGACCCGCTGCGCCTTTGGTCGCGAACGCCGCTATCCGATCACCTCGGGCTGGCGCTGAAACCCGGATCCGGGGATGTCAGGCTGACTGGCTGTTGACGAAAAAGGTCCGCTCCCACGTGTGGTGTGAAGTCGAACGGCGTGGCGAAAGGCCCTTTGGGGCAAAAGGTCGGGCCAGATGGCGGTGATCGCTTGCGCTTGCCGCTTTTCGAGCCAGGTGCTGCCCAGGCGCTTCGCGGCGACAAGCGCGGACGCGCAGCAGCGGGCGAGGTTGCATCTTTTTGATCGAGATCGGAGCTGACTCAAGCTGCCCTCCAAGACCAAAGCGCAGCCGGTGGGCTGCGCTTTTTTCATGGTCGATACGCGGCCATCGTCATATGTGTTCCGGTGAAGCGGCCTGGGTTGCTGTTTCTTTCCTGCCTCTGATCCCCCGCGATAAATGTCTCCAGCCTGTGCGGGTCCATTGTCGCGGCAGCGACCGACCACGTCTGCGGCCGCGTGCCGCGCCCGTTCCAGCGATGCCGCATGCTTCTGCGCGAGTGGGTGCTGTTGCTTCTGGATGGCCAGCCTGATCTGCCACGCGCGCGTGGCTGACTGGTTCTGGCCGAGCAGATCGATCGGCCTGCTTTCGTCTGCGATCACATCCTGCGGCATCAGTGCCTGCTCCGCATCATGCTCTGCAAGCCTTCGAGCATCTTCTGCCAAGGCGGATGCGCGCCCGGGTACAGCTGGTTGCCGCTGAAAGTGGCAGCGTACCGTTCAGTCTGCAGACGCACGAACGGCTGATCCTCAAGCTCTGCACCTGGATCGCCGACCGGTGTGCCTGCGCAAGAAGTCGTTGGGTGGTCACAAGGTGCGTGCGCAACGGGCGGATCACCTTGAACGGCAGGCTCTACAGCTTGTGCAAGCGTCGCCCGACGCTGGAGGTGATATGCAGAAGCTTCCGGCGGAGGATGAACGGGGAGGCCTTGCGATCGTGCCTATCCCGAATTCGTCCATCCTGCCGTCAAAGCTCCAGGGCATGATGTTGCCCAGTCGTATACCTCCCGGTCATGGTGATGCCGGGATGGCGTTCAGCGCCTCGCTTGCCACCTCTCGAAGATTCTTGAGGCTGTATCCGTCACGCGCCTGGATGGCCAGGCCCTGCATCACGGCAACGATGTAGCGCGACAATCGGTTCGCGCGCGCTGGGGCAAGCCAGTGGCGAAGTTTTGCGGCCAACAGTTCGCGGAACGCCGCGCGGCGCTGAGCAAGCTCATGTGCCAAATCGGCATGGTCGGGGTGGCTTGCGATCATGCCGGTAGTGAGCATGCAGCCGATCTCGCCTTTGGGATCGACGAGACCTTGAGCTGTTCCATCCAGCAGCAGGCGAACCGCTTCGCGAAGGGGGAGAGCCTCATCCATGAACGACAGGTCAGAGGCGCCGCGCATGTCTGCGTAGCGATCCAACGCCTCGCGATAGAGCGCCTCCTTGTTGCCGAATGCCGCGTAGAGACTGGGTGCGGCGACGCCCAGCGTGGTGGTGAGTAGTTGAAAGGATACCCCTTCGTAACCGTGACGCCAGAACAGACGCATGGCGCTCTCCAGCGCGGCTTCCCGGTCGAATCCCCGCGGCCTGCCTCCTGTTCGTTTCACGCCTTTTTCCATAATGGTCATTAAGCAACCTTTGACAACCCGAGTCAATCGACCAATACTTTAATGATCATTAAATAATATTGAGATCTTTCCATGCCATCAGCCAACCCCATTGCCGTCGTGACGGGAGCATCCTCCGGAATCGGAGCCGTCTATGCCGATCGCCTCGCCAGACGTGGCTACGACCTGGTACTGGTCGCGCGCAGAATCGACCGGTTGCGCCACCTGGCGGATACGCTTTGCGCCACTCACGGCATCAAAGTCCGTTCCATCGAGGCCGATCTGACAGAGGAAGCCGGACTTGTCCAGGTCGAGGAGCTGTTGCACACCGATGAAGGGATCGCGCTCCTCGTGAACAACGCGGGCAACGGCAAGCTCTCCAGCACAGCGGATATGTCGGACGCGGATACGGCGGCAACGATCGCGCTCAATGTCGTCGCACCGACCCGGCTTGCGCGCGCCGTCCTCCCTGCGTTTCTGAGACGGCACTCTGGTGCAATCATCAACATTGCGTCGGTCATGGCGTTTCATCCGCTGCCGATCACGACGCTCTACAGCGCCACGAAGAGCTACGTGCTGATGTTCAGCCGCGGACTGCAAGGGGAATTGGCGAATACAGGCGTGCGCGTTCAGGCTGTACTTCCCGCCGGTACCGCCACCGAGTTCTATGACCATGCCGGCATTCCGCTGTCCGCCTTCGATCCTGCGGTGGTCATGACGACTGAGAACCTGGTCGATGCTGCGCTTGCGGGTTTCGATAAGGGCGAGGAAGTCACACTTCCCTCGGTCCACGATGTCAGCCTCTGGGACGCTTACGAGCAGGCGCGTTCAGCCTTGTTCGGCGCGACGCAAGTCGGAACCCCCGCGCCGCGCTACGTGTAAGTAAGCACAACTGGCCATGAGGGCCGGCTTGCGCACGTGCCGATACACCCGCTTGACGTTGGCCTCTCGCTGACGGCAAAGGCATGCCCGGGCGCGTCGATAGTCATCCCTGCGCAGCTCGGCCATCGCCCTCTGAATCTCGTCGATCGGGTGCATCGTCATGATATGCGCGACGGCGATGATCCCGCGCGGATGGCTGACCATGGCGCTTCCGACTCCATGTCCGGGGCGCCACGCCTGCAATATCACTGACCCAGTCATCGGGGCTGTTCCGGCAACAAGGAGGGGCAGCAGCCGGGAAGTCGGGTCACGTTCCGGAAAGCATCGGCACATGTCGAACTCGACCAAGTCCTTGCTGAAAATGCTGCGCCGAGCTGTGGCGCACTCCGGCGGAGCCCGGTGCTGGAGCCATCCGGACATGAAAAAGGGCGCCTGCATCGCAGGCGCCCTTTTTGTCAGCCGCAAAGGATCAGTTGTGACCCGAGAACGGTATGGCACGCAGCCACACCGAGGTGTCGTGCGGCCAGCCGGGATCTTTCAGATACGGATGCTTGGGATAGTTCAGTGCCAGCACCGAGCGGATCTGCTTCGACAAGGCAGGCTGGCCGATCTTGGCATAGCTGTGGGCCAGAATCGCCAGGGCATCGGCCACCGAAGGCGACTGCTGGTAATGCTCGACGACATATTGGGCACGGTCGGCGGAGGCGATATAGGCCTTGTTGTGCAGATAGAAAGCCGCGACATAGACCTCGAACTGGGCCATGATATTGCGCAGATAGATCATCCGCTGGCGGGCATCAGCCGCGTAGGCACTGTCCGGAAAGCGGCGGGACAGTTCGGCGAAATCGTCGAAGGCCTGCAGGTTGTAACCCTGATCGCGGCGGATCTGTGACTTGGCACGACCCAGCCAGCGTTCCAGAATACCCGTGGTGCGGTCGAAGTTGATCAGGCCCCGCAGATAATAGGCATAGTCGACATGCTTGCTGGTCGGGTAGTTCTTGATGTAGCGATTGACCGAGGAATAGGCATCGTCGGGCTGGTTGTCCTTGTACTGCGCGTAGGCCAGATCCAGCTGGGCCTGCATGGCATACGGGCCCGACGGGAAGCGCGCGATCAGACGCTGGTAGACGCGTTCGGCCGCGGCGTAATCGGCCATTTCCAGCGAGGTATGGGCATTCGCATACAGCTTGTCGACGGGCAGGGCGTCGAGGTTCTCACGTTTGTGGAACATCGAGCAGCCGCTGAGGGCGGCGGCCAGGGTCAATAAAACTGTTAATTTGATAACCGACAACTTGGTTACTCGCATGAGAAAGGTTCAGATGTTTGATCGAAAAGGCATGATAGCCGAAACTGGCCGCAAGACGGAGCTTGGCCAGTGACGAGGATTAGTGAGCGCGCTCAAGTTCCCCTGGACGAGGCGGGTCGTCGTTTTGACCAGGCCTTGGCTGAAATGTTCCCCAGCTTCTCGAGGTCCCGTCTGACCGCCTGGATCAAGGCCGGTGCAGTGACCTTGAACGGGGCAGTGGTGGCGCCACGGCACTTGCTGCAGGGCGGCGAGGAGGTGGTGATCGAGGCCGAGCTCGAAGTCGAGGTTGCCGCCGCCGCCGAGGCGATCGCCCTGGACATCGTTTATCAGGATGACGATCTGCTGGTGATCAACAAGCCGGCCGGGCTGGTGGTGCATCCCGGTGCGGGCAACAGTTCGGGCACGGTACTGAACGCCTTGCTGCATTTCGATGCCCGCCAGGCCGAGCTGCCGCGTGGCGGCATCGTCCATCGGCTGGACAAGGATACCTCGGGACTGATGGTGGTGGCCCGCAGTCTGGCCGCACATACGGCCCTGGTCGATCGGCTCAGCCGGCACGAGGTGGTCCGCCACTATGCCGCTGTCGTGATGGGCACCATGATTGCCGGCGGCACCGTGGATGCGGCCATCGGTCGCCATCTCAGCGACCGCCTGCGTCAGTCGGTACGGGACGAGGAAGATGGCAAGCCCGCCGTCACCCATTATCGCCTGCGCGAGCGATTCCGGGCCCACACGCTGGTGCAGTGCCAGCTGGAGACCGGCCGAACGCATCAGATCCGCGTCCATATGGCGCATATCGGTCACGCCCTGGTCGGCGATCCGCTGTATGGCGGCGGTCTGAGGCTGCCCAAGGGCGCCAGTCCCGAACTGGTGGAAGCGCTGCGCGGGTTCAGGCGCCAGGCACTGCATGCCGAGCATCTCGCGTTCGAGCATCCGCTGACGGGTGAGCCGATGGCTTTCGATGCAGCGATTCCCGATGACATGCAGGCCTTGCTGGCCTGTCTGCGCGCCGATGCGGGCTGACGCTGGACGGCGCGGAGACCCGGCCTGGTTGTGGCCGGACTGGCCGGCCCCGGTCGGGGTGCGGGCTGCCGTCACGACCCGGCAGGGGCCGGGGCAGTCGCTGCCGCCCTTTGATCGATTCAATCTGGGGCTGGCCAGCGGCGATGACGTGGCGAGAGTGCAGATGCATCGCGCCGCGCTGGTGCCTGCGCTGGCCCTGCCAGCGACCCCGCACTGGCTGCAGCAGGTCCATGGCACACGGGTCCATCGGGTCGGCCCGGAGCCGGCCTCGGCAGTGATGCCGCAGGCCGATGCAGCGGTATGCACAGAGCGCGGGCAGGTGCTGGCGATTCTCACGGCGGATTGTCTGCCGGTGCTGTTCGCCCGCCGTGATGGCCGGGCCATCGGCGCCGCTCATGCTGGCTGGCGAGGGCTTGCGGCCGGGGTGCTGGAGGCGACTGTGGCGGCGATGGAGTCGCCTGCGGGGGAATTGATCGCCTGGCTCGGGCCTTGCATCGGCGCGGATTCCTATGAAGTCGGTGCGGAGGTGCGCGCGGCCTTTGTGGCCCATGATCCCGAGGCCGCCGCCGCTTTCGCGGTGACTCGGCCCGGCCACTGGCGCTGTGATCTGGCCTTGCTGGCAAGGCAACGTCTGCGGGCGCTGGGGCTGGAGGCCGTGCATGGCGGCGGCGTCGACACTCTGACGGATCCGCGTTTCTACTCCTACCGCGGTGAAGCGGGTCGCACCGGGCGCTTCGCCAGCCTGCTGTGGCTGGCTTGAGTGCTTTTCGTGGACGGCCGTGTGAGCGGTCGCAGGTCCTGACTTCAGTCAGTCCGCAGCTTGGCGGGCAGTGGCTGATGTGGCGGGACGGTCGCGGGGGCGATCGCTCCGGTCGGTTGCTGTCGCAAGGTATCCAGAAAGTCCTTGCACCAGTAGTTCACGTCGTAGCGGCACAGATGCTCGTACATCGGTCGCCAGCGCCGCTGACGTTCCTGCAGGGGCATGCTCAGCGCGGTTTCCAGTGCCTCGGTCACCTCTTCGGTGTCGGACGGATTCACCAGCAGGGCCGAGTCCAGTTCCTGGGCTGCCCCCGCGAAACGTGACAGTACCAGCACGCCGGGATCAAGCGCATCCTGGCTGGCGATATATTCCTTGGCCACCAGATTCATGCCGTCCCGCAAGGGTGTCACCAGCCCGACCCGGGCGACCCGGTAATAGCCGGTGAGCAGCTGGTGCGGGAACGAACGGTTGACATAGCTGATCGGCGTCCAGTCAGGTTCGGCGTAGCGCCCGTTGATATGGCCGGCACTGCGTTCCAGCTGATGCCGCAGCTGGCGGTACTCCGGCACCGTGTCGCGTGAATGCGGTGCGATCTGCAGGAAGCTCACCTGCTTGCGCAGGCCGGCCTGACGGTCCAGCAGCCGGCCATAGGCCTTGAAGCGCTCGGGCAGGCCCTTGCTGTAGTCCAGCCGGTCCACGCCGATGACCAGGGCTCGGGTGCCCAGACTGTCCCGCAGCTGGCGGATTTTCAGACCCCGGCTGGCGCGTTCGGCCTGCCGGGCAACCTTGCCGGTATCGATGCTGATCGGAAAGGCGCGGGTCCGGAAGCAGGCTCCCGCCGCATCCTGCAGGCGGCCGTCGGCCAGGCGTCGGGCGCCGGCTTCATGCAGGAAATAGTCATCCAGCGCGCGCTGGTCACGCTCGGTATGCAGGCCGACCAGATGGTAGCTGGCGAGGCTGCCCAGCAGCTCCTGGTGGCGGGGCAGAGCGATCAGCAGGCCGGCCGCCGGCAGCGGGGTATGCAGGAAGAAACCGATCCGGTTGGCCACGCCCCGCTGGCGCAGAAGAGCGCCCAGCGGGATCAGGTGGTAGTCGTGGACCCAGATGGTGTCGTCGGGTTGCAACAGCGGCAGCAGTCGGTCCGCAAACAGTTCATTGACCCGCAGATAGCCCTCCATATTGGCCCGCCGGTATTCGACCAGACCGGCCCGGTAGTGGAACAGCGGCCACAGGGCGCGATTGGCGAAGCCGGCGTAATACTGGTCATGGTCGGTACGCGACAGATCCATCGTCACGTAGTCGACTTGTTCATGCTGTTGCCGGTGCAATACGGCGCCGCTGTGCTCGGCCAGCTTGCCGCTCCAGCCGAACCACAGGCCGCCTTGCTCCCGGGTGGCGGCGTGCATGGCCGAACCCAGCCCGCCGGTCGAGGTCTGGCGAGGCAGGGCGACCCGGTTGGATACGATGACTAGACGTGGCACGACAACTCCTTGACGGTGATGGCGGCAGGCATCCCTTCTGACGCGCAGGTGACAGCGGGAAAGCCGGAGCTAGACGGAATCTTCCCAGCGTGCGGACAGCCGCATCGCGCTCTGGATCAGGCCGACCAGCGAGTAGGTCTGTGGAAAGTTGCCCCAGTGAGTGCCGTCGGCCGGGGCGATATCTTCGGACAGCAGGCCGAGCCGGTTGCGCCGGGCGACCATGTTCTCGAAAAGGCCCCTGGCCTGCTGGCGGCGGCCGATGGCGACCAGGGCTTCGATATACCAGAAGGTGCAGATGTTGAAACTGGTCTCGGGGCTGCCGAAATCGTCAGGGGCGATATAGCGGAACAGATAACTGCCACGACCGAGAGCCTCGCCGATTGCCTCGACCGTGGCGACGAAGCGCGGATCACCGGCTTCGACGAAGCCGATCTCGGCCAGCAGCAGCAGGCTGGCATCCAGCTGATCGCCGTCATAAGTGTCCACGAAATGGCCGCGTTGAGGGCTCCAGCAGCGGGCCAGGATTCTGGCATGCAGTCCGGTGGCCTGGTCGTGCCAGTGGCGGGCTCGCTCATCCAGCCCCAGCGCGGTGGCGATATGGGCCAGCCGGTCGCAGGCGGCCCAGCACATGGCGGCCGAATAGGTGTGCACGGCCGCCCGTCCGCGGAATTCCCACAGCCCGGCATCCGGCACCTCGGCCATCCGCAGGGCCATGCGGCCCATGCTTTCCAGTCGGCGGAATGTGGAGCCGTCGCCCGGATGGCTCAGCCGGCGGTCGAAAAACAGCTGGGCGGAGGCCAGCACCACCGATCCGTAGACATCGTTCTGGCGCTGACGCCAGGCATCATTGCCGATCCGTACCGGTCCCATGCCGCGATAGCCGGCCAGCGAGTCGATCTGCGATTCAGTCAGGCCGCTTTCGAAGCTGATCCCGAAGACCGGCCCGACTTCGTCGTCATCGTCCTGCACCAGCAGATTGAACACATAGCTGATGTATTTCTCCATCGAGTGGGTGGCACCCAGCCGGTTCAGTGCCCGCACCGTGAAGGTGGCATCGCGCAGCCAGCAGTAACGGTAGTCCCAGTTCCTGGCGGTATCAGGGGCTTCGGGAATCGAGGTGGTCAGGGCCGCGACGATGGCGCCTGTCGGCTGGTACTGGCACAGCTTCAAGGTGATCGCGGCACGGATCACCGCATCCTGCCATTCATAGGGGATATGCAGGTGCCGGACCCATTGCCGCCAATAGTCGAGGGTGCCTTCCAGTGCCCGGCCGGCATAATGGGCGGGGCTGCTGGTCAGGGTCTCGTCCGGCCCCAGGATCAGGTGGGCGGTGCGGTCCAGGGCAAAGGGCAGCTCGCGCTCGATCAGCTGTACAGGCACGTCGCAGGTCAGTCGCAATGACAGCTCGCTCAGCTGCAGGCGGATGTGGTTGCTGCCCAGGGTCCGCTCCGGAACGCGGGCGCCGTAGTCGCACAGGGGCCGCAGTCTGACTCTGATCCGGGGGCGGTCGCCGATGGGAATCAGTTGCCGGATCATCTGCACGGGGCAGTACAGTCGCTCATGTTGATGGAAGCGCGGCACGAAATCGCGGATTTCCACGCCATTGCCCTGACTGTCGAAGAGGCGGGTCCGCAAAACGGCCGTGTTCGGCAGGTAGTCCTGTTCGCTGCGTGCCAGATCTTCCAGCTCGATCTTCCAGTAGCCCCCGTCCAGGCGAGGCGACAGCAGGGCGCAAAAACTGGCGTCGGCATCGAAGCGGGGCAGGCAGCCCCACACCATGTCGCCTTGCCGGTTGATCAGGACGGCAATGCTGCCATTGCCGATGACTCCCAGATCCAGGGTCTGTTCAGTGGGTACGGCCGGTGGGATGGCGGGCATACAAAGGGTCTCCTTGTACGATGATATCCAGCAGCCGGTTCAGCCAGGCCTGGACATCGACAGGGTCTCGCAATGCAAACTGCGCAAGCGTCGGCTCTCGTATGCCGACACGGGTGGTGATGCCGTTCTCCAGATTGACAGTGGCAAATGCATGTTCGTCGGTCAAGTCGTCACCCAGATAGACCGGCCGACGACCCAGAAAGGGATGGACTTCCATCAGTGACTGCACCGCATGCCCCTTCTTCATGGCGGAAGGCTTGATTTCAACCACCAGATTGCCGGGTTGCAGCTCGAAGCCGGGCAGGGCCTGCACGGCCTGCTCGCAGGCGGCCAGCAAGGCCTCGTAGCGCGCAGGGGCCGCCCGGCAGTGCAAAGCCACCGCGATCTCCTTGTCTTCCAGCCGGACCCCTGGCAGATCGTCGGCCAGTCGGCGCGCCGAATGTCGCAATTGCCTGATGCTTTCAGGCTTCACCGGGGTCTGCCGCAGCCGGCCATCCGGCAGTTTCAGCTGCAGGCCGTGCAAGCCGGCCAGCGGCCATGCAGGGTCGCCGAACAAGGCCTGCAGTTCCTCGACGGGCCGACCGCTGACCAGCGCCAGGGCGCCATCCAGGCGCTGGTACAGCGCCTCCAGCAACGATTTCAGCGCCGGAGTGACCTGCACCTGTTCAGGCCGTTCCTGAAATGGAAGCAAGGTGCCGTCCACATCAAGGAACAGGGCCCAGGCATCGCCGGCAACCGGCAAGGGCGGAGCGGTCAGTAAGCGCGGTACCTGCATGGAATCCCGTTCTCGCGATGGTCTGATTCAAGAAGCGTCAAAGGCTAGCAAAGCGGATCTGAAAATTTGGTTGCGAGCCGCCGGCAGATAATGGCATCCCGCCAGTCAAGACGCTTGATTCACCGCACAACGACCACATCTGGGGAGCAGTGGCGAATTCGCCAATTCTTGAAGAGGTGTCACTCATCATGCGGATGGACAAACTCACCTCGCGCTTCCAGCAGGCACTGGCCGACGCGCAGTCGCTGGCCGTCGGGCGCGATCAGAACATGCTTGAACCGATTCACGTCATGACCGCCCTGCTGGACCAGCAGGGCGGCTCGACCGCGCCGTTGCTGACGCAGGCCCAGGTCAATGTACCGGCCTTGCGCCAGCGACTGGCGGCGGCGCTGGAACAACTGCCCAAGGTTTCCGGCCAGGAAGGCAATATTCATGTCGGCAATGCACTGACACGGCTGCTGAATCTGACGGACAAGCTGGCCCAGCAGCGTGGCGATCAGTTCATTGCCAGCGAATTGTTCGTGCTGGCGGCGGTGGACGAGCAGGGCGAGCTGGGGGCGATCCTGAAAGCGGCTGGCGCCGCCAGGGCACCGCTGGAAGCTGCGATAGAAAAGTTGCGCGGAGGCGAGAAAGTGCAAAGCGAGAATGCCGAGGAACAGCGTCAGGCGCTGGAAAAGTATTGCGTCGACCTGACGGCACGGGCCGAAAGCGGCAAGCTGGATCCGGTGATCGGACGTGACGAGGAAATCCGGCGCACCATCCAGGTGCTGCAGCGGCGGACCAAGAACAATCCGGTACTGATCGGCGAGCCTGGTGTCGGCAAGACCGCCATCGTCGAAGGCCTGGCCCAGCGCATCGTCAAGGGCGAAGTGCCGGAAGGCTTGCGTGATCGCCGGGTGCTGGCTCTGGACATGGGCGCCCTGATTGCCGGCGCCAAGTTCCGTGGCGAGTTCGAGGAACGGCTGAAGGCCGTGTTGAACGATCTGGCCAAGCAGGAAGGCCGGGTCATCCTGTTCATTGACGAGCTGCACACCATGGTCGGGGCCGGCAAGGCCGATGGCGCGATGGATGCGGGCAATATGCTGAAGCCTGCACTGGCCCGTGGCGAGCTGCATTGCATCGGCGCGACCACCTTGAACGAGTATCGCCAGTACATCGAAAAGGATGCTGCACTGGAGCGTCGTTTCCAGAAGGTGTTCGTGGGCGAACCCAGTGTGGAAGACACCATTGCCATCCTGCGTGGCCTGAAGGAGCGCTATGCCGTCCATCATGGCGTCGAGATCACCGATCCGGCCATCGTGGCGGCAGCGACCCTGTCCAACCGTTACATCCCCGATCGCCAGCTGCCGGACAAGGCCATCGATCTGATGGACGAGGCGGCCAGCCGGATCCGCATGGAAATCGATTCCAAGCCGGAAGAGCTTGACCGGCTGGAGCGGCGTCTGATCCAGCTGAAAATCCAGCGCGAGATGCTGCGCAAGGAAAAGGACGAGGAGTCCAGGCGGCGACTGGCCGACCTGGAGTCGGATATCGACACCGAAGAACGGGTGTTCTCCGATCTGAACGAGGTCTGGAAGTCCGAAAAGGCGGCTCTGCAGGGTACGACCAAGGTCAAGGAGCAGATCGAGGCCGCGCGGCTGGCGCTGGAAACCGCCCAGCGACAGCAGGATTATGCCCGCATGAGCGAGATCCAGTACGGCACCCTGCCGGAACTGGAAAAGCAGCTGGCCGCCGCACAGGCAGCGGAGACCCAGGACTTCAAGCTGGTCCAGGATCGGGTCACGGCCGAAGAGATCGCCGAAGTCGTCGCGCGCTGGACCGGTATCCCGGTCGCCAAGATGCTGGAAGGCGAGCGCGAGAAGCTGCTGCACATGGAGCAGGTGCTGCACGAGCGTGTCGTGGGCCAGGACGAGGCAGTGCGAGCGGTGTCCGATGCGATCCGCCGGGCCCGGGCCGGCCTGTCCGATCCCAACCGGCCTTACGGTTCCTTCCTGTTCCTGGGGCCTACCGGTGTCGGCAAGACCGAGCTGTGCAAGGCCCTGGCCGATTTCCTGTTCGACACCCAGGATGCCATGGTGCGTATCGATATGAGCGAGTTCATGGAAAAGCATTCCGTGAGCCGTCTGATCGGTGCCCCCCCCGGCTATGTCGGTTACGAGGAAGGTGGCTACCTGACCGAGGCGGTGCGCCGTCGCCCGTACAGTGTGATCCTGCTGGACGAGGTGGAGAAGGCCCATCCGGACGTGTTCAATATCCTGCTGCAGGTATTGGATGATGGCCGTCTGACCGATGGTCAGGGCCGTACCGTGGACTTCCGCAACACCGTGATCGTGATGACCTCCAACCTGGGCTCCAGCCTGATCCAGGAACAGGCCGGCGACAGCGAAGCCGACTATGTGCAGATGAAGGCCTCGGTGCTGGGTGTGGTGCAGGCCCATTTCCGTCCGGAATTCATCAATCGCCTGGATGAGCTGGTCGTATTCCGGCCGCTGCAGAGTGCCCAGATCCGCGCGATCGCCAGAATCCAGCTGGCCGGTCTGGAGCAGCGACTGGCCGAGCGCCAGCTGAAGCTGGAAGTGAACGACGAGGCCTTGCAGTTGCTGGGGCAGGCCGGTTTCGATCCGGTGTATGGCGCACGTCCGTTGAAGCGTGCGATCCAGCAGCAGCTGGAAAACGTGCTGGCCCGCGAAATTCTGGAAGGCCGCTTCGCTGCCGGGTCCACCATCAAGGTGGGCGTGGCGGCTGGCCATTTGAGTTTCGACGCAAGCTGATCCTCATGATGGGCTGAAACGGCGAAGGGCGGCGTGATTCATGCCGCCCTTCGCCGTTGCGGGGGACGCCACTGACGGCATCGGCCAGTCGCAACCACGGTCTCGCCGGTGCCATTGGCCTGCCCGCTCCAGCAGGAGAGGATGGCATCATCCTGTCGACTGGATGGGCCGCCGCCGGCTGGTCCGCGCCCCATCACGACGATGCTGCGGAAGGTTTGGGCCTTTGCCGCGGACCGGTCTGAGGTCAGGAAGGATGGGAAGGGGATTTTTGCCGGGCCATCGCTTGTGCCCCACGGCGCTTGCAGTTAGGCTCAAGACGGATCAGGGGCAGGCATTGGCCTCGACTCCTGGTCGTGAGCAAGCCATGCAACAGGGGGGGAACATGGACTCAGCATCAAGGCGCGCATTCCTGCGCGTGTCGGGCGTGGCCGCGGGTGTCGCGGCCATGGGGATGGATCTTTTCAGTGAACGCGAGCTGGCCATGGCCGCGATGCCGACCGAGATATTCTCGGGCACGGCCATGCCGCCGGCCGATGCCGTGCTGATCAATTTCAATGAGAATCCGCTGGGGCCCTCGGCGGCGGCCCGCAAGGCCGCGATCGCGCTGCTGCCGCAGTCGGGTCGCTACCTTTTTCCGCAGCAACTGCATCTGGCCGAGCTGTTTGCCAGCCAGCATCATCTGCCAGCCGACCATGTCGAAGTCTATCCGGGTTCGGGCGTGGCGCTGGATGCCTTGACGCTGGCCTTCACTTCGCCGTCGGCGCCGCTGGTAGTGGCCGATCCCAGCTATGAACAGCCTTTCCAGATGGCCGGCAAGCACCAGGTGCCGGTGCACAAGGTACCTTTGCGGCCTGATTTTTCGCATGATGTGAAGGCGATGGCCGCCGCCGCGCCCAATGCCGGACTCATCTATGTCTGCAATCCGAACAATCCCACCGGTACGGTGACCAGTCGGTCGGATATCGAATGGCTGCTGGCCAACAAGCCGAAGAGTGCCATCGTGCTGGTCGACGAGGCCTATATCCATTTTTCGGATGCCCCTTCGGTGCTGGATCTGGTCGCGCAAGGCAAGGATGTGGTCGTGTTGCGGACCTTCTCCAAGCTTTACGGCATGGCCGGCATGCGGGTGGGCGCCGTCGCTGCACGCCCTGATCTGCTGGCCCATATCCAGGCCTTGCGTACCGGCGGCGGTGCGGCCTTGCCGGTGATGAGCGTGGCCGCGGCGATTGCCAGCTTGAACGATCCCAGGCTGGTACCGACCCGCAAGAAGATCAATGCCACTATCCGCGACGAAAACATTGCCTGGCTGCGCAAGGAAGGCTATGCCTGCACGCCGTCACAAGGCAACTGCTTTATGCTGGATGTGAAACGTCCCGGGCATGAGGTGGCGATGCAGATGGCCAGCCGGCATGTCTTCGTGGGGCGAAGCTGGCCGATCTGGCCAAATCAGCTGCGCATCAGCGTAGGCACTGCATCGGAGATGTCGCGTTTCCGCAAGGCCTTCAGCGAGGCGATGGCCGGCAAGCTGACAGCGCTGGCCGCTGCGCCGGTACCGGCCGGGCTGGCCAGCTGGCAGTCGTTGGCCTGAGTGTCATCCGGGCGGCTGCGAAGTCGTCCGCAGAGCCGAGGCGAAGCCCCGTCCCAGTACGGGGCTTTCGCGTTTTCGGGTATCTGGGCCGGCCATGCAAAAGGGACGAGCCGGCTGTCGCCGCCCCGTCCCTTAGGTAACCGACCTTGAATCGAATGATCAGCTCAGGCCTGGCCGGATCCTGTCACTCAGTTCACGGGGTTCAGTTCACGATGATCAGAATCGGAACGTCACCTTGCCATACCAGTAGCGGCCGTCGAAGCCGAAGGGCGACAACGACGAATATTGCAGGCCGTCGGCGCGGTCTTCGTAGCCTCCGGCGCCCGAGGCTTGCAGACTGACCTTGCTGGGATACTGGTTGGTCAGGTTGTCGGCACCGACGGTGAAAGTCCATGCCGCCACCGTGTAGCTGGCGGACAGGTCCAGCAGCCAGCGAGCTGCAAACTGCTGATCGGCCAGCTCGGCATAGCTTGTGCCGACCGGAGGAAGATCGCCCATCCGGGTCACGGTGCCGTAGCGTGTCAGATTGGCATGCAGGTTGAAGTGGCTGAGCTGCCAGTCGCCGGTCAACACGTACTTGGTATGCGGGGTGGCATTGGTCAACAGCCCCTGGCTGGCCCGGCCGAAGGCCGGAGTGCTGATCTTGATGATGTGGACCTGATTGTAGTTGGCACTGCCGGTCAGGTTCAGCGTGCCCCAGTTGCTGAAATCAAAGCGATAGTTGGCCACCAGATCGGCGCCGCGGGTGCGGGTGGTGGCGCCATTGACGAAGAACTGGGCCCCCGACACCGGGTTGTCCACGGTGGGCGTCACGGTCAGCTGGTCGGAGTACAGGATCTGGTCCCAGACCCGGATTTGGTACAGGTCCAGCGAGGCGCTGAAGTTGTTGGTGGGCTGCCAGACGCCGCCGAAGCTGTAGTTGGCGGATTTCTCGGGTTTCAGGGGCTTGGCGCCGAGGGCGATCGCGACTGGATTGCTGGGCCTGAAGGTGCCGATCTGCGCCAGCTGGCCGTTCTGGATCAGGGTCACCACCGATTCGTAGTTCTGCTGGGCCAGGGAGGGCGCGCGAAAACCGTTGGATACCGTACCGCGCAGGGCGAAGCTGTCGGTGAACTGGTAGCGCGCCGAAACCTTGCCCGAGCGCGTCGCGCCGGCATCGGAATAATGCTCGTAGCGGCCGGCCACGCCGGCCGAAAGTTTGTCGGTCACGTCGGCTTCCAGATCGGCATAGACCGCCTGGCTGTGACGGGACCAATTGCCGGCCACCGAAGGCGACAGACCGGGGAATACCTGCGAGCCGCCGGGATAGGGCGTGCCCGTGGCCGGGTTGATGGTATTTGCATTGAAATAATACGAATCGGCCTCGCCAGGGTTGATGGTGTATTGCTCTTTGCGATATTCGCCACCGAACGCCAGCGTCACCGGACTGGCCAGGCCCCAGTCATAATCATGGCTCATATCGAGATTCAGCAGGCCCTGGCGGTTGCGGAAGGCGCCGGCATTGAAATACGTCGGTGAATAACCGGTGGAATGATAGAGACTGGTATTGATGGTGTTCTGGATATCGTAATTGACGTAGTTTTCACCGTAATTGCCCGAGAAATCCCAGTTCCAGCCATTGTTGTGGCCGCGAATGCCCAGCACGCCCTCATAATCATTGGTGTGGTTGACGATCTGCGGCAGAAATCCGTTCGGATAGATCGACTGCACATTGCGGGCGCTGTCGTTCCAGGGGCGGTAATAGCCGTTGGACACCACATTGCGACGGCTGGCATTGATATAGCCGTACAGTTCGATATTGCGGGTGAGGCTGTAGCCGAAGTTGATCAGCATCTGGTAGGTCTTGGACGCTGGATCGCCATAACGCTGATAGGGTACGCCCGACGCATTGGCAGCACCCGGGTGGGTGGTCAGAATGTCGGTGTTCTCGGCGCGGTTGGTGTTCATCGCGCTCTGGTAGTTCCAGGCCACGCGAGCCCAGCCCTTGGCCTGGGAGCCATGGCCGCCCAGATCGATCCCCATCGATCCCTGCACGCCGTTCTGGGCCCCGTCACCGGCATCCATGATACCGCCGCTGGCGGTGATGCTGTTGTTGCCCTTGGCGGCGCCATGCTTGAGGATGACATTGATCACGCCGGCAATGGCGGCCGATCCGTACTGTGCCGCGGCACCGTCGCGCAGGACCTCGATGTGGTCGATTGCCGACATGGGTATCGAGTTCAGGTCCACCGGTGACGAGCCACGCCCCACCGAAGAGTTGTAGTTGACCATCGCGGTGGTGTGGTAACGCTTGCCGTCCACCAGTACAAGCACATCGTCTGGCGACATGCCACGAAGTGTCGCCGGGCGGATTGCGTCATTGCCGTCGTTGATGGCCGGTCGCGGAAAATCCAGTGACGGCAGCAGGGCATTCAAGGCGCCGGCAAGATCGGTGCTGCCGGTCGCATTGAGATCTTTGGGCGTCAAGACATCCACCGGTGACAGCGATTCGGCTTCGGTACGGTTGCTGGTACGGGTGCCGGTGACGACCACGGTCTGCAGTTGCTTGTTGCCGGCCGGCTTGGCGGCCGAGGCTGGCGCGTCGGTGTCGGCCTGGCTTTGGGCACTGGCCCATGGGCTGGCCAGCACCAAGCTGATCGCCGCCGACAGAACGGCAAGCCGTTGCGGTTTGGTGTGCTGCATATAATTGTCCCCTCAATTGAACCTGATGCTCTGGAACGAGCTCATCAGGCATCCCCAGAAAATCCGGTTTCGAATTTTCTTGTCCCCGCCTCAAAATTAGTTGGCTTGCTTGCACCGTGTCAAGAAAGAAATGTGGCTGCGCACAAAATCTGTCTGGTCGCTGATCCATGGGCGGTGAAAGGCTTCGAGCAGGTCGCCGATGCGTGTGTGACAGGTACACGTGATCGCGACGCAAGCTTCTGCTGTTGCAACCTGGATGAGTCCGCTTTCCTGCCTTCCCTGCGGATGAGGGCGAGGTTCTGGCGAAACGAGCGATCGGGAAAGGACAGGCTGGCTTGTCCAGGCGTGCTGCCCGTCAGGTCGAGGCGCGACCGTATGGGCAGGCATTGAAATCGCGGTGACTGCTCCGATAATGGCGGCAACCGGCCAACGGGCCGGATCAGTATCGGAGTGGTCATGCCTATTTATGAATTTGAGTGCCGTCAGTGCGGCTATCGTTACGAAAAGCTGCAGAAACTGTCGGATGCCGATCCAGTGAGCTGTCCGCAATGCGGTGCCGAGGCGATCCATCGCTGTGTCAGTGCGCCGAGTTTCCGCCTGGCCGGTTCGGGCTGGTACGAGACCGACTTCAAGAAGGACGGCGAGAAAAAGCAGCATCTGGCAGGCGATGCCGGTGCGCCCAAATCGGTCGGCGCCGGGGATGCCGGCGCTTCCTCGGCGGCAACGCCGGCGCCCGCCGCCGCTCCGGCCGCGAGCTGAGCGTCCCCAGAGGCCGTACGGGGTGTCGGTGACGGCAGGGCGGTTGTTTGCGCGTTGCCCGCCACGGTTCGTCTGACATGCGGCTGCCGGGCTCGGTGCGTATCGGCGCGGCCGTGTGCCAGGCCTTCGATGCGGGCGGCGCGGTGCTATCATCGGTGGTTTGTTCTTTGGCGAGGTCGCCCAGCCGGCGACCCGGAGTAAATGGCATGCGTACGCACTTTTGCGGCTTGATCGATGAGTCGCTGCAGGATCAGGTCGTCACCCTGTGTGGCTGGGTCAACACCATTCGGCTGCAGAGTCATGTCGCCTTTGTCGATCTGCGTGATCATGAGGGCGTGGTCCAGCTGGTGGTCGAGCGCGAGCATGCCGAGGCCTTCGAGGTTGCCAATACTCTGGGCAACGAGTTCTGCATCCAGGTCAGCGGCACTGTCCGCGCCCGCCTGGCCGCCAATGACAAGCTGAAAACCGGTGCGGTCGAGATCCTGGTCGATACGATCAAGGTGCTGAACGAGGCCCGCGACCTGCCCTTCGCGATGCATGAAAATCCGAACGAAGATCTGCGGATGACTTACCGTTATCTGGATCTGCGCCGTCCCGAGATGCAGAGGATGATGCGTACCCGCACCAAGCTGGTGCGTACTCTGCGCCGTTATCTGGATGACCGGGGCTTTCAGGACATCGAAACCCCGATCCTGACCAAGGCCACGCCGGAAGGGGCGCGCGATTATCTGGTGCCCAGTCGCGTCCACGAAGGGCAGTTCTATGCCTTGCCGCAGTCGCCGCAGCTGTTCAAGCAGATTCTGATGGTGGCCGGTTTCGACCGCTACTACCAGATTGCCCGCTGCTTCCGTGATGAAGATCTGCGTGCCGATCGCCAGCCGGAGTTCACCCAGCTGGACATGGAGTTTGCCTTTGTCGAAGAGGCCGAAGTGCAGAGCTTCGTCGAAGTCATGATTCGCGACGTGCTGGCCGAGGTCGGCGGCGTCGAGCTGGCCAATCCCTTTCCGCGGATGACCTGGGCCGAGGCCATGCGCCGTTTCGGTTCGGACAAGCCTGATCTGCGCAATCCGCTGGAGCTGGTGGATATTGCCGAGCATGTCGCGCATCTGGAATTCCAGGTGCTGGCCGGTCCGGCCAAGGATCCGCAGGGGCGCGTCGCCGCGCTGCGGGTGCCCGGCGCCGCCCGGCTCAGCCGCAAGGAGCTGGATCAGGCCGCCGAGTTTGTGGCCCGTTATGGCGCCAAGGGCCTGGCCTGGCTGAAGCTGGATGACCCGGCCGCGGGTCTGGCCGGCGTCACCTCGCCGATCGCCAAGTTCCTGGACGAGGCCGCCCTGGCCGCGATCGTGGCAGCCACCGGTGCCCAGGCGGGGGATGCGATCTTCTTCGGTGCCGGTACCTGGTCCAAGGTCACCGACTACATGGGTGCCCTGCGCCTGAAGATGGGCAAGGACTTCGGTCTGGTCGAAAACAGCTGGAAGCCGCTGTGGGTCACCGACTTTCCGATGTTTGAATATGATGCCGAGGCAGGGCGCTATATGGCGCTGCATCACCCGTTCACCGCGCCCAAGATCGATGACGTGGCCCAGCTGCTGGCCGACCCGGTCCATGCGGTCAGTCGCGGCTACGACATGGTGCTCAACGGCAACGAGATCGGCGGTGGCTCGATCCGTATCCATCATCCCGACATGCAGTCGGCGGTCTTCGGGCTGCTGGGCATCGGGGCCGAAGAGGCCGAGGCCAAGTTCGGTTTTCTGCTGAAGGCCTTGAAGTTCGGCGCGCCTCCGCATGGCGGCCTGGCTTTCGGCATCGACCGGGTCGCGGCCTTGCTGGCCGGTACTGAGTCGATCCGCGATGTGATCGCCTTCCCGAAAACCACCAGCGCCCAGGATCTGATGACCGATGCCCCCTCGCCGGTGGCGGTCGAGCAGCTCGACGAGTTGCATGTAGCGGTCAAGCCCGGCGTCTGAGCTTGCGCGCCCAGGTCCGTCCGCGACGGACCTGCCCGCGGGTCGCGGGCCGAAGCGCGCGTTGTCAAGCTTTCGGCCTGCGATTGTTTGAGGCGGGAATCCCGTGCAGGAGCGCCCACAGACCACGGGCGCAGCGTAAACTACTGCGTCCAGACGTCATCCGGTTTTGACCGGAGCGTCGGGATCCGGGTCGTCAGCCATGCTGAGGCAGGCCTGGTGTGGCTGACTGACCGGAGATGAGGGCCATGCCCGAACGAGTGGTATTGCTGCATGGTCTGTGGATGCGTGGTTTTGCGATGGGCTTGCTGCAGCATCGCCTGGCCGAAGCCGACTTCATGGTGGAGCGTTTCGATTACCTCAGTGTCGGCGAGTCGGGGCCGAAAGCCCTGATCGAGCGGTTGCGGCAGCGTCTGATGCCTTCGGAAGAAGCCGAGGTCGTGCATATCGTCGGACACAGTCTGGGCGGTCTGCTGGCCTTGCGGGCCTGCGAGAACGATGCCGGTCTGGCGCCCGGCCGGATTGTCTGCATGGGCTCTCCGCTGTTGGGCAGCGCGGCTGCACGCGGATTCGCCCAGCTCGGTGGCGAGGCACTGCTTGGGCCTTATCACGGTCTGCTGGAGCAGGGCTTCGAGTCCTGGACGGGACCGCGTGAGCTGGGCGTGATCGCTGGGCGGATGCGCCTGGGGCTGGGGGCGGTGGTCGGCCAGTTGCAGGGCGAGCACGATGGCAGCGTGGCGATTGCCGAGACCCTCCTGCCGGGACTGACCGCCCATTGCGTGGTCGAGGCTTCGCATACCGGCCTGATCATGTCGGCTGATGCGGCCAGGCAGGCCATCCAGTTTTTGCGGCATGGCCAGTTTCTGGGCGAAGAGCCGGGCTGAGTCCGTCGATGGCGGAAGTCTGCCGGTGGTTTTGACGGATCCGGGTGTTTGATCACGCACCGGTGCGTGATGCGTTAAAATAATTCATTGTCCATCAGCTTCAGTTATCAGGAATCGTCATGGGTAGAGGTCCCTCCATCGAAGGTCGCAAGAATGCCGAGGATGCCAAGCGCGCAAAGGTGTTCACCAAGCTGATCCGCGAAATCACGGTGGCGACGCGCGCAGGGGTCCCCGATCCGGCGCTGAATCCGCGGTTGCGTACCGCCGTCGACAAGGCGCTGACGGCGAACATGACCAAGGATACGATCGAGCGGGCGATCAAGCGCGGCTCGGGTGCCGACGGCGGTGCCGAAATGCACGAGATCCGGTACGAGGGCTACGGTCCAGGCGGTATCGCGCTGATCATCGACTGTTTCACCGACAATCCGGTCCGTACCGTGGCCGATGTGCGCTTTGCGCTGTCCAAGCACGGCGGCAATCTGGGCACCTCCGGCTCGGTGGCCTTCCAGTTCGCCCGCGTCGGCGAGCTGGTGTTTGCCACCGGTGGCGATGAGGCGCAGGAAGAACAGGTGCTGGAAGCGGCGCTGGAGGCCGGCGCCGATGACGTGGTCAACGAGAGCGGCCAGAGCGTGGTGCTGACCGCGCCGGACCAGTTCCCCAGGGTCCAGGAAGCCCTGCAGGCCGCCGGGCTGACGCCGGTCAGTGCCGATGTGGTGATGCGCCCGGAAAACCGTTCGGCGGTACCGGAAGAGGTACTTGAATCCTTCCTGGACATGCTGGACCGTCTGGAAGATCTGGACGATGTCCAGGATATTTACCACAACGCGATCTTGCCGGCCGATTCGCCGGAGTAAGCCCAGGCCGGCCCCGGGCCGGCGGAGAGTTCTATGAGTCGCGTGATCGGCATTGATCCGGGGAGCCAGCGCACCGGCGTGGGCATTATCGACGTGGCAGCCGACGGCGCCTTGCGGCATGTGTTCCATGCGGCCATCAACGTCACCGCCGAGGCCAGCTTTCCTGCGCGGCTGAAGCGTATTTTTGACGAGCTGTGTGCCATCATGGCCACCTATGCGCCGGAGGCGTGCGCCGTGGAGCGGGTCTTCATGGCCCGCAATCCGGATTCGGCACTGAAGCTCGGTCAGGCGCGCGGTGCGGCGATCTGCGCCGTCGCCAGTCAAGGGGTATCCATGCACGAATATGCGGCCACCGAGGTCAAGCAGTCCGTGGTCGGCAGCGGCCGTGCGGACAAGAGCCAGGTCCAGCACATGGTCGGCGCCCTGCTGCAGTTGCCGGGGCCGCTGCAGGCCGATGCCGCCGATGCGCTGGCCATCGCGATCACCCATGCCCATGCCGGCAGCAGCATGCTGCGGCTCGGGATTCCCCGTACGGCCTGGAGGCGTCGGCGATGATCGGCCGTTTGCGAGGTATCTTGATTTCCCGGCAGCCGCCCTGGCTGCTGGTGGAGGTCGGTGGCGGCGTCGGCTATCAGCTGGAAGCGCCGATGTCGACGATCTACGATCTGCCGGGCCTTGGTCAGGAAGTGATCCTGCTGACCCATTACGCGGTCAAGGAAGATTCGGTGGCCTTGTACGGATTTCTGCGTGAATCCGAGCGCAGCCTGTTCCGGCAGCTGCAGAAGGTCAGCGGCATCGGTGCCAAGATCGCTCTGGCGGTGCTTTCCGCGATCAATACCGCGGATTTCGCCCGCCTGGTCCAGCTGGGCGATGTCACCGCCCTCACCAAGATTCCCGGCGTGGGCAAGAAAACCGCCGAGCGCATGGTGGTGGAGTTGCGGGACAAGCTGGATGGCCCCTTGTCGGGAGCGCCGCTGGCAGGCGTGCCCGGAACGGCCGCAGCGGCGCTGAACCCGGTCGACGAGGCCGCCGCCGCCCTGCAGCAGCTGGGCTACAAACCGCCTGAAGCGCTGCGCCTGATCCAGAAGGTGGCCGCCGAAGGCGATGACGTCGAATCCATTATCCGCAAGGCGCTGCGCGCCGCTCTGGGGAATTGAACCGTGACAGATACTCCCGCTGCCCACGACGAAGGCTCCGCCACCAAGCAGCGACTGGGCGCACTCGCCCTGGGCGCGATCGGCGTGGTCTATGGCGACATCGGTACCAGTCCGCTGTACACCTTGCGCGAAATTCTTTCCGGCAAGGACATGACGGTCGTGTCCGGCACCGTGCTGGGGGTGCTGTCGCTTATTTTCTGGTCGCTCATCGTGGTGGTGTCGTTGAAATACGTCACTTTCATCATGCGTGCCGACAACAAGGGCGAAGGCGGCATCATGGCCTTGATGGCCCTGGCCCAGCGATCGCTGGCGGGTTCGCCGAGAGCGCGCTGGATCCTGGCCATCATCGGCATCTTCGGCGCCTCGCTGTTCTACGGTGACGGTGTGATCACACCGGCCATGTCGGTGCTTTCGGCAATGGAAGGCCTGGAAGTCGCTGCGCCCTCCCTGGTGCCCTACGTGGTACCGATATCGCTGGTCATCCTGTTTGTCCTGTTCGGCATGCAGCGCCACGGGTCGGCCAAGGTCGGTGCCTGGTTCGCGCCCATCATGTGCATCTGGTTCCTGGTGCTGGCCGTGATGGGCAGCGTGCAGATCGTCCGCCATCCCGAGGTGCTGGCCGCCCTCAGTCCCTGGTACGGCATCAAGTTCATCTTTGTCCATCGCCAGGCGGCCCTGTTCGCCATGGGCGGCGTGGTGCTGGCGCTGACGGGGGCCGAAGCCTTGTATTCGGACATGGGCCACTTCGGCAAGCGGCCGATCCGGCTGGCTTGGTTCTGCTTCGTGCTGCCCTCCCTGCTGCTGTGCTACTTCGGTCAGGGCGCGCTGCTGATCCATGATCCGGCCGCGCTGAAGAACCCCTTCTTCCTGATGCTGCCGGCCTCCTTGCTGCTGCCGATGGTGCTCCTGGCGACGATGGCGGCGGTGATCGCCTCGCAGGCGGTGATCTCGGGCGCCTTCTCGATGACGCGGGAGGCGATGTCGCTGGGCTATTCTCCGCGGATGGCGATTGTCCACACCTCTCGCGAGCAGTCCGGCCAGATCTTTGTGCCCTGGGTCAACCGCATGCTGCTGGTGCTGGTGATCGTGGCGGTGCTGATGTTCAAGAGCTCGGGCAATCTGGGTGCGGCCTACGGCATTGCCGTGACCGGCACCATGACCATGACCACCTTGCTGGCGCTGGTGGTGGCCCGCAAGATGTGGCGCTGGAGCTGGCCGCTGCTGGTGCTGGTCGGCATCCTGCTGCTGGCCATCGATCTGTCCTTCTTCACTGCCAATGCGCTGAAGATCGCCCATGGTGGCTGGTTCCCTCTGGTTCTGGGACTGGGCATCTTCACGATGATGACGACCTGGCGCCGCGGTCGCGAGCTGGTGATGCGCGAGATCAAGCAGTCCGGCCTGGCGCTGGCGCCGTTCATCACCAATATCGCCGAACATCCGCCGCTGCGGGTGCCCGGTACCGCGATCTTCCTGACCGCCAACCAGAATGCGGTGCCGCACGCCTTGCTGCACAATCTCAAGCACAACAAGGTTCTGCACGAGCGCAATGTGCTGCTGACGGTGGAGGTCCTGGAGTCGCCGGTGGCGGAGGCCGAGGAGCGCATCACCATCACCGGCAAGGGCGGCGATTTCTTCGGCATCGAGCTGCGCTTCGGTTTCGCCGAAGATCCGAACATTCCGCTGGCCCTGACCCGTTGCGCCCGCAGCGGCCTGGCCTTCGACATGATGGACACCACCTTCTTCATCTCGCGAGAAAACATCGTGCCCGACGTCAAGCGTCCCGGCATGGTGTTGTGGCGTGACCATCTGTTCGCCTTCCTGGCCCGCAACGCGATGTCGGCGACCGCCTTCTTCCAGATTCCGGGCAATCGTCTGATCGAGCTGGGCGCGCTGCTGGAAATCTGAGTCCGGGCGCCGCGGCGAGAGGGGCAGCCCCTCGTCGTCGCGGCGGCAAGCGGCCATAATGCGCGCATGACCGATTCCCGCATTGTCACGGCCGGCGCGCAGTATGACGACGAAGCGCTTGAAGCCAGTATCCGCCCGCAGCGGCTCGACGAGTATCTCGGCCAGGCGGCCGTGCGCGAGCAGATGTCCATTTATATCGAGGCCGCCCGGCGTCGCCAGGGCGCCCTCGACCATGTCCTGATCTTCGGCCCCCCCGGCCTGGGCAAGACCACCTTGTCGCAGGTGATCGCCAACGAGCTGGGCGTGAAGCTGCGTACCACGTCCGGTCCGGTGCTGGAGCGGGCAGGGGATCTGGCGGCGCTGCTGACCAATCTGGAAGCCAACGACGTATTGTTCGTGGACGAGATCCATCGCCTGTCGCCGGTGGTCGAGGAAGTGCTGTACCCGGCGATGGAAGACTTCCAGATCGACATCATGATCGGCGAGGGACCGGCGGCCCGCTCGATCAAGCTGGATCTGCCGCCGTTCACCTTGATCGGTGCCACCACCCGTGCCGGCTTGCTGACCGCGCCCTTGCGCGACCGCTTCGGCATCGTCCAGCGGCTGGAGTTCTACAACGTCGACGAACTGGCCGCGATCGTCCGTCGTGCCGCGCGGATCATGGGCATTGCCTGTGATCCTGAAGGCGCCATGGAGATCGCCCGTCGCTCGCGCGGCACGCCGCGCATCGCCAATCGGTTGCTACGGCGGGTGCGTGACTATGCCGAAGTCCGTGCCGAGGGACGGATCACCCGCGCGGCGGCCGAAGCTGCGATGGGCCTGCTTAAAGTGGATGCCGAAGGATTCGACGAGCTGGATCGTCGTCTGCTGGGCGTGATCATCGAGCATTTCGATGGCGGCCCGGTCGGCGTCGAATCCCTGGCCGCTGCCCTCAGCGAAGATCGCGGCACCCTGGAAGACGTGGTCGAACCCTATCTGATCCAGCAGGGCTTTCTTGTCCGTACCGCAAGGGGCCGGATGGCGACCTCCAGAGGCTGGCGGCATCTGGGCCTGACCCCGCCGCCTCGGCCGATGGACTCGCCGGTGGCCGATCTGTTCGAGCCCGATGCTCACTGAGCCAGAAATCCTTTTGCCGACTGGGAAAAACGCATGACTTCGACCGCAATGATTCCGACCCCGCCGTTCGAGTGGCGGCTGCGCATCTACTGGGAAGACACCGACGCCGGCGGCGTGGTCTACCACGCCAATTATCTGGCTTTCATGGAACGGGCCCGCACCGAATGGCTGCGCAGCCTGGGCGTGGACCAGCTGGAGCTGCGCCAGCGCACAGGGCTGGCCTTCGTGGTTCGCGACATGAAGGTCGACTGGCTGAAGCCTGCCCGTCTGGATGATGAACTTGTCGTCAGTGTCACGGTTACGGAACGTCGTGCCGCGAGTATGCTGTTCGAACAGGATATCATTCGGCCCGCAGATGGTCAGACCGTGCTGCGGGCACAACTGCGCGTGGCCTGCGTCGATCTGGCATCGATGCGGCCGGCGGCTGTTCCGGATGGCCTGATTCCCGACAATTACCACCTTGACGCACCCGTGGCGGAGTGAAGCCTGACAATGAATGGCGGATTGAACATTTTCAAATTGGTGGCTGAAGCCAGTCTGCCCGTGCAGCTGGTGATGCTGGTACTGCTGGCGTTTTCCTTCATGTCGTGGGTCATCATCATCCGCAAGCATGCCCAGCTGAAAGCGGCGGAAAATGATGCCGAGGGTTTCGAGGAGCGTTTCTGGTCGGGAGCCGATCTGGCCCAGCTGTATCGCGAGGTCAGTGCCCACAAGGATCAGGCCGAAGGCATGGAAACCGTGTTCGAATCGGGCTTTCGCGAATTCGCTCGCCAGCGCCAGCGTCGCGGCCATGATGCCAAGGGCGTGATCGAGGCTTCCGAGCGGGCGATGCGTGTGGCTGGCACCAAGGCGCTGGGCAAGCTGGAACGCAATCTGGAGTTCCTGGCCAATGTCGGTGCGATCAGCCCTTACGTCGGCCTGTTCGGTACCGTCTGGGGCATCATGGGTGCCTTCCAGGGCCTGGGCGAAATGAAGGATGTCACTATCGCGGTGGTCGCCCCGCATATTTCCGAAGCCCTGATCGCCACCGCGATGGGCCTGTTCGCGGCCATTCCTGCCGTGTGGATGTACAACCGCTTCGCCACCAAGGTCGAGCGCATCGCCTCCCACTATGACGTGTTCCAGGAAGAATTCTCCTCCGTGCTGCAGCGGCAGGCTTCTGCCGACGACGCGGGCTGAGGTGGCGGCATGGCCCTCTCAAGCCGGCGCGTCAAGCGCAAACTGAAAGCGGAAATCAACGTCGTTCCCTATATCGACGTGATGCTGGTGCTGCTGATCATCTTTATGGTCACGGCGCCGATGATGAATTCCAATGTCGACGTGAATCTGCCTCAGGCCAATGCCAAGTCGCTGCAGGACAAAAAGCATCCGGTCATCGTCTCGGTCAATGCCGACGGCAGCCTGGGCCTGACCATGGATGGAGCCGACAAGCAGACCGTCGACGAGGCCGGCATGAAAGCCCGCGTCGCCGCCATCGTCAAGCAGAACCCGGATGTGAACGTGCTGGTGGCTGGCGACAAGAACGGCAAGTACGACGGCGTCTACAAGGTGCTCGCCGATCTGCAGCAGGCCGGTGTGGCCAAGGTCGGCCTGATGAGCCAGCCCGACCAGGGCGGCGCGGCGCATGGGCACTGAGCCAGTGATGCCCGGCAAGAGACACGTGCATGAATGATGACGCGCGCTCCACCTGGTCGGCCGTCGGCCTGGCGGCCCTGCTGCACCTGCTGATCATCGCCTTCCTGTTTATGGCGGTGCTGTCCTGCGAGTCCTATGAAAAGGTCTTCGCCTGGCTGCACCTGCCCGAAAGCTGGAATCCGATCACCTGCGCCAAGCCCGTGCAGATGCCCGGCCCGGTAATCGAGGCGACCCTGATCGGTGCTACCGGCAGTCCGCCGCCCAAGGCCGCCAAGTCGCGGCCTCAGGCTGACAGCACGCCGCCACCGCCTTCGACGCCACCGCCGCCGATGCCGCCCACGCCTGCGCCCAAGGTGAAGACCTTGCCGCCGCCGCCCGAGCATCCCGATGTCAAGGATCAGGAGCGCGTGGTCGAAGACGGACTGGAAAAAGCGAAGGAAGCCAAGCATCTGCAGGAAGAGAAGCAGCGCCAGCGACAGGCCGAGCTGGATGCCCAGGCGGCGAAACAGAAGGAACAGCAGAAACAGCTGGATGAGCTGTTTGCCAAGATGGATGCCGCTTCCAGCCAGGTGAAAAAGGCCGACAAGGCCCGCAAGGTCGCCCAGCAGCAGGCCCGGGAACAGCCCAATGCCAAGGATGACGCGGCCGATGCCCCGCTGGCGGCGCAGAAGCAGACCGGTGCCAACGGCGCCGACAACACCTTGCGCGCGCAATATATCGCGGCGATTCAGAACGCGGTCACACAGAACTGGTTGCGGCCGGATAATATGCCGGATCAGCCCTGCGTCGTGCATATCGTGCAATTGCCGGGGGGGCAGGTGATGTCGGCGCAGGCCGATGCCAGCTGTCCGTATGACGAAGCCGGGCGCCGCTCGGTGGAAAATGCGGTATTGCGTGCTCAGCCCTTGCCCTATCAGGGGTTCGAAAGCGTCTTCAACCGTCAGCTCAATATTTCTTTCAGACCGCAATAAGACCCATCATGCCCAAATTCAAAACTGCATTGTTCGGGATACTGTCACTGGCGGGCCTGCTGCTGTCCGGCAGCCTCGCGGCGCAGGCCCTCGACGTCAACGTGGTCGGCGGCCTGAAGACGGCCACTCCGATCGTGGTGGTGCCCTTCGCCCAGAGCGGCGGTGCGCCTTTGCCGACCGACGTGGCCTCGGTGATCCAGAACGATTTCAACCGTTCCGGAAAATTCCGTTCGCTGGACCGCAGCGAGATCGTGGAACAGCCTTCGCGGGGCGCGGATATCCATTTCGCGACCTGGCGCCTGCTGAAGCAGGACTTCCTGACCCTGGGGCGGATTTCGGATGCCGGCGGCGGCATGGTCCGCGTCGACTATGAACTGTGGGACATCAACAAACAGCAGAGCCTGCTGGCCAAGTCCTATACCGCGCCGGTGGGTGATCTGCGCAATGTCGCGCATCAGATCGCCGATGCCATCTACCAGCAGATCACCGGCGTTCGCGGGGCCTTCTGGACCCGCATTGCCTACGTCACGGCGGTGGGGCTGGGCGATCACATGACCTATTCGCTGATCGTGGCCGATTCCGATGGCTACAATCCTCAGGTGGTGGCCCGCTCCCACGAATCGCTGCTGTCGCCGGCCTGGTCGCCGGATGGCCATCATCTGGCCTATGTCTCTTTCGAGAGCGGCAATTCGCATATCTATGTGCAGGACATCAGTACCGGCGGACGCCAGCTGGTCGAAGCCCATGCCAAGGGCATCAACGGCGCGCCGGCCTGGTCGCCTGACGGCAGCAAGCTGGCGGTCTCGCTGTCCTTTTCCGGAAATCCCGAAATCTACGTGCTGGACATGGCCAGCCGGCATGAAACCCGGCTGACCAACAGTCTGGCGATCGATACCGAACCGAACTGGGCGGCCGATGGCCAAAGCGTCTACTTCACCTCCGACCGCTCCGGCCGGCCGCAGATCTATCAGGTTTCGGCCACGGGCGGAGCCGCCACCCGGGTGAGCTTCGAAGGCCAGCGGAATTACGAGGCCGACGCCAGTTTCGACGGCAAGCAGATTGCGATGGTGCAGGGCAACGGGAACGTGTATCGTATCGCTATACTGGATCGCAGTCTGGGCGGCCAAGTGCGCTACATTTCGCCGGGTGCCCATGACGAATCGCCGAGTTTTGCGCCGAATGCGAGCATGCTGCTGTATGACGCCACCGAGGGCAGCCGGGGCGTGCTTTACGCGGTCTCGGCGGACGGTCGTGTCCGGCAGCGTCTGGTTCTGGCCAATGGCGACGTTCGCGAGCCGGCATGGGGTCCCTTCCGGACCCGGTGACCGGCCGAAGTGGTCGATAGTTTTTGCACGGTGCCCGGGTTGCGGGTGCCGTGCTTGCGTACCAGCAAGATCGGCCCGGAGCCTGGCTCCCGGGTGCGGAGGCGGGGCGATGACAGGGGCAAGGATCACCCCTGTGAAGGATGGGCTGGCAGCGGGGCAGTGCAAAGCCTGTTCGTGAAGTGCGAAAATAACAACCGGCTACCGGTGGAAACTGCCCTGTAACCTGAACCGTTGTGATCTTTGTCGGAATTCAACCTCGTTTTAAGGAACGTCACCCATGAATAAGACCGTTCGCGTCGCTCTGGTCGCCCTGCTGTGTGTTGGCGCGGCCGCTTGCTCCAAGAAAGCCGTCAAGCCGCAGGAACAGGCTCCGGTCGAGCAGGCTCCCGTCACCCAGCCGGCCCCCTCCGATGGCAAGTACACCCCCGAAGATCTGGATACCGATGCCTGCCTGCGTCAGCGCGTCGTGTACTTCGACTTCAACAAGGAAGACCTGAAGCCGGAATTCCAGCAGATCATCGCTTGCCATGCCAAGTACCTGCAGGACCGCCCCAGTGCCCAGATCCGTCTGGAAGGCAACACCGACGAGCGCGGCACCCGCGAATACAACCTGGGTCTGGGCGAGCGTCGCGGCAATGCCGTGTCCAGCGCGCTGCAGGCTGCCGGTGGTTCGGGCACCCAGCTGAACGTCGTGAGCTATGGCAAGGAGCGTCCGGTCTGCAAGGAGCACGATGAAGAGTGCTGGAGCAAGAACCGTCGCGTCGAGATCATCTACACGGCCAAGTAATGAGCAGTCCTCTGGTCAAGCAAGTCCAGGCCAGGTTCAGCATGGCGGGCGCCTTCGCGTCCGCCATGCTGTTGGCCATATCACTGTCGGCACATGCCGACGACTCGCGACTGAGTCTCGCCGACCGGGTCAGCCAGCTGGAACAGGCTGTGCAGAACCGTACCCAGGCCGGGATCGAGCAAGTCAACCGAATTCAGGATCTGCAGTCGCAGGTCCAGCAGTTGCAGGGTCAGGTGGAAGAGCTGCAGCACCAGCTGCAGCAGGCCGGCGAGCAGGGCAAGGCCCAGTACGTCGATCTTGACTCGCGACTGGGCCGGCTGGAGGCCGGCAACGGCGCCTCTGGCGGCAATGCCCAGAAGCCTGTCCAGGCTGCGGTGGCACCCGCGGCCCAGGCCGCTTCGGCAGCGCCTGCGGCCAGTGCCGCGCCTGCTACTCCGGCTGCCGACCCAGCCCAGGCCCAGGCAGCGTACAACGCGGCTTTCACTGCCCTGCGCGGAGGTCAGTACGCACAGGCTTCCAGGCTGTTCCGTGATTTCATCCAGCAGTACCCCGACCATGCGCTGACCCCCAATGCCTTCTACTGGCTGGGCGAGTCCTATTACGTGACCATGAACTACCAGGTCGCGCATGATGCCTTTGCCCATTTGCTGAGCGCCTTTCCGAAAAGCGAGAAGGCGCCCGATGCGATGCTGAAGCTGGGTTACACCCAGGTCGAGCTGAAGCAGACGGCGGCGGCGGTGGCTACCCTCAAGGCCGTGTCCAGGCAATACCCCGGCTCCAACGCGGCCAGCCTCGCCCAGGAGCGGCTGCGGCGGCTTCAGCTGTCCGGCGGCCAGGGTTGAGCCGATGAGTGATGCGGCTCTCCCGGACGCTGCCGATGCTGCGCAGCGTCTGCGGATCACCGAGATCTTCCATTCCCTGCAAGGCGAAGCCGATGCCATCGGCTGGCGGACCGTGTTCGTGCGTCTCACCGGCTGCCCGCTGCGTTGTGTCTGGTGCGACACCACCTATTCCTTTCATGGTGGCGAGTGGCGGGATATCGACGCCATCCTGGCCGAAGTCGCCAGCTACGGTGCCCGCCATGTCTGCGTTACCGGCGGCGAGCC